>Ga0207752_1001271_pt1 | contig 11717 bp, 8 predicted proteins | sample Pon2CUnioCityCA_6_FD_187272 | JGI IMG/M metagenome (GOLD analysis project Ga0207752, IMG submission 187272) | Marine sediment microbial community from Union City, CA, USA - Pond 2C Sediment 2 (SPAdes) | ecosystem: Environmental > Aquatic > Marine > Intertidal zone > Salt pond sediment ... | reverse complement strand
ATGCTTTTGGTGGTTTTCATTGTGACAGTAGCTTTTCTGTTCTTACCCGATGAGGCTGCTGCTGCCAATTGTGACCCCGCAAACATTAAATTTAGCGAAATCGATTACGACAATGCCGGAACTGATGATGCCGAATTCGTGGAGCTGTACTTCGTCGGCGCTGCAAATGTCACGAACTGTGAACTACACTTAATTAATGGTGGAACTGACTCCGACTATAATACGGTTGACCTGACAGGCAGCTACGCGGCTGGCCAGTTCGTTGTTATCGGAAATAGTGGCATGTCTCCCTCTCCAGATATTAGTTTGGGCTGCAGCACGGGTTGCATCCAGAACGGTTCTCAGGATGGGTTCGCCCTGGTGGATACTACGGGTGGCGGCGTAAATGTCGTGGCTGCCATTTCGTATGAAGGGACCTTCACTTATGAGGGGGTAGAATCTACAGATATCGGGTGTATGGAACCGGAGACTGATCCCTCCACCGCTTTCGGGAGTTGCCAGAATGGGTCCACCGGCTGGCAATACCTTGATCCGCCAACACCCGGATCCGTGGGACCGACGGCCGTTACAATGTCTGCCTTTACCGTCGGGGCAACCTCGAACGCGGCACGGGTTCTTGGACTAACTGTGCTGCTGTTGGCTATTATCGGATTCACAGGCTGGGTTTTGAATCGTCGCCGGTTCGCCTGAGAAGCCTTGCTGCACTTAGGACACAAGAGGGCCGGCCTCTCATCGAGCGCCGGCCTTTTTGCATCAGGCAGCAAGGGCGGCAACAAGTAGGTTAAGCGACGTCACCATATCCGCCCGGCCAGTCTTTACCCCCACATCCGTTTCCAGGAGATGGGCGTAGATCCGCTCCAGTTGGGGCAGGCTAAAGCGCTGGCTCTGCTGGTACAGTTTGCCCGCGACAAAGGAGTGGATGCCGGCGGCTTTGGCGATGACCGGGGGCCGCAATCCTTCTTCTGCCAGCTCTTTCACCTGGATCAGCAGCCGGAACTGGCGCACGATCATGGCGAAAAGGTAAAAAGGATCCGCCCCCTCTGCCAGTTTCTGTTGGAGGAGAATGGCCGCCTGCTTGCCGTCGCGGCTGCCCAGGGCGTCGACGAGGTCGAAAATGCTCGCTTCGGCCACGTAGGGACAGAGACGGGTGACATCATCCGCCTCGATTGTGCCCGCTCCCTGTTTATACAGCACCAGTTTTTCGATTTCGTTGGCCATTATAGCCAGGTCGTTGCCGATGTTGGTGGCCAGCAGATGCACCGCCTGTGGCGAGATGTCACCGTCCGCGTCCGCGACCCGCTGCCGGATCCACTGCTGGAGACGGCCACCCTCCGGCCGGTCAAATGTCTTCGCATAGCCGTTGTGTGATTTCTCGACCAGTTTAAGGAGGCGATGATTACTGCGCAGTGCGGAAGATTCGAGGAAGAAGAGGCGCGTACTCTCCGGCAGCGTGGGCAGATACTCGACGAGCCGGTCGATGAGTTCCTTTCCCGGCTTGTTGGAGAGCAGGTCATAGACCAGCACCAGCCGCCGCTCTGCCAGGAAAGGGATAGAGTCACATACCTGGCGCAGTTCGCCAAAATTTACCCGCCCTTCAAAGCGGCTGGTGTTCAGCTCCAGCATCGCCGGGTCGCCCAATTTAGCCGTCAGGTCGGCCAGCGTCTCTTTCTGGGTGAGGACGTCATCCCCGTGGAAAATGTAGAACATAGAAGGGTGGGGTAGGCGCTCAGTCCCGCGTTTCGATGCGGTAAGAGCTGACCTTCAAATCCTTACCCGGCGTGAGCAGCAGTTGGAAGAGGCGGGTAACCGGAGAGGCTCCAACCTTGCGCACGCTGACCACTTCCAGGTCACCCAGGTTGCCGTCGGTAGTAAATTTTTCCTGCAAGGCAAGACCAACCGGCTTTGAGAGGATCAGGGAGAGGACGCCGGCCAGGATCGCAGCGGGCAGACCGTTGAAGAAGACGGAGAGGTCCATCCGCGAGCGCCGCTGTCGCCGTTGCTCCAGGCTAAAGGCGGACTGGGAGGCCAGGGCGCCCATCGCCGCCGTGGTTAGCAGGACGGTGCCGCAGTTAGGGTGAACGGCCAGGTGGGCCTCTCCTCCCTTCATGCGCCGGTGTGCTTCGGCGACGGCCGCGGCCACATCTTCTTCGCCGATGTCGCCGTAAATGTTCAAGCTGAAGCCGCGGTGATTCGAGTTGCCCTGGGCGCTGAAATTCTTATGATTTTCACTGAGCATGTGGATGGTGGCGTGTTCCAGGCCATGGTTGCGGCGGATGCGGCCAAGCTGGTAGCGGATTTGATCAATCATCGTAACTCCCATAGTAAATGGTTTTCCTCTGGCTGATTTATAACACGGAACCGGGGAAACGTAAACGAGCCCTTCCCGTTCTCTTATATCAGAAAGTAGGCAGGCCCAGGTCCGGCATTGTCTTGCCCGCAGCAAGGGCCCGGAGGGCCGTCAGGGCCGCCTCCCGGTCATCCCATGGATACTCCGTTGTGCCGAAACAGATCGATTGTTCGTGTCCTTTGCCGCAGATCAGAACCAGATCCTGGGGCCGGGCCAGCGAGAGGGCATGGTAAATCGCCCGGCCGCGGTCCGGTATCCGCCAGAAAGTGACTCCCTCAACCTCTCCCTGGGCGCGACAACCCTCGGCCATCGTCTCCAGGATCTCGGCCAGCGATTCTGTACGTGGATCCTCGGCGGTGAGCACAGTCAGGTCCGCATCGCGGGCAGAGATCTCGGCCATCAGGTGCCGCTTGGCAACATCTCGCTTGCCGGCGCTACCGAAGACGGTAATGATCCGGCCGTTCGCCTGGACCATGCGTTGGGCAGCGGCGATGGCCCGTTCCAGGGCATTGGGGGTGTGGGCGAAATCTACCAGCGTCAGAAATGGCTGGCCGGCATCTATGCGCTCCATGCGCCCGCTCAGCGCTTGCACTGCTTCCAACCCTGCCTTGATGAGCTCGGCCCGAATCCCCAGGGCGTGGGCGGCCGCTGCCGCTGCCAGCATGTTGTACACATTAAAATCCCCAACCAGCGTTGCCTCCACCGATTCCGTCTGCTCCGGCAGGTGGAGGGAATAAGTAGTGGACGCTGCAGCATAAGTGACATTTGTGGCATATACGTCCGCATCCGGCCGGAGCCCGTAGGTGAGGACCCGCCCGGAAGGAATCGGTGCCAGCCACTGATAGGAGTCGTCGTCCAGGTTCAGTACGGCCGTCTTCGCCGGAGCCTGCGTTGACCGGGCCGGCGCACCCCACCTATGGTTCAAATTCTCGAAGAGGCGTGCTTTGGCGGCGCGGTAGGCTTCGTAGCTGCCATGGTAATCAAGATGCTCGTGGGTGATGTTCGTCACCACTGCCATGTCAAAATCAATCGCGCCTACCCGGCGCTGGGCAAGTCCGTGGGAGGTCGCTTCCAGGACACAATGGGTGAGGCCGGCATCCACCATGCGCCGCAGATATTGCTGGACGACCGGTGCCTCTGGTGTGGTCACGTGCAGGGCCAGTGACTCTTCAGTCGTGCCTATCACGGCCCGGATAGTGCTTAAGAGGCCGGCTCTGATTCCGGCGGTCCGGAGTACCTGATGCAGAATGTTACTGGTGGTGGTTTTTCCATCGGTACCGGTAATACCGATCATGACCAGTTCCCGGGCGGGAAAATCGTGCCAGGCGGCGGCCAGCCAGGCCATGGCGACGGCCGTATCGTCCACCTGCAGATAGGGCACGCCGTCTGGTATCTTTATCCCCAGCGCACCCACCGGCCGTTCACCGACGATCAGGCCGGCCCCCCGGGCGAGAGCAGTGCCAATGTATGGGTGCCCATCACTGGTAGCACGCACGCGGGCGACAAACGCGCTGCCCGGCTCGACTTCGCCGGTGTGTTCGACCAGGCGCTCGAGCCGGATGTCCGGACCCGTGTAAACGGGCGGCTGCGGGTACCCGGTGCCTGCTACTGCTTTCCGCCACTTCTGGAGAAGCTGCTTTAAAGTTGTTGCCGTAGGCGCCATTGGCGTTTTCCTGTCCTCTCAGGTTCTGTAAGGATTCAGTTCGATTGGGGCAGCATTTGCAATGAGGCCGCCCACACCCGCGGCTGCGACGGGCATTACCCGGCTGTCTGCAAAATAGGGGAAATCGAAATGAATGGGGTCTCCCGCTTCCAGGCCGGGGAGTGGCATCAGGCGAGCTGTCAACGGTTTGTCCAGGCGACAGGCCAGCGCCGCCATGTCCAGCAAAATCGCTGCGAGGGCTTCCCGGTCTGTTTCGCCGGGCAAGGGTATCGTGTCCAGGCCGACGCCGCAAACGGCGGCATAAGAGAGCAAATCCTGGATCGTCACCTGCCCTTCGCCGGCGCGCACGGCCAGCACCGAATCTTCCAGTACCGGCAACATCAGGCCGGAAAAGCCACACCGGGGAAAGTCGGCCTGGTCCAATGTTTCTGTCACCAGGGCAGCCGCAAAGAGGCTCCCATGGCTGCCCAGCCAGGGCAGGCCCAGGGCTTCGAGAGCACCCGCCAGGCTTTTCTCCGCTGTGGGAAAGGGGGCCAGCGAGAAATCAAGGCCGCTGAAAGCCACCTGCTGCGCCTCGGCCAGGGTTGTGGCTACCTTTACCAGGGCGTGCGCTTCCGTTTCAATGGCGCTGATCAGTCGCCGGCGAGCGCCGGCCAGCGACTGTGCTTCGCGAATAGCTGTGACTGCCAGATCTGCCCCTTCAATCGCCAGCGCGAAGGCGGGCGGTCCACCGGCGTGATAGGCAACCGGAAAGAAGGGGGAACCGGGCGAGCAATTGGCCAGCGCGGTGAAGTATAGATTGCCAAAGCCATTGGCCTGAATAGTGCTTGCCTCCTGGATCAGGTGGCCAATGGCGCGAGCCCGACCCGGATCGATCTCGCCGCCCGTGCTGGCCACTTCGGCACTGGCGAAGAGCATGTCAGCGGCACCCAGCAGCGCCGGCAGATAATCTATCCAGCCGGAATCGTGGGCTAATTTAACGGGGCCGATACTGACGTAATCGGCCCCTAGCTCGCGCCAGTGGCCGGCAAATTGAGCGGCCGCGTCCCGGTCCCCCGTCGCCTGCGACCACCATTCGGGGAAGGGCGGTAGGGCTACCCGCCGCGTCTGCACGGGCACCGGGAAGATGTCGCCGGTGGCGGCAAGAAAGGCACTTACGTGGGCGGGTGGATGGTCGGGTTCGCAAAAGAGGGTAATTGATCGAATTTCCATCTAAGCGTCTCTCTTCCTATGCGTATTGCCTAAAAATAGAACTTTTCCGAACAGCTAGTGGTTGCCTCAAAAATAGTGTTACTCTGGCAACTGCCGAAATCGCCGTTTGCCAGTTTACTCAGGCACGTTACAATCCTCAATTGTAGCAGAGAGGACAAGAGTGAGACAGTGACCGCCGTGATTCAAGCGCGGCCTGGCGTGACCGGGCGGATGAACCTGCCCCCGGCAGCAGTAGTGGAAATATCCTGTGGCAAGTAAGAGATCGCAGCGGAGCCAAGAAGATAAGCCTAGCCCTGACCTGCAGCACGTGTTGCGCAACTTCGTCGCCTGTGACCGCTGTAGCTTCTTTTTGGCCGGATATCGTGTTATTTATGGGCTGGAAAATCTGGAAACAGCGGCCGGGAACCAGGCGGATGGCTGGCTCTCGTTGACCTGGAGCGAGGAAACCCGGCAACTGCTACAAAGCTCCTATGGCGGGCGTTTGGATACAGAGCTTTACTATTACGATGGTCAATGTCCCGTGTGCCGGCGCCGCTTTACGTACCAAGCAGCAGAAGAAGGGGAGCAGCCATTGTTTCGTATAGAGATAAAATAGAACTGAACGTTTGCTTAACGCCGTTGCCGGACAGCCTCAAAGAGAATGACGGCGGTGGCTATCGCGGCGTTGAGTGACTCGGTGGCGGCGTGCATGGGAATGTAGACGCTACCGCCGGCCACTCGTTCGGCCTCCCGCCCAGCACCGTGCGCCTCACTCCCAATAATGAGAGCAGAAGGGCGACGCCAGTTGGCGTCGGTATACGGAAGGGAACCGTCGGCGGCCGCAACCCATACGGCGATGTCGCTCGTCAGCCTTTCAATTTCGGGCCAGCCGGTTTGCTGCAAGGGCAGCCGCAGATGGGCGCCCATGCCGGCGCGGAGCACTTTCGGGTTATAAGCATCCACTGTGCCCGGGGTAAGCAGGACGCCGTCAGCTCCGGCGGCTGCGGCCGTACGCAAGATGGTGCCCAGGTTGCCCGGATCGCGCACCCGGTCTAGAATCAGGAGAAGAGTGGGAGAGTGGGGCAAAGGTAGTGGTATTAAAGGTAAGATTGCCAGAACCCCGGCCGGTGTTTCTGTATCGCTCATCGCCGCCATCACTTCTTCGCTAACAAGTTGAGTACGGCCGGTAACCTGTAGTAAAATTTGATTGTGCTCTGGTTTCTGGCGCCAGGACTTTGTGTAAAACACAAATTCAGGCGTGTGGGTCCAGTGCACCACTTCATCCAACCAGCGTGTGCCTTCAATGACGAAAGCGCCTTCACGCTCGCGATGCTTGCGGTCCGCCTGCAAACGGCGCACGCGCTTCACTTTGCTGTTACCGGTACTGGTAATCATCAATCTGGTATCTTTTTTGCTTCACCGGGGTTACCATTGTTAAACTGTCCACCTGACAGGAAGTCGAGGAGAGAAAATGATACGTCGATTGAAAGGAATGTACAAACTGACCCGGCCGTTTAACACCCTTAATGGTGCTGCGGCTGTGTTTCTCGGTGGCTACGTTGCCGGAACCGGTGAATGGGGGAAGGTGGCCCTCTCCGCAGTAGTGGCTTTGCTGGTAACCGGTTCTGCCAACGCCTGGAATGATTATCTGGACATAGAAATCGACAAGATCAACCAACCCCACCGGGCGCTGCCGGCCGGGATGGTCAGCCCGCGCCAGGCGCTGGTGCTGGCCCTGGGGCTGAACCTGGTGGCTTTGGTGCTTGCCGCGTTCGTTAACTGGCCCGTTTTTCTGATCACCTTCGTGTTTAGTCTGATCCTCTACCTCTACTCCTGGCGTCTGAAAAGCACCGTTCTCATCGGCAATATCACTGTCGCCATCACCTCGGCGATGACCGTGATCTTTGGCGGTACTGCTGCGGGGAACATTCGCCCGACAATCTGGCTGGCGATTATCATTGCCACTGCCATCCTTGGCCGGGAGGTGTTGAAGACCATTGCAGATTATGAAGGAGACCTGCGCCAACAGTGCCAGACGATAGCCACAGTCTGGGGCCGGCGGGCGGCGCGCATCGTCTTCTATCTGGCGACCGGCGCCACGGTCTGGGTAATGATGGTTCCCTACCTGGTGAAGATGTACGAAGATAATATTTCGATTTGCAGCTTCTACGATATCTGCCGCCGGTTGGCGCCGGCCATGCTGGTGGAATCCCTACCCGTATACCGGCCGGTGTACGCTTACCTGGTTGCTTTCGGCGTTTTCCCCGTGGTTGTTTACGTCATGCTAAACGTGCGCAAGGGCGTACCGGGCTGGCGGCTGGAGCGGCTGAGCCAGTTGCTGAAGTATGATTTTCTGGTCTGGTTCCTGGCCGTGCTTCTCGGTGCCTCCGGCTGAACTTGCCTGTGACGGCGAACCTGCCTGCCGGCCGTTGCTGCATCTAGCCACCCTCAGGAAGTGGTGGATAGACCAGAGTCTTGCGCCCGTTGAGAAACCAGGCCTGGCTGTTGAATAGGGCATCTTCCTCAGGCTGGGCCTCTTCAAGAATCCCCTCTCCGTCGGAACCATCCCGGCTGGCAGCCGGTAGATAGCTGCCGTCGGGCTGGAGCCAATACGCCTTGGCCCGGTCTCGCCACTGCGGCATAAGGATATTCTCCACAATTTCGGTGCGCAAAAGCGGGTTTTCGATGGGAAAGAGAACTTCTACCCGCCGGTGGATATTGCGCGGCATCAGGTCAGCGCTGCCCACGTAGAGATCCGGTTCACCCTGGTTGTGGAAGTAGTAGACGCGGCTATGTTCCAGAAAGCGTCCGACGATGCTCAGGACCCGGATATTTTCGCTGACTCCCTCTAATCCCGGGCGAAGCGAGCAAAGCCCGCGGATAATCAGATCCACGCGAACCCCGGCCTCGGAGGCGCGGTAGAGGGCGCGGATCATCTCTGCGTCTACCAGAGAGTTCGCTTTGATGATGATGTGCCCTTTCTTCCCGTGCTCAATTTCCCGCTCGATCACGCGCAGGATATGTTCGCGCAGGTTGATCGGGGCCACGAGGAATTTGCGGTAGCCAGTTTGTTTGGAATATCCGGTGAGGTAGTTAAATAGTTCTGAAGCATCGGCGCCCACATCCTCATCGGAGGTGAGAAGGTCGAGGTCGGTATAGACGCGGGCGGTGGTGGCATTGTAGTTTCCGGTTGAGAGGTGCACGTAGCGCTGGATGCCGTCTCGTTCCCTGCGGATCACCAGCGCAACCTTACAATGGGTCTTGAGGCCGATCAGGCCATAGACGACGTGAACGCCGGCCCGTTCCAGGGCGCGGGCCCACTCAATATTGCTCTCCTCGTCAAAACGGGCCTTCAATTCGACCAGCACTGTCACCTGCTTGCCGTTTTCACGGGCCCGCATCAGCGATTGAACCACGGGCGGATTCGGGCCGACGCGGTACAGGGTCATTTTAATCGCCAGCACGTCCGGATCTTCTGCCGCCGTCTGCACGAAATCAATTACCGGCGAAAAGCTATCGTAGGGGCGATGGAGCAGGACCTCTTGCCGCTTCAGAATGTGGAAGATATTGTCGCTGGTGCGGAGGAGAGAGGGAACGGCCGGATGGAAATAGTCGTCTTTGAGAGAAGGGTGTTCCAGCCGGTGTAACTGCATCACGCTGCTTAGACCTACCGGTCCATCCACTGTATAGACGTCATAGCTACTGATCCGCAGATTGGAGATCAATATATCGCGGATCCATTCGGGCATACTTTCGTCTACTTCGAGCCGCACGACAAAGCCAAAGTGGCGACGGCGCAGACTCTCTTCGATGGTCAGAAGCAGATCGTCTGCCTCCTCTTCCTGGATCTCCATATCGGTATTGCGGGTGACACGGAATGGGTGACAGGCAACGATTTCCATGCCGGGAAAGAGCCGTTGCAGGTTGGCGGCGATTACCTGCTCCACCCACACGAACTTCTGCACGGTTGGCGCCAGCAGATCGTCGGGATCCAGCGGTTTCACCGGAACCAGGCGTGGCAGCGTGGAGGGTACCTTGACCCGGGCGAAGTGGGTTTCGCCTAGGTCCGGGTCCCGGATAAGGACCGCCAGGTTAATGCTGAGATTTGAGATGTGAGGGAATGGGTGACCCGGATCAAAGGCGAGCGGGGTCAGCACCGGGAAGATTTCCTCTTCGAAATACTCTCTTAACCGTTCCTGTTTCCGCGTTTTCAAATCTTCGTAGTTCAGAACGCGAACGCCTTCTTCAGCGAGCGCTGCATGTAACTGGCGCCAGGCACCCATCTCCCTTTCCACCAGGGCGGTGACGGAGCGATGGATGGCAACCAATTGTTCGCGTGGAAGCAGGCCGTCTGCCGGCCGGTCGGTGACGCCCAGAAATACCTGTTGTTTGAGGCCGGAAACGCGGACCATGAAGAACTCATCCATGTTGGCGCCCACAATCGCCAGGAACTTGACGCGTTCCAGCAAGGGATGTTCTTCGTTGAACGCCTCGTTCAACACCCGCTGGTTGAAGGCGATATGGCTTAATTCGCGATTGATGAACAGGCTGGGGTTGTTTAGATCGGGGGCAGGCGTGGTATTATTGCTCACGGTCTTATTCCTAATAGACTAAGTTACTGTCGGTGTGGGTGTGGCAGACTTTCTCTTGTTATCTCCACCCTTACTGTATAGATTCTTGGTGTGTTTGTCCATCTTGCCAGGGCATATTTCATGAAAGTTTCCTACAAATATCTCATCGTCTTTTCGTTGTTGCTACTGGTGCTTTCGGCCTGTGGTGCGGATGGTTCTGCCGGCCCGCAACTGGCCACCGTGGTTGCTCCTGCGGCTACGGCAATGATGCCGGAGGCGGTCACACCGGCGGAAGGTGCACCGGTTCCTTTGGCCACGGTTACACTTTCGCCTGTGCCCTCTTCAACACCGGTTCCCACTTTGGCCCCCTGGCGGGTAGGTGCTGGCCCGGCCGTGCCCCCGGATCTGGTACAGGCGGCCCGGGACTTGATTGCTGCCCGTCCAGATCAGTTCGTTTGGTCAGAGACAGAGCCTGTCGATCTCTCGCTGGTCGTGGACGGCGGGCAGCCGTTGGCCGGTTGGGTGTACGTTGTCGTCGCGCCCTTTCCAACGGTGGCAGATGATGTGAGTTTAACCCGGCTGCAGGCCACCTGGCAGGGTGGGGGAACACCGCTACCGGTGCTCACCACCCAGACATCAGCTCTACTTGAAAATCTTTGGGGGCCGGGTACCGTGGAGAAGGTGCCGGAAGCTTCTATGCGCGACACCCTCTGGCAAATTGGAGAGGCATGGAGTGTGATCCCTTTCCACCGTCTGACTCCGGATCTGAAGGTCTTGCGGGTGGACGGTGTCTCACCTCTGGACAAAGGTTTTGATCCGGCCGGCTATCCGTTGGCCGTCCAGGTGGGGATAACGGGCGAGGCGGAGGCTGTGGCCCAATTCCAGGATGCCTGGTCCGGGCCGGCGACGAACCGGGATTCCGGTCATATCAGCCGGGTGGCGATGACCGGGGTGACGGCGTTGGTACGGGCCACCGCATATCAGATGGAGATTCGTGATCTCCTGTATCCGGGAGAAGAGGTCGCGCCGGTCTTGCAGAGTGCAGATTTTGCCCACGTCAGCAACGAAGTTTCATTCGTCTACGATTGCCCGCCGCCCCATTATCTGGGGGATCCCGTCTTTTGTTCTGATCCCCGCTACCTGGCGTTGCTCGAATCGCTCGGTGTGGACATCGTGGAGCTGACCGGGAACCATCTCAACGATTGGGGCGCACACTACATCCCGTACTCGTTGGGATTATACGACGAGGCGGGCATGCGTTACTTCGGCGGGGGACGGGATGTGGAAGCGGCCCGGGCGCCAATACTGGTGGAGCACAATGGGAACCAAATTGCCTTTGTAGGGTGTAATCCGGTTGGCCCGGCCGGTGCCTGGGCCACGGCCGAACGGGGTGGTTCCAATCCCTGTGATTACGAGGCATTCTATGCGCAGATCGGCGAACTGGCAGCCGAGGGGTATCTGGTAATTGCCACCCAGCAGTACCAGGAGATTTATAATTACGCGCCGACGGCGCAGCAGCGGGTGGACTTCCAGGCGATCGCCGCTGCCGGGGCTGCTGCGGTCAGCGGCAGCCAGGGCCATCATGCCCAGGGGTTTGCCTTTCACGAGGGTGCCTTCATCCACTATGGTCTCGGCAATCTCTTTTTTGACCAGATGGACCGGCCGGGCACGCGCCAGACCTTTGTAGACACCTATACGATTTACGATGGTCGCCTGCTAAGCGTGGAATTGTGGACGGGACTCATCGAGAACTATGCGCGGCCGCGCCTGATGACGGCCGGGGAGCGCGCCGAGTTCCTGCAAACCGTGTTCCAGGCCAGCGGCTGGTAGGTTGTGGGGTGGGGGCAAAACAAAAAAGGTTTCCTTGGCAATGACCTACTCTCCCAGGGGCTCACGCCCCAAGTACCATCGGCGCTGACGAGATTCACGGCAAGCGGCTTACACC
>Ga0207752_1001270_pt1 | contig 11721 bp, 16 predicted proteins | sample Pon2CUnioCityCA_6_FD_187272 | JGI IMG/M metagenome (GOLD analysis project Ga0207752, IMG submission 187272) | Marine sediment microbial community from Union City, CA, USA - Pond 2C Sediment 2 (SPAdes) | ecosystem: Environmental > Aquatic > Marine > Intertidal zone > Salt pond sediment ... | reverse complement strand
TCATGCGAGAGTATAATCCTGATTTAACGAGTTCATTTCCTCTGCGGCGACTTAGGAGCAGTTGAAACAAGGCAATAAACAAGATTGCGATACCAGCAAATAGGATTAATCTGCCAACCAAAAACTCCACCCCAAAAAGCATAACATAAAGATAATGAACAAATCCCGCTGCAAAATTAGTATCCGCACTTGAAATCATTCTCCAAATGTAAGGCAACAATGGAATTGCCATAATTCCCATAAACAATCCAGCACTAAGCAATGTCTGTAATCCAAAAAGCAAAACTACTGAAACTAATTCAAAAAGATGCCTTACCTTTTCGATTACATTCGAACTCACAGCGTTGACCGCCGCGGCTATTGGGATTTACATACATATATTTCTACACGTTAGAACAGCCTTTGTACAGAAAAAACCGAAAAGAACAGTCAAGGATTCGTGACAACTCTAAAAAGTTAGAAGTTTGGGTTGGGACTAAAGGTTTATTCTCTTTTAGAAGTGAACACGTTATAGAGGAGTCTTGCGACTAGAGCGGTTAGCCAGCCGCTGATAACAAAAACTGTTGCTGGGAAATCTTGGATGGGGGAGTTTAGCATAAAGGTTTGAAACAGAAAGAAGACAACAGCCATTGTTGCGATGGATGCGAGCCCGAATTTTCTGCCGTATTTTTGTGTGCTTTGGATTCCGAGAAGCCCCAGAAAGAAGATGTCTCCCAAACCAAGAAAGGTGTAATTGTCAGTGAAGGGGATTGCAGGCAGCATAACGCCTATGGGCAACCCTAGCTCAAGAGCCTTTTGCGCCGAAGCCACAGTAAATCGTGTAACCAGCACTTGGATAATGTCGATAACGGTTAGCAAGGAGACGAAGCCTATTGTCGTTTTCCAGTTGAATAGGCTCCCCATGTAAACTGAGATGCTGATACCGAAAATTATGGCAAAAAGGTTGAACAGGTAAATATTCCAGAAATAGAGAAACGACAAGATGAACAGGACAGGCGGCACCACTGCCACATACCATTTTGGCACCAGCAGGTAAGTGAAAAGGAACAACGCCACAACATAAGCGAAGGAGAAGAGAACAAGCATAGACTGCTCTGGAACAAACACCAGCACCGTTACCATTGCGCCCATGGCAGCCACCAACAAAACTACGTGCTTTAGCTGGAGTTCCTGCCCGCCGAGGAGACTGTCAACCTTCTCATCTAATCTGGAGTAAAGAAAGACCACGGTCACACCAATCAGAAAGAGAACCGACGAAAGGAAAACATCAACTATCATAGCCGCAAATATACAAGACCCTTCAACATTTACCTTACGGTCAACCAGAAACAAAGAGAGGCAAGGTATGCATATATACGGCGGGGTGTTTGCTTTTGAGGATGGTTCAGATATGAGAAGACGGTCCTTCCTAACGCCAACAATCTTCCTGGTAGCTGCGAACATACTGGTTTACGTTTACACTTCCTTGCTTGGCGGAAGCTTCATCCAAACAGCCGACAGTGTACTCCTTCAGCTCGGACAATACAACATCAACGTCTTGAATGGCGAATACTGGCAGCTCTTAACCTCCATCTTCGTTCACGTGGACATAAGCCACATCGCACTAAACATGCTCTTCCTGGTCATATTCGGTTTAAGAGCCGAAGAACTCTTCACCACCGAAGAATACTTTGCCGTATACATGCTTTCAGGGCTTTCAGGCAGCCTGCTGACACTCTTTCTTATGTCGCCAACCACGCTTTCTGCTGGGGCTTCGGGAGCAATATTCGGAATGTACGGCGCAGGCATCATATACATGCGGAAAACGTTCGGCCAATCCATTGTAGGGGCATTAATGTACGCCTTTCTGCTGCTAATTCTGAGCACAGGCGCAGGCGTCAACATAGTTGCCCACTTCGGCGGACTAGCATCCGGGTTGATAATCGGCTACGCCTTAGCAAAATCCCGCGGAGACATGTTCTGGATAGAAAACTATTAACAGAGTTCGGCTAGGAGACCCCAGAGACGTGAAATGCTTCTCCAACCTTTGCCCCGAAAATTTCTGCTGCACTTCCTTGGTTAACGGCTACTTCAAGAAAGTTGCTGCTGCCAATCAAAGCCAAAGGAGTCCCAGACGAGACTTCGCCGTAGGCTGAACAGAACCGCATGGTCAAGCTTTTTTTGCCAATCCTAACAAAGAGAGAATTTTCTTTATGAAATCCCATTTTCTCAAGCTCTTCTAACGTAATGTTGCTGACGATGTTGCCGAAATCATCTATATGTAGAACCTCTCCCCGCAGTTCCTCATCTTTTACGTGTGGTTCCGCGAACTCGGGAATTATGTAGTCGTGTATTGATGACCCAAAATCGGAGGGCTTAATTCCCCGCGTTAGATGCGCGGCTGCTGGAGCAAAGAGGTCTCTTCCGTGAAAAGTTTTGGATACGTCTGATAGCATGTATTCTGGGTTGTCTATGGTGTAAACGGTTTTTATGTGTTCTTTGTGGGCAGCCAACATCAGGAGCCCGTTGTCGGGTCCAACATAGAGGCTGCGGCTGGTTTCTACGATTATGGGGCGCCTTTTTGTTCCGACGCCAGGGTCTACGACCGCCACATGAACTGTGTTCTGGGGAAAGTAGGGGGCTGCGGAAGCTAGGACATAGGCGCCCATGCGGATGTCGAATTTTTCTATTTCATGGGTTATGTCTATGATGCGGGCTTGGGGGTTGATGGAGAGGATTACGGCTTTCATCTCCGCCACGTAAGGGTCCTTACCGCCGAAATCGGAGAGCAAAGATATTATAGACATGGAACCCGCCATCATTCAGATGATGAAATGCCATATTTAACAACTGTTCTCAGAAAAACAGCATCTTGAGGTGAGAAAATTTGAAGTCGGGTGAAGTGGTCTCCCTGAAAGCGCTCCGAGAAATGAAACACTGCAAAATCCTAGGGTATCCAAGATGCGAACAGGAAGAATTGGAGAGACGCCTCAAGGAGCTAGAGAAACTAGGAGTGCAAGCTCTAGAGTTTACGGGAGATAAGAGCGTTTTTGGTGTGCCGGTTCTGGGGAAAGGCTGCGTGGGCATAGTTGTTGTAGCCTACACCAATTTGGGGCTAGCAGCTTTGAAGATTCGCAGAGTTGACGCTGACCGCGAGGGAATGTTCCATGAAGGGGAGATGCTGAAAATAGCTAATTCCAAAAATGTTGGACCGAAACTGCTGGAAATCAGCGAAAACTTTCTGCTCATGGAGCTGATTGAAGGAACACACTTTCCCGAATGGATAGAATCTTTGGGAGAAAAAGAAGCGCAATCACGTGTACGCTTGATTTTAAAAGATATTTTGGAGCAGTGCTACAGGCTCGATGAAACGGGATTGGACCATGGAGAACTAAGCAACGCGCCGAAACACATACTCGTTGACAATAATGACCGGCCTTACTTGGTGGATTTTGAGACAGGGAGCATAAACCGAAGAGTCTCGAATGTCACTTCAGTCTGCCAGTATCTTTTGTTGGGAAGCCAGATTGCAGATAAGGTGAATGAGAATCTGGGGAAGATTGACGAAAAACAGCTGATACAAAAGTTACGAGGTTACAAGCGGGAGCGGACAAGAGAAAACTTCGAAAAACTTGTAGAAAGTATTGTGGAGCTAGGTTTCTTCGAAGACTAGGCGGTCGGTAACTAGGCATACGGCGTGGAAGACTTCGTCGGGTTCCAGCTCGTCTGTGGCGAGAACAAGATTGAAGGGAGAAAGGTCGTTGCCTAAATCGAACCCGTAAAGTTTCTTGTATATCTGCCTAGTTCGTTCATCTTTTTCGGTTAAGGCTTTTATCGCCTCTTCAATGCTGATGGAGTCTCGATTCACCACTCGTTTGGCTCTAACCTGAGGCGAAGCCTCCAACCACACCTTGAATCCCCAATTTAACAGCCAAGGCATAGTCCAGCTGTCAAGAACAACGTTGCCTTGCTCCGCCAGCTCCAGCAACTTTTCATCAATTCTCTTGTCGAAGACAGGGTCTCCCATCCTCTGCTGAAGAAACTTCAGGCCCTCAGCTGTTTCCCACCATCCAGTTACATCAGGATTGTATCCCTCTTCTTGGGCTAACGTTTTCAAAGCGTTCCCGCCGGAAAAGTAATCAAGTCCATATTTGTCGGCTAATCTTTTCGCCACTGTGCTCTTTCCGGAACCAGTCATTCCGCTGATACATATAACAATTTTTTTCTGTTCTTTTCTACCACCGTTTTTCACAGTCTGACAGCCGCCATTCCAGATTAAAGATTCATTGCTTCAAGCTCGCCTAGAAGATTCTGGCACCCTAGTCAGTTCCTCCCGTCAAGCCGAAGATACGAGAGAATAGGATTGAAAACAGAATAGAGCATATGAAATACCAGTTAAACAGGGTCAGCGGCAATACGCCATCCAACCATGGAAGATAAGCCACAGGGTCGGGACCAATGAATGGGCTCTCAAACAATTTGAAAACAAAAAAGTTCCCAGTTAGCAAAAGCCACACAACAAAAAAAACTGCCATAGTAATAGGAAACACTCTAAACTGTTTAGAAGACAAGGATAGGGCTTGAGATTGAAGCTGAAGAAGCTGTTTTTCTTGCCTCTTAGCCTTCTTGAGCAGTTTTTTGTCTTCTTCGCTCTTCGCCTTCTTCATATTTTCGTTTTTCTCTTTAGTTAAAGCAGAGATCTTGCGTTGCAGTGCCTTTACTTTTTGGCGGTGCTCCTTAGGCACGAACTTGATGTTGATCATTGAGGAAAAGAAGGACATGACTAAGGAAACAAAGAGAACAATTATGGTTATGTAGGGGGCCTGAGCCAAGAAGGAACTCATCATCTACTCCTCCCATAGGCTTTAGTTTCTTTGGTATGAAAATGTTTTCCAGTCTCGGCTATTTCTGCGATGTTTATGTTTCTACTCAAATTTTATCCTCCTAATACACGACCCAAGGCTGGATACATCTCGGCAACCTGCTCCTGCACAAGTAGTTGATAATACTGATATAAGATACCTACTGCAAGCAGGACACCCATACCTGTTCCGAACACGCCGAAGAATCCGGCAACAGCGGCAATAAACCCAATTATTGCGCCCCCAAGGATTGTAACCACCGGAATGTAACGTTTGAGAATCATTTCTATGGACCTGCCTGACCTGCGGAATCCTGGAATCTGCATGCCTGAGTCAACAAGCTGTTTTGCGACAGTGCTGGGTCCTAAGCCTCCTACTTCTAGCCATGTTAACGAAAAGATTATTGCAAATGTAACCATAACGCCTACAAAAACTACGGCTCTCAACGGATCGGCTACAACCTCTCCTAAACCATTAGGGGAAGTCACGTAATATGCAAGACCTCCGTTTAGGGTTGTTCCTTGCTCCCCTCCAAAGGTACCGAGAAGGTTGACCCAGAAGTTATTCGGAAACTGGCTTTGCAGAAGTTGCGCGAATACGTAGACGTTGGCGAAGAGGGCGGAGGCGAAGATTACAGGTAGGTTTGAGACGTAGAGAAGTTTTATTGGGTATTTGCCTCGGAATCCTCGGTAATTGGCATGGGAGATGGGAAGTTCAACTCTGACTCCTTCCATGTAGATTACTATGACGAATACAATGATTGTTGTTAGGAAACCTAGCATACTAGGAAGAGTCGTAAGAGCACCACTCTTTAGGTCGTATCTGAAAAAGGCGTTCGTCAAAGGTTCACCGTTAAGGATTGTTTGACCAAGGGCGATGAATGCTCCATGCTGCTTACCGTCATCCATAGGTCCAAATGGAGAGAAGCTGGACCACATAATGGTTTGCGCTACTCCAGCCAAGATAAAGAGGCTTATCCCGCTTCCAATTCCCCAACCTTTCTGCAACATTTCATCCAAGAGTATCAGCACTACACCAGCGAATAGAAGTTGAGCAAAAATTATTATGCTGGAAATAGGGTCCAGAGTACCATACATTCCGCTTATGAGATAGGCAGAAGCCTGAACTCCGGTGAGAACTATGGAAAAGACCTTTGCGGCTGCAGTGAACAGAGCCCGGTCGTCTGGGTTGCTTAAATCAGCACTTACGATGCTGGAGCCGATGAGCAACTGCAGAATAAGCCCACCAGTTACTATGGGACCTATCCCAAGCGCTGTGAGGGTTCCTTGGTTCGAAGCAAAAATTATTCTGAGAGTTTCGACTTGCGTTCCTAGATCTCTGACATTGAAGAGAAATATCTGACCCATAACCAGATAAATTATTAGCGCCAAGGCTGTCCAGAATAGTTTTTCGTTGAAGCTCACTTTCCGAGTTGGTGAGCTTACTTCAGGTAGGAACCTTGATAGTGGTCCGAACAGTGAAAGGAATCTGCCAGCCATGACTTTTCGCCTATATTATTAAGTTTAACATTTTGTAAGTTGGTTTGTTAAGTTGCGTATGTTGAACGCAAATATAAACACTTTGACTTTTTAGGTTAACCCAAATCAGTTAAACTAGGAACATCATTCGGCGTTTACTCTTTTTCTTTGAGGATTTCTCCGCCTGCCTCTTCCAATTTCCTAGAGGCAGCCTCTGAATATGACACGATCTTAACTAGCAGAGGTTTGCTTACTTCGCCAGTTCCCAAAAGCTTGTCGTAGCCAAGGCTTTCCAAATCCAAAAAGATCTTTTTCTCTTTTCTCTCCAGCTTTTTCTCGGAATCCAGTTTGTCAACAAGATCATCCAATTTTCCAACATTTATGATGCTAACCTTTTTTCCGAGGGTTCTGGTGGACACAAAGCCTTTCTTTTCCCAGTATGTGGGGTCATGTTTTATCACGTATGTCCATTTGTGTTTGTCCAATCCTGCTTTTCCATGCCCTCCTCTTCCGCCCCCTCCACTTCTATGTTGCCCTATCTGACCGTATCCATGGGTCCTAGATCCACGCTGTTTTCTAACTTTCCTCTTTTTATGTGGCAAACATCAAACCTCACTTTTTCAAAGATATTCTACCAGCCCTAAATGGCTTCTCCAATTTTTTCACTTTTATCTCCAGCACTCCATTCTTGTACGACGCCCGCGCTGACTTCGGATTCACTCTAGCAGGAAGCCTCAATTCATCATACCACTCAAAGTCAACAGCATCAACAGAAAAAGTCAAATTTCTCTCAGTTAAGCGAAGGTCAATGTCATCTTTGTTGACTCCCGGAAGCGCCGCTAAAACAATCACCGTCTCCCCCTCTTCGAGGATATCGACTAAAGGCTCCAAGTCGTCGCCGACTTCGGATTCAGCTTGCAGTGGTTGATTGTTATTAAACTCTTGAACATTTGGCTTTCCGTCAGGACCGATTTTTACGGAAAAAATTTTACGTTTTGTTGGCGTGTCTTTGGAGGGGTTGTCCAAGGCTTTCTGCATGGTTTCATCTATAAGGTCCCCTAGCTTTTCCAGCTCGTCGTATAGGTCATTAAACCAAGGATTCTTCTTTTTTCTTCGTTTCCACCAAGGGTCGCTCACGGAAATTCCTTCCTTAACTGAGACTGTGCTGACAAGGTGACTATAAAGATTATCGCTTGCGTCGGCTACACCATTCGTTTCAGGAGGTCGTTAATTGCGTCTCCCCTATATCCGAGTTCCCCGCCAGCAGCATAACTTCGTTTCACTTTTCCTTTGAAACCTTTTTTCGGTGGGCGAAGGCGGAACACAGGCTTAACTTTGGGAAGACTACTGCAATCCACTTCTACCTTGAATATTGCTTCAGCTAAGTCATCCAACGATTTGTAGCCCAACTCTTTGGCGTATTCGTCTGTCAATTTTTTATCCCCCACAAGCCTTCCTCTCTTCTTCAAAAGAAGCGCCACATTCTCTTGGGAGACCTCACCCCAAGTCAAATAATCCTTACTTTTCCGCAACATGCCATTGTAGGCGGGACGATCGTCAACCAATGTGGCGTGACAGTTTCGGGTTAGCCGCAGCATATTCATTGTGTCTTTGATTTCCTGAGAAATATCACTAATGCCCCGAATCCGAACTGCCACCAAACACTTTCTTTGTTCCGCCACTTTAACTCACCCAATCCTTCGGTGTGACCAACAGGTAAGTTCTTTTAAGGGCATCAAAGACGGCGTAAGCAAAAGAAGGTACAGTTCTTGTGGAGCCATAGCTTTTCGTCCAGCAATCCTTTACACCAGCCAACCCTAGGATAAGCTTTGCTGCCTCGCTTGCAACAATACCTAAACCTCTCGGGCCAGGAATCAGAACAATTTCAACGCCGCCGCACTCGCCGCTAACTTGGAATGGCAGAGAGTGAGATTTTCCGCATCCGCATTCCCATGATCCACAGCCTCGACGAATAGGGGTTATGTGTAGACGTGCGTCCACAGCAGCTTTCTCTATGGCGGAGCGCACCTGCTTTGCTTTTCCCGAACCCAAACCGACGTAACCGTCGCGGTTTCCCACAACCACGATAGCTCTGAAACGGGATTTCTCTCCAGCGTCAGTTTGCTTCTGCACTAAACCTATGTTTATAACTTCCTCATGGAGATCGGGAAGAAGAACATCAACTATCTCTGGTTCCCGTATCTTGAGCCCTTCCATGAACAATTCTTCTATGGAAGAGATTTTCCTCTCAAGAATCATTTTTCCCAGCCTTGTACGGGGTTTCCAATCTTCAAACTTATCTTTGCGGGATCTCATGTTTCTTCCCTCTGTGCTTTCACCTTTTTCTTAAACGAAGATGTAATCTTATCTTTCACTGCAGAAAAACGTTCAGGTATCTCTTCTGGCCGTGACCCTTCCGCAAGATACTTTGAGAATCTCTGCTTGTAGACCTCAGGTTCTGAAGCCAACTGACTTGCATAGTCTGCGATGTGCTTTCCGCTTATTCTATCTTCGTCCGAAAGTATATCTTCACTGTGGGGAACTTCAACACCAGCGTCGATGACTCCCTTTAAGGCGGCAAAAAGTCTCGTTCCCTTAGAGGGAATATGCAAACCAATATCCAAGAAAGCTTTGTCTACACCATTAGCCATTGCCTTGAAACCGCACAGGAGACCAGTTAGATAAGCGGATGGAATATTTCCGCAGTTGCCCAGCCAACCGTAGGTTTTCTTCAATTCACGTGAATGAGTAGAAACAACAACCTTGTCTCCTATGGCTTCAGCTTCTATTACTTGGACAATCGCATGATTCAGAGTAAGCCGAATTACTAGACGAGGCACCCTGGACAGAACAAGAGCTCTGCGGGATCGATAATTTGTTTTGCCTTCTCTTCTTCTGCGGAAAGGCACTCGGTATCTTGGTCCAGTTGCCATTATCGTCTCCTCCATAAACCATGGATTCGGATGTAGCGTTCCAAATCAGCCTTCGATTCGAAGACTCCGCTTTCTGACATATCATACAGTTTACGGTAAACAGCTTCTGTGATAGCGCGGCTATCCTTCAATTCGTGCAATCTCTTCCTTAAGGGTCTAATCTGGTTTATCCAAGCCTGCTTCTTGGAGATTTTTGACCTAGCAGAACCACTCTTTCCTCCAAATCCTCTCCTCAGTCCTTTCTTCCTCTTTTCTTTCAGAGCTCTGGCTCGAGCACGGCTAACGCCTTTCTGAGGAAGCGCTCTGACAACTTTTTCGTGAATCAACTTCCTGATTTCTTCTCGAGTGATGGCTGCTTCAACGTAATCTATCCTTTCTGGGTCTATCCAAACTCGGCTTTCGCCTATCTTCAAGATCTCGGCAGCTAACCGACGCTGACTTTTTAGACTCAACTTCACTTCTCTCCATCAGACAGGTTTTCTGTCTCTTCTATTTCTTCTAACTCCTCGCCTTCCTTGAACTCTTCAGGCTCCCGAGCCGCTCTTGGATTTAAAACGTGGATTCCTTTTTCCTCAGCTAAAGATAGAATCTCAACTCTTTTTCTACCTCCCACCGTGCGAGCTATTCTTATAGCCTGCAATTCGGGGTCTATTCCCCCCAAATCAGTCACAGATTGAACTCGAGTCTCTACGAAACCTGACGGGTGCAGACCTCTTGTTTTCTTGGGGCTTCGGTAACCGGTGGTTGGAGAGACGGGCCATCCCTTAACTTTTTTCCGCATTTTGCTGTCTATGCCATGAGGCTTTCTCCAAGTATTCCCCACGCGCTTATATCTCCAGCTTTCTTGGCGCCTAAATTTGGGTTTCTTGTGTCTTTGATTCTTTTTGGGGAATTGCTTTTCTGCAATTGTCTCCTGCTCTTTCGGTGTCATTCTTGGATTCCCTCATGTTTTTCGTAAACGTAGATGCCGTCTAGGAACACCCGCGGATCTTTTATTTTAATTTTTGTTGTATTTTGGATGTTTGCAGCGGTTTGACTAACATCTTCAAGGCTGATTCCCTGTATGATGATGTCGTCTCCCTTGATTGTAACTTTGGTGTCTCCCATTATCTTGGCTTTGCGCGGGTTTCGTTCTCCGGTGAAGTTCGCGATGGTTAATGTTTTCCCTTGAACTTTAACGGTTATTGGGAAGTGGGAGAAAACGATTTTCATTTTGTAAGTGAATCCCTTCGTTACTCCCTTTATCATGTTCTGGATATGAGAACGGACAGTTCCCACAAGGGCAGCTTCCTTTTTGCGAGGCCAACTTGCTTGAACGGTTACTGTCTTTCCATCTAGTTGAATCTGCACGGGCGCATGAGAAAAGTCTCTGACCAATTCTCCTTTTTCACCTTTTATCGTAACGATTCTGCCATCCAGCGTACCCTCTACGCCTTCAGGAATTTCAACAGTTGCCACAGTTTCGATTGCCCGCATATTCTACTTCTCCTAATAAACAAAGGCCAAAAGGCGCCCACCAATCTTCTTTTCTTTAACCTCTTTATGGGACATAACCCCTTGAGAGGTGGAAAACACTAGCACTCCTATGTCTCTGGAGGGGAGAAACTGTTTTTCCCAGTTCTCTATTTCCTTAGAATTTACAGGAAGCCTAGGTTTTATAGCGCCACATTTGTTGACTCTGCCAAGAAGCTGTACTCTAAATTTTCCGGAGCGCCCATCATCAATAAACTCGAACTCTCCGATGTAACCATTAAGCTGCATAACTCGCAAGACACGCCCCAAAAGTTTGGATGCTCGGTTGATTATGCATTCGCGTTTTCTTCGTATCTCATTGTTAATTATGGTGGTTAAACCGTTTGCAAGCGTGTCCATCATAGGCAAATCTGATACATCTCCTTTTACTCGTACTTCCTGAAACCTAGATCTTTAGCAATCTCCCTAAAGCATTGACGACAAAGATTCAAGTCGTACCTGCGGATAAGCGCGCCGTAGGACCCGCATCGTCTACAGGGTCGACTGCCTTTACTGGACTTTCGTTCTGTCCTAGATTGCTGTTTCACCATGAATTCATCCTTATTATATTATTTCAACATCAAATTCGTCTTTAATAAATAGTACCGCTTCTTCAGTGGTCAACAGATGGTTTTTTCCAATCTTAGACTTGACGCGGTGTCTACGTTTAACTCGGTATCCTGCTCTGCCAAGGGAAACTGAGACATCCATGCCGTGGATGCCGAGCTGAGGCATGTATTTGGTGCCGGGAATGTCTATGTGTTCTTTGATTCCAAATGCAAAGTTGCCTTGGCGATCAAAACAGTACTTTGAAAGCTTGTTCTCGACTGCTTGCAGAGCCTTCCGGAGGAATTCTTCTGCTTTTTCCTTTCGAAGAGTCACTAGACACGCTACAGATTCCCCTTTTCTAATACCGAATTCGCGTATGGTTTTTTTGGCTTGGCTCCGAGAGGGCTT
>Ga0207752_1001269_pt1 | contig 11721 bp, 11 predicted proteins | sample Pon2CUnioCityCA_6_FD_187272 | JGI IMG/M metagenome (GOLD analysis project Ga0207752, IMG submission 187272) | Marine sediment microbial community from Union City, CA, USA - Pond 2C Sediment 2 (SPAdes) | ecosystem: Environmental > Aquatic > Marine > Intertidal zone > Salt pond sediment ... | reverse complement strand
GCTTGTTACCCAGAAGGAACTGGGCCACCTTGATCCCTTTGCCCTTCACCAAGTCAGGATATGGATTCTCCACAACGTCGCGTCTTACGACTTTGCCTGTCCGGCTGTCAATATCGACCAGTGCGAAGTAAGGCGATTCGCCGAAATGTTGACTGAGTTCGCCTCGCGGATCGCTCACCGGAGCGACGTACCTGAGTCTCGTCTTGGCCTCAGGCTCATAGTGTATAAGCACGCGGTCGACATAGTGCTGGCTTTCTCTTATTTTGTCCTCTATCCGCCGGCTGACTTGATGGGCTTTCGTCAGATCAGAGACCCTGAGTGTGACTGCGGCTTCCACAAAAATGTAGCGACCAGAATTGCGACCCGTTACGCTTCTGATGGACACGACCGCAGGTTCAGCTTGAATCACGGCACGAATCTCGGCCAGGGTATCACTATCTACCGATGCGTCCAGAAGCACACGCATGCTGCTCGAGAGAAGAGACCACCCGGCACGGAGAATGAACAGGGCAACGATTCCGGCGGCGATCCTGTCCAACGGAAGACCAGAGTTCTGCCCCAGAAGAGCGAAGAATACGATAGAAGCCGAGACAATATCAGCGGTGAATTGCCTGCCATCGGCTATTAGACTGGGAGAATTGTATTTCCGTCCGACTCTGATCTCGTACCGGCTGAACAAGAAAGGAACAAGTATCAGAGCGCCGGCTACCGCCAGTACCCAGCCCCTGTAGGGAACTACCGCAGTCTCACCGGTAACCGCCTGATTCACGATTTCGTATGCGGTCACGAACAACAATATCGATATTATGACCGCTACCACGTTCTCGACTTTGTATAAGCCGTAGGGGAAGTTCCGGGTCTTTCGATTCGAGATGGCCAGGCCGATGATGAGAGCGACTGAGCCCACGATGTCAACCGAAGAATGTATGGCATCGGCACGAAGCGCCAGGCTACCGGATATGAAAGAAAGTGTCAGTTTCACCGCCACCAGGGCAATATTCACGAGCAGCGAGTATATTCCTACCCTCAGATAGAGCGATTTGCGCTCTCCCCCGTTCAAGTCGGTAGCTGGCTGGGTGGTCATGATACCTCTGAGCGAGTCCGGACTATCTAAGAACAGTATATTGGCAAAGAGACCTGGACTGGCGGCCATGGGATTGCGCCATAGGGATCGCGGCAAAATAAACTACGATCGAGACCCGGTCATGGCGCGGAGTCACGGATTTCCTTCATTTCCCGGGCTTGCACGAGAGCCGCGTCCTTAAGTTTCTCAAGCGTCTGCCACAGCAAGCGAAATTCGTCTTCCGAGAGTGCGTCCACGATTAAGCCCATTACGTCGGGTTTTCTGGCCTTCTCCAATGCTTCGCGCCCCTTAGGAGTGATGACTATTCTTCTAATCTTGCCGTTATCGGAAGGCTTCTTACGCCGCACAAGGGCGTTCCTCTCCATCCGGTCCAGCAGCCGGGATATAGTGGGCGGTTTGCGCATCATCCACCTGGATATCTCAGCCGGGAACGCGGAGTCCCCCAGTTCCGCCACCAGCAGAAGCAGATGGAACTCTGCCGGAGTAAGATCGAGATGCCTTACCTGATTATGCCTGGCCTTGAATATGGCTGTCAGGGCCAGACCGATCAACATGAAAAGGTTGTAGTCGCGGCCCATGAAAGGAACGTACTTGCTGTAGTCAGGACTTTGATTCATCACTGGTTCGCGTGAGCGCTGTCGGCGGGTTTGGCCGGCCTTAAGCGGACTCTATCCCTCATACATAATGGACCTGTTGACAGAGCCACTGAGGCCATTCTATCATTAGCATGCTAATGATTTTACCACTGGCGTCGTACCCGCGCCAACATTGGCCGATGAAGCATTGAGCCACCAGATGAACAGCCTCGAAGAACTCATCTCCATAGGCAGTGACTGGCCCAGCCGTGCCATCACCGACTGGAAACAAAGTGGCAAGAAGGCGGTGGGCTTCTTTTGCTGTTACGTCCCGGAAGAGATCCTCTATGCCGCCGATATACTACCGGTACGGATGCGAGCGCCCGGTTGTGCGGAAACCACCCTGGCAGATACGTACATGAGTCACTTGAATTGCAGCTTCATGCGCTCTTGCCTGCAGTACGCGCTCGACGGCAAATATGACTTACTCGACGGACTGGTTTTCTGCAACAGTTGCGACCATGCCCGTCGATTGTACGACATACTCAGAGAAATCGCCCCGGCCCGGTTTCCCTTCCTGCATCTTATTAGCGTACCGCACAAGGCAGACAAGGACATGGCAGGCTGGTATGCCGGCGATCTGGCTGCCTTCAAGGCAAAGGCTCGAGACTTCTTCGGTGCCGATATCAGCGATAAGCGCCTGCGGACTGCTATAGAGAGCTACAACGAGACAAGAACCTTGCTCAGGAGACTATACGACCTCCGTAAACGGAAGACCCCGCCTCTTACCGGAGCCGAAACGCTAAGTGTCTTCCTCGCCGGATGCTCTATGCCGAAGGACGAATACAATGTGATGCTGAGGAAGCTTCTGACCGAGTTGGAATCAAGGGCAGGAATATCGGATTACAGAGCCAGATTGATGGTAGCCGGCAGCGGGGGATGTGATGACCCGAACTACTTTGAGGTCATAGAGGATATGGGCGGGCTGATAGTCACCGACAGTCTCTGCTTCGGGAGCCGATATTTCTGGGAACCGGTGGCAGTCCGTGAAGACCTCATGCTGGCTCTAGCCGAGTCGTATCTGAAGCGCCCGTCCTGTCCCAGGATGGTCGACAATGTGGTTGCCAGGTCAGATTATGTCAAACAAATGGCCCGGGACTCCCACGTCGACGGGGTGATATTCCAACGGATCAGGTACTGCGATCTCTGGGGCGGGCAGATGCTTCATCTGGAGAAGCATCTCAGAGAATCCGAAATCCCTATACTGAGCGTAGACAGGGAATACTCCTTGAGCGCCATGGGGCAGCTCAGAACGAGAGTACAGGCTTTCCTCGAAAGGCTTGAGGGCGATTAAGCATGGAGCAGAAAACAAACGTCCTGGAATCGGTCGGCCAGACCTTCAGCCTGATAAGGGACATGATTCAGAGCAAGGCCGGCAAGGATCATCCCGAATGGACCTGGATATATGAACTTCTGGCGGACCACTACGCAGAAGTGTGCGCTGCGCGCCGGACCGGGAAACCATTGGCATGGGTCAATTTCGGCGCCCCACCCGAGCTATTCCATGCCATGGGGATAGTCCCGGTCGTTGTTGATGTGCTAACCGGCACGCTGGCATCCAGCCAGAACGCGGTGGGATACGTGGATACCGCCGAAACCCGCATCCCCGACTATATCTGCTCCAACAACAAGATTCTCCTCGGAGCAGCCCTGGCCGGCGACATACCCATTCCGGACATCCTGGTGCACCCGGCGCACCCGTGCGACTCCAATCTGGCGACATATCCCGTGATCGCGGCTCACTTTGGCTTTCCCTATTTCTGCATCGATATGCCCTACTTCAGGAGCGATCGCTGCATCCCGTTCGTAGCCGGCGAACTGCGCAAACTGGTGGCAATGCTGGAGGAGGTCACGAACGAAAAACTGGATATGGACAGGCTGAAGCGGGCCATGCACTATTCGAACCTGGCTCACGAATATATGCTGAAGGTAAACGAGCTGAGACAGGCTGTCCCCTGCCCCTATTCCAGCCTGGAAGCCATTTCAGAGTACGGAGTGGTATTAAGCCTGGCCGGAACACCGCAACTGGCCGACTACTTCGCCCGGAGGTATCACCTGACAAAAGAGAGGGTGGCCAGGGGTGAGGGGCATCTCACGCGCGAGCAGGAACGACACAGGCTGGTCTGGATCTATGGGGCACCCACCTTCGATATGTCGCTTCTCATCTGGCTGGAAAGGGAGCACGGGGCGGTGTCCGTGGCTAACATGAACAACAATTTCGTGATGAAGCCGGTGACGGATATTTCGGACTACGACAGCATACTGGCAGGTCTGGCGGAAAAAGTGATTCTGCTGCCAATGACCAGAGAATGCGGCGGTCCGTGGGAGAACTGGCTGGAGGCTTCACTGGAACTGTTGAAGGGTTACAGAGCGGATGCCGCCGTCTTCGCGGGACACGTGGCCTGTAAGTCCAACTGGGCAGTGGCCAAGCTGGTAAAGGACAAGTTGCACGACGAATTGGGAATACCGACACTGCTGTTGGAGATGGATCTGTTTGACCCCAGGGTGACATCATCAGATATCCTGAAATCCAGATTCGACGACTTCTTCGATCTGCATTTCCCGAAGTGACCGGACGGATCAGAAAGAGCAGCCGTCGTAGAGAGGGAGGAATGTCAGCCACTGAAGAACCGTCAGGATCACCCTCAACCACACCCGGCAGGAAGATAGCGGTGACGGGCAAGGGCGGCAGTGGCAAGACGATGTTGACGGCCATACTGACGAAGCTGCTGACCAGGGCCGGGCAGAAGCGCATACTGGCCATTGACGCGGACTCAGCGGTGAACCTGCCTTTGGCTCTTGGCCTGGGAGTCAGGAAGACGGTGTCCGCGATCCGCCGCTCCGTTATCGAGGAACCGGCGGCCAGGGCCGAGATAGAAAACAGACACATCAGGGACGTGATTGCAGAAGCCGTGGAATGCGGTCCGGGGTTTGACCTGCTGGTAATGGGGCGACCCGAGGGGCCGGGTTGCTATTGCTCTGTGAACGACCTGCTGCGCTATGGCATCGATTGCCTGTCGAGAGAATACGACATCATCCTTATCGACTGCGAGGCAGGTCCGGAGCAGGTTAACAGAAGGGTGGTTCAGGATGTAGACGTGCTCCTGATTATCACGGACGGCTCGCCCAGGGGAATGCAGTCCGCCGGAGCAATATGGGAGGTGGTGGGAACGGACGCAGCGATGCGCCTGATGAGGGCCGGCCTGGTGATAAACAGGTGCAGAAGTGACCCAACAGCGATGCTGCGTCAGGCACGTGAATGGGATATAGAGGTTTTCGGCAATATACCGGAGGATCCGGCTCTCAGCGAACATGATGCCGTGGGGAAGCCGCTGATACAGTTACCGGATTCGTCGCTGAGCGTGAGGGCCACAGAAGACATTCTAACCAGGCTGGCGCTCTGACATGGCTCTGCTCAACGGTCTGGAGTTGCTTGTCTCAGGCAGGGTGAAATTTCCGGCAGCGCGACCCGGGAGGTTCGACGATGGAATACCGTGAGCTGGTCAGATCTCTCGTCGAGATAGTTGGTGAGGATTACGTCTCCGACAACCCGGAGGAGCTCTACATCTATGCTCGTGATTCGGGCACGGAAGGCCCTCGGAGGGTGGACTGCGTGGCCATGCCCAGGACGGTCCAGGAAGTGCAAGGGATTGTCCTGCTGGCCAACGAAAGATGTATTCCCGTTACACCCATGGGCGCCAACCTGACTCTCAACGGACTGGCGCTGCCCAATAAGGGTGGGCTGGTGCTGGACATGAAACGAATGGACCGCATTCTGGAACTGAACAGGATGGCCCGGTATGTGGTGGTAGAAGCGGGAGTCACCCAGGGCATGCTCGGCTCCTACCTGGAGAAAAACAGTCCCGATCTCGAGCATTCCAGGCCGGAGGCGCCCGCCATGGCCACCGTGGTGGGGAATATCATGATCCGCGGCCATGGCTACCTGTCGCTTAGATACGGCAACAACGCCCACATGACGAACGGCATGGAAGTGGTGCTGCCCACGGGTGAGATATGCAACATAGGCTCGCTGTCTGTCTCCCCCTGGCCGTTCTGCAAGGGCCCTCTTCCGGACCTGACCGGTCTTTTCTGTGGCTGGCACGGAACCACAGGCATAGTAACCAAGCTTTCGCTGAAGCTTTTCCCCAGAAGGCGTTTGCTGGATGTGGTGGGATTCATATGCACCGACCTGGAGTTGATCCCCGAGTTACTCCGCGCCATTACGCATACCGATATGGCCGATAATGTGTTCGTGATCGGGTCTGCCCTGGCTGATGCCAGGGGGCCGGTCCAATTCATCACCATTTCCATTACTGGAGATCTGGAGGAGGAACTGGAATATAAGAGGGCTGTGTTCAGAAAAATGGCCGCAGAATTCGGCGACGGCAGTGGAACGGTCAAGTTCATGAAGGATGTCCCGGACCTCCTGAAAACCAGGTTTGTGGAGAAGCCCCCTTTTGTCAGCCCGGCGCTGGCGGCCGACTTTGACAAAGGGGGCGGGTACCGGTACTGTGGCGCCATCCTGCCCACCTGGCAGATTCCCTCCGGGTGGAAGAAGGGCATGGATATTGCCCGTCGACACCACAAGCACTACTTCTATGGAATCCAGGTGCTGGGATATGGCCACAGTGTCATGTTCGGATTCGTCTACACTTTCAACCGCGCGGATCGCTCGAGTGTGCGGGACACTTCCGACGCCATGAAGGAAACCAACACCATGGTCCTGGAGCTTGGCGGCATACCGTGGAAAGCAGAAGCGTCAGCGCAAAGCGACATCGTCGCCAGGATGGATGCGAACACTTTGGGCCTAATAACCAGGATAAGAAAGGTGCTGGATCCCAACGGAATCATGAACCCCGGGAACTGGGAGGTCTGACATGACGCTCCTGGCTCATTCAGACGTAATTCACCGGTGTTTCCGGTGCGGCTTCTGTAAGCTTACATATGATTATGGGGCCGAGGGCTTCAACTGTCCGATTTACCATAGGTTCCGGCTCGAGACGTATTCGCCCGGCGGCCTTATGTGGCTCACACGAGGATGCTTGATCGATCACGATCTCGAGTGGGGGCCCCACCTGTCCCATATCCTCTTCTCCTGCACCATGTGTGGCAACTGCGCGGAGCAATGCCGGTTCGATTTCAAGACGCACCTTCTGGACATCTTCAGATCGGTGAGGGAAGAGGCGGTGGAAACGCAGAGGCCTCTGCCGCCGAAGGTGGCCCAGTTTCTGGAGAACGTATACCTCTACGGCAACCCGTACAGGGAGGCCAAAGATGTCCGGTCAGACTGGGTGGAAGAGCTGGGAGTACGCCGCTTCTCCAAGGGTGACGAATTCCTCTACTATGTAGGATGCGTGGGTTCTTACGATAGCCGGGCCCGAAAAGCAGCCAAGGCACTGGCCACCTTGCTGCTGGAAGCCGGGGTATCCTTTGGCATACTGGGCAGCCAGGAACAGTGCGACGGCAACGAGGTCAAGCACCTGGGAGAGAGCGGGCTGTTCGAAGTTCTCAGAGACGGTAACGTGCGGGTCTTCCGTGACCTCGGTGTGAAGAAGATTGTCACCCTCTCGCCACACTCCTACAACGCGTTCAAGAAGGATTACCCACAGGAGTTTGAAGTCTGTCACTATACACAGCTGCTACGGGACCTGATAGAGCAGGGCAGGCTGAAACCGGGGCAACAGCCGCAAATCACGGTCACCTACCACGACCCCTGCTTTCTGGGACGACACAACGAGGAGTATGACGCTCCGAGGGAAGTCCTACGGGCTCTTCCCGGAATCGACCTGGTGGAGATGGCCAGGTACGGCAAGAATGCTTTCTGCTGCGGCGGGGGCGGTGGCAACTTCTATACGGGAATATCGGCCAGCGGCAAGGAGCGGGCAAGCATAGCCAGAGTAAGAGAGGCGGCAGCCACCGGGGCCAGTGTGCTGGCGGTAGCCTGCCCCATCTGCCTGACCATGCTCGAAGACGCCTTGAAGAGCGAATGGCTTGATGAGAGCCTGGTGGTGAAGGATATCTCGGAGATAGCAGCGGAAAGCGTGAAGGGGCACCGGGCGGTGGTTGATCCTCTTCGCCGGAGCAAGGGAGGATGACTATGACTTCAAGTGACGCCTATGAACGCCTGCGACAGATGTTCGACGAAATGCCGCCGGGGGTCTCTTGCGCCCCTTCGGTCATGGAGGTTTTTCGTCTCCAATACACGCCCGAAGAAGCCGACCTGGCTGTCAAGGTAGGCCTCAAAGGAATGAAGCTGGTTCAAATACAAGAGAAGACCGGCATCGAGCGGGAGCGGCTGAAGAGGATGCTGAACACCATGGCAGATAAGGGCACCATGTGGATTACACCTCAAAGCGAAAATCCCAACTACCGGTCGGTGTGGATAGGAGGGCCGGGGCTCATTGAGACGGGGGCCTGGGGCAATATCAGGTTCCCCTATTCGGTGCAACTTCTCAAGGCCATGGCCACGTTCCAGCACGAATGGGCCACGCAGGGTCTCCCGGCTATCCCTTACCCTACCAGCCGGGTTTGGCTGACTCCGGCCGCTTTGCCCGACGATGCCGATCCGTCGGAGAACGTAGCGGAAATGATAAAACAGGCCGGCTACTGGAGCGTATCCACCTGTTCCTGCCGGCTGCCTCACTGGGTGGCTGATCCCGGGAATCACTGCAGTCATTTGCTGGAGACGTGCATTCTTCTGGGCAAAATGGGCCGCTGGTGCGTGTCGCACGGCATGGCCCGGGAAATCGACTACGACAGGGCGGTTGGTTTGCTAAGCACGTGCAACAAGGACGGCCTGGTGCATACATACGACCCCAACTGGGCCATCTGCAATTGTTGCGCAGACTGCTGCGTCTTCTTTGTCGGTCTAAGGGAGACCGGCGCGAACGTCCTTCAGGGATCCAACTTCGTAGCCAAGATCGACCCTGAGAAGTGCACGGCTTGCGGCACCTGCGCCGATCGCTGTCCGGTGGACGCCATAGTGATCGAGGATTTTGCGGTGGTCGACGCGAACAAGTGCCTGGGGTGTGGGGTGTGTTACCCTACTTGCTCCGGAGAATCGGTGAGTTTCGTCAGGCGCCCTTAATCCGCTGTCCCCTTCTGGGGGTTCAATTCACGGATCTTCGCCAGAGGCGAAAGGCCCCCAACAGAAGATTCATCCTCGGCACCATTTGCAGGTATGAGGTGTACTCCAGTGCATTGCCCCGTGCATGGACAACTCCTCTTCCCTGTTCATGTAAACCTCAACCAGGCTGAACGTCGGCCATGACTCTGCAGTACTTGCCCATGTACTCCGATTTGGTCTGTCTTTGTCTGGTTTCCTCCAGCCCGGCTCTCGAAAGCAGTAAGTGTATCTCCTCTACCGGCATCCCGTGAGAGGTCTTGATTGGCTCCCTAATGAACAGTGTGCCGCCCGCTTTCAGCTTCCGGGATAATGCGGCCACTATGCCCTGTCTCTCTTGCGGGGCTATGTCATGGATGACATGGACCATCGATACGACGTCAAACGAAGAGTCAAGGATTTCGAGAGTCCGGATATCTCCGCATGTACATTTCACATTGCGATAGCGCCGTAGCCTTCTTTGGGCGATGGCTATCCATCGCGATGATATGTCAACGCAGGTGAGATGGCCCTTGGGCCCAAGGCGGTTGGCCAGGCATCGCGAACCGGCGCCACCACCACAGCCGAAGTCGAGCACCTTTTCATCTCCCTTGAGCTGAAAGGTGTCGATGTAGGCCCTGTACAGGAATCGTCCTCCCATTAGACTTCTGAGCTTGTCCTCCAGGACGAAAAGGAGGGACGGGTTCTCAAAATCGACCTGTTTGAAGCGGTACTCTTCCATGGCCACCGGACCTCCTTCCAGTAGGCCCAATTCGCCTACCCACGTAGTGCGAAGTCGTGACCCAGATGAGGCCACCCCTGCGGGTTTACCTTCTCCTGCCGCGGGCAGTAGCGACCAGGGGGGCTACTGTCAACCAGATGGTGATAGCCACCAGCATGGCTAAAGGGTAGCCGACAGTATCCAGGCCCAGTTCGGGGGCAATCACTCCCCAGAGCAGCATGAGGAAGAATGAGCTCAAGAAAAAACCGGGCACTGCGGCTAGTATGAGAAAATAGCCCAACATAGATCAAACCTCCTTTTCGATTTCAGCCAGCTTATTCCCAAAGTGATACTCGGTGCAGAACTCGACCGCCTCTCGCAAGTCGCGGAGAGCTTCCCGAACCGAACGGCCTGCACCGACAGCCATAGCAGGATGCCAGACGGCGTAGTAGAGTCGTGCGGCGCTATCAAATCCGATTTCGATATCATGGTCGGACATCGCGCTCCCCCTTTGCCTGGCTATTCTTCAAGTATTCCCTGGACCTCCTCACTGGCACGAACGAGCACCGCTTTGATGCGGCGCATTTTCTGAGGATCTACCCGACGACGGTGCTGTTCACGTAACAGACGCCCGAGCCGTCGAAACTCGATTACTGTTTCACGCACTTCGCTCGCATCCTTTGCACCCCAGAGATCCCTCATATGTCTCTTGATTCTGTCAGAGAAGTCCTTACGCTGGTTGAGAAAAGCCCTACCTTCTTCGGTGATAGTGTAAGTTTTCTTCCCGTCCTGCTCCGCAGAGCTGACATATCCGGCTTCCTCCAAGAATTGTAGAGTGGGATAGACCGCGCCGGGACTGGGGGCGTAGAAACCGTGCGACCGATCTTCCAGGATGCGAATTATCTCGTAGCCGTGTCTTGGCTTCTCAGCAATCAGGCCGAGGATGACATACTTCAGATCTCCTTTCTGAAAGGGCCTGTCGCCCCAAGAAGTGTGGTACATACTATGTCTTCTCAACATTTCCCCACGCACCTCCATAATATCTCGATATATCTTGATATATGATAATGCGCATCGCTCGTCTTGTCAAGAGGCCATGATTAGGGAATATGGGGGATTCCGAAATAACTAAGACAGAGGATCATGCCACCGAGAAGTGATTCCTCTCGAAATCGGCAGAGCGGTACCTTTGCCATTTGGGCAGACTGTCACTGTAGATGCCGGCTCTCATAGCGGCCAGTTTGGCCATCCTAAGGGGGACAGTTCTTAACATCCTCGGCTTGTCCAAAAGAGCAGTCCACAATACAAGAAGGCTCTGGCTGAGAGAGGGAGGACATCCTCTGACCGCGAAGGCGCTACCGACACTTCCGTGATTCTTCACCGCGCAGTCTCCATAGAGTATTACTTTCCGGGCGTGGGTAGGGGGCTTGACCTCCTTGCCGCAGCATATCACTGCGTTGCCGAAGTCAGTATTGGGATTGTCGGAAATCAAGGCAATCAATGAGAGGCCCAAGCTGGCGTAGCATTTTGAACAGAGGCTTTCACCTGCGTAAGGAACCGAGAGGCCGCTTACGTGAGCCGGCGCCAGGAGCTCTTTGGTAACGTCAGGTTTCCAGTCCACCCCCTGGCTGAAGGTCATCGGATCCATGTCTCCCTCCATCTGAATCGTCTCGAGACCCAGCGACCGGCCGTGCCTGGAGGCGTATTGGCGCAGGTAGGCAACTTCGAACGGGTCGATGCCCATGGCTCCAGCGCCCACCACATCGCATTCGAAGCAATCCTGGCCGGCAACCATCAAGTTCCGCCTGCTTGCCGTACCAAGCACGGTGTCCGGCCCGGTTGCCAGAACGTAAGTGCCATCGATAACCGTCAGTGCGGTGCGTATCACTTCATTCAAATGGCATATGAGTTCATTCAAGCGGCCAGTTCCATGAAACTTGGTTCTCGATGTGGAGCTAAGGAACCCCTTCAGGTTCTTGAAACCGAGGGAGACTCTCGTTTGGGAGTGGGTCTTAAGTACCGGAACATTGATCAGGAAGTCAGTTTCAAAGGCAGCAGCCGAGATCTGGACCCTGACTCCTCCAAGGTCAACGGATACGAAGGGGCCCTTGTTCAGATCGACAAGCTTGACCCCATACCTCTTTGCCAGCCTGTCGATACGCGTCCAGCGGTACGCTCT
>Ga0207752_1001268_pt1 | contig 11743 bp, 5 predicted proteins | sample Pon2CUnioCityCA_6_FD_187272 | JGI IMG/M metagenome (GOLD analysis project Ga0207752, IMG submission 187272) | Marine sediment microbial community from Union City, CA, USA - Pond 2C Sediment 2 (SPAdes) | ecosystem: Environmental > Aquatic > Marine > Intertidal zone > Salt pond sediment ... | reverse complement strand
CGTCGACCGGGCAGGCAACCTGGACGCGAGGCGGCCCGATGATTCCCTGCTGCTGGAATACCTTTGCAGCATACTTGTCGGGATCGGCTTTATACTTGCCGATGCAGCCCTTGCAGCAGAAGTAAACCCGTCCCGCATCGCTCTCGGTGAACACCTTCTTGTCGACGGGCTCGCCGCTGACGGGACACAGGGCGGGCGCCTTGTCTTTCGCCTCGTCGGCCGCTTTGTGGTGTTTTCCGGCGTGTTGGGCGTGCTGATTTTGGTCGTGGCCCTGCGGGGCCGCGTAGGCCAGCGACCACATGCCGAGCGCGATACTCATCGACAGGACAGACAAGGATCTGACGAACATCGTGGACTCCTTATTCTTTGTTTTCACGTCGCCTGTATGGCCATGCATCGTAGATCCGACACCCGGTTTAGATGCCTGACGCAATGCACGTCTTCGCACATAGTCAAGTTTTTCACCGGTCGCCCCGCCAAGTGCCGCAGACCGCTGACGGATTTAAGTGTCGTGGAGACAACAGATTAACGGCCGGGGGCGCTTAAGGACGGCGGATTCGCGTCCGTCACGATCCGGTGCGGCGCAAGGACGCGAGCTTCCAGAAGTAGAAGATGATCGGGTAGACCACTAACTCCATCACGAAGCTGGTGATCAGACCGCCCACCATGGGCGCCGCCATTCGCTTCATCACATCGGCGCCGGTCCCAGTGCTCCAGAGGATGGGCACCAGGCCCAACATGGTGGTCATAACGGCCATCGTTTTGGGGCGAATGCGCTGGACGGCGCCTTCAAAGATCGAGTCCCGCAGATGCTGGGCGTTCTGCATCTCGCCTCGCTCGCGCCAAGCATGCCAAGCGTGATCCAGGTACATCAGCATGACCACGCCGGTCTCGGCCGCCAGGCCGGCCAAGGCGATGATGCCCACCCAGACGGCGATGCTGAGGTTGTAGTCCAGCCAATACATGAACCAGACGCTGCCCACCAGCGAGAACGGCACGGTCAGCAACACGATGGCCGTCTGGATCCAACTGCGCGTGTTGAGAAACAGCAGCAGGATGATGATCACGCCCGTAACAGGCAGGACCAGCGTCAGGCGCTTGTTTGCGCGCTGCATGTACTCATATTGCCCCGACCAGGCCAGCTTGTAGCCGGGCGGAAGCTCGACGTGTCGGGCCACGGCCGCCTTTGCGGCGGTGACGTAGCTGCCCACGTCGATGCCGCGGATGTCGACGTAGACCCAGCAGTTGGGTCTCGAGTTTTCGCTCTTGATTGCCGGCGCCGCCTGCTTGATCTCAATGCTCGCCAGTTGTCCCAGTGGAATCTGCTCCTTCCTCGGCGTAGACACGAGCACCGATCGGAGGGCGTCGAGATTGTCGCGCAACTCCCGACTGTACCGCAGGTTCACGGGATATCGCTCCAGGCCCTCGACGGTCTGGGTGATGTTCATCCCGCCCACGGCCGAACTGATCACCTCCTGCACGTCGCGCACCGTCAGACCGAACCGGGCGATCTGCTCGCGGTTGATGTCGAAGACCACGTAATTGCCGCCCATGACGCGTTCGGCGTAGGCGCTGGCGGTGCCGGGCACCTCTCGCACGGCTGCCTCGACCTCTTCGCCCAGCCGTTCCAGGACCAAAAGGTCCGGCCCGGCGATCTTGATGCCGATCGGGGTCTTGATGCCGGTCGAGAGCATGTCGATTCGCGTCTTGATCGGCATGGTCCAGGCGTTGGTGAGCCCGGGAAACTTGCACGCATCGTCGAGACCCGGCACGTGCTCCCCGTCGGGCTCGTCCCAACCGTAAATCAGTTCGTCCGGTGTGATGTGGCGCTCCAGCGGCCACACCCAGTCGAAGGGCTTTTGCATCCATGACGGTAGCGCCGCCCACCAACGCTGCACCTGCCTCGTGCGCCACTCGCTCTCCGGCTTGAGCGTGATGGTCGTTTCGATCATGCTGAGGGGCGCGGGGTCGGTGGCGGTCTCGGCGCGGCCGATCTTGCCGAAGGCGTGATGCACCTCGGGAAACGTTTTGATGAGGGCGTCGGTCTGCTGCAACAGCTCGCGGGCCTTCGTGACGCTGATGCCGGGAAAGGTGGTGGGCATGTACAGCAGGTCGCCTTCGTACAGCGGTGGCATGAATTCGCTGCCGAGCTTGTGGTACGGGCCGACCGCCCATTGAGGCAAACCCGGTATCGGCGGCATGAACGTGATGACGATCAATCCGACCGCCACCAGCAGGATAACAACGCACAACCATCGGCGGCTGAGCACTCCCGAGACGAACGGGGTGTAGACCCAGATCAACGCCCGTGCGATCGGGTTTTGCTGCTCAGGGAAGACCCGCTGGGGCAGAATCACCACTGCCGCCAGCACGGCCCAGCCGATGGCGACAGCCAACCAGTGTGTATGGACCCAACCGACCCAGCCCGTGTACGCCTCGCCCGATTGCACGTTCGCCCACGCCGCCAGCAGCAGCGAGGGGGCCAGCACAAGAGTCAACGTCAAGACCCATCGGCGCCCTCGCGACCACCACTCGGGCAAGGTGCGGTGACGGACCAGATAACCCATCATCACCGGCGTGATCACGACGGCCAGGATGGCCGCGAACGCCATGGCATAGGTCTTGGTCAGCGCCAAAGGCTTGAACAGCCGGCCCTCCTGCTGCTCGAGAGTGAAAATCGGCATGAAGCTGACCGTGATTACCAACAGCGAAAAGAACAGCGTGGGACCCACTTCGATCGACGCATCGCGAATGATGTCCCAATGGGGCTTGCTGCCATCGTCCCGTTCGAGGTGCTTGTGGGCGTTCTCGATCATAATGATGGCTGCGTCGACCATGGCTCCTATCGCAATGGCAATGCCGCCCAAGCTCATGATGTTTGCGTTGACGCCCTGGATGCGCATGACCACCAAACTGCACAGAACGGCCAGGGGCAGCGTTACCACGACCACCAGGCTGCTGCGCAGGTGCACCAGGAAGATGAGAATCACCACGGCCACAATGGCCATCTCCTCAGCCAACGTGACCCGTAGCGTGTCGATCGACCGCTCGATAAGCGCGCTGCGGTCGTAGCCCACGACGACGTGAATGTCCTCCTTGGCCAGGACTGGCGCCAGTTCGTCCAGCCGCTGCTTGACGCGCTCGATCACGCTTCGCGTATCGGCCCCGTAGCGAACGACGACGATGCCGCCGACCGTCTCGCCTTGACCGTTCCATTCGGCGATGCCGCGGCGCATCTCGGGTCCGACCTGCACGACGGCCACATCGACGAGTCGGATGGGCGTACCGTCGGGCCGGGCGCCCACCGCTGTCTGCTCCAGCTCGCTCTTTGCTTTTTCGGTGACGGCTACGTCGAGCGCGATCCCTTGGCGGGCGGCTTGGGCCTTCTCGCTGTCGGTGAGGGTGCCCAGGTATCCGTAGGCGCGAAGCATATACTCGGTCTCGGCCATCTCCATCACGCGGCCACCGGCTTCGACGTTGCTGCGCTGGATCGCCATGCGGACATGCGACAGGCTCAGGTCGTAAGCCCGTAGCTGTTCTGGATCGACCACGACCTGATACTGCTTGACGAACCCCCCGACGCTCGCGACTTCGGCTACGTCCTCGAGGCCCATCAGCTCATACTTGAGGAACCAGTCCTGCTTGCTGCGAAGCTCCTGGAGGGTGCGTGTCTTGCTGTGAAGCGAGTACATGAACGCCCAGCCGACACCGGTCGCGTCAGGCCCCAACTGCGGTGTCACGCCGGCGGGAAGCTGGCCCTGCATCTGGCTGAGGTACTCCAGCACCCGACTGCGAGCCCAGTAGATATCCGTCCCGTCCTCAAAAATGATGTACACGAACGAGTAGTTGAAGAACGAATAGCCGCGCACAACCTTCGCGTGGGGCACGGCGAGCATCTTGGTGGTGAGCGGATAGGTGACCTGATCCTCGACGATGCGCGGCGCCTGGCCCGGATACTCGGTAAGAACGATGACCTGCACATCGGACAGGTCGGGTATGGCGTCGACCGGGATCGTGTAGGCGGCCCACAGACCGGCGCCGATGATGGCACCGATCAGTAGAAACGCAAAGCCACGGTTGGCTAGAACGAACCGGATGACCGCGGCAATCAGGCCATCGCGGCCGCTGTCGCCGGATGAACTCATTGACCTTCCCCCATGTGGTCGTGCTGGTGCTCGTGGGCGTGATTCACGTCCGGGTGGGCTGCTTTGTTGTCGGTCGACGTTTTGCTGCGGTAGGCCTCAATGGCTTTGGCGGCGTGTCCGACCTGCTCGATGGGCACAAGCTGCATGCCGCACTTGGGGCAGCGGCCTGGCTTATCGGTGGTTACGTCAACGTCTTCTTCCATGGGGCAGGTATACAAATCGGGCAGCTCAGCAGGCTCTGGCTCGGGCTGCTGGGGGGGCTGGCGGACGGGGATCAGCGTCATGCCGCACAAGGGGCACTTGCCGGGCGCGTCCTCGTGAACCGAGCTGTGCTCGGGCATGGGACAGGTCCAGTATTTCACCGGTCCGGGTAGCCGCCCGGTCGTCGGGGCCGTGGGCACCGTTGCCATGCCGCAGATGGGGCATGGCCCGGGCTGCTCGTAGAGAACGCCCGCATGCTCGGGCATGGGGCATGTCCAGTAGGTGCGTCCAGGCGCTGGCTGTGTGGCGATGGCCTGCTCCTGCGGCTGCGACGGGTGCCGCTCGACCAGCTCCGATTCGGCGGGGAGCTTATGTGGTTCGACCGCCTTCATGGTGGCTTCGCGCAGGCGGCTTTCCGAATCGAGCATGAACTGGCCGCTGACGACGACCCGTTCACCCGGGGCCAGGCCGCTCAGTACCTCGAACCGATCGTCTCCACCCCGCAAACCCACTGAAACGTTCCTCGGCTGAAAGGTCCCGTCTCCCTGATCCACGAAGGCGAGTTGTCGCGTGCCGGTTCGGATCACGGCCGAATCCGGGACCAGGATGGCGTCCTCTTTGAGCGAACTGTCGATTTGAAGCGTGGCGTACATGCCCGGCTTGAGCACGTAACCCGGGTTGTGGAACTCGGCCCGGACGGCTATCTCGCGTGTCTCGGTTTCAAGGTACGGATAGACATACGTGATTCGCCCCGTATAGCGCACGCCCGGCTCGTAGGCCAGTTGCATCAGCACTTCCTGGCCCAATCGCACATAGGGCAGGTCCTGTTCGTAGATCTTGGCCTTGACCCACACCGTGCTCAGGTCGGCGACCTCGTAACACACGCTGCCGGGCTGTATCCGCTGGCCTTCAACGACGTTCTTACGGCTGACGATGCCGGTGGCCGGTGAGCGAATCAGCAGCGTCTTCTGGATTTCTCCCGTGTCGGCCAGCCGCGCTATTTGTTCCTCTGATATGTCAAAATACTCAAGCTTGGTTCGGGCTGCATCCACCAGCCTGCGGGCGTCCTGTCTGGCCGAGGCCGAGGTGCTGTCCTGCATCACCGCGAGCCCTCGCTGCGCGGCCAGGTACTCCTCCTGCGCCGCGTACAGTTCGGGTGAGTACAGCTGAAACAACGGATCGCCCCGGTGGACCTGCTGTCCGGTCTGATCGACGTACAGCTTCTCCACCCACCCGCCGACCTTCGTCGTTACTTCGGCAAGGGTGGTTTCGTCGTAGTCCACGTACGCCACCGCCCGAACGATTTTGCGCAGCGGGCCACGGACCACTTCAGCCGTCCGAATTCCCATGTTCTGACGCAGGACCGGGTCAATCTTGATCTTGCCGCCGCCGGCCAGTTCGTCCTCGTACACCGGCACCAGGTCCATTCCCATGGCGCTCTTGCCGGGATGATCGTAGATCTCCGCCGGATTCATTGGCGCTCGCCAATACACGACCTTTCGTGGGCCTTTGGCTTGCTCAGCGCCCTCGTGTTCGCGAACCGGGGTGAGCTTCATTTGGCAGATGGGACAATTGCCCGGATGATCCTGCCGCACCTGAGGGTGCATGCCGCAGGTGTACCAGGTCTTGGGTGCTGCCGACTCGGTCTCGGCGCCGGCTCGACGCGTCTGGAACCAGACGCCGCCGACAATCCCGGCCACCAGGGCCACCACCGCCACAACCACGGTCAGCGCCGCGCGACCACGGGTGCGCCGTCGATCATCGCTCATTGGCTGCCTCCGTCGATTCGCTCGACGGGCGAAATCTCCGGCGCAGCCTCAGACCCCTCGGACGCTGCCTCGGCTGCAGGCGCGCCGGTCGCCCGACCATTTGCGACAGTCACAATAGCCATGCCCAACGTCTCCTCCAGATCGGCGACGCTTTGCTCCAACTCGCCGACAGCTCGATGGTACTGAATCGTGAACGTCAACCATCGCCTCCAGTTATCGATGGCGGCCTGGAAGTCTTCGGTGCCGGCTGTGTAATCCGCGAGCGACACCTCGTAGGCCTGTTTGGCCTGCGGAACGATCGTGCCGCCGAAGATCTCGGCCAGGTCGCGCTGGGCCTGTACACTGAGCAACGCGTCCTCGACCTGGTAGTCCACTTCGTCCCGTCCCGCCTGGTAGCGCTGCCGCGCCGCCGACAGGCGATGCCGTGCCTCGCGTATGCCGGCCTCGATCTTCTGGAACCAGATCGGAAGGTTCAGGCTGGCGGTGATCGCCCAGTTATCGCTCGCCTCCTCGCTCAGCATCGGCGCCGGCGGGCGCCGCCCGGTCTGGGGGTTGATGGGCGGCTTGAAGGCGGTACGGGGGGCCATGGTGATCCACTCAAAGCCCACGGTCAGGTCCGGCCAATAGGCCAGACGCGCAAGTCTCACGCTATGACGCTCGCGCTCGACCATGTAACGCAGCTCGGCCAATCGCGGATTCTCCTGCCGCGCGTGCGTCAACAGCCGCTCCAACGTGACCTCGAAATCTCTGATGGCGATCTCGCCGGCGCTTGGAACCGCCGTCGTCACCGGTCGGCTGAGAAGCCTATTGATCCGCGCCTCGATCACGCCGCGCCGCTGTCGCAACTCCACCAGTTGACTCTCGAGCTCCGAGAACGCTACTTGGGCCCGAAGCACATCCTGCTGGGATCGGCGACCCGCCACCAATTGCCCCCGGGCCACGTCGATGAGCCCCCGCAGGAGGTCCTGGTTATCGCGAATCACCCGGGCCGTTCGATCCACCACGTAGAGCTGGAAGTAGGCCCGTTTGATCTCGGCGACGACGCGGAGCCGTTGCTGCTCGAGCTTGGCGATGGCCTCGCGGGCCTGTTCCAACGCCATGCGGCCGCGGCGATCCAGCTTTTCGGGAAAGGGAAACGTCTGGCGAACTCCCAGAACGAAATAATTGTCACCTTCGGCAGTGCGAATCGGCTCGGGCAGAATCTTGGTCGAAAGCATCGGGTCCGGCAGCGCCGTGACTTGAGGAACGCGCGCCGCCATGCTCTGTGCCGTGTCGGCCGCCGCCTGGATGTCCGGATTGCGCTCCAGCGCCAGCAGGATGAGCGCCGCCAGTGGGTTGCCCATATCGGCTTGAGCATCCCTTCCTTCTATGGTAGGCGCCTCCTGTGTGACCGGCGCATGGTTGCCTGCGGGCGCGTCAGCGCCGCCGGCATAGCCCGTCGCCTCTGCGGATCGCCGCCTTTCGTGCCGCTCGAGGGCTGCCGACACCTCCTCGGCCGCGACTCGATCCCACGTGCATCCCGTGCAGGCCCACAGAAGCGCCGACACAACCGCGACCGCAAGGTTTCGTCTGACGCGCATGTGACGTTGCCGAGATCTCTCCATTCCATCGCTCCGAAATGCAGTGTCGCCGATCCGATTCGTGGGAGGTATACAACAGGATATGGCCGCGGGGCGGCGTGTCAACGAGCGTGCCGCCGCCCGCTTCGACCCCGCGAGGCTCACTGGCATCGGATCTCCCGTGGCGATTCCAGAACGCACCGGCCATCGTAGGTGGTCGGGGCGAGGAATGAACGTACACCCACGCACCCCGCTGAGGCGCCTGTACAGCTCCTCCTTCGGTCAGGTGCTCGCCTACGCCGAACAGCTAGTAATGGACTCCCGGCAGATCCACATAGCTCCATTGCGACTCACCGGGTGCGCGGACGTAACGACGGCTCTCGATCCGACCGTCTTTATCGATGAGAATCAGCGTGCGCTCCCTGAGCTGCGGCGACTTGTTGCCGAGTGCCTTTACGCGCAGCGGCACACCGTACTGCCTGGCGATCTGCCCGTCCGGATCCGTCACCTTCACCATGGCCAGGTCGTCGTGGGCCTCGACGGCCCGCGGCGTCCGCGAAGGCTTTTCAGCTATCGCGACAATCTCCCGTCCTTCCTGCTTGAGCTGCCTCAAGTCCTCGCGAAACCGACCGGCCTCGGAAAGGTAGCCCGGCGTCTCGCCCTCGGGGTAAAAGTAGAGCGCTGCGGACGACCTTCCGCGCAAGTCGCTTAGCTTGAAGGACTTGCCGTCATCGGCCCGGGCCGTGAAGTCCGGGGCCGGATCGCCGGCAAGAGGGGTCGTCTGACAGCCCGTCACACCGACCCATAGCAGCACCCCCGAAACGATGATTCCCGTTCTCGTCAACATGTTTGATCCTCCTCGTGGCAGAGTCACGACACTGGACTTTAGGCCGCCTTGTTAACCTGTTCGATGTCCGGCTACGCGAATTTCTTCAGAAAGAGCAGGACGTGCCTGCGAGGTAGGGCGCCACCCGCCCGTGCCTTGGCCCGACCGACGGTCATGTAGATGCCTCGCTGCCACTGCCCTGTCGGAACCGCTGCCGTCATGCCGCGGCTAAGGCGACGAGGCTGCACCATCATTTCGTGAAGGTAATGGGCGCGCTGGTCATCCAACAGTTAGTAGCTTCTTGGTGTATGGACCGGCGGCGTGCTGGAGGGCCCTTGTACCATGGCGCCGAACCACTCAGCCCGAGATTTCCGCGCGAGCATCATGTGCCGCTCAGGCAGCAGGCCGGTCGTAGGCTGGCGCGTGCAACGGGCTACTGATCGTACGATCCGTGCGGCGCCTCGCGGGCTGGCAGCGCCTGCGGCCCTGTTTCGTGCCCATCTGGCGCGTCGCCGATCCCGGTTTGTGCCAAAGGATGGGCGCTCATGATGCTTCACGATGTCGTCACTGCTGCGGCCGGGACTTCCAATTCCCTGTCGGTCGTGGGCAACGCTCCACGTCTGCGGCGTGTGGACCCACGAGGTGCTGGTATGATCCTTTGCCCGGACAACACGGCAGCCGGGCAGGCGGAGGTCTCGAACAGTACGTCGCCTCGGTACCGGACGGGGGACCGGCCCTTCACGGACCTGTCCGTCCGGTCCACGCCCAGCGCTGCGGCTTGTCGCCGTCTCATTATTGTGGGCGTCCTCATCACGACCGTGGCCCTGTTGCACTGGTTGACGCCGACCTCGTCGACTCGAGTGCATGCTGTCCACATTGTGCTGCGCAAGTTATTCGTTCTGCCCATTATTCTGGCGGCCATATGGTTCGGGCTGCGTTGTAGTCTTCTCGCTGCGTTGGGAATCACCGCCGCGTATCTGCCTCACATCTTTCTTGCGTGGTCAGGCCGGACAAGCGAGAACATCAGCCAGATCGGCGAGATCGTAATGTTCTGGACCATCGGTGGCCTGGCCGGCTGGCTGGTCGATCGCGAGCACGCCGCCCTGCGTGAAGCGGTGCATGTGAGCCGCGGCGCGCTGCACGCTCTGGTTGCAGCACTGGATGCCCGAGAGCATCAGACTGAGCGACATTCTCAGCGGGTGGCCGATCTGGCCTGCCGAATCGGTGAACGCATGGGGTTGCAGGCAAGGCAGGTTTTGAGACTGGCCCAGGCCGCCGTGCTTCATGACGTCGGAAAGATCGGCGTGGCCGACAGCGTGCTGCACAAGCCCGGCGGCCTCGACGAGGTGGAGAAGGCCCAGATGCGCCAGCACGCGGAAAAGGGCTACCGCATCCTTTCGGCCGCACCGCACCTTCACGGCGTTGCAAAATTGGTCTACGCGCACCACGAGTGGTACGATGGAACAGGCTACCCACGCGGCCTGCAAGGCGACCAAATCCCCCTTGAGGCGCGCATCTTCGCCGTCGCAGACGTTTTCGATGCGCTCACTTCGGACCGACCGTATCGCAGGGCCATGAATCGTGATGAAGCGTTGAGGATCATTCAGGAGCAGAGAGGCCGGCACTTCGATCCGGCCGTGGTCCGGGTCTTCCTGGCGGTTCTTCGGGAACGAATGCCCCCGGCGGATCAGAAAGGCCAACCAGCGAACTGAGCGAGCGGCAATAGGATGCTTACGACATATTACATCTCGTCCTTTTGTGCGTGAACCAACGCCCAGCAGAACAGGTGTTACGTGATAGGCGCAAAAGAGGACGTACAACATAGATCGCGATGGCGATGGCGACGGAGCCTCTATCGCTGGGGCAATTCTCTTTCATTGCGCCTGGCGATCGTCGTCAACGTGACGGCGGTCTTGGTTCTGGCGGCCTTCTGGCAGACGGACTACAGCCGGGAACGCAATGTCCATCTTGCCGAGCGGGACGACCGTCTGCGCGAAGAGGCGAGAGTTCTGCGCGTGGCTCAAGCACAATTAGACGGGACATCGGCCTTCCAGGCGTACACCGACGCCTACTGCCGTCAGATGGAGCGACACACGTCGCCGGGACACCACATCATCGTCACCGACGCGAGTGGCGAGGTGATCGTCAGAGCCCACGTACGCCCCGACCCGCGCCTCGAATCAAAGATGCTCGGCGCTCTGGAGACAGGCGTCGCCAGGTTCGACTATGGCGGTCAGGCGCACATGGCCGTTGCCGTTCCCGCGACCGAGCAGACCGCCATAGTGGTGGGCCAATCACTCGCCCCGATGGAGCAGATCATACACCGCCAGGCCGTCAGTCGTGCAGCCAGCGTCACGGTTCTTGTAGTCCTTCTAGTCTTGGTCACCAACTTGGCGTTGCTTCGCTGGGTGCGCAGACCGATCCGTAGCCTGGTGCGGGCCGTGGGGGCCATCGGGGCCAGAAAGTTCGAACATCGCGTCGCGCGCCTGCCGACCGCAGAGTTCAGGTTTCTGGCCGATGGGTTCAACCGCATGGCCGAGTCGCTGGACCAGACAGAACGCCGCCGTCGGCACGAGCTCGCCAAGGCGCGGCGTATCCACATGGGTCTGCTGCCCCCGAGTCTCGATCAGGTCCCCGGGCTGCTGGCGGCCGCCAGGTATGTTCCTGCGGATGCCGTGGGTGGCGACTATTACGACGTGCTCGTTTACCCCAACGGGAATTGGCTCTTCGTCATTGCCGATGTCTCCGGCCACGGCGTTCCCGCTGCCCTGGTGACCGCCATGCTCAAGACGCTCATCCGTCAGTTCGTTTGCCAAGGGAGGTGCCCGCAGGCCATAGCTGCGTTGCTGAACGCGGAATTGGAGCCGCTTGTCGGGACGGAGCATTTCATCACGTGCCTGTTCGCCGAGTATCGCTCGCAGACGGGCGACTTCCTGTACGTAAACTGCGGGCACGAGCCCGGGCTTTGCCTCCGCGCGGATAGCCGAGCCATGGAGACGTTCTCCTCGACAGGGCTGCCGCTGGCCGTCGACGAGCGGGCCGCCTGGGAGTGTCACTCTGTTAAGCTCCATCAAGGTGATCGCGTATATCTCGTCACCGATGGACTCATCGAGGCAACCGGCCCGGCGGGCGACCAACTGGGGCGCGAACGCCTCATCGGTTTTCTTCGGACCACGGCCGACACTACGCCCTCGGCACAGGTCGAGGCCGTCCTCCGCAACGTGCGGGATTTTGCGGGAGACG
>Ga0207752_1001267_pt1 | contig 11750 bp, 7 predicted proteins | sample Pon2CUnioCityCA_6_FD_187272 | JGI IMG/M metagenome (GOLD analysis project Ga0207752, IMG submission 187272) | Marine sediment microbial community from Union City, CA, USA - Pond 2C Sediment 2 (SPAdes) | ecosystem: Environmental > Aquatic > Marine > Intertidal zone > Salt pond sediment ... | reverse complement strand
TGGAAGAATAGGCCAACAGCCGTGCGTAGACCATCGGCCTGAACTTGACACTGGAAATTGCCTATATCTCCAAAGACCTCCGAGGTTTAGGCCCACACAGACGCGAAAGGCCGCGTTTCGCCCATAGCTGCCGGCTTTCTGACGCTTCGACTGTCGAAAACCTCGGAGGTCTGGTAGCAGCAGCCAATTATAGATAATCTCCAGCTTGACAGCCTGGGTAGGGTTCTATATAATATGTACTGAGATATATATTTCAATACATATCAAGCGAGGTGCGGTATGAGCAGAGTGATTGGCGTGACGGATTTGCAGCGCAGATTTCGTCCCATCTTTGACGAAGTGGCGTACCAGGGCCGATCGTATATCCTCACCCGAGGCAGTCGTCCCGAAGCGGCGATGATCCCTTATGAAGCGTTTCTGCGCTTCCAGCAGTTACAAGAAAACCAACTGCTCGACCGCTTCGATCGGCTGATGGCACGGATGTCTGAACTGAACGCTGCCTACAGCGATGCTGAGATTGAAGCCGACCTGAGCGCGGCCGATGCCCAGGTGGAGGCCGATCAGTGATCCACGCCGTCGTGGATACCAACATATTCATCCGGGCGTTGATCAAACCCCAGGGCACCGTCGGCCCTGTGCTCACTCGGTCACGGGATGACGACTACATCCTGCTTTACGCCGATCCGCTGCTGGATGAACTGGTGGCTAAGCTTGCCCTGCCTCGCATCCGAGGGAAGTATCACATCACCGACAACGATGTGGAAACCGTCTTGGCTCTTATCCTACTGCGGGGCGAACTGGTGGTACCGCAGCGCCGGATCACGGCCTGTCGCGATCCCAAGGATGACATTGTGATAGAGATCGCGGTGGCAGGGCACGCCGATTTCATCGTCACTGGCGACAAAGACCTGTTGGTGCTCCATCCCTTCGAGGGCATTCCCATCTTTGGGCCAGCCGAGTTTCTCCAGGCATTGGAGTCCGGCGAGTGATCCATTGGCAGTTAGCAAATCGGTAGGCAAGGGACGGAACAACGAGGTCTCCGGTAAACCGACCTATCAGTTCGCCATCCTACCCGTCCACCAACCTGACGAGGAGGCAAGATGACTAGACCCAAAAACGTCGTCGTCGCCCAGTCCGGCGGCCCGTCGCCGGTGATCAACAACTCGCTGCGCGGTGTCGTCGAGACCTGTATGGCGATGCCGGAGCACTTCGGGACAGTCTACGCCGGCTACCACGGCATCGAGGGGGTGCTGCGCGAGGAGTTGCTGGATCTCTCGGCCCAGAACCCGGAGGAGATTGCCCGGTTGCGCATCACGCCCGCCGCCGGGGCGATCGGCACCTGCCGCTACAAGCTCAAGGCCGGCCAGGAGCAGGACTTCGAGCGCGTGATCGAGGTCTTCAAGGCCCACGACGTGGGCACCTTCTTCTACATCGGCGGCAACGACTCGATGGACACGGCCCACAAGGTGGCCCGGTTGGCCCACGAACGGGGGCTGGACCTGGTCTCCACCGGGGTGCCCAAGACAATCGACAACGATGTCGGCGACAGTGCCTTCCAGCTGATCGACCACACGCCCGGCTACGGCAGCGTGGCCCGCTACTGGGCACTCAACGTCCAGAACGCAAACCAGGAGAACGCGGGCTCCTCCCCGGCGGACCCGGTGCTGGTGATGCAGGCCATGGGCCGCAAGATCGGCTTCATCCCCGCCGCGGCCCGCCTGGCCGACCCCGGCCGCGAGATGCCGCTGTTGATCTTCCTGCGCGAGTCGGGGCTGAGCCTGGAGGAACTGGCCGACCGGGTCAACGACACCCTGCGCGAGCGCGGCCGGGCGCTGGTCGTCATCAGCGAAGGCGCGGATTGTTCCAATCCGTTGGACGTGGGCGAGATCGGCGAGCGGAAGGACGCCTTCGGCCACACGATGTTCTCCGCCAGCCAGATGACTGTCGAGCAGATCGTAGTCAACTACCTGAACGAGGTGGGGCTGACGGCGCGCGGCTCGGCGCGGGGCAACGTGCCCGGCACCGACCAGCGGCACAACATCATCTACGCCTCGACGGTCGACCTGGACGAGGCGTACAAGGTGGGACGCCAGGCGGCTCTGATCGCCGCGGAGGAGGGCTCCGGCTACATGGCGACCATCCTGCGCGAGCCCGGCCCCATCTACCGCGTGCGCTACGACAAAGTCCCGCTGGAGGCGGTGGCCAACTCCGAGCGCAGCCTGCCCGCGGACTGGATCGCGACCTCCCGCACCGACGTCACCGACGACTTTGTGCGCTACGCCCGCCCGCTCATCGGCGACGACTGGCCCAGTGTGCCGCTGGTGGGGGGCTTGCAGCGCTTTGCGCGCTTCGAGGAAGTGTTCGCCGAGCAAAGACTGCCGCTATACGTGCCCCAGGCTTACCGAGGGTGACCCTTGCGAAGGAGCCGCTTCGCTTCCCTTTCTATATGGAAAGGTTGCGCAGCGCCCTCACCAGAAAGCGGACTTTGGTCAGCCAAGACACCCTTGGCCCAAGACCTACGTACTAACCCCCACAAGGGTTCCCCACACAGGCGGTGCGACGCCAATCCACGGAACACGGAACACGCAACACGAACCACGCAATACGCACTCTCACTCCAACTCGGACCGCCGATTGGCAACCCACACGCTGATCGCCGGCAACGGTGCGACGACGGCCAGGAACAGGCCCAGGATCAGGATCACCCCACCCACCACGGCCACCGGCGGCACGGCCGCCCCCAGCAGCGCCAGCAAGCCCCCTGCCAGAAACAGGATCAGCGCGATCGCGCCCAGCACCAGCGAGGTGACGTTCGCCTTGCGCGTCGACGCCTGCCGCACGCCGCTGACGCGCCCGCTCTGCCCGTTGACCAACACCGGCCAGATCCGCTCCCCCTCCCGGTACCAGGTGGCGAAGGCGGGCAACAGGAGCAGCGTCCAGTTCAGATCGTCGTATTCGGCCTCGATCTGGAAATCACGAACGTGGTCGGCGCCGGAAGCCTGGCGACACTCCTCCTCAGCGACCCGGACGAAGGCGACCTCGGCCCCGGGCCAGGCGGCCTCCGGCTCCAGCGTGGGCACGCGCACGGCGGCGTCGGTCACCGCCTCCGGGCTGTAGTCGGCCCGCTGGCCCAGGTCAAAATCGCCCAGTCTTCTCATCAGCGCGCGGTGATCGTCCAGCGCGGGCGCGACCACGTTCTCGTAGGCGCGGCTGAGCCGGCCCACGCGCGGCTCCCAGCGCACCCGGTCCTCCGTCACCTCCTGCGAGCTCCAACCTCGCCCCTGGCGGTACCGATCCTGGTAACTGACGGCCTGATAATCGAAGCCCACGTCCGCCCGCCAGGCCGCCTCGACCCGGCCATCGACCAGCCACAGCGGCACCAGATACCGCCGCGCCCGCCGCACCAGCACCCCGCCCCTCAGCTCATCGGGCCGAAACCAACCTCCCTGCGCCCACCGCTCCAGGATCCTGCCCAGCCTCTCCTCCGAGATATCGTACGGCACCACCTGCTCGGGCGCTTCCTCCGGCAGCGAAGCCGGCTGCAACTCAACCGGCCCCTGCAGACAGAAAGGACAGCGCGCCGGCACCTCAGTCCCCTCGGCTTCGCTCGGGGCAGACTCACTCGGGACAGGCCCAGCGACCAGATGCGCCTTCCCACAATGCGCACAACGCACCGCCACCAGCCGACCCCCCCACACCGCCGTCAGATCCCGACCCTGCTCCTCACTTCCTGCCTCTTGCATCCCACCTCCTGCCTCTTGCCCCCTGCTCCTTGTCCCCTGTCTCCTTGTCACCTTGTCACCCTGTCACACTTCCTCCGACGCCCGCGCCTTCTTGAACACGACCACCGCCCCGATCAACCCCGCCACAAACAGCACAAATCCCAGCACCAACCCGACGACGCCGATGCCGCCCAGCGCCAGCGTCAGCAACCCCAGCAGCCCCAGGCACGCGCCCGGCGCCAGCATCGCGGCGATGACCAGCCAGACCCGCTCCCAGGCGACCGGCTTCTGCCCGGCCACCGCCCCCGTCTGCCCGTTGACCATCACCTGGAACGTGCGCTCCTCGAAGGGATAGGAGGCCAGATAGACCGGCAGGAGCACGTAGCGCCAGCGCTCGTCGGCGAAGTCGGCCGCCATGCGGAAGTTGCGCACGCGCGCAGAGCCGGTGTCGGCGTGGCAGGCGCGCTTGGCTTGCTCGCGGATCTCCTCCTTGGCCAGTTCCCACGCATCCTGCAATTGCACGTCGTAGGCCTTGGCCTGCCAGCCGGCCAGGTAGCCCGGCTCGTACTCGACCAGCGCGTCCAGGTCGAAGGGTGCCACCTTGCCCAATATGGCCCGGCTGACGTGAGCCGTGCCGGACGTCAGGTGGTCGTCGATCGGCAAGTGCACGCGACCCGACCGCCAGTGCCAGACGATGACGGTACGCGTCTTCCACTTCCCGTCGTCGAAATAGCGCACGGTCTTTGGGGTGCCGACCTCGGCCTTCCAATCGGCGTGGACGCGCGTATCGAAGGTCCAGAAGGGGAGATAGACGCCGGTCAGCTTCCGCAGCGCCCGCACGTTGCGCAGCTCCGGCGGGTGCATCCAGCCCCGGCCCAGCCACTCGGCCACCTGGGACTGGATCTGTCCCTTATCGACGACGAAGGGGATCAGCGCGGTGGGCCGCAGGACGTCCCCGGCGACGTCGCGGGCCAGGACGCGGTTGGAGCCGCAGAAGGCACACGTGCTGGTCAGCACGTCCGGCGCGACCGACACGACCGCGCCGCAGGACTCGCACACCAGCTCCCGCCGCTTCTCGCCCCAGCCGTACTGGGCGCGCTCCATCGTCTCCAGCGTGAACTCGAACTCGGCCGCCGCCTCCCCGACCTCCTCGGCGGCGATGTCCTGCGTGCGTCCGCAGTAAGGGCAGGTCAGCTCTTGCTCCGCCGCGCTGTAGGCGATCGTGCCACCGCAGTGGCGGCACTTGAACGTGCGCGTCTCCTCTTCCTCCTCGACGGGCGCGGGGGCGTAGAGCTCGATGCCGTCGAGCTGCGAGGGGACGGGGACGAAGCCGTCGGGCGGGGGCCAGAGCCTGGTTGCTTGGTTGGCTGGTTGGTTGGTAGCGTTCATGAGGTGTCTCCTACGCACGTAATACGTACTACGCAATACGTGACACGGAGCGTGCGGTTGCGCATTACGCATCACGTATCACGCATCAGCCTGTGCGTATTGTACGCGATGCTACGTGGACGTCAAGCGCCGGAGGCGCGGCTGAACGGGGTGGTTTGACATGTTGCGCAAGCGGCGGATTTGTGCTACAATATTTTAACCACCAGGTCGTGACGGAGGATTAGCGCCGACACAGGGAGGGGCAGGACCGTGACAGCACGCAGGCGCATTGGCAAGTACGAGATCCTCGAAGAGATCGGACGCGTCGGTTTCGCCGTCGCCTCCAAGGCGCGCGATACCAAGTTGGACCGGGTTGTCGCGCCCAAGGTACTGCGTCCCCAACGCACCACCGACCCCAAGTTCATCCAGCGCTTCCGCCGGCAAGCACGGACGGCGGCAGGGCCAAGCCTCCCCGTCGTCATCATCCATGACATAAGTGAGGAAGCCGAGCAGCACTATCTGGCGATGACCTTCGTCCCCGAACATTGACAGCGTCCCAGTATCAGTCAACGTCTCGCGTCTCTATCATACTGTGAATAGATGTTTTCTACGGGGGCATATCACCCGATTGGGCAACGTCACTCAGGAAACACTGTTTGGCCGAACGACAGATGCCTGTAGTTAGGCTGCCGTTGCAGGTGGTTCGTTGGCGAAGCAGTTCGCCTAACTGGTGTTGAATAGAGTGCATTCATTCTCGGGGCACGACACAGCCTATTCCTATCGTGCACGTCGTGTCACCATCGAGGCGTGAAGGTGGCTTGGGCTAAGCCCAACCAACATCCAAAGTTTTCAGGCTCTACGTAGATTTGTGGGGTACAGAAAGCTCCCAAACTATCGATCATCTATGTGCTCCCACACCTGGGGGTACCGAGCCCCTTGTGACCAGATATGGGAAGCGGCTGGAGGAAACCGAGCGCCTGCCAGTTTTTACCCCACAAATCCGCGTAGACCCAGTTTTCATAGGGGAAAACCGATGACATCTGTGACAGAATACTCCGCATACGCTCCTCAGCGCGGACTATCTCCAGGTTGTCAGGCGCTGACCGTACATATTGTTGTTGCAAAAGGACTTCCAAAGGGGTCTGGGTTGCCATGAACCACGAGTTAGTAGGCGACAGGTACCGGATTATCAATAGTATTGGCAGAGGCGGATTCTCGGAGGTGTTCCTCGCGTTCGACGAAAGCCTGAGGCGCAATGTCGCCATCAAGCGGTTGGATCTGATCTCTCTTCGTACGACAGACCGCGAGCGCTTCCTGCGCGAAGCACACATCCTGGCCAGGTTGCGAAATCGGCACATCGTCACCATCTACTCGTTAGAAGAGCGGGATGACCATCTCCACATAGTGATGGAGTATGCGGACCAGGGTAATCTGCTTGATCTTATTAATGCTTCTCCAGACGGACTACAGATTGATTATGTCGTAGATGTAGGCATCTCAATGTGCAGAGCGCTATCCGTCGTCCACGCGGAAGGAATCATCCACCGTGATGTGAAGCCAGACAACATCCTTCTGTTCACCGAGCAGGGCGAAGAGAGACCTGTGCCCAAGTTGGCCGACTTTGGCCTGGCGCGCGACATGGCCTGTACACCGCTCACATCTACGGACCACCGAGTGGTGGGAACAATGCCATATATGCCACCTGAGGCTATTCTAGGAGAGGAGCAGAAAGCGGACGCAAGACGAGACGTATATGCGCTAGGTGCGACGCTCTATCAAGCCTTAACTGGACACCTTCCACGAGGAGATGAGTTTGAGGCACTCATACGAAATCTCCGTCGCCCAGCCACTCCACCACGCCATCATCGACATGATATACCAGTGTGGCTTGGGAAGGTTATCGTCAAAGCCCTTGCAAATGACCCAAATCGCCGATATTCCACTATGGACCAGATGCTCGCGGACTTGAAACCAGATGAGCAAGAGCAGCCAGTCAAGAGACTGGTTACTCACTCGCGTATATGGCGCATCATTGAAGATACAGCCGCCGAGGTGTTAGGAAATGCAATATGGTGGATCTTGGGAGCTATTGTAGTTTTTGCTTTGACACGGCTCTTCTCTTCATTCCACAATGGAATGCCGGGTGTGACAGGGCGTAGAATCAGCGCTCCCACTTCTACTGCTACGGCCACTGTGTCTCCCGCTGTGAGCCCTACACACGCTGCGACTATCGCTCCTACTGTGTTTCCTTCGCACACACCTACGCCCACGATAGCTACTCCCCCAACTTCCACCCCAACTCCAACGAGCACGCCAATCCCGCCTATCACGGCGACGCGCACACCCATTAGCACTCCTACACCCACGCGGACTTCCACGCCGACCCCTTCTCCCACGGCGACATTCATGCCTCTTTCCCCTGTTGCTCCAGAACTGATAGTTCCGGCTCTGGGAGGCGAACACAACGGCAGAGGCCCAATCACCTTCCAGTGGCATGGCTCGTTGAGCGTAGGCCGGGCTTACCTGGTCACCGCTCGCCACCCCAAGAGCGGCTCTGAAATCAAGAGTGAATTGCTAACAAGCCAAAGCTGGACGAGAGGCCTGCCTGCCGATATAGCCGGCGAATGGCATTGGACGGTATCGGTGGTGCAAGGTACAAGGATACTAGTCACCTCGCCCGAGTGGTGGTTCTGGTTCGTCCCATATCCTCGCGATGGTGATGGGGGACCTCCGGCGACGAATACACCACCGCCGTAGGTTGAGCACGTGCATAGAAAGTGGAGAATGGAAAATGACGAGGCTCAGGCGACACACTCTGATCGTGGGGCTGGCTCTGCTCCTGCTTGCCACAGGATCTGCACATGGTCTGGAGGAAAGCAGTCAAGCCCTCTCCAAAGTGATCTGCGCCCACGACCTGACACTTGGGGAGGATGGTTTTCTGATCAACGACCGTACCTGGGTCGCAACCGAGCCCGACCCTGCGTCAGACAACAACACGGTTGCGGAAAAAATCGCTGCCGATGGAGAAACCGATCTGGGCGTCACCAAGACAGCCGACCCAGACCCGGTGGTCGCTGGCGAGACCCTAACCTACACGCTTGTCGTCTCCAATGGCGGCCCTGTGACAGCCACAGGTGTGATCGTGACCGACACCCTGCCGACGAGTCTGAATCTCCAGTCAGCCACGCCGAGCCAGGGCGCTTGCGGTGGAAAGAGCACTGTCGTTTGCTGTCTGGACACTGTGGGCATCAGCGGAACCGCAACGGTTAACCTTGTTGCGACCGTCGCCCCCTCGGCGAGGGCGACACTTACCAACACCACCGAGGTATCTGCCGATCAGCCCGACGTCCTGCCGGGCAACAATGCGTACACCGCGACCACCACGGTCACCGCGGAGGCCGACCTGAGCGTCACCAAGACAGATGACACCGACCCGGTGGTCGCCGGGGAGGCACTGGCGTACACTCTCACCGTCGCTAACAACGGGCCCTCCGACGCCACCGGCGTAACGCTCACCGACACCTTGCCTTCTGGGATTCTCCTCGTCTCGGCAATACCTGACCAGGGCATCTACGACAGGAACACCGGTATATGGGCGGTGGGTGATCTAGTCGACGGAGAGAGCGCCAAGCTCATTCTCGTCTTCATGGTCGACTCCTCGACGAGGGGGACACTCTCCAATGCTGTGGAGGTGTCTGCCAATCAGCCCGACCCCATATCGGGTAACAACACGTGCACTGAGACCACCACGGTCAACGCAGAAGCCAACCTCGCCGTCACGAAGACAGATGATCCCGATCCGGTAGTCGCTGGCGATCCCCTGACCTACACCCTCACCGTCACCAATAGTGGCCTCTCCGATGCCACCGGCGTGACGGTAACTGACACGCTGCCTTCGGGCGTCACCTTCGACTCGGCCTCTTACGACCAGGGTACCTACAGCAGTGGCATCGGTGTATGGGCAGTGGGTGATCTGGCCGATGGCGAGAGTGCCACCCTCTTCCTCTTTCTCACAGTCGCCCCTTCGACGCGGGGGGCGCTCGCTAACATCGCCGAGGTGTCCGCAGCCGAGGATGACCCCACCCCGGACGACAACGCGGACACCGAGAGCACCATAGTCAACGCGGAGGCCGATCTGGGCGTGACCAAGTTAGACGACCCCAACCTGGTGGTCGCTGGAGAGACGTTAACCTACACGCTCATCATCACCAACAACGGTCCCTCCAACGCCACCGGTGTCAGCGCCATCGACGATCTCCCAGATGACGTGACCCTGTTCTCGGCGCTGCCCAGCCAGGGTACGTGCTCTGGGTTCGACCCGGTAACCTGCGACATAGGCCAGGTCACCAGCAGGGCCAACGTCACCGTTTCCCTCGGCGTCACCGTCACCAGCCCTCTGACGAACGGCTCGATCCTTAGCAACGTCGCTACTGTCAGCGGCTACGAGACAGACCACTACGGTTCGAACGACAGCGCGGAAGCGCAGACCACTGTCCAATCCAGCCCGGTGATGACCATCGCCAAGCTGGACGATCCGGATCCCGTCGAGGCTGGCAGCGCTTTGCTCTACACTCTGGTCATCACGAATAGCGGCAACGAGAACGCTACCCCCGTCACCATCGCTGAGCGTTACGATCGTAACGTGTCATTCTTTTGCTCTGATCCGGGCTCTGACCCTGACAGTGGAGATCAAGAGTGGACCCTTCCAATTGTAGAGGTGGGCAACCCAGAGACCATAGACATTGTCGTCACAGTAGCCAGTCCACTCCCCGTAGGGACGGTGCTGACCAACCAGGCAACGCTGTACAGCGACCAGACCGCGCCTGTGACCGTAACCGAATTCACGGATGTGACTTCGGCGTCGGAGTTGACGCTGGATACGATTGAAGTCCCCGATCCGGTTCAGGCTGGCGAGACGCTGGTATATGTGATCACGTATCAGAATTTCGGGACCGCCCCGGCCACGGGTTTGATCATCACGGCGACGTATGACAGTAGGATAAACTTCAGGGGCGCCGATCCTCTTCCAGATGACGGAGATAACGTGTGGCAAATCGGCGATCTCCCGGTGAATCAGAGTGGCTATATCAGCATAACAGCGAGTGTCGACACGCCTTTGGCTAATGGGACTGTTCTGACCACCTACTTGACAGTCGGCAGCGATCACACATCTCCTCAGATGTTTGTCGAGACCACGACCGTCCGCTCTGCTCCCGACCTGGCTTTCACCGTCATCGACCATCCCAACCCTGTAGAGGCCGGTAATCCCCTGACCTACACCTTGCGCTACACCAACACCGGTAACGCCGATGCGACCCAGGTTGTGATCACTGCCACCCTTGATAGCCGCATCTCGCTCGACAGCAGCACCCCAGTTTGGCATTGGAACGTAGGCACAATAACTGGGGAGGTTGGCCATGGAGAGATCATCACCCATGCGAACGTTCCGTTTTCCATACTGGACGGTTCGATCCTGGAATTCACAGCCCAGCTGAAGGATGCAGAGGGGGATTTGCTGGGGCGCACAGCCCAGACCACTGTCCACTCATTTCCAGATCTCTTCATAGAGAAGGTAGGAGAGGGGCATCAGCCCCACCTGTTCTCCCCAGGCAAGCAAATGGCATATATTGTGACCTATGGGAACGCCGGTTACAAGGATGTTCAGGACGTGACCATCACAACGACCCTGCCGACAGGCACCACGTACGAAGAAGTTGGTTACGGCTGGCAAACGTCCGGGGATGGGATCTATATCTATCCCGTCGGCCCCCTGACCGCTACCTCCACGGGTCATACGATCACCTTCACGGTCCGGCACACCGACACGCCGGGGATCAGCGCGCCCGAGTTCAATACGCCCTTCATCATCGATGGGCGCGGTGTTGCCGGTGAGGACATCGACCCGAACAACAACACGACCTCCGTCCACATCGGCGTGCCCGACCTGCTCATAAGCGATTTGAGCGTCGAACCGGGCCCTGCATCGGTGCAGGAGAACGTGCCGACCACCTTCACCTTCACGATTACACTGATGAACCAAGGCACCGGAATGGCCTGCAACCCGGACGGCATGGGCGATTTCTACGTGGACGTCTTCACCACTCCTGTCGACTCTTATCCATGTCAATGCAATAGTGAAATCTGTGAGGTCTGCGACCCTGTTGCAGCTGGCATTCAGCCCTCTCCTGTGGTCATCACCCGAGTCATTACCCCCCGTGCGCACAGCTTGGTTTTCTACGCCAAGGTGGACAATCATCCCCTCCACCCATACGGACTGGTGCCAGAATCCGACGAGATGAATAATCTCGCAGTGTGGCCTCCCCGCGTCTACTTGCCAGTCGTACTAAGGAACTGGAATCCTTACTACGAGGAGAATGACCATTGGCTGGACGCGTACGGCCCCTTGACACCCGGCCGAACCTATCTGGCCTACCCTGACGATGAGGAAGATTACTACTACTTCGAACTGTCAGGACAGGCAACTGTCAATGTCAGTGTAACCGATTTCGCACCCACTAGCAGCAACGGCACAGTCATGCTCTATGGACCGGCAGTTGGAGACGAACGAGGAGAACTCATTGACTACTATGGACCACCTGGTCACTCGTCAATGCCCCTCGGCCCGCACTCTTTGGGAGGAGGCAAATACTACATCCGCGT
>Ga0207752_1001266_pt1 | contig 11752 bp, 13 predicted proteins | sample Pon2CUnioCityCA_6_FD_187272 | JGI IMG/M metagenome (GOLD analysis project Ga0207752, IMG submission 187272) | Marine sediment microbial community from Union City, CA, USA - Pond 2C Sediment 2 (SPAdes) | ecosystem: Environmental > Aquatic > Marine > Intertidal zone > Salt pond sediment ... | reverse complement strand
TGGATGTACTTGCAGTCGCTGCCGGCAGTAGCAACCTCGGCCAGCAAGTAAACTGCAGAAAGGCTGGATTGGTGAAATGTACGCAAATACTTTTATTGCTACAACCGGTGAGAACCTCGTCCGCGCAGAATGCGATTCCAAAGGCGAATGGGACGTGCAACATCTGCTGCAGGGAACCCATGTGGCCTGCCTGGCGCACGATCCGCATAACGCCGAGAAAGTTTACGCCGGTACACAGGGCGACGGCATCCTGATTTCCAACGACCGGGGGAAGTCCTGGCAAGCTGGTGGGATGCAGGGAAAGATCGTCAAATCCATCGCCGTCAGCCCCCACGACCCTCAACGCCTGTATGCCGGGACCAACCCTGCTTACTTATACATCTCCCGGGATGGCGGCCAAACCTGGCAGGAGTCGGCCGGCTTCAGAAAAATCCCCTTCCGCTGGTGGTGGTTTTCCCCGGCAGAGAAACCCTTTACGGCTTACGTACAGGCTATCACTGTCTCCCCCACCGACCCGGAAGTAGTCCTGGCCGGAATTGAGTTCGGGGCAGTCCTGCGCAGTCAGGACGGCGGGGTCACCTGGTCGGGCCACCGCACAGGCGCCTTGCGAGATTGCCACAATTTGAAGTTTCACAACGCCAACGGCGATTGGGCTTACGAGGCGGGAGGTACGGGCGGCGGCGCCTCCTTCAGCCGGGATGGCGGTCGCTCCTGGCGCAAGTTGAAAGACGGCCTGGCTAAAAACTACGGCGTTTCCTGTGCCGCCGATGCGCTCAAGCCGGAAGTATGGTACGTCTCTGTGGCGCCCAGCCCGGCAAAAGCCTACGGCGAGCAGCCCCAGGCGTATCTCTACCGCACACGCGGTGGTGCGGCGTGGGAGCCTATCGGTTGGGAAGATTTCCCGATGAGCGGCATGCCCATCTCGCTGGTCACCCATCCTCACAAGTCAGGCCGGCTTTACGCCGGACTGACCAACGGTGACTTGTGGCATACGGCCGATTACGGTGATTCCTGGGACAAACTGCCTTTCAACTTGCAAGCCATCTGGAGACAGATGCTTGTAATATGACTCTATTCAGGAGGTTTGAATGGACAGGACCAATTTCGTTCAGCGGCGTGGATGGGCGGGCTGGCTGGTGAAACCGCCGGTCGTCGCCGTCCTGGTGGCTCTATCCTGGTTGGGGGAAGTGCTCCACAACGCCGTTGAGCTGCCCCAGCTAACCCTTCTCAGCCCAGAAAATTTCCTTCCCGGGCTGGTAAGTGTGCTGCTGTTCCTGATATGGTGGCGGGCGCCGGCCAAACGCACCCCGGCTGCTGTGCTGTTCGTGTGGGGCGCGATTCACCTGGTATTTGGGGCAATCCTCTCGGTACTACCCCTGCCCATCCTGCCTTTCGCCCCCGAACAGACCCCCGGACACTACCTTTCTCATCTAGTCTATGGGTTGGCCCAACTGCCCCTGTTAGTGGTGATGGCGCTTTCCACCTGGCAACCACAGAATTGAGTACTCTTCTATGACGATTAAGAACACGGTAGATGGCCAAACCCGTACCGGATCAACCAGCGCTCTGGTTGCAGGGGTTATGGGCGGCATTTGCGGGCTATTGACATTTTTGATGATCCACGCCCTGTGGATCACACCTATTTGGTTCATCCTGCCCTTTGGACTGCTGGTCGCCGGGAGCGGAGGCCTGGCTGTCGGTTGGGCGTACATGGAGATTTCAGTGCGCCTGCCTGAGAGGGTGTGGAGCAGAGCCCTGGTGTTCATGACTCTAATCTGGCTGGCCCTGCTGCCCAGCCTGGCGTTGGCGGAATTGCGCCGGCCGATGTTTACCCTCTTGGAGGCCGACCCCGTATTGAACATGAGCGTCCCCGAAGCCGCCATGCGCTTCATCTTAGAACTGCTGGTCAGTACGGCGGTGGCCGGCGGATTGATCGGCTGGTGGTTGGGTCGCACCCGGCGGGCGGCCTTCGCCACCGCGCTGGCGGGCTTTATCTTTGCCCTCGGGCCCGGCCACAATATCCCTTTCATCGGCGGTACTCCCGGTGTGGGCAAGGAACTGGCCATCATGTTCGCCATCATCTCGGTTTCGTCTCTGGTTTTGGTCGCCGGTCACGCCCGGCTTGCAGCTTAGAAGGTTGGCCATGACTGCAAAAGTTGCTTTCCGTTATGCGCTTGCGACCTTGATCCCATTGGTTGGGGGGTTGCTTTCCGGCTTCGTCGCCGGTTTCGTGCTCTTCGAAAGCCTGCCTGGTCATCTGGTAGAACCGGCCCGCATGGAAGTGCGCCCGGTTTAATTTCCATTCCTGAAGCCCTAAATGTGACAAATTTAGTCTATAATTATCTTATGGGACGAATGTACCGCGCCCACCTGCCCCTGATCTTAATCTCAGGCCTGCTGATACTGTTGGGCCTGGCGTATTTATTGTTGCACCTGGTCACACCTTTCGACAACGCCTGGTTGCAACCCGGCGCCTCGAGCGTGACCGCCCAGGGTCTGATCGTGATGCCGTTCGATGGCGGGCCTCAAGGCTTCCAGCCGGGAGATACTGTCACAGCGGTTGAGGGCCGCACCATCGACACCGTGCTCAACCAGGCGCTCACCGGTGAAACTGCCCGGCCCCGGCTTCTGCGCGGCAAGGCGGCTACCTACACGGTCCTGCGCCAGGGTCAGGCACGTGAAGTTAAAGTTATCCCTGGCCCTTACCCGCTGCTGGCCGTCCTGCGACGCAATTGGGGCACCTTCGCCTTCGCGCTGCTTTATCTACCCATCGCGGTGTATGTCTTCCTGCGCCGGCCGGAGGCGCCGGCAGCGCGCTTGTTACTCTTGGCCGCAGCCGCACTCTTTTGCGCCACCACCTGGTCGTTAGGCGCGCAGGTCAGCGACTTCATGGATGGGATCGGTTTCTGGCTGTACTACATCACCGTCATCCCTGCGTTCATGCTGGTCTGGATCGCCGGTTTCCATTTCTCGCTGGTATTCCCCCGCCCACTGGGTGGGTTGCCGCGTAACCGTTATTTCATTGTCCTGATATATGGCTTGCCTTACCTGCTGCTGGCCGTCTACTTGTTTGCCACTCGCCAGAACGCGGCCAACAGTCTGGATTGGATCAGTCGCTGGGGCCGGGTGACCGATCTGAATGCGGCCGTCTTTCTCTCTGTGAGCTTTTTGGCTTTCCTGTGGCAATACCGCCATACCGGCACGCAAACTAGCCGCCAACAGATTCGCTGGTTCGGCCTGGCGAAACTGGTGGTGGGCGGATCGGCGGTGGTCTTTTACTTCTTACCGCCGTTGGTAGGAATGCAGGCGTTGGACTCGAATTTAATCGGCTTGATCGGCGTCATGTTCCCACTTTCTATCGCCATCGCCATCCTACGACACAACCTATTCGACATCGATACCTTACTGAATCGCGCCCTGGTTTACGGGACACTCACCTTGGGTGTGATCGCCATCTATCTGCTGGTGCTGGGTTCCGTCACGTTGTTCTTCAATCAAGGCAGCAATCCACTGGTCTCGCTCTTGGCGACAGGCCTGGCGGTCGTGCTCGTCCAGCCCATGCGCGAACGCTTGCAAGGCGCCGTTAACCGCTTAATGTACGGCGAGCGCGATGACCCTTACGCCGTGCTTTCTGGATTGGGTCGCCAATTAGAAGCCTCCGTTTCCCCCGAGACTACTCTGCCCAACGCCGTCGAGACCATCGCTCGAGCGCTCAAGCTGCCCTACGTTGCCATAGAACTGTCGGGTGAAAACGGGTTTACCCCCGCAGCCTCTTTCGGTTTGCCGCACAATCCAGGCAATCAGCACTTTAAGTTACCCTTGGTTTACCAGAATACGCCGGTCGGGCGCCTGATTCTCTCACCCAGGAGCTCCGGTGAAGCGTTCACCCAGTCCGAGCAGCGCTTGCTGGAGGATATCGCCCGGCACGTTGGCGTCGCCGCCAATGCCGTGCAGCTCACCACCCACCTGCAGCGCTCCCGGCAGCGCATCGTGAACGCCCGCGAAGAGGAACGCCGCCGCCTGCGCCGCGATTTGCACGACGGCCTGGGCCCCCAGCTTGCCAGCCTGACCCTGCGAGTCGACGCCGCCCGCAATCTGCTTGGCAAAGACCTGGACACCGTGGACCACCTGCTCGAACAAGTTAAAGCTCAGACGCAAACGGCTCTGGGGGATATTCGCCGCATTGCCCACAATTTGCGGCCTCCAGCGCTCGACCAGCTTGGCCTGCTCCTGGCAGTTCAAGAACACATATCATCGCTAAACCACCCTTCCACAGGCCTGGAAATTCACCTGCAGACCCCGGAGGAATTGCCTGCGCTGCCGGCTGCGGTAGAGGTGGCCGCTTACCGGGTCGTACTGGAAGCCCTCAACAACGTTCTGCGCCACGCGCAGGCCGACCAGTGCTTCCTGCACCTGAGCGTGCCTGAGCAGCTCGAATGCGAGTGGCTCGAATTAGACATCCAGGACAACGGCCGCGGACTCCCAGACCCATTAGAATTCGGAGTAGGATTAAGTTCGATGCGCGAGCGCGCCGCAGAATTGGGCGGGACATGCACGATCTCCACCCGGCCTAAAGGTGGCGCCCAGGTGACTTTACGCCTGCCGCTGAATAACGGTTCCAACCATTACCCATCGGGAGAATTTCTATGAACGCCATTCGCCTGGTCATCGCCGACGATCACACGCTGTTTGGGGAAGGGCTGCAAGCCTTGTTTCACTCGATCCCGGACATTGAAGTAGCGGGCTTCGCCCGCAGCGGCGAGCAAGCGGTCGCCATGGCAGCCGATTTACAGCCGGACGTAATCCTGATGGATATTCAAATGCCGGACGTAAATGGCATCCAGGCCACGCGCCGTATCTTGAAAGCTGATCCGCACATCGGTGTGATGATGTTAACCATGTTCGAAGACGACGACACCGTGTTCGCAGCTATGCGCGCCGGGGCGCGCGGCTATATTTTGAAAGGCGCCGACCAGAATGAAATGCTGCGCGCCATCCGGGCGGTTTACAACGGTGAGGCGCTGTTCGGGCCCGCCATCGCTACCCGCTTGATGAACTTCTTCGCCGCTTCGCAGACGGGCGCGCCGCCTCCACTCTTCCCGGAATTGACCCCCCGCGAGCACGAGGTTCTCGACTTGATCGCCCAAGGCTTGAACAACCGGGTCATTGCCCGGCGCTTGTCGATCAGCGAAAAGACCGTCCGCAACCACGTTTCCAATATTTTCAACAAGCTGCAAGTGGCCGATCGCGCCCAGGCCATCATCCGCGCCCGGGAGGCCGGTATGGGCGCCGATCCGCGCGAGTCTTACTCTTAAACCCTTAACGCGTTCGGGGGGGAAATAAAGGTCCTGCACCAGTGCAGCTAAAACACCTTCGCCCTCAATTTTGCGGAACAAAGACGTGGAAACCACCGAAATCCGTGACCCTATAGCCCATGCCGTTCTCAGGCGGTTGTTCTCCTCGCAGAACGTATATGGTTTCAGGATCCTCCCGGCAATTGTTGAGGCCGAAAGCATAACGATCCAACGTACGCACTTCTCTGAACCTGCCCCTGGGATTGATGTATTCGATATGCCGGCGATATTCCAAGGGGTTCATTTGTTCGACAAATAAGGCGTAAATATAGGGCATATTGACGTCCTTGGTGACGCAGATAGGCGCTTTCTCCGTCTGGCGCGCCAAATCCAGCGCTGGCAGCAAGCCGGTATAGAAACTCGCATCCGCTTCCCGGCGGTATACATCACCATGGTAGTCTCGGGTGAATAACACCAGGCCTGCCAGGAAGGACAAAACCACCATCAGGTTGACGACCTTCAAGTGCGAAGGAATCCAATCCAAGGCAAATGCAGTACACAGAATCAGGGGAATGAAAATCAAATTCATGCGGTTGATATTGGCCGGCTGTAAGAGGCCCAGCGCTAATCCAGCAGCCAACCACGCCAGTAGCAACGTCCGCTCCGCGCTACGCGCGGCCCTTCGCTTCTTGACCAACCGCAGCAGCCCAATGACGGCGATCGGTAATGTGACCTTGTACAAATACCCGTAGGGATCGACGGTGTTCCAAATCAGTCCATCGCTCTGTCGCCATAAGAGCGCCAACAAGCTCTTCAGGTTATAAGCCAGGGCCTGCAGGTTGCCGCCGAAGATCAGGCTAACTGTCTCATAGCGCGGTGTTCCCACCAGGCGCGGAATTGTGATGAAGCGCAGATGAATGGATTCGAGCTCCAGCGAGTTAACCAGCACGAAGAGTGCGATCGGTAGTCCCACTACAGCGAAACCGGCCAGTCCCAGGATTAAATTCCTCCAACTGACCCGCCCCCAACGTAGCAAAATCAAAGCTCCACAGCCAAGCATGAACGGCGCCGCTACATAGGCGGTGCCGTAAGCATACAGACTCATGCCGAAAACCAGGCCGGAAATGATAAACCAGCGGTTCTCCAATTCGGATTTCAACAGGCCTGCGTATGCAATCAAGAAAACAAACGGCAGCAAATTGGACTCGAGCCCCCACCGTGACAGCCCGATATGCCAGGGGCTGATTGCCACCAGGAATAAAGCAAACAGGGCCGCTTTTTCCCCCAGGGTTCTTTTGGCAGTGTAATAAACCAGCGGTAAACTCAGGATGCCGGTTATCAACATAGGCAGCCTGACTGTGATTGGATTAAGACCTCCCAGGGCGATGAACGGGATCATCAGGTAGGCATACAGCGCATTCTGCCCGCCGCCCCAGGAGATAAAATGCACCGGATAGGAAACCGCATTGCGGTCCACCCCGAAACGAAACAGGCTGAAGGCATCCACCCCGCTGGAAGCCTCATCCGGATTTAAGCCGGGCGGCAGTGAACCGAATTCCCATACGCGCTCAAAGATTCCAACCAAAAGAATGCCGGCGATCATCAGGTTGCGCGGCGTGATGAAGTTTCCGGCGGATTGGATGACTTGGTGAAGCCGGTTTGGTAAACGATCTAGCCCCCTTCTCCCTGCGTTTATTTGTGCAGTACTATAAAGCAGTCTACCTGCTCGTTCCATCTTCTTCTTGCCGTTTTACCAAATCCGTTGGATTTTTGGCGGGGATGGGACAGAGCAACGGACAAAAAAATTTCAGGTTTGGGCCGGGTGAAAGTGCACGTGAACGAGCCTGAGAAAATCAATTTGCTGGTACAGCACCTGTTCGACCTTGGTCGCCACGCGATCCCCCTGCGTAACCGACATGGACCCATCGATCCCGATGGTCAGATTGATCACCAGATAGGGCCCAAAGCGGTGGGCGCGCATATCGTCGATTTCAATCACTTCAGGTACATCCGTCAGGATAGAACGCACGTCTTCTTCCAATGAGTCGCCCGGCAGCGTGTCCATCAGTTCGGAGGTTGAGTCCCTCAAAATTTCGATGCCTGTGCGCAAGATGACCAGCGCCACCAGGGCTCCCGCTAAAGGATCGACCCAGGGAAATCCAAACCTGCCCAGTAGGATACCGGCCGTGGCTGCCCCAGCCGAAAAAATGTCGTTGCGGTGGTCGTAAGCCAGGGCGACGACGGCCGGGTTTTTCGTTTGACGACCTAATCGATTGGTGTAAACCGTGAGGCCAATCTTGAGGATGACAGTAAACAGCGCTACCCACAATGCGATCAGCGCCGCGCCGCTCGAAACTTCATTGCCGGCGAGCTGGTCGTAAGTCGCGTTTATAGCATCCCAAAAAATGGCGATAGCAGTAGTGATTACGAAAGACCCAACCGTGACCGCTGCGATGGTCTCGAGCTGGCTGTGGCCGAAGGGGTGTTCCCGGTCGGCGGGTTTGCGGGACAAGCGCATAAAAACCGCCACCACGATGTAGTAAGCCACATCCGAGGTCGAGTTGACACCATCCGCCAGAAGCGCCGGGCTGTGCCCGATCACGCCGATGGTGGTCTTTAAAAGCGCCAGCAATACATTCGCCGCCAACCCAATGTTAACGGCCAAAGATCCATTTCTTGTCCTGAGGTCGGCGCCTGTTTCCATAGTTGACAATTCCATGGGGGATGTATATCACGCGCCAAAAAGCCGGTCAAGTGATCTTCATCATGACTCGGCAGTCAATCCTTCCCAGGATGTAAGACACGCCTGAGGTGGGAGCGATCTATTTAAGCCCGGTGTGCAAGAAACTTTCGATAAAGCTGCGCTGGAATACCAGGAAAAGGAGCAGCAGCGGGGCAATGACGGTGATGGTGGCCGCGGTGAGCAGGGACCACTGGGCGCCGATTTCACCTAGCTGTGTGAAACGCACCAACCCGGCAGTCAGCGGGCGCGCCGTGTCGCTGTTGGTCACGATCAACGGCCATAGAAAGTCATTCCAGTGAAAACTCAGTGAAGAAATCGTAAACGCCACCAGGGTGGGGATAGAGGGCGGCAAGAAGATATACCACAGCAGTTGCCACCAACTGGCCCCATCGATGATGCCGGCGTCCACCAGATCGTGCGGCACCTCCAGAAAGGCCTGGCGCATTAGAAACGTGCCGAAGGCTGAGCCAAAATAGGGGATGGCGATCGCCAGGCGAGGATCAAACAAATGCAGCCTCCGGATAGTGGAAAAATTAGGCGCCAATGACCAGGCTCGCAGGTAGTTTTGGATGGTCAGCGGCAAGGCGATCCACACACTTCCCGGCTGCAGCGGGTTGGAGGCTGCCCGAAAGGACACGCCGATCACCCACACGATCGGAACCGCCCACAAAATGGCAATGGCATACGTTACCAGATCTACAAAACCCCTTCCTAGGCGGTTCAACCAGCCTACGCGGACTGTTGCACTCCGCTTCTGAGGGTTGCTTAGGCGCCCCGGCTGATCTCAACTAGATAATAGTTTCCATTGCGGATGCCCCGGAACACGTAGCGGCCCTGCCCAGCCGTCACTCCCATTTCCCCTTCAGTGTCTACCAGTATGTAGTTAAAGGCTGGACCGACTTTGCGTCCCTCATACAGGATGAAGAACTTGACCCCCAACCTCCCCAGCAGGATCGTCCTTCCGTCCAAATCGTAGGGGCGATTGGCTTCGATGAAGAACGGCTTCGAGACAGTCTGCCCATCCAGCAGGTTCTCATCGACTGCCTGCAAGGCAATTTTGTGATGAAAGCAGCGTTCCGCCTGAATCGGGCTGGAGATATCGCTGTAAGTCGCTTGCGAGATTCGGCATTCGCGCCACACCAGTCCCGCCTGGTCGGGAGAGAGGCCGGGATAATAATCGGCGCCTAAAAAGATAAAAGCGCAGATTAAAATCGGAATAGCCGGCAGATACACTTCGAGTTGTTTTAAGCGTGAGCAAATCATACGGATTCCAATCCGGACAGAGAAAAGTCCGCTGATACCTGCATCTTACCGGAACAAATTGCTGCCCACCAGTGAAGAAATTAACAACTTTGATATATCTTTTTACCAAAATTCGCCCGCTCTCAAGGGCCAGGATTTGATTATAATGCTCGTCTGGATACCATCCGGATTATATTTTAGCCCATGTCAGAGAAAAAAGGTCAATTTTGCACCTTAAAGGTTTTCTTGAGGACAATCCAGGCTAATAGAGCCAGACCGGCCAATGGGACGAGCAAAATTTCCGGTCTCCAGGATATAACTGGAAAACGAGCCGCTTCCGGTGTGGATAAGATAACCAGCATAAGCTCTTCCTGGGTACCCTTTTGCAAGGGTTTGGATGGCGGCGGTAGCTTTTCGGCGGAAGGCACTACACCCAGAGCGTTTCCAAAACGTACGGCGCGATCGCCGTAATCGGCCGGATGGCAGGCATAGCAGCTCTGATAGATATCCTGTAAAGGAAACAGCGTCATGCCTTCGTGAGCCAAATCCTTCTGCATAGCCTGGGTATTGCCTCCATGACAGTTCCAGCAGCAGTCCTTACGGGCGTGGATAACGTGCCACTCACCCACTCCGTAAACCGGGTAACTTTCCGCGTGACATGTAATGCAGGATGAATCTGCTGGGATATCGCCACATTGGGCGGAAACGGATTCCGCCCCTGACGGTAAGAGCCAACATACAGCAGCCACAATCAGCCCGGTAACCAACACTCTTGCAGGCATAATATGCCTCATAAGATAAGATCCTCCTTTCACATGACCGGCTGGTGGATCACCATCAGACATTCCCACCATGCCAGATGCGAGCATCAATTAGACGGGCGTGCTTTCGATAACCTGCCAGCGGTCTTCCGGAAGCTGCAGCGCCTGCAGCCAGTCCAGGGCTTTCGAATTGAGCAGGAACCTCCCAGGGCCATCCATCCCGACAATCACTAGCGGATAGGATAGCTTTTGAGCGAAAGGTAAAAGTGAACTTTCACCGCTTAGGGCATCCTTTTCTCCGGTTTGATATCCCATTACAACCAGATCCAATAAGTTCTTGCGGAAGCAGCGCACAAGCTCTACCTGATATTGCCCTTCGCACAGCCTGAAAGCCACATCCGTGAAATCTCCCAGCTTCTGGTCGTAATGATTGCGCAGTTGAAATTCCAACTTCGTGAGCAATTCCGGGCTCAATGGCCGGTTTTTTTTGGGATTGAATAGGTCATCCTGGATGATATCCCGGCGAATTTTGTAGGGTGAGTTAACCCAATGACAAATATTAAGCTGCCAGCTCTGTGCTCTGGCCAGCCTGAGCGCGTACGCAAAGGCCCATTCATCCGTCTTGGAGAAATGGGTGCAAAAACCAAGTATTGTCATCACAGCCTCCTTTCTTCCATACTCCTGGTGGAATAGCTTAAACCTGGGCAGTTTATTCTTCCTTAGCGATTTTGATTGGCTTGCTCTCCCCTTCGGAAATTACGTGGCAGGTAGAACAGGTTGACAGGCGAGGTTGGCTCTGCTCGTTCCGTTGTGTCCGGTGGCATCCCAGGCAGCGCTCGTGCAGCACCACTTCGTAGGCGGGCGCCAACTCGTTAAAAGATGACAAATTAAAACCCGATCCATCTCCGTGGCATTCGTAGCACTGGCGCGTGTTATTCGCCAGATGTTCGCTTGGGTGGCATTCACTGCAGGCTGCATTGCCTCCCAGGTGGTCCACTTCCGTTGGTACGGGCGTAAGTCCACCAGGAAGCGGTAATTGCTGTGCTGAAGAATGGCAGCGAATGCGGCCAAGAAGCGCCTGCTCCGCTATGCCTCCAAGTCGCTATTAGGGCTTATCACGGTTACTGCGATACCGGCCTCTTCGCCTGGATTGCTCCAGTGATAATGGACATCGCCATATATGGATAGGCGGTCACCAGGGTTCAAGGAATAACAGTGCCGGTTGATTTCCAGATCCATCGATCCGGAAACACACAAGACCATCTGGGACATGCGGCTTCGAAGCCGGCATTCGGAATCTTGATCCCCGGGCGGTGCTTTTTCTGCTGTTCTCCCGGACAGGCTGTCCGTTACCAGCTCGGCGAATTCTTCCTTTTGAGCGCTTGTTGCCCGGATCAAGATAATTTCAGAAGGACAGATGTCCTGAAAAAGAGAGCTGGCCGATACACCCAAAGCGTGAGAAATCTTGCACAGCGTCATCACCGTCGGTGCGACCTTGCCGCGCTCGACCAGGCTGATGGCGTTGGCCGACAGATCGCATCCGGCTGCGAGCTGCTTCAGCGTCAGCCGATTTTCTTTCCTCAACTTGCGGATGCGCCGTCCGATGTTTCGCCAGGACTCTCTTTCGGTCATCTTTTCTCTATTCTCACCAGAACTTTGTGTATAAAACCCTGCTTCTATATATAAATTACCAGAATAATTTATGTAAGTCA
>Ga0207752_1001265_pt1 | contig 11754 bp, 7 predicted proteins | sample Pon2CUnioCityCA_6_FD_187272 | JGI IMG/M metagenome (GOLD analysis project Ga0207752, IMG submission 187272) | Marine sediment microbial community from Union City, CA, USA - Pond 2C Sediment 2 (SPAdes) | ecosystem: Environmental > Aquatic > Marine > Intertidal zone > Salt pond sediment ... | reverse complement strand
AGCGGCAGACCCAGGCCACCGAACTCGCCGAGCACGACCGCGCGGTCCTCCTCGATGCGCGGCACCGCCGGACCGGGATAGCTGTGGATATCGAGCACGTCACCGACGTCGCGATCCGTCCAGCCGCTGGCATTATTCACCAGCCGCGTAGGATCGATCTTCTTGATCAGATCGACAATCCGCGGCGTGTCGTACTGGCCCCAGCCCTCGTTGAACGGGACCCACATCACGATGGAGGGATGGTTGCCGAAGGCCTCGATCATGCGAGTCAGCTCCAGGTCGAACTGCTGCGCGGATTCCTCGGTCCGCACGATGTCGCGGTCATTGCGGCCGATGTAGCGGTCGCCGCTGGGCATATCCTGCCAGACGAGCAGGCCCAGCTTGTCGCACCAGTAGTACCATCGGTCCGGCTCGACCTTCACGTGCTTGCGGGCCATGTTCATGCCGAGCCGCTTCGTCACCTCGATGTCATACCGCAACGCCTCATCGGTCGGCGCCGTATACAAGCCGTCCGGCCACCAGCCCTGATCCAGCGGCCCATACTGAAACAGCGGCTTGTCATTCAGGCATAGTCGAAGGATGCCATTCTCATCCTTACCCAGCGCGATCTTTCGCATAGCGAAGTACGTGCTCACGCGATCGACGAACTCCCCGTCCACTGTGACACGTCGACCTTGATCCGGCTTCGATGATTCCCGACGCGAGGTCTCTGTTCCCAGCGCCACCTCCAGGTCATACAAGTGGGGGGAGTCGGGCGTCCACAACCGCGGGTTTTCAGTTGGTACCTCGAATTCCTTACCGATTGGGGCGCCAATTGCCCGTCCAAACGGCTTGTCCCCAATCCGGCCGCTCTTCTGCGCATCGGGGATCCAGACGGACACGGTGTACTGGTCGGGATCGGCGAGTTCGCCGCCGACGTGGACCTTCAGCTTCAGAACGCCGGCGCGGAGGTCGGGCGTAATCTCGAGTGCCCTTATGTAGACGGGATTGACTGGTTCGAGCCAGACGGTTTGCCAGATTCCGGTGACGGCGGTGTACCAGATGCCGCCGGGCCTGCGGACCTGCTTGCCGCGCGGCTGCGTGCCGGCATCGGTTGGGTCCCAGACGGACAGGACGATCTCCTGCTCGCCGCTTCGCTTCAAGGCGTCCGTGATGTCAAACCTGAACGGGTCGTATCCGCCCTTGTGGTTGCCGATCTCCTTGCCGTTGACCCAGACGGTGGTGTCCCAATCGACGGCGCCGAAGTGCAGGAGGATGCGTTTCTTCGGTGCCCAGCCCTCGGGGATCTGGAACGTGCGGCGGTACCAGAGTCGGTTGTCCGGTCCGACGGGTTTCATCACGCCGGAAAGGGCCGACTCGATGGGGAAGGGCACGAGGATTTGGCCGTCAAAGCCTTCCGGCTTAGCCGCGTTTGTGGCGAGGGCATCTTGCCCTTGCGTGTCGCGGGCATCCTGCCCGCGATTCGAGGGCGGAACGCCCTCGCTATTCGGCCCAAGGGCGGGACGCCCTCGCCACTGCGGACCGCCAGCATCCTTGGGCCGGATGGCGTAGTCCCACAGCCCGTTGAGGTTCAGCCAGTCCTTGCGGACCATCTGCGGGCGAGGGTATTCCGGATGCACGTTCTCCGGCGAGACCGCCTCGGCCCAGCGCGTCATCAAAGGGCCTTCCGCCGGCTTCCATTCCGCGTGTCCCAGCGCCGAAACCAGCAGGACGACGCCAGCCGCGAAGCGAATGAGAGGGATCTTGAAGCAACTATCGAACATGACGAAACCTCCCGTGAAAACCACGTCTGTGCTGATTCTCGCGCTCTACCCCGAGCGATTCAGCGTGTGTCCGGCTCTGCGCCCCCGGCGGACCCTTCGTCCGGGCACGCGCAAGACCGCGGGCCAGGATAATCGATGAGCAGGCGGCTTTCAACCGGAAACGACCTCTGCCGTCCGGATGTGTGCACGAAAAGAAAGTGGCGGGTCCGGATTAAGAAGGATGCCATTGCGAGGAGGCGCACGCCGACGAAGCAATCTCGGAGAAGGCCATGGTTGAGATTGCCGCGCCGGCCTTCGGCTGGCTCGCAATGACATCCGGGGGCGTTTGCCATGATCTTGTCGTACACCCCACCCGGATGCATGCCGGGGGCGGAGGTAAATTGGGCTTGCTTTGCGCCGGGGAAACGGGTAGAAATATACTCGTGTGGGCAACCGGCGCCGAGATTCGAGATCTCGTGCGGGAGATGGACTAGTCTGGTTGGCCTTTACGGCGCCATCACACCGGTGAGGCTTCGCGCGGGTGGTTGTCCGCCCCCGGCGGGCGGCGATAGGGAAGGAGGTTGGAGACACTTCAGCGAGTACCGGCATCCATGAATCGAGTACTGCATTTCCGCGCACCGTGGCAGAGACCGTTTCGGTGATGCGGATCATTGTTCTACACCGACGGGCCGGCGGGCCGGTCGCAATCAGAAGGAGGACAAGTTATGTGGGCACGCAGGTACTGTAGCAGTCTGGCTTTCCTTTCTTTGCTGCTTATTTCATTCTCCGCCGCGTCGGCGGATGTCACGACGGGCCTGGTAGCACACTGGATGCTGGACGACGGGACCGGCGCCATCGCAACCGACAGCGTCGGGGGCAACGACGGCACGCTGCAAGGCGACGCGACGTGGTCCGAGGGATACGTCGGCGGGGCGGTCGTGCTCGATGGGGACGGCGATTACATCGATTGCGGCAACAAAGAGGCTTTCAACATCACCGATGCCGTCACGTTAGCCGCCTGGGTCCAGGCGGACAGAGCCTTCGCCTACCCCGACTGGTCGGGCATCATCATGCGAGGCGGGCCGAATATCGACACGTTCGCGCTCTATTACTACAGACCCGGGACGCAGCTCGGCTTCAAGACCACGGGGGCCACTCCGGAATGGTACGCCACTGCCAGTGGTGCCGCCGAACCGATGTTCGACGATGAGTGGCACCACGCCGCAGCGACCTACGACGGCGCGATGAAGAGGGTGTACCTTGACGGCGTTGAGGTCGGCAGCGTGGCAGCCACGGGCAAGATTGAGACCAGCACGGACCGGCTGCTACTCGGGGCCGGTCGGGATACGAATCCGCCGACGCACTTCGTGGCCGGCCGGATCGACGAAGCCCGTCTGTACAGTCGTGCGCTGTCCGCGAACGACGTGAAGGAGCTCATGCCGCCCAAGCTGCAAGCGTACGGACCCGATCCGGCGGATGGAGCGGTAGGAGTGACGGCGCCGCTGTTCCGGTGGAAATCGGGCGATACTGCCGTGTTCCACAATCTCTATCTTGGCAAGGACCCCAACCTGGGCCCTGACGACCTCGCTGCCGAGCGGCTGGTTCAGGAAGTCCACTGGCATCAGCCCGGCATCGAGCCCGGCGTCGTGTACTACTGGCGCGTCGATGAGGTCGAGATTGACGGCACGACGATCCATACGGGTAACGTCTGGAGCTTCGTCACGCAGGCCTTGACGGCCTATTACCCCCAGCCGGCCGACGGGGCCGTGGATGTTTCCCCGACGCCGACGCTGACGTGGCTGCCCGGCCAGGCGGCCATCGAGCACCGCGTCTATTTCAGCGACAGCTTCGATGACGTCAACGATCGCACGGCGGCCGCGGATAAAGGGATTGCGGAGGATGCGACCTTTGCCCCGGGCGATCTGGAGAGCGTGGCGACGTACTACTGGTGCGTCGACGAGACGGTCCCCGGCGATACGATCCAGCCGGGCCCGGTCTGGTCCTTCACGACGTATCTGCCCGTCGATGATTTCGAGAGTTACACCGAGGATTTGGACAAGAACGAGGCGATTTGGCAAGTCTGGATCGACGGCGTCGTGAACGGCACTGGCTCGACCGTCGGCTACTGGGACGCCCCGTTCACCGAGCGGACGATCGTGCACGGCGGGCTCCAATCCATGCCCTACGACTACAACAACGTCGCGCCGCCGTACTACAGCGAGGCCGAGCTGCCGTTCGACAGCGCCCAGGACTGGACGGCCAACGGCGCCAATACGCTGGTTCTCCATCTGCGCGGTCAGCCGAAGAACGCCCCGGCCCAGGTGTATGTTACCCTGCGGGATACCTCCAACCACACCGGTGTGGCCTACCATACGGACCCGAACGCGGTGCTCATCAGCAAGTGGAACGAGTGGCGAATTCCGCTGAGCGAGTTCAGCGACGCCGGGGTGAACGCGGCCCGGATCGAGGCGCTGATGATCGGGGTGGGCGACCGGGAGAATCCCACCCCGGACGGTCACGGCCTGATCTTCATCGACGACATCTACGTGATCCGAGCCGAGGCCGTCCTGACGGAAGAGTAGCCGCACATAACAGCCATTCCATGATGCCATTGTGGCCCCGGCGCTGCATCGTCGGGGCCACTTTTCATACCGATTCCCGCTGGTTTTCCCTCCCTCAGGCAGGCGCGTGGGCGCGGTGAACGTCGCCACTTCGACACAGGTTTTTGACAACCGCCGCCGGAGCGATTATATTGCAGCGAAGTTGACGGCAAGCCGGCGGCTCCCAACGGGCAGGGCCGGCTGAATCGCAAGAATCCCGGTGGCCTTCGGCGTGATACGACGCCGGTGGCCTTTGCGCCTCCGGCACCGAAAATGGATCGGACGGACGCGGCGACCGGGTAGGTTATGTAGGAAAGGAGCACGAGTCGATGAATGTTCATACCGAACCTTTCGGACGGACGCCGGACGGCGAAGAGGTGTTCGTCTATACGCTGACCAGCTCGAAGGGCCTGCGGGCGCGGATCACGAACTTCGGAGCGATCCTCGCCTCCATGGTGACCCCGGACCGCAACGGCAATCTGCACGATATTACGCTGGGTTACGACGATCTGGACGGATACCTCGGGCAGCAGTCCTACTTCGGTGCCACGGTCGGTCGATACGCCAACCGCATCGGCAAGGCAAGATTCGCGCTCGATGGCGTCGAGTACGAATTGACACCCAACGAGGGGCCAAACCAACTACACGGCGGCAAGAAGGGCTTCGACAAAGTTCTCTGGAAGACCGAGGAAGTCACGGCCGCCGAGAGCCAGGCATGGGTCCGCCTCAGCTACCTGAGTCCGGATGGCGAAGAGGGCTACCCGGGGAACCTGCAGTGCAGAGTTACGTACATGCTGACGAACGAAGACGAGCTTCGCATCAGCTACGAGGCCCAGACGGACAAGAAGACCGTCGTCAACCTGACGAATCACAGCTACTGGAACCTCGCCGGGCAGGGTGTCCGCGACGTGCTCGGCCACGACCTGATGATCCATGCCAGTCGGTTCACCGCCGTGAATACGGAGTTGATCCCCACGGGGGCCCTCGCCAGTGTGCTGGATATGCCGCTCGATTTCCTGGCGCCGAAGACCATCGGCTCCCGCATTCGCCAGCTCGCCAGCGGCTACGACCACAACTACGTCCTCCGCGGCAGGGAGGGCACGCTGAAGCTGTGCGCCAAGGTGCGCGAGCCGTCCACCGGCAGGGCCATGGAGATCCACACCACGGAGCCGGCAGTCCAGTTCTACACGGGCAACCATTTCGACGGCTCGATCGTCGGAAAAGGCGGAGCAACATACGACAAGCATGCCGGCTTCTGCCTGGAGACGCAGCACTTCCCGGATTCACCGAACAAGCCGAGCTTCCCATCCACCATTCTCGAACCGGGCAAACAGTTCACCAGCATGACGGTGCATAAGTTCGGGGCGAAGTAATCGGTTAGTCGAGGTAGACCTCGTGGCCGGGGCGGATGGGGTCGATTCGGTCTCGCTTTGCCGGCACGTCCTCCTGGTCGAGGGCGAAGCTCGGGGCGATTTCGAGGCAGCAGTCAGGCGAACCGTCGGGCTTGCGGGGCACCTTGACGCCGGCCGATTCGAGCCATCGGGCGGCTCGCTCGACCATCATCCGGCGGGTGCTCTCGACACTGTCTGAGCCCGTGGCGTTCTTGACCGGGGCGAACTGCTCTTCGCGGTCGATCTCGAGGATGATCGACGTCTCGGCCACGGGCAGGGCGTCAAAGATGAACGCTTCGAGCTTGACGCCGTTGGGCTCGGCCGGCTCGACAGGATTGCCCTGCCGATTGATATGGGGGATCTTCTTGATTGCCCTGTGCAGCGGCAGGGCGCGCCCCTGCCGGTTCAGTTTCTCCACGAACCTCGTGTTGATGATATGGATGGCGATGCTGCCGAGCTGGAAGACGAGCGAGCCGTCGGGATTGCGCTTCTCGGCAAGCTCATCCGGCAAGTCGCTGTACTCGATCACGGTCACCTTGCCGTCGATAAGGCAAAAATTCCCTACCTTCTCCTGCGGGGCGTTCTTGATGACGGCTTTCGACGACATCTCGGCCCCGTCCAGGGCGTGCAGGCCGATAAACAGCGGGTCAAACAGCCTGACGAGCGGGTTATCCACCTGCCAGTAGCTGATATGCTCGATTCCGCGCGTCTTCATATCGGCTAAGGCTCCGCTGCGGGCCAGGGCCCTGATGCACCCGCCGTGGCCGTCGGGCGAGCGGGCGATCCGGTCCCTGGCGGCCAGCAGGATCCGGCCGTCAAAGCCGAAATTCGGCAGCGTCCCCTGTTGAAGAATAAAGACGTTCCGGCGATCGAGGCCGTAGTAGTCCTCCGCCTCAAAGATCTCCAGCGTCTGTCTGTGATTCATCGGGCTGGTCATAATGTACCAGGGGCAGACGCCCTGATACCGCTGCGAGACGGCCTGGATCGTCTCCGCGAAGATCCGAAACAGCGTCTTGCCCCGGACGGGGCTGATGGGGAAATTGCCCTTGGGTCCCTCGAAGCCGAGGCGGGTGCCCTGCCCCCCCGCCACCGTCAGGCCCGCCACTTTGCCCGCAGCGATTCGCTCCTGGCCTAACTGGATAGCTTGCAAGTACTTACGGCGTTCCATGTCGGTGCGGGGCCGGGGCCTATAGGACGGGGCCGGGACAAACTCCTTCTGCTCGACCGGTGGTTCCGGCTTATTCCTCACCAGGCGCTCCACCCAATCGCCAACCCTGCTGAGATCCAGCTCCTGGATTTGGCCCAGCAGGCTCTGCCTCTGCTCGGGGCTCAGTTCCGGCCAGAAGGCCAGAAGATGCTCCTGGTCGTGCTCCTTCAGTTCCGCTCTCACCCGTGCTACTTCGTTTTCACCGGACATAGCCTTCTCCAGACCCTGAAAAAGGGCCATTAAAGCATAGAAAAAAAATTCAAGCAACACCCCGAATTCGGCGAAAATTGTTTGACAGGTGAACTGGGCACTGTTAACATAGGTATAGAAGACAGGTAGGTTTGCAGAACTTTATATATCATAACTCGAACTGTCATCATAATATTGCCCAGCATTTCATATCCAAACCTGCCTGGCTGGAAGTTGTAGGAACACCGAGAACCTACGTGAGGAGCTTCTGAGGAACGCTGCCAGGGTAAAGGGCAACTCCGAACGAACCAATGCTTCTATGAAATCAAACCGGCCGCTTCTTGTTTGAAAACAGGTTTGGGTCCGGAGATTCGCATGATGTGAGCATTTGCCGGTCAGGCGGCAAAAGGCATTCATCTGTTCAAGTGGCCATTGTGGCGTAGTAGAAGGACGGTCGGTCTGCGAATTTCGCCGGAAGATGTGAAAGGAGAATCAAATGAAGAGGAAAGGTTTTACGCTCGTCGAGCTGCTGGTCGTGATTGCGATCATCGCTCTGCTGATGGGCATTCTGATGCCGGCGTTGGCGCGTGTGCGCCAGTTGGCGTTCAGAATGACCTGCGGCACGAACCTGTCGGGTCTTGGCAAGGCCATGCTGATCTATGCCAATGACTACGAGGACGAACTGCCCCGCGCCGGCGGTCGCCAGAGCACGTGGGGCGCTGTCACGTGGGATGCCCCCAGTCGGTTCCAGGCGTACGGCGTGGATACCCAGGGCACCGGGGGCACCGCCAACATCGGCTCGTGCTTCTACCTGCTGGTCAAGTACGCTGAGGTGACGCCGAAGTCGTTCATCTGCAAGGGCGACGCGGGGACCAATGTGTTCAAGATCCAGGACGTGGCCCCGGCCGGCTCGACGCTCGAGCTGATTGATCTGTGGAACTTCGGCCCGGACGCATGGGCCTGCTGCAGCTACTCGTATCACATCCCGTTCGGGCAGTACGCCCTGACGACGTCGAGTGAGCCGGGCTTTGCCGTGGCGGCCGACCGCAACCCGTGGATCAAGAGCCCGGCGGCGGATGTGGACCAGGCGAATTACACCAATTTCCAGCCGGACGCGACCGGTTACACCGGGACCGCCGAGAGGGCACGCCTCGGCAACGCCATCGCCCACCAGAACGATGGCCAGCAGGTGCTGTACCTCGATACCCACGTCGAGTTCGCCAAACGCGCGTGGTGCTCCCTCGAGGACGACAACATCTATTTGACCTCGGAGCGCGCCGACGGCAAGGGCTCCATCAGAGGGAATCTGCCTGTGATCCCCGGCTGCCAGCCGACGAACCGCAAGGATTCCATCCTCGTGCATGACCCGGATACGATCACGGGCGGCACGCCCACCAGGCCCACCAGGCCGGGCAGTTAGTAGAGCGGTTTTTGAGTTTGTTCTTTGACTGATAAAGAGGCGGCCTCGGTGGCGATCACACGGGGCCGCCTTTTACTCATAACGTGCTCTTTGACAAATCTGCCGGATACGTGAGCGGCGACGATTCTTGTGCCGGGCGGAGACAGAAGCCTGGTGGATGCACGTACAGCGGGCTCCATTCCGGGCGGACCTCGGTTGCTTCATAGCAGTTTGGTAATCATAATCTTCCTGATTGTTTCTTTCATATCTCCCGAGCCGCCGGTGGAAACACGCTTCGCTTCCCCCCGGACGGGTTCTGTTGCGTTCACGGACTCAAAGAGCGGCCTTCCTCGAACTCGGTGCGCTGGGATAGCGTCCTTGCGCGAGCACATTCCCGTGCGCGTCCGGCGCCGTTGCTCTGACATTCTCGCGAGAGCCCGAATCCATTGTGACTGCGTCGTGTGGGCCCTTGCTCGCACGCGAGTGCTATGGGAGGGGTCGCTTCGAGTCGTATCTCTTTGCGCGGAGTCGTGAACCGCACGTACCGCGCATGGGCGAGTCCCCACAGGCTTCATATCTTCTGGCTATTATCATACTCGCTTCCTTCTTATCTTCCTCGACCCGTCCGGCGCGCATTGGAGCTTGTCTTGTCGGTCCACACTTCCTGCGCTGTTAGTCCAGGTTGCCGCGTGTCTTGCGCGCGCTTGTGCTGATCTTCCCGCAGACAATCGGTCAGGCTCCGCCTGCGGACCGGCCGTTTGTCCATTCACATCCACCCGGAGATCGGCGGACAGCGAAACGTGGAGCCTGATACCCAGGGCGGGTGTTCCGCCCCGGGCCGATTCCGCCGGCGCGAATGTGTTGTTGTTCTGTATTCATTCCATTCCTCCGCACGCGCCGGAAACGGTCGGTCCCGCCGGTCTCCACAAGTTGAAAGGGGACGACAATGAGAAGGAAGGGGTTCACATTAGTTGAGCTGTTGGTCGTGATTGCGATCATCGCTCTGTTGATGGGCATCTTGATGCCCGCACTATCAAGAGTCCGCCAGTTGGCCTTTCGGCTGACGTGCGGCACCAACCTGTCGGGCATAGGCAAGGCCATGCTGATCTATGCCAACGACTACGAGGACGAGCTGCCCCGCGCCGGCGGCCGGGAGACCGTCTGGGGCGGTCCCGTCGTCTGGGACGCCGACAGCCGGTTCGCTGCGTACGGCGTGGACCTGCAGGGCAAGGGAGGCAAGGCGACGGTCAGCTCGTGCTTTTACCTGCTGGTCAAATACGCCGAGGTGACGCCGAAGTCGTTCATCTGCAAGGGCGACGCTGGGACCAATGTGTTCAAGATCCAGGACGTGGCCCCGGCCGGCTCGACGCTTGAGCTGATCGATCTGTGGGACTTCGGGCCGACGACAACCGACCGTTCGTCCACGGAACACTGCAGCTACTCATATCACTACCCGTTCGGACAATACGCCCTGACGACCTCCGGCGAGCCGGGCATGGCCGTAGCGGCGGACCGCAACCCGTTCATCAAGAGCCCGGCGGCGGCGGACCCGGCGAATTTCGCCCAGTTCCAGCCGGACGCGACCGGCTACACCAGCACCGCCGAGAAGGCCCGCATCGGCAACGCCATCGCTCACCAGAACGATGGCCAGCAGGTGTTGTTCCTCGACAGCCACGTCGAGTTCGCCAAGCGCGCGTGGTGCTCGATCGAGGACGACAACATCTATACGATCTCGGATCGCACCGACGGCAAGGGCTCCATCAGAGGGCATCAGCCGCAGCCGCCTAACGCCCAGCCAAAGAACCGCAAGGACTCGGTCCTGGTTCATGATCCGGATACGTGGGGTGGAAGGCCCCTGCCTGTGGGGTCATAGGCGGTCGCCGTGGGCTCTGAAGGAAATGACGAGCGGCCCCGCGCGCGGAGGCGTGGGGCCGCCTTCTGCGACGGCATGCGGGCGGTCGCGCCGAGTCCATCGCGGGATCGCCCGCTGCCGGAGCAGGCTCTTTGACAACAGAATGAGATGGTTGAGCGTAGAAACCTGCGGGCCTCTCAGCCGGAATCTGGTAGAATGATCGATTGGAAGGTTCCGGAATGTTATTGACCGATCCAAATGAGAAATCGCAGCTTCGGGTCCTTGAGGACCGATACGCACAGGGCATGGGCTTCGCGTATCGGCCGGGCGGGTCGTCCCGGCCGGATGCGACGTGCTGGGCCGTTCTCGCGCTCCGGGCGACCGGAGGCGCGGCGGCCCTGATCGAAGAGGCGCGGCAACTCCTTGCCAACGCCCAGCGCGAGGACGGCCGTGTGTGCATTTCGCCCGAACATGCGGATGCCTGTTGGCCCACCCCGCTGGCCGTTCTTGCATGGCAGGGAGCGCCGGAATATGAGGTCCCTCGCAAGAAAGCCATTCAGTTCCTGCTCGATCTCGAGCAGGCCCCGGATGAGCCGGACCCGAACGTCGCCCACGACGGAACGATCCGCGGCTGGCCGTGGATTGCGAAGACGCACGCCTGGGTCGAGCCGACGGCCTACGCGCTGATGGCTCTGCGGGTCTGCGGATACGCCGACCGCGGCCGTACGCAGGATGCCGTTCGTCTTCTGATGAATCGTCAGTTGCCGGCCGGCGGCTGGAATTACGGCAACACCGCCGTATTCGAGCAGGAGCTGCGGCCGATGCCCGAGACAACCGGCTTGGCCCTGCAAGCCCTGGCGGGCCTCGTGGCGAGGCCCGATGTGGACAAGAGCATCACGTATCTGCGATCGGAACTGCCGCGTCTGAACACGCCGATGTCGCTTGCCAGTGCGATCCTTGGGCTTCATGCCTGGCAGGAGACGCTCCAGCAGCCGCAAGAGCAGATTCTGCACGTTCTCGCCAGACAGGAACAACTCGGCCCGTACGACACGGTCTCGCTGAGCCTGCTGTTGCTGGCGTGGTATTGCGATGCGGGATTGGTCCGCTGCCTGGAAGAGATGCATTCACGGGATGAGAAATGACCCATTCGGATGCGCATAGACGGTTTTCCGGGAAGATATCGAGGCGCAGGCTGCTGGCCGACGTGGTGGCCGCAGGCGCCGTCGGGACGACGGCGCTGCTGCTGCACGAGCGTCTAAGCCGAAGGGAACCGAAGACTCCCGTATTCATCGCCAAGGCTTCCTCCTACGGCGCAGATCTGGCCTCGATCATTGAGGCGGGGCTTCGCAGCCTCGGCGTGGGCCCCGGTGAGGT
>Ga0207752_1001264_pt1 | contig 11764 bp, 10 predicted proteins | sample Pon2CUnioCityCA_6_FD_187272 | JGI IMG/M metagenome (GOLD analysis project Ga0207752, IMG submission 187272) | Marine sediment microbial community from Union City, CA, USA - Pond 2C Sediment 2 (SPAdes) | ecosystem: Environmental > Aquatic > Marine > Intertidal zone > Salt pond sediment ... | reverse complement strand
GTGACAACCTCGACCATAACGGTACCCTTGGTAACTGCCCTGGGCGTGGGGTTAGCCTCAAGTATCAAGGGCCGAAACCCGATGTTAGATGGCTTCGGGTTGATCGCGTTTGCTTCACTCACGCCCATGATTTTTGTTATGGGTTACGGCATGTTGATATGATTGATTTATTATCACATTTATTTCATGTCACTTTAGGCACCATCAAGGATGTCCTTCCAATTGTTATCATTATTTTTGGTTTTCAACTTGTCGTTATTCGAAAACCCATTCCAAATTTAAAAAAAGTTATTATCGGATTTCTTTATGTTCTTGTTGGCCTGGCTTTTTTCCTGGTTGGGCTTGAACAGGCCCTGTTTCCTTTAGGTGAGCTTATGGCTCAGCAACTAACCGACCCGGTATTTATTTATGGTAGCGTTGATAAAGTTGCAGAAGTTGTAAATTGGCAGGATTACAAATGGGTTTATTTATTTGCTATTGCCATTGGTTTTTCAACAACCATTGCTGAACCTTCTCTTTTAGCCGTGGCAATAAAAGCCAATGAAGTGTCTGCAGGTGTGATTGGAATTAATGGCTTACGAATTGCTGTGGCCCTGGGTGTAGCTTTCGGTATTGGCCTGGGTACATTTCGTATTGTAACGGGTACACCGCTGCATTATTACATTGTTGTAGGCTATATTATTGTTGTTATACAAACCTTTTACGCACCCAAGATGATTATTGCCCTGGCCTATGATTCTGGTGGGGTTACTACTTCAACAGTCACGGTGCCACTGGTTACCGCACTGGGATTAGGTTTAGCAACTACAATACCAGGTCGAAGTGCTTTACTAGATGGCTTTGGCTTAATCGCGTTTGCCAGTTTATGCCCGATTATTTCTGTCATGGCGTATGCACAACTGAGTGAATGGCGTGGACGTAAACAAAGTAAAGAACAAAAGACAACTGAAGGAAAATAAGGAGGGAGTCAAATGCATTTTAAATTAATCATTGCTCTTATAGAAGATGACAAGACCGATGCTGTTATGGCTGCCGCACGAGAAGAAGGTGCTACAGGTATGACAGTGATTAATCATGCGCGTGGTGAAGGCCTGGTTGAAAGTAAAACCTTTTTTGGCTTAACACTCGAAACCCAGCGTGACATGTTGTTAATGTTAGTCGAAGAACATTTGTCTCGAAAAATTCTTGAGCGCATTGCAAGTGTGGGTGAGTTTGATAGCAAACCCGGATCAGGAATTGCATTTAAAATTGATGTCGAGGATGCCGTTGGTATCGCGCACCAGGTAGAAACATTAAGTGATGTTGTGGAGGAAGAATTATGACACAGAAAAATATAGTGCGTGTTAGAGATGTAATGAAACAAAGTTTTGATGTGATTGATGGTATGACCACGGTATCAGAAGCACTGAAAAAAATGAAACACGTCGATACAAAAACACTGATTGTTGATAAGCGTCATGAGGATGACGAGTATGGCGTGGTTTTAATTTCTGATATTGCAAAGCAGGTACTGGCAAAAGATCGCGCGCCTGAACGCGTTAATGTTTACGAGGTGATGGCAAAACCGGCCATTTCTGTCGATCCTGAAATGGATATTCGTTACTGTGCCCGTTTATTTGAAAATTTTGGCCTATCACGTGCTCCAGTTATTGAATGTGGCAAAATGGTTGGGATTATTAGTTTTACTGATATGGTTTTACGCGGAATGGTTGTTGAATAAAATATGAATATTAATGTCTCATCAGGGTTGGTTACCGATGCTCAACAAGTCATTTCTGCAAATCATGACCTGCGTCCTGATGAAACGGATATATCATTAATCGTCATTCATGGTATCAGTTTACCGCCGGGCGAATTTGGAAATGATTATATTGTTCAATTATTCACCAATGAACTTAATCCCGATGACCATCCTTACTTCAAAGAAATTGAAGGTCTAAAAGTTTCCTCACATATACTCATCAAGCGAGATGGCGAGCTCATTCAATTCGTCCCCTTAAATAAGCGTGCATGGCATGCCGGAGTTTCCAGCTATAATAAACGTGAAAACTGTAACGATTTTTCTGTTGGCATAGAGCTGGAAGGAACCGATGAACTGGCTTACACCGACATTCAATACCAGGTACTCGCTGAACTGGTAAATAGCCTGATCCAGGCGTATCCGTCTCTATCTGAACAGACTATTGCAGGGCATAGTGACATAGCACCCGGACGCAAAACCGATCCTGGTCGCGCCTTTGACTGGCAGCGTTTAGATACCCTCTTATCCGGATAAAAAACAACCACGCATAAATTATGTGTTGCGAGAGAAGCAACGGGCTTGCATTTACTCGCTTTTAGCTGGAAACTATCGATTATGAGCCTACTGAGTGTCATATTCGCATTAATTGCAGAGAGCTTTATTTCCAACCTGGCGGAATTAAGGCGTTTTGATTTTGTCTTTCGTTATGTCAGCTGGGTGCGGGCAAAACTTCCTACTTTTTCATTCCAAAACGGTCATGTGACACTGGTTATTATTGCGGCCGGAATACTCTTTGCTGTTTGGTTAATTAGCGCCATGCTGGGTAACGTGTTAGGCCTGTTTGGGTTTATTTTCGGTATTGCTGTGCTGATTTTTATGATTGGGCCGCGGCACCTGGAAGAAGACGTTAAAAACATTAATACGGCCCTTGAAAATAAAGATTACGAAGGGGCCAATTTTTACGTCAGTAAGCTGGCAGGGCGCACGATTTCAGAATCACCGATGCAACTGGTGCAAACCGCAAAAGAAGAGATTTTATTACAGGCAAATACGCGTTTGTTAGGCGTGTTTTTCTGGTTCATACTTCTTGGTCCTGTCGGTGCAGTTTTATTTCGCTTAAGTTGTTTATTAAAAGATAACCAGCGTGATGAAACTGATGACTTTGCCGAAGCCGCGCGGGAGCTTTATCAAATTATGAACTGGTTGCCGGCCCGTGTTTGTGTATTAAGCTATGCCGTTGCCGGAAGTTTTGTTGATACCATGAGTTACTGGAATGGTATATCCGATCTCTGGTTACGTGATAGTGAAGATTTTATTGTTGTCAGTGGAGTAGGTGCATTACGTTATCAACAACGTGTTGGCCGTGAAGAACATGATAATGGTGAACCTGATATCGATGCTATCCAGCATGCCTTGTCCCTGGTTAAGCGTGCCATAATTGTCTGGGTTGTCTTACTTGGCCTGCTGACAGTAACTGGCTGGTTAGTTTAATTTTTCTTAACTTCAGCTAATTTCTATGAAAGAACTTATTCTCGGTGGTGCCCGTTCAGGTAAAAGCCACTATGCCGAAGTCCGTGCTAAAGAAAGCAGCTTGGACGTTACCTACATTGCGACTGCGCAGGCACTCGATGATGAAATGCAACAGCGTATCGAACATCATCAGCAACAACGTCCAGTTCATTGGCAGTTAGTTGAAGAGCCGTTAAATCTTGTCAGCACCTTGAACCAACATGCAAGCGAAACTAGCTGCATCCTGGTTGACTGCTTGACGCTATGGCTAAGTAACCAGTTATGTTCAGAGCAACACAAAGATAAAGTAGAACAGAATATTGAAGAGCTGGTCACGGCAATAGCGCAATTACCTGGCCAAATTATTTTTGTTAGTAACGAAGTCTCCATGGGTATCGTTCCCATGGGTGAAATAAATAGACAATTTGTTGATAACGCCGGACGCTTACATCAACGCCTGGCAGCAGTATGTGACAAGGTCACGTTAATGGTGGCAGGCATACCCAGCCATATAAAAGGATAAAATTGTATGAAGTGGTTAGAACAACCAATTGCAAAACTTTCAGAAAAAGGTATCAAGGATGCAAATGAACGGCAAGCACAGTTAACTAAGCCGCCGGGTTCATTAGGCAAACTCGAAGAGCTGGCAATCAAGTTCTCTGCGATACAACAAACACAACAACCAGACATTAATAACGTACATATTTCAATTTTTGCGGCAGATCATGGTATTGCCAATGAAAACGTGTCGGCCTTTCCCCAGGTCGTGACAACGGAAATGATAAAAAACTTTTCTCGTGGGGGCGCAGCTATAAGCGTTCTGGCAAAAGAACTCGGTGCGAATCTTGAAGTGGTTGATTTAGGCACAGTTGTGGATGCCGGTGAACTTGACGGGGTAATTTCTGTTCGAATCGCAGAGAGTACTTCAAATTTTGCTAACCAGGCTGCGATGACTGAAGCACAATTAGATAAAGCGCTCGGTGAAGGTAAAGCTGCAGTAAAGCGCGCGATAGATAGTGATGCAAAAGTATTTATTGGTGGTGATATGGGTATTGCCAACACAACTGCAGCTACCGCCATGGCCTGCGTGTATTTAGATAAAGCACCTGTGGATCTCACAGGTCCAGGTACAGGGCTTGATGAAAAGGGTGTCACTCATAAAGCCGAGGTTATTCAACAAGCGCTAGGTCTGCATGAGGCGCCGTTACTCAGTGCAGTTGAGGTATTAAGATACTTCGGTGGCTTTGAAATCGCGGCCTTAACCGGTGCCTATATTTATGCGGCACAGCAAGGCTTACCGGTAGTGGTTGATGGCTTTATTGCCACGGCTGCAGCATTGGCCGCGGTTAAAATTAAACCGGGCTGTGATGAATGGTTTATCTATGCTCATCAATCACATGAGCCGGGCCACCGCTTAATGCTGCAAGCATTAAATGCAGAACCGCTGGTAAATTTAAATATGCGTCTCGGTGAGGGCAGTGGTGCAGCCGTAGTCATTCCATTATTGCGCCAGGCCTGTGCTTTACATGCCAATATGGCGACCTTTGCCGAAGCAGGTGTGTCAACCGGTGACGAATAAATCAATTACAACAATAATTGATTTACTTCGTCACGGTGAGGTTGAAGGCGGAAGAAGATACCGTGGCCAGCTGGATGATCCTTTAACTGAAAAGGGCTGGCAGCAGCTGCGCAGAACAACTGAAAATAAACAGGGCTGGCAACATATTATCAGTTCACCACTTAAACGCTGTGCTAATTTTGCAACCGAGTTTTCTAAAGCCACATCACTGCCACTTGATCAAAGAGATGATTTTAAAGAAATATCGTTTGGTTTGTGGGAAGGAAAAACTGCGGATGAGTTGTTGAAGAGTGACGAGAGTAAAGTAAAGCAGTACTGGAGTGATCCGGTTAATACAACGCCTCCCGAAGGTGAAAACGTATTAGACTTTGAAAAAAGAATTCTGCATGGCTGGAATACTATGCTGAACGATTTCCAGGGAAAACATGTTTTATTAATCAGCCATGCCGGTGTTATGCGCGTGATACTTTGTCATGTGCTAGGCATGCCACTTAGCGAGCTATTTAAGCTTGATATCGGCCTGGCTAAAGCTTCTCGAATACAGGTTGAACATGCTAATGATGAATCCTGGCCCCGGCTTATATTTCATGGCAGTGAATTTATATGATTAAAGCTTTTTTTATCGCGCTGGGATTATTAACCCGTATCCCGGTACCGAAAATATTTCACATAACGGAAAACGATGATGTGAAATTATACGGCTGGTCAGTTTTATTTTACCCACTGGTTGGTTTATTGATCGGTTCTGTTCTTTTATTACTTAGCTGGAGTTTATCTTTTTTAAATTTACCGGCTCATGGAATGGTAGAGGCGGGAATTTTACTGGCCATATGGATTTTAATAACAGGTGCCTTACATCTTGATGGCCTGGCTGACAGTGCCGATGCCTGGCTCGGGGGCTATGGTGATAAGCAACGTACCCTGGAGATTATGAAAGATCCTTACTCTGGCCCGGCAGCCGTAGTAATCCTTGTTTTACTTTTATTGTTAAAATTTTCCTCTCTTGTTTTTATTGATTGGCAGGTGTTATTACTGGCACCGGTACTCGCCAGAACGGCAGTGATGGTATTGCTAGCCACAACGCCTTATGTTCGTGAAGGGGGGATGGGGGAATCCGCGGTACAAAATATTTCAAAATCTGCAGTTAGTATCGTTCTTCTATTGGTATTGAGTTTTTCTGTACTATTATTACAAGAACAAAGCCTGGTTTTAATTATTAGTTTCGTAATAGCTTATCTTTTACGTAGGTTAATGATAAAGCGTATTGAAGGAACGACAGGTGACACCGCAGGGGCTATGCTGGAAGTTATGGAAGTCTCAGTCATGCTGGTTTTTATTTTAGTAGGTAGTGTCTAAATATAATTGCGATAAAAGCAGCATAACACTTTATTTTCACTGTAGTTAGTTGGGGGATTAGATGGGAAAGTCTCAAACGCTTACGATTGATGGCAACCAGGCGGCCGCCGAGATTGCCCATTTAACCAATGAAGTTATAGCAATCTATCCCATTACACCGGCTTCACCCATGGGGGAATGGGCTGATGAATGGTCTTCTAATCATCGTCCTAACTTATGGGGCACTGTTCCCCGTATTATAGAAATGCAAAGTGAAGGTGGTGCCGCGGGTACTATTCACGGGGCATTACAAACCGGGGCATTAACCACTACGTTTACTGCTTCACAGGGATTATTACTCATGATCCCAAATATGTTCAAGATAGCTGGTGAGCTATCGCCAACCGTGTTTCATGTTGCCGCGCGTTCTATCGCGGCACAGGCACTTTCCATTTTCGGTGATCACAGCGATGTGATGACGGCCCGTAGTACTGGCTTTGCATTTCTTGCCTCGGGTTCTCCGCAGGAAGTGTTAGATATGGCATTGATTGCCCAGGCTGCAACACTTGAGTCGCGTATTCCAATCGTTCATTTTTTTGATGGCTTCCGCACTTCGCATGAAGTAGCAAAAATTGAATCTATTGATACTGATGTTATTAAACAGATGATCAATAACGAAACGATTAAAGCACATAGGGCGCGTGCCTTATCACCTGAGCACCCAGTTATTCGTGGCACATCACAAAACCCGGATGTTTATTTCCAGGCTAGGGAAAGTGTAAATCCGTATTACGAAGCCATGCCAGGCATTGTGCAAAAAGTTATGGATAAGTTTGCCGAACTAACCGGACGTGAATATCACCTGTTTGATTATATCGGTGCCTCTGATGCTGAAAGAATTATCGTGCTAATGGGATCTGGTGCGCAAACAGCAGAAGAAACCGTAAACTATTTAAATAAACAGAATGAAAAAGTTGGCCTGGTAAAAGTTCGTTTGTTTAGACCGTTTGATGCAAACGCCTTGTTAAACGCGCTGCCTGAAACTACACAAGCTATAGCTGTGCTTGATCGAACCAAGGAACCAGGCGCGGATGGGGAGCCGTTATATAAAGATATCGTTACTTCAATTGCACAGCAGGCTATAGCATCAAGTAATAAAAAATTGCCCGTAATTATTGGTGGGCGCTACGGGCTGTCTTCAAAAGAATTTACACCTGCAATGGTTAAAGCTATTTTTGATGAGTTGAATAAAACTAAGCCAAAAAATCATTTCACGATTGGTATTCACGATGATGTTACCCATAGTAGTTTAGACTGGGATGACGCATTTAGAACAGATGCTCATAACGATACTTTCCAGGCTGTTTTCTACGGGCTAGGCAGTGATGGCACGGTCGGCGCAAATAAAAACAGTATTAAAATAATTGGTGAGTCTACCGATAAGTATGCGCAAGGTTATTTTGTCTATGATTCTAAAAAGTCAGGCGCAGTCACTGTCTCGCACTTACGCTTTGGTGATAAACCGATCCACTCGTCTTACCTGGTAGAAAAGGGTGATGCAGACTTTGTCGCCTGTCATCAACCTGTTTTTCTTGAACGTTACCCGATGCTTGATATGGCAGCAAGTAATGCTGTTTTTTTATTGAATACACCCTTAACGCCTGACAGTGTCTGGCAAAGCCTGCCAAAATCAATGCAACAACAAATAATGGATAAAAATATTCGTTTTTATTGTATTGATGCTTATCGCATTGCTGAAGAAACGGGAATGAATAACCGTATTAATACCATCATGCAGACCTGTTTCTTTTCAATTTCCGGAGTGCTGCCGTCGGATGAAGCGATTAAGGCGATCAAAGATGCGGTTGAAAAAACCTATGGTCGTAAAGGTAAACGGTTAGTTGAGCTTAACTTCAAAGCTATTGATGAAACGCTGGCAAACTTACATGAAGTTGTTATTCCGGATAGAGTTGATGCCTCTTATGATTTAGAAGCTCATATTGCTGAGAGTGCACCTGACTTTGTCAAAAAAGTGACAGGAGAAATTATTGCCGGTCGAGGTGATGCTGTTCCCGTGAGTTTATTTCCTTCTGATGGAACCTATCCTTTAGGAACTGCTGCGTATGAGAAACGGAATCTTGCTTTAGAAATCCCGGTGCTGGATGAAAACTTGTGTACACAGTGTGGCAAGTGCCCTTTAGTTTGCCCGCATGCTGCTATACGGAGCAAGGTATTTGATGAAAATTTATTAACAGGGTCCTCTGAAACATTTAAGTCAATGCCGATTAAAGGCAAGGACTTCCCGCAAAATATGCGTATGAGTTACCAGGTCGCACCGGAAGACTGTACCGGTTGTGGTTTATGCGTGGATATTTGTCCAATCCGAGATAAAACTAATGCTAGTCACAAGGCATTAAATATGGTGCCTTACACCCCTGAATTACGTCAGCAGGAAAAACAAAACTGGGAATACTTCCTGGCTTTACCGGAATATGAACGCACCGCGATAAAAACCGGCACCATTAAAGGTGCCATGATTCTCGAACCCTTATTTGAATTTTCAGGCGCCTGTGTCGGATGTGGTGAAACACCGTATGTAAAACTGGCCAGCCAGTTATTTGGTGATCGCATGGTGGTGGCCAATGCCACGGGGTGTTCTTCTATATATGGTGGTAACTTACCCACCACGCCGTGGACAAAAAATAAAGATGGGCGAGGACCTGCCTGGTCAAACTCATTATTTGAAGATAATGCCGAGTTTGGTTTAGGTATGCGCCTGGCGATCAACAAGCAAGCTGAATATGCCCGTGAGTTATTACAACAACTTAAAACGGATGTTGGTGAAGAGCTTGTGAGTAAAATACTCGATGCTGATGAATCAACAGAAACTGGTATTGCTGAACAACGTGAAAATATTCAAACTCTCCGTGATCAACTAAAAGACATTGATTCCTTTAGTGCACGTGAACTTGAAAGTGTGGCTGAAAATCTATGTCGTAAAAGTGTCTGGATTATGGGGGGTGATGGTTGGGCATATGATATTGGATATGGTGGGCTTGATCATGTACTGGCATCTGGAGAGGATGTGAATATCCTGGTGCTGGATACCGAGGTGTATTCCAATACCGGCGGACAAACTTCCAAGGCAACACCAAGAGGTGCAGTGGCAAAATTCTCGGCCGGCGGTAAGTCAGCGCAGAAAAAAGATCTTTCTCTGCTGGCGATGGATTATGAAAATGTGTATATCGCGCGAGTGGCCTATGGTGCTAAAGATATTCAAACCATCCATGCTTTCAATGAAGCCGAGGCTTATCCCGGACCATCAATTATTATTGCCTATTCACCCTGTATTGCGCATGGTATAGATTTAAAAAATAATCATGTACATCAGAAGCTCGCAGTGGAGAGTGGTCATTGGCCTTTATTCAGGTATAACCCTTTAAATGCTGCAGCAGGTAAAAATCCACTACACCTGGATTCAAAAGCCCCTTCAATACCTTATCGTGATTTTATTGAAACAGAAATTCGCTTTAATATGCTATGGCGTACCCACCCAAAAGAAGCAGAGCAATTCCTTAAGCAATCACAAAAAGAAGTTTTACATCGTTACCGTTACTATGAACAACTGGCCAGCCTTGAATGGGAAGAGAAGGGTGACATTGAACCACCTCATCGTAAATTAAAGGCAGTGAGTCAAAAAGAAGCCACTGAAACAAATAGAGAGAAGCCATCATGATTGATTTGAGCACAGAGTATCTTGGACTCAAACTGGATAATCCACTTGTTCCTTCTTCCTCGCCATTAACCGGGGATCTTGATTCAGCAAAAAAATTAGAAGATGCCGGTGCGTCCGCGTTGGTTCTACCTTCGTTATTCGAAGAGGTGATCGATTATGAACAGAAACAACTTGAACAGTTTGTTCATTCGCAGGCACTTGGCAGCTATGAAGCGCAATCCTATCAACCGATACCGGGTGAGTATGAAAGTGAACTGGATAATTACCTGGAGCGGATTCAATCATATAAGGCATCACTCAATATCCCGGTAATAGCAAGCTTAAACGGGGTATCAACCAGTGGCTGGGTTGATACTGGCAAAGAGTTACAACAAGCGGGTGCCGATGCGCTGGAGTTAAATGTCTATTACATTGCCGCAGATCCCGATACAGATGGCAGAGAAGTAGAAGAACGTTATATACACCTGTTAACAGAACTGCATAAATATATCTCTATCCCTGTAACCATGAAACTGTCATCGCAATTTTCTTCGGTCGCGAATATGGTGCTTAAATTACAACAAGCAGGTGCAAGAGGTGTTTCATTATTTAACCGCTTTTATCAACCTGATATTGATTTAGAAACACTGGAAATTAAACCTCATCTTGAATTATCCAGTTCAATGGAATCTTTATTAAGAATTCGCTGGATTGCCTTAATACGTGATCGTATTGATATATCGATTGCTGCAACGGGTGGTTTCCATCAAAGCGAGGATATCATTAAAGCCTTGCTTGCCGGGGCAGACATCACGCATTTATGCAGCGTATTACTACAAAAGGGGCCGGGACATATTTCAGCACTTAGGCAGGAAATAGAAAGCTGGCTTGAAGAAAGAGAGTACGAATCGGTCGCACAAATGAAAGGCAGTGTGAGTAAGGCTTGCGCGATAAATCCCGAAGCCATTGAGCACAGTAACTATATGCATATCATTAAAAGTTACAATCAATAGGTTAGATTATCGTTTTATCACTGAAGAAGTTTATTGTATTAAAAATATGCATTATTCAAATGCGGGGCTGGCCTGGCTTATACCAGGCCTAATGATGGTATCAATATCTTTATTGAGTGTGTGTCTGTTAATTTCTAATAACAACGAGTGGTGGTGTAGTTAACTGTTCGTGATTTTAAACTGGCCCACAAGTGCCTGTAAATCATTTGCAAGTCGTGATAGATCTGCGCTGGCTTCAGTTGTATGTGATGCTGCTGATGCAGTTTGATCCGATAGCTGGCTGATATTGACAACATTACGGTTGATTTCTTCAGCCACGGAGCTTTGTTCTTCAGCAGCTGCGGCAATCTGAATATTCATTTCGTTTATATTCGCAACTGAACGGGCAATGGCATCAAGTGAGTTTGATGCTTCACTCGACATATTTACACCTTCATGTGCTTGTTTTCGTCCATTATCCATAGCTTCAACAGCCTGTTTTGCGCCTTCCTGTAATTTCACGATAGTGGCTTCAATTTCGGTAGTTGACTCCTGGGTTCTGCTGGCCAGGGTACGTACTTCATCGGCAACAACGGCGAATCCACGACCTTGTTCACCGGCACGGGCAGCTTCAATTGCGGCATTAAGCGCTAACAAGTTTGTTTGTTCTGCAATACCTTTTATGACATCAAGCACAGAACCAATCTCTTCACTGTCTTTTTCGAGGTTGTGAATAACATTGGCCGCTTCCTCAACATCGGATGCGAGCTTGGTAATAACAGCGGAGGTTTGTGTTACAACAGATTTACCACTTTGAGCTTCGTTATCTGCACTTGTTGCAGCACCAGAGGCATTTTGAGCGTTTTGTGCAACTTCCTGAACAGTGGCGGTCA
>Ga0207752_1001263_pt1 | contig 11766 bp, 12 predicted proteins | sample Pon2CUnioCityCA_6_FD_187272 | JGI IMG/M metagenome (GOLD analysis project Ga0207752, IMG submission 187272) | Marine sediment microbial community from Union City, CA, USA - Pond 2C Sediment 2 (SPAdes) | ecosystem: Environmental > Aquatic > Marine > Intertidal zone > Salt pond sediment ... | reverse complement strand
AAGTTTTCAGATTTAATTCTGATTTATACAGGATAAGAAGTCTCGATAATCTTCATGGTGTTGGTCCAGCGTTAGCAAGTACAATACTTACGTTTTATGACCCCAAGAATTATGGCGTTCATGACATACATGTGTGGAGAGAATTTTTTGGAAAAGAGCCATCTACCTTATTTATTGGTAGCAGATGTTATCTAAGACTCCTTGCAGAACTGAGAAAACTAGCAAATAGATATGACCTTGAGGCAAGGACTGTGGAAAAAGCCCACTTCAAGAGAAACTTGGATAACTCATAAACCGTCCAACTATGTAAATTTACGTTAGATTGTTGTCTTTGTTTGTTTCTTTGTGAAGTATTGCTCGTATTCTTCTGACTCCGGCTGCGATGCCTTTTTGTTTTGTTATTTTGAAGGTGCCTAGCTCGCTGGTGTTTTTGACGTGGGGTCCGCCGCAGATTTCTGAAGAGAAGTCGCCTACGGTGTAAACTGATACTGTGTTGCCGTATTTGTTGTCAAACACTCCTTGAGCACCGCTTGCCTTTGCCTCGTCTACACTCATTTCTTCTCGTTTAACAGGCAAACCTTTCTCTATTTGCTTGTTAACCAATTTTTCAACCGCATCTATCTCCTCAGACGTCAATGGTCGGTCGAAGTTGAAGTCAAAACGCAGCCGCTCCGGAGTAATATTCGAGCCCCTCTGGAAAATATCCCTCTTTTTCAGCACCACCCGCAAAGCCTCATTCAGCAGGTGCGTTGCAGTGTGGAGCCTTACAGTTTCAGCTGATGCGTCGCTTAAACCGCCCTTGAACAGCTTTTTTGCGCTTGCAGACGAAACCTTCTGATGCCGCTCATACTCCTGCTTAAACTCATCTTCGTCAACTTCAACGCCAATCTCTGCGGCAAGCTCTTTCGTCAACTCGAAGGGAAAACCGAAGCTCTGAAACAGCAAAAACGCGTCTTTTCCGCCAATTTTTGTTTTACCTTTTGCTATCCGCCGGAATTTCCTTAAACCCTTTGCCAGAGTTCTCTTAAACTTGGCTTCCTCTTTGCTCAGCTCAGCAAATATGCTGTTTTCCTTATCTCTAAGCAGCGGATACTCGGACTCGTTAAGCTCTATGACAAGTCCAGCGAGGTCCGTCAAGAAATCTCTTTCAATCTCAAGTAATCGCCCAAACCTTATTGCACGCCGAATCAGCCGACGAAGAACATATCCGCGGTCTGTGTTGCTGGGCTTAACTCCCCGTTCGTCACCCAAAAAGAATGTTGAAGCCCGAATATGGTCGGTGATAATTCGGATAGACTTTTCTTGAAACGGAGTCGGCACATCTATTGAGGCGATTTCCTTCACTTTCTCCGCTATTGGACGAATTGCGCCAATCTCGAATACGGTTTCCTTCCCCTCCAGCATCGCCGCAGTATGCTCTACACCCATTCCCGTGTCAACGTTCTTCTGCTTCAGGAGCTCATAACAGCCCGACGAGGTTCGGTTATACTCCATGAAAACGTCGTTCCAGAGCTCAAAATATTTGCCGCATGAACAACCAGGCCTACACTCTGGACTGCAGGGCTGTTTTCCAGTGTCATAGAACATTTCAGTGCAGGGTCCACAAGGTCCCGTGTCGCCAATTGGACCCCACCAATTCTCTTCCTTCGGCAAAAAGAAGATGCGACTGTCAGCCACACCTAAGCTGCTCCACGCCTCACAACTCTCAACATCCTTTGAAGCATCCTGGTCTCCCGCAAACACGGTCACAAACAAGCGTTTCTTGTCCAAGTTAAGCCACCTCTTGTCTGTGAGAAACTCGTAGCTCAAGCTGATGGCTCCCTTTTTGAAGTAATCGCCCAGCGACCAGCTGCCCAACATCTCAAAAAAGGTTAGATGTGAACTGTCTCCAACACATTCGATGTCGCCAGTTCTGAAACATCTTTGAACGTTCATCAGCTTCTTTCCAAGCGGATGCGGCTGCCCCAAAAAGTAGGGGATAAGCGGATGCATGCCAGCCGGGGTGAAAAGAACTGTTGGGTCATACTCTGGAATAAGAGGAGAATTTGGAATCAAACTATGCTGGTTTTCACTAAAGAAATCCAAAAACAGTTTCTTCAGTTTTTTCGAATCTATGGCCATAGGTAGGTTTTGGTCAAAACTGCTTAATATCAATAACGACCACATCAGCCACCAAAAAGCCACAAAAACTATTGAAAGGGGACAATCAAAGCCTCGATTCTCCACTTAAGCAAATTCAGCAAACACTAAACTTGCAAAAGCTAAGAAAACAAAAACACAAAAAGATGTAACAGAGGGAAAAACCCCAACTGCACACCGAAACGGAGCATCTAGCTCCTTTATCCGAACAGGGAGCCTAGTCCTTCCATTGCTTCCTCTTCTTTTTTGGCCTCGTCTTCTTCCTCTTCTTCTTTTGTCTTCTTCTCTTCTTCCTTCTTCGCTGGTGCCTCAGCTGCAGGCGCTGGTGCTGCCGCCGCCATCGCAGGAGCAGATTTTATGGCTTCATCGATGTCAACTTCGGCAATAGACGCAACTAAAGCTTTAACCCGAGCAGAGTCGGAATTAACGCCGGCTGCCTTGAGCACTTCAGACACGCTCTTCTCGTTTATTTCTTTTCCAGCCTTGTGCAGGAGCATCGCAGCATATACGTATTCCATATTCATTTCCCTCCATCTTTTCCATCATACTTACTTTTCAACTTTTCTGAACTTCCCCCTCTGAACCGCCCTTTTTCTCTACCTCATCCAATTTTTCGCTTAAACTCAACATTTCCATGTTAGCCTTTCTGACAAGATCCTCTACAGTATCCTTGTTAATTATGCCCGCGTTCAAAGCCAAACTGGCGGCTTTCTGATGAGCTGAACTGAGAAGTAAACTGATGTTCTCTGGTAGAGGAATAGCCGCCTCCATAGACAAATTGAAGGCATACTGGTGAGCCTCTCCGATGCTTCGGCGAAAATCGTCAAGGTCCAGCGTCAGGTGCTCTTCGGTTAGAATTGTTCCATCGTCATAGACAACCTTTAAAGTGAGACCAGCCTCCACGGGCTTTATACCCAGCTTGGAAAGCAAAGTTGCAAGCTGAGCACTAATAGGCTCGCCTTCTTTGACAACCATAGTGTCTCTGTTCACGTAGACGCTTCCAGATTCTATTCTGGTGCGCAAACCTACCGCAGTAAATTGGCTGATGATCGGACCGGGAGGCAATCCCGTGTTTCCAGCAGGAACCGTCACATCAAAGGCGGCGACGTCCCCTGCCCTAGCTTTTGCCTTAACGCGGCTCTTTTCGAGAAGAATAACAAGTTTGAATGGATTCAGGTTAGTGAAAAGAAAAAGGTTGGGTCCAGTCAAGTATTCTTCAAGCTTTTCTATTCCCGCCTTGTCTTTGGTTTCGGAAACAGCCCTACTCATAAGAGAGTTCTTGACAACACGGAGATTAGCGTTTTCTTTCAGCTTTTTCCTTAGCCTCTGAAGTTGTGCAGACCTGACTTTTTGTAGGCTCGAAATCGCCACTGCATTGTACTGCGACAGCAGTTCCTTAAGTTCTTTGACTTTGTCAGCTTTTGCCAGAGTTGATTGACGGACCACCATAATTTTTCCCTACATAGCCACCTTAACCGAGGAACCCATCGAGGTCTTCAAGTAAACCGACTTAAAGTTTTGGATTCCCCGCTTCAGTTTTGATTCAATTCGCCTAACAACCGCCTGAACGTTTTCAGCTATCTCCTCATCCTTCATATCTTCGCGTCCTACACGACACTGAATAACCGGCTGCCCCCGCATCCTCACCAACACCATTTTCTGATGCCTAGCAATCTGCTCCTTTATGTCAGCATTAGGAGGCACAGGCGTAGGCATCTTACCTCTAGGCCCAAGAGAGGCACCAAGAATTTTGCCCACAAGCGGCATCAGAGGGGCTTCAGCAATGAACAGATTATAGTTTTTGGCGAGGTCTTTCTGTTTTTTCTTGTCACCCATCAAAGCTTCAAGCGCAGCTTTTTCGAGGACCAAGCTGGCTCCCGCCTTTTTGGCTTTCAGCGCCATCCCGCCTGTGGCTATAACGCAGACGTTCATTTCTTTTCCAATAGAATGCGGCAGTTCTATTCGTTCTTGAATTCTGCCTTCAGGCTTCTTCATGTCAATATTCTGTAAGTTTATGGCGAGGTCTATAGACTGAGAAAACTTCCGTTCGGTAGACTTGTCTTTAACTTCTTTCACTGCTGCAAGGAGATTTTTCATGTTCAGTGGCATTCTATGAGCCTCGCGCCATTGACGTACAAGAGCCAGTTATAAAAATCTTCTCTTAAACTTAACCCGCCAGCACGTCGTCGTGCTTTCCTTCATTGATTTCTTTTTGAACTTCACGCGGGTCTTTACCTTCCACAGTTACGCCCATGCTCACGCCAGTCCCCAAAACCTCATTGACCGCTGCCTTCATGTCCTTAGCGAGGATATTATCGCCTTTGAGTTTAGCAATTCGCATTGCCTGCTCCAAGGAGAGGTCACCAATCTTTTCGGTGTTAGGAACCCCTGAACCTTTCTCTACTCCCAACTCGCTGATGATCAACGCCGAAGTTGTGGGTGTACCCACAGTCACCTCGAACTCCTTATTCTCTGTGTCAACGCTTATCTTCACTGGCACCTTCATGCCAGAGTAATCCTTTGTTTTTTCGTTTATTTTTTCCACTATCGCCAGAACATTGACTCCCAAAGGTCCAAGCGCGGGTCCAAGGGGAGGTCCGGCGTTGGCTTGTCCGCCATTCACTAAAGCTTCAACAATCTTTTTTTCTCCCATAGTTCTATTCTTCCTTTTTGGCTTTCTCTACAAGTTTCACGTAGTCGGCGTGAACTGTGATTGGCAAAGTGAAGGTGGCTTCCAAAAGCTCAAGAGTCACATCTTCTTTCGCTTTATCCACCCTTGTGATTTTGGCTCTCATTCCCTTGAATGGTCCACCAACAACTTCAACAAGGTCATCTTCATCCAATTCTTCGATAACCGGTTTTACAACTATGTACCGCTCTACTTCCGGAAAAGTCACAATTCCAGGGACTCTAGAGCGTACATGCTTGACTCCAGCTATTGCTTTCTCCACGGAGTGAGGTCCATCAGCTTCGATGAAAACGTAGCCTTTCAACATTTCAGGCACAAGTATGGCTTTTATCGGAATCTCGCCCATTTTCGACTTTGCTTCGAGTAAATTTGCCACGTTTTTTTCTTGCCCTGCAGTGGTTCGTACGGCAAAAACTGCTGTCGAAATCTTGTTTTCCTCGCTCATAATTTATCAACCACTCGGCAATACAGTACCTATGAGTTGGATTAGGAAGCCGATTCCTCCGATTACGATGATGCCCAAAAAGCATATTTTCATCGAGAGCCAGAGCTCAGTTCTTCCCGGTTTTGTTGCAAGTTTCAGCAATCTGGATGCTGATACAAAGAATGATTTTAGTCCCAATGTTCCTCGCACTTCTCAAATTAGGTTCTAATATGTAAACTTATCCCTGAGGACAACTTGGTTCTAACATAATTTTTGGCGTTTTGAACATTTTTAAGTGGTTTACAAGGCACAACAGATGTTAAAAGGCGAAAAAGCGGTAATATTAGCTGTGGTGAGTAGATGCCGAAAGAGGATGAAATGCTGAATGAACTTAAACAGATACGCGAGTTGTTGACACCTAAGCCTTCTCCGCCGTCACCGCCTCCTAAGGGTATGTGGAACGAATTCAAAGCTTTTCTTGAGAACTACAAGGTTATGGGCTTGGCTGTTGCCTTCATCATGGGTGTCTATTTAGGAAATCTGGTTCAATCACTGACCAAAGATTTGCTTTTACCGGCGATAGGTCTCGCACTGCCTGTTTCAGATTTAAGCAGTTACCAATATACATTAGAAGAGCAGGTGTTTGGCGTCGGAAACTTCTTGGTAGCGCTGATAACGTTCATTATTGTAGCCTTTGTTATCTTTATACTGGTAAAGATCACCAAAAAATGGGGAATTAAATAGAAGCTTCCCCACACACATTTTTTTGCAACTAAACTTTTTCTGATGCTAAACCAAGCTTCTCCAGCGCCGCAATTATCTTGGGTTTATGTTCTCCTTTGATTCCCTTCCAATCAAGAACAACAGAATCCACGGCTCCCACGGTTTTTTCGGCACATTGCCTTATTGTTTCAGCGTCAACTTCTGGGAGAGCATACTTGGGAATCATGTGACCAAATGCCTTCTGCGTGCTCAGAGCCATTTTCGTGAACTTTTTGTTATAGTGGGGTCCACCGATTCCCAACACCACAGAACAGCCAGAACATTCAGAAACAGCAGCCACAGCCGCATCTGCCACCACCCCAGCAGCTTTAACGTCTTTCCACTGCTTCGGTGCGCTTCCCACCTCTACGAACATGGCTGGCGCATCCAAGGATGGACCGTGGTGGGTGCCTTCGTAGGAAACTTCGTAGTTGAGCCCCTTTTCGTCTTTCAGTTTTGCCATTTCTAGGAGTGCATTTTTCATGGCTGCGGCGGGTGATATTGAGACTTTTCTGGGTTTGCCGCCGAAATTTGCTTCTGCGAGGTTGCCGGGGGTGTGAACGGATATGGTTGGGATTCCGCTGGCGCTGCTGTGTCTAGATAGGAAGACAAACAGGTTGGGGTTGAAGAGGTCGCCTAGGAACTGGGTGTCCACTATTTCTGTGTTGACGAAAAGCAGCTTAGTTTCTTTGTTATGTAGCGTTTTTGTGTACACGGGGTTGTTGTGGAAGGTTTCTGAGAGTTTCTCAAAGTTGTGGTGCTCTATGAGTTGTTTGGCGATGTTCATTCCAGCTGTGTCTTCTGTTGATGCTATGAACAGTATCAATGTTGTCTTCGTCCCTGGACGGTTATTGGGTGACCGGAGATTAAAGTTTTCGTGGAATAGAAACAGTTTTGAGAACTATTTTGTCAACAGGCTGGTTTTAATCGAGCAGTTGCCTTGGATTCTAAAATAGTGTGCACAATTGTCTAGAGGGTAAGTATAGAGAAAGGCACCATGACCGCTTATATGAAAGTTCACTTTATTGTATAAGACGTGCGCCAAGGAGAGGGCTGTAGAAAAATTGAAGAAGATTAGGATAAAACGATATCCCCCTCGAAACTTTCCATCAAAGTCTCTGTGGGAGATAATAGCTGTTCCACCTCAGTCTGAGAGGAGCACCGAGTTTATGATGCTTCATAGAGCGAACCCTAAACATCCTGCGATTATAAAGGAGATGACAGAGGTGGTGGAGTTCGAAGTTAACGAGAAAGCATTCAAGGAACTGCTTTGGCTATTCAAAAAATATAAAGTTCCCTGTAGACCAACAAAAAAAGGCTTAGAGATTAAACATATAAAAACCAAATCCAAGTTCATCAATGACAGGAATCGCTGAAATCAACAGTTTTTTATAAAATCAACCGGTCTACATGAATCGTGAAAGCTTAGTTAAGCCAATAATCTCGTCGAAGTCCAGCCCCAAGGCGTCAAGAATCTGATCGAAAGTTGAGCGCAGATAGGCCACATACTTGTCTACATCTATTTCTCTGTTGGAGGCTATCTGCACGGGCTTAACGTGGGGCTCATTCATAACTTTGACAAAACTTATCAGGTCTCCAGCCTTCATCTCGTAGCCCATCTTCTTTAGCTGACGAGCCGCTTTCACGTGCTGAGGAGTAGTTTTGGTGTAAGCTTCTGGCGGTTTGCCGAGAACAACATGGAAAGCCAGTTCAGATGGGTTGTCTCCCCACCGTCTTTGCTTCAACCGCAAGTAACGGTCTTTAACGATTTGTCTGATTTCTTTCTTTGCTTCTTGGAAGTCTGCAGGCGACTGCACCTCTCCTAGGCGCTTTTCCAGCTGGTCAAAAGCCTTCTTTATGTAGATGGGGATGTGCCGTTTCTTTCCGGTCATTCCCTTGACGTCAACGCTTCCGTCAGGCATTATTCCAAGGTAGTTCTTTTTGCGGGAACTGAAAACGCCGTATCGGTAAACTTTTTCCACTTCCAGTTCCATTCCCAGATGCTTCTTGGAGTATTCCTCCAAAATTTTGATTTGCTCTTGGGAGGGGTTCTTCAGGAAGAGGCTGTCTGTGTCTCCGTAAAGAACTTCGATGTCTAATCCTCTGGCTTTTTCGATGGTCTGGGTTATAACGTGCCTTCCGATGGCGGCTGTAGCCTCAGCAACTGGTGGACAGTATAAACCGAAGGCTGGGGAGCCGAAAACTCCGTAGCTGGCGTTCAGGATAACTTTGAGGGCGCTGGGAATTACGCTGTACCAGCTCCGCAGGTCCTCAGGTAAAGATTTGTCTTTTGATTTGGGCTTGTACCATTTGACTCTGAGGTCTCTAAGAGAGCCTATCAGCAGGCTTTCAAGAGCCTTGTTCTTTGTGCATATCCAGTGGGGGGTTTCGGGAACCTTGTTTGATTTGCATTCCTCATGCTTGCAGAGCAGGGTTTGGTAGCCCAGATTGTAAACTTTTATTATTGATGGGTACAGGCTGGCGAAGTCCATAACTGCCACTTTGAAGTGGACTCCGGGCACAGGGTCGACCACTATGGCTCCTTTGTACTTTTTTCCTTTGATCATGGCTTTGGTTGTGGTTCCGCCTTTTAGGGCGCGTATGTCATCGGCGTTGGGAATCAGCATGTTTCTTCGTCTGTGTTCGTAGTGCAGAAAGTTTCGTATCCACCGGGAGACTCCTTGGCGGCTAACGTCTTCCATCGGCATTCGGGCTATCCGCGTGGTGGCGAGAATTAGTTTCATGACTAGGTTGTCGTTGAAGGTTGTGAGGTCAAGGGTTATTTTTGAGTCCCGTAAGTTGTAGGTGATGAGTTCTGAGTAGCTTAATTCTGCCATGGGTTTGTCTAGTTCGATTTTGGGGAGTTCCAGCAGCGAGGTGCCGATTGCGTCTAGGCTTATGTCCCTGTATTTGTTGCCGAAGGCGTATATTTGGATGGAGCGGTTGAAGAAGAACTTGTACAGGTCAAGGTGAATCCCGTATTTTAGCAGAGAAACTCTTCTCCTAACCTCTATGGGAATCTGGCTTCGCTCAAAGCCGAAGTGCTTCATAGCCCGGTTATACAGATACGGGAAGTCGAAGTCGTCACCGTTAAAGGTGAGAACAAAAGGGTAATCCTGAAGGACCTCAAAGACCTTTTGAAGCAAGTTTGCCTCAGACTCGAAATATTTGACATCCGTATCGGGGGGTAGCTTCTTGTTTCCCTCCCTGATGTCCTTACGCCTCAAAACCAGAACTTCCTTTTTTCCATCTGACCCATACAATGCTACGCTGATGACGGGGTGAGCTGCTTCGTGAGGGTCAGGAACGCGGGTGGCGATGGGTGAACCCACCTCAATGTCGAGAGCGACTCTCCGGAAGTCGGGAACCGGGTATTCGAGGAGGCGTGCCCACAATTCTACGCTTTTCACGAATTCTTTGTCGTTGTCTTGGAAAGCTTCAAGAATGTTTTTCACGGTTTCTTCGGAGGGCTTGTGTTTAACGTGAACAAGATTACCGTTCTGTATTTCGTAGAGCATGCCCGGTGAGAGCTCGTTATCGTAGATGTAGGATTGGTAGTATCTGATGTGGGATTCCCAGACTTTGGGCGGCTCTTCTATGCCCGTTAATTTTGGGTAGTCTTCGGGGATTATGTCTCGTATGCAGCCACTTGCCCGTCCGCCTATCGCCAACGGGTCCTTAGCCACAACCTTTGTTATCTTCACCTGCTTGTCGTATAGGGGGTCATACTTTTCTATAACTTCGAAGTGGTCAAAACCAGAATGAGAGGTTAGTCGACGCAGTTTTTGCAGTTCCTTGGGAGGAAGGCTTGTGAGAAGGTAGGGCATGTGTCCGGTGTTGTCGTCCCAGAAATAGATTTTTTGGGACTCTGGTTCATACAGTTTGAGGGTGGCGACCCTTTTTTTTCCGTCGTACGTAGCGGATACGAGGTATGAGGGAGGCAGGTCTTCCGGAAAATCGGGGTAAACAACCTGTTTCTTCTTTGGCGGAGCCTTTTTTTCTGTGGGTGCCGATTTTGTTGGCTTCTTTTTCTTCTGCTCCGCATCATTACCATTGAAGAAGTCTAACAGGTTCTGTTTGCTCATCTTGTTTGTGTCCGTTAAATGGTATATCCTGTCTCGTATTAAAAAATCTCTGCAAGTTTCAGGGTCTCACGCATTCGGCTTTGGCTCTGAAGGGACGCTTCCGTTTGGGTCTGCTATGCTTCTTGCAGCGCTTAACACAGACCATTATGCCCTCCTGAATCTCGAAAACACAGCCACAAATGTCCGTCCGACGCTCAACCAACCTGCAAATCCCCATCAACAGCTTAGTGAAAACAACTTGCATATAAAATGTTTCAGGAACACCGCCATCTATTAGGAGCCTAATAGCAGTACATTGTTTAAAACAATATTTTTTCAGGAAAACGAGAAAAGAATCCAAAAAGTTAAGTTCTGCCACTGCAACCATGATGGATTGGAGAAAAATGATTTGCTTGCCTATATCCTAATCACAGTGAAATCGGGTTCAGAGAAGGAATTCTTGAAGCAAATCTCCGAATTCAAGGAGGTTGTAGAAGCAAACCTCGTCATCGGAGAAAACGACGCCGTCATCAAAATAGACGTCAAAGACATAGCTCACATAGACAGATTCCTAACAAACAAACTCCGAGTTGTACCCGACGTATTCCTCACCACAACCATGATAATAACCGAACAATTCAAACCCAAAAAATAGCTGCTTCCCGCCCCTTTTCACAGCTCCACCGAAACTTTTTCTATCTGTTCCAAAACATATCCACGTATCTCCTTAGGCTCCGGCAACTCCACAACAATCTTTCCCCCCTCGATAAGCGGCTTCAGCATCGGCTCAGTTTCGCCTCCACACCGCGGACACACAGGCTTAGACGAATCAAACGGAAGCACCATATCCACCAAACACTCCGGACATCTCCAAACCTGCTTCTTCCCACCCAACTTACCACGCTTAGCCACAAGCCTGCCTTCAAGCTCAACAATGTCCATGGCAAAATCCACGGTGGGCGCGTTGCTAACAGCAGTCCCAACACCGAAAGCCTCTGCCCCAGCCTCGCTCAGAACTTTAACCTTTTCCTCGTCAAGCCCTCCAGAAACAAAAATCTTAACATCTTTGTAGCCTCTCACATCCAGCTCCCAGCGAACCTCCCGGATAATGTCCACAAAGTTTCCCCTCCTCGACCCCGGAGTGTCCAACCTCACGCCATACAGCCTGTCCTTCAAGGCTTCAGCAGCCATAACCGACTCCGCCTTCTCATCACAATACGTGTCCACCAAAGCAACTCTGCGAACATCCGGAGACACTACATCATCAAACGCCTTCCAAGCCTCAACCTGATTCCCAAACATAATCATAAGCGCATGAGGCATCGTCCCCGTCGGCTTCTCCCCGATAACCTCGGCTCCCTTAAGGCTGGACACACCATCAAAACCACCAATGTACGCAGCTCGGTCAAGCATAGGAGACAAAATCGGATGCATACGGCGAATCCCAAAAGCCACCACAGCCTTTTCGCCTGCAACCCGCTTTATCCTAGCAGCTCGGCTAGCCGCTCCAGAAGCCTGACAGATAAGCCCCAACATAGGGGTCTCCAACAGGCAATAGTCACCGTAAGCTCCCTCAATGAACATAACAGGCTCTCTAACACCCCTGTAATCCGCTGGATAGAAGACACTTCCCTCAGCCATGGCATAAACATCCACGGGCACACCCTCAAACAGGCGGGCCACCTCCT
>Ga0207752_1001262_pt1 | contig 11774 bp, 8 predicted proteins | sample Pon2CUnioCityCA_6_FD_187272 | JGI IMG/M metagenome (GOLD analysis project Ga0207752, IMG submission 187272) | Marine sediment microbial community from Union City, CA, USA - Pond 2C Sediment 2 (SPAdes) | ecosystem: Environmental > Aquatic > Marine > Intertidal zone > Salt pond sediment ... | reverse complement strand
AGCGGTCGACTTCGAGCATACAGAGTGGAGATGGAGTCGAAGCAAGAAAGCAAAACAACGGAGTTTGAAGGGCTGAGCGGTGAAGAGTACCTGCTGGTTAAGGCAGATGAGCAAGATTTCATTACCTACGAGGATATCCTCACCGCTTTTCCCGAGGCCGAAGAGAACCTGGACCAGATCGAGGACATCTTGGCCAAACTGATCGAAGCGGACGTCGAGATAGGTGGCCTCGAGGAGAAGACCGTGCAGATCGCTGATACGTCTGATGACGCGGGTTCGAATGGTAGTGGTTCCGGTAACGGGTCGCCTCTTGATGCCATCAGGGTTGATGATTCGATTGGTCTCTACCTCAAAGAGATTGGGCGGGTGCCTCTCCTCAGTCGTGAAGAAGAGATCGCCCTGGCGAAGCGCATGGAGGCTGGCAAGCGGGCTCAAGCGAAGCTCCAAGGGAACAGCCTCAACGCACAGACGCGAGTCGGATTGCAGGCTATCGCCCGAGACGGATTGGCTGCTCGCGAGCATCTGGTACAGGCCAACTCCCGCCTCGTGGTAAGTGTGGCAAAGAAGTACATGGGGCGAGGTGTTCCTTTCATCGATCTGATTCAGGAAGGGAATATCGGCCTCATTCGCGCCGCCAAGAAGTTCGATTACACAATGGGCAACAAGTTTTCCACCTACGCGACGTGGTGGATTCGTCAGGCTGTCACCCGAGCTATCGCTGACCAGAGTCGGACTATTCGCATCCCGGTCCATATGGGGGACCAGATCAATAAGCTGCTACGGACCACCCATCGGCTCACTCAGGAATTGGGTCGTGACCCTTCGCCAGAGGAGATGGCAGACGCCCTGGATCTCGAGCCGGAGAAAGTTGAAAATATGCTTCAGGTGGCACGCCGGCCGCTTTCATTGGAGCTGCCCATCGATGAAGAGGGAGATAGCGAGCTCGGCGATTTTATTGAGAATGACGAGGCTGCAGCCCCTGCCGAAGTCGTATCGTCCTCCATTTTACGTGATCTACTCCAGGATGTTCTCGAGGACCTTCCGCCTCGCGAAGTGCGAATCCTTCAGATGCGTTATGGGCTGGTCGATGGCAAGACCTACACGCTTGAGGAGGTCGGTCAGAAGCTTGGCGTGACGCGGGAGCGCATCCGTCAAATTGAGGTGCAGGCTCTTGGCCGTCTGCGACATCCTGCTCACGCACGTAAGCTTCGCGATTTTCTGGCCTGAGTACACGCGAGCTCCCTCGACCTTTTCTGCCCCTTGAAGCGAGGCCTAGGCCTCGCTTCTGCGCGTTCCCCCGCTTGGTTGTCGCGCGACCTGGGGTGTGTTAGAATAGTCCGCTGTGCCCAGGGTGGCACAGTGGTGTCCTATGCTAAACCTTCTCTCACTCACGGTCATCTTACCCCTGCTCGGTGCAGGAGGTATCTTTCTAGCATCATTTCTCTTCACGAAGCTGGATATCGAAAGAGGGCGTCTCTGGGCTTTCATTGCTGCCCTGGCGGTCGCTGTTGCCACTTGCGCTTTCGTCCTCGTGCTCCAGGGACGTGGCAGTGCCCCGCCTTCGCTCTCGTTGTCCCGTCTCCCCCCGTTGACTGAATCGGTAGTCAGGTTCCATCTGGACTCCATGCTCTGGCCGCTCGCTGTGGTTCTCTCCCTGGTTACCTGTTCCTTCCTCCTGGCGGAGTTCGGCCGCCAGGAGGGCTTCGGCCGCAAGACGGGCTCCGGCCGCAAACCGAATCCCTCTCTCTCCCTCACGGCTCTCGCCCTTGTGTTGCTTGCCGTTGGACTTGCGGCCCTTTGGTCAGCCACTCCCCTTGCAACAGTTGTCAGTTGGGCCTTATATGATTTGTTCTTCCTACTTGGACAGATCGCCGCCGGTGCACGGGAAGATGAGAGCCTGCGTGTTCTAGCTCTTGGCACTGCGGCGAGTCTGCTTCTGTGGACAGGCGTGCTCGTGGCCGGCGATGGTACGGGGAATATCCTGTGGTCGCTCATGCCTCCCGGGGGGACGAAGATGACCTTCTGGATGGTGGCCGGGCTATTGAGAATTGGAGCTTACCCGCTTCATCTGTCGATGCCTGGAAGGCTGGATAACCCCTCACCTCTTGTCATGCTCCTCCGCCTTAGCCCGGTGATTGGATGGGGCCTTTGGGGGCGACTCGCGTTGGCGAACGACGGCCCGCTCCCGGCGAGCTTCTGGATGGTGACGCCTGCATTACTGACCCTGATGATGGGAGGGTTTTTGGCCTGGACGGCAAAGTCATCCCGCAATGCCCGTCCGTGGATTGGGATGGGAGCGAATGGAGCCCTTCTTCTTTCTTCCGTTCTGGCATCATTGCCTGGAGAAGGCCCCGGTGTGGAAGAGAACGGCGCGCTGTTGGTCCTGATCCTGGGTGTCGTAAGCTGGATGCTCGGTATGACGGTCCTTTTCCTGGACGATGATGGCCTGGTCCTGCCAAAGGCTCTGAACTGGAGCGCTTTGCCCCTCATCGCCCCTCTGGTTGGAGCGCTCTCCCTGGTCGGCGCGCCGATTACGCTCGGGTTTGTGGCTGAGTCGTACCTGATGGGAGATCTGATGCATCTGGGCAACTGGAGTTGGGGCATCGGATTCTTCATTGGTCAGACGTTCTTGGTTGCAGCCGTTTCACGGTGGCTGTTTCCGCCGATGCAACGCGAGAGAACAGACGTTGTATCCCTGGGACAGCTGGCGTCCGCGGCCGGGTCGATAGGATCGGCGCTGTTCCTTATGGTTGGTGGATTGGTCCCATCTTTTCTTCTCTCCGGTTCTTTCGGCCCTTCGCTGGGAGAGCTGTTTGCCAGGCCAAGTCTGGTTGGATGGGGGCTCTGGGTAGGTTCACTTCTCCTTGGTGGGGTTTTGGCTTGGCAAGACGCATATCTTCGTCCAAAGATCTCGTTGTGGCTCGATGCTCTCCATAGCGTCGTGCGCCTGGATTGGGCCTGGGATCTGTTAGTTGACGCCTTCGACCGGGGTCTCTCAATCGTTCGAATCGTGGACGAGGTTCTTGGGGGAAGAGGTGCTCTGCTGTGGTCCTTCATTACATTCTTAATCCTGGTGTTGGCATGGAGGGCTAGCTAGTGCCTCTGCTGAACGATCTTCTAGCTCGCATTGTCTCTTTCGCCGCGATGCCTGCCGTGGTTGGTGTCTTTGTTACGGCGGGATTACTGGTCGTCAGTCGGGATTGGCGGTTGAACCTGCTTGCCCTCGCTGTGCAGTATTTCTTCGTTGCCCTTCTGATGACCCAGGTTATCCGGTTGGAGGTGGCAGCGGTGAAGGCTCTTATCGGCTGGTTGATCTGTCTGGCTTTCTACCTGACTGAGCAGCAGGCTAAGTCTCTCACACGCGCGTCCGGGGAGAGATCAGATTTGTCGTTCCAGGGCTGGTTTGAAGCGCGTCTGGATGGATGGCGCCGGGAGGGTATCTCGGTCCGAGCCGCTTTCGGGTTCATGGCGGCCGTGGTGGTCTCCGTCGCGGCGTATGCTGCTGTGTCCGCCGTTCCGATCTCACAGGTCCCAGAGGAATTTGCGCTAGCCTGCTATTTGTTGATTGGTTTAGGAATTCTGCTACTTGGACTGAGCCAGGATCCCCTCCGGGTGGGCGTTGGGATGCTGATGTTCTTGTCAGGTTTTGATCTGTTCTACGTGGTTTTGGAGCCCAGCTTGGTTGTGACAGGGCTTTTGGGCTCGATCAGTTTCGTGATCGCCCTGGGGATGGCCTACCTGAAAACGATTCAGGCGGCTACCAGCGATGAGGAGACGGCCACGTGATCGCAGGTCTTCTTCTCTTCCTGGTTCTGCCGCTTGCTCTGGCTGGCGTCGTCTACGCATTGCGCCGCTGGGCGACGTTGAGTGCTGTTCTGTCTGTTGGTACGGCCCTGGCTTTAGGAATTGCGATTTTCGTGCTGCCGCTTGGCCGTACTGTGGATCTCTGGGGCCGGGAGATCGTCATGGGCGGGACGATCTCACTCCTGGGACGGGAGTTGGTTCTGGAGGAGGTCGATCGAATAGCCATAGCCTTCCTCTATCTGACTGCTGCAGGCATCTTCGCGCTAGCGTGGCAGGTGTCGCCCCGGACCATGCTCTTCCCCGTTGGTTTTAGCTTACTGAGCCTTCTGAGCGGGTCGCTGTTGATCCGCCCGCTGATCTACGCCTCCCTGCTGGTCGAAGTTGCGATTGCCCTTTCGATCTTTGCTCTCCAGCCCGAGGATAGAGGGCCTACACGCGGGGGGCTTCAGTACTTGTCGTTTTCGCTGCTGGCTTTGCCGGGGCTACTGGTTATTCACTGGCTTATGGAACGATATGCTTTGACCCCGGATAACACGACGCTGCTGGATGCCTCAGCTGTCTTGCTGACGCTCTCCTTTGCGTTGCTGTTGGGCAGCGTTCCATTCCACGCATGGATGCCGGCTGTCGCCAGCGACAGCGAGCCGCTGGCCAGTGCGTTTGTGTTCACGGTCAACAATGGGGCGATCTGGTTTCTGCTGCTGGCCTTCCTGGAGACCTATCCCGATCTCAGCTCGTATTCGAGCTTCTCGCCCCTGGTGTCGAGTGCGGGTTTGGTCATGGTCATCGTCGGAGGGTTGCTTGCTGCCTCGCAGCGGAACCTGGGCCGTCTGATGGGTTACGGCTCGCTAGCCGACAGCGGCGTGGCGCTTGTTGCCCTTGGCATGGGTGGTGAACAGGGCCTGGCATTGGCGCTGTTGGCGTTGTTGGTCCGCCCGCTCGGAGTTGCACTGATGGCGGCTGGCTTGAAGAGGTTACGGGCGCAGTGTCCCGGGGGCGATGAACCCGATGCGTTACGAGGTCTGGCACGGAAAGCGCCCTGGGGTACGCTTGCTTTTCTGATTGGCGGGCTATCTACAGCCGGGTTGCCGGTCAGCGCCGGTTTCGCTGCGCGTTGGGCTCTCTATCGGGCGCTGGCTCCATCCGATCTCTCATCGGCGCTGGTAATGATGTTCGCCAGTGCAGGGGTGATAATCGGCGTGTGGCGAGCGCTCTCCACCCTTCTTTCGCGCCCTGAATCATCACCCGTGGGGACAAGCGAGCCCGGGCGGGATGGCCTCCTTCAGTGGTGGTTGTTGGCCGGCGTCGTCGTATTGGTGGTTGCAGGCTGTGTCGGCATTGGACTCTTCCCCCAGCTCATAACGCCGACAGCCGTTCGCCTGGCCAGTCTATACTCCTTCCTGGGCCCTTAGAATGGCTTTGCCCTCCGGTTTTCAGTTCAGCCAAGGGAGTCTGCAGGACTACGTCGACTGCGCGAGACGCTTCCAACTCCGTTATGTACGCCGCCTGCGCTGGCCAGCGATCGAGGTAGCTCCTCCTCTGGAGAGCGAACGCCATCTGCAACAAGGTGCGGCGTTCCACCGTCTGATCCAGCGACATATGATCGGCTTGCCGCTGGAACAGTTGTCTGAGGGCGTGACCGATCCCGATCTTCGCCGTTGGTGGCGAAACTACCTGGAGAGTGCTCCGGCAGATCTACCCGCGAAGCGCTACCCGGAGGTTGGGCTCTCGGCGCCGTTGGCGAACTTCCGTCTTGTGGCACAATACGATCTCGTGGCCGTGGACGTCGGCGAGCGCGCCGTGATCGTCGACTGGAAGACCAACCGTAAGCAGCCGAGTAGCGCGAGCCTGTCTGAGCGACTGCAGACCCACGTCTATCCCTATCTGCTGGTTCGTTCGGGGGGCTTCCTCAATGAGGGAGAGGAGATCCACCCCGGACAGGTGTCTATGGTCTATTGGTTCGCCAACTTCCCGGCGAGACCCGAACAGTTCAGTTATGACGACGATCAATTTCGTGCAGACCATGGCTATTTGACTGAACTCGTCGCCGGGATCAAGGGGGTCTTCGGAGAAGGCGCTGACGAGGATCTCTTGCCGCGCACCGAAGATAAACGTCGCTGCCGCTATTGTCGGTATCGCTCCTTGTGCCAGCGCGGGGTTGAGGCCGGCTCATTCGGAGCCGGTTCGTTCGGTGAGATCGCGTCAGATTTGATGATGGAGGAGTCGGCTGAGCTGGAGAGCAGTTTCGAGTTCGGCTTCGAGTTTGACTTCGAGCAGATTGCCGAGACTGACTACGGATAGCCCGGGTGGCGGCAACGTCTGACCTGGAATGACGACCGACGCGCAGTGTTCGAAGGAGGCACCCCGTTGACACCCTTCACGACCCCCGACTGGGTCAAAGATGCTGTCTTCTACCAGATTTTTCCCGATCGTTTCGCAAGAAGTGACCGGGTGACCAAGCCGGCCAACCTGGAACCGTGGGATTCACCTCCGACGGTGTACGGGTTCAAGGGAGGTGATCTTCTCGGCATCGTCGAGCACCTAGACTACCTGGATGATCTGGGGATCACCGCGCTTTACCTCAATCCGATCTTCCAGTCGGCGGCCAATCACCGTTATCACATCCAGGACTATTACCGTGTGGATCCTATCCTGGGAGGCGATGTGGCCTTTCGTCGTTTGCTCGATGCTGCTCACGCCCGTGGGATCCGTGTGGTTCTGGATGGTGTCTTCAATCATGCCAGTCGAGGGTTCTACCAGTTCTATCACACGCTGGAAAACGGGCCCGCTTCGCCTTACCTGGACTGGTTCCATTTCGATGAGGAGCGCTTGCGTGAAGAGATGCGGCCGCGGGCCTACCCGGACCTGGAGGTAGAGAAGCAGGAGGGGCGTGGCCCGCAGAGCAGCCTGGATGCGTATGGCTATAGAGCCTGGTGGGATCTGCCAGCCTTGCCTGAGTTCAACACCGACAATCCAGAGGTGCGGAATTTCATCTTCGACGTGGCTCGATACTGGCTGAATCAGGGCATCGACGGCTGGCGCCTCGACGTCCCCGCCTGCATCGATGACGACGTTTTCTGGCAAGAATTCCGCCAGGTCGTCAAGAAGGCCAACCCGGATGCCTACATCGTGGGTGAGATCTCCTCCGTGGCCACCCGCTGGCTCCAGGGGGATCAGTTCGACGCGGTGATGAACTATCCGTTCACGCGAGCATGTCTGAGTTTCTTCGGTGGTGAAGGGTTGGACACCAGCCTGCTGTCGGCCCCGCTCTTCGAAGGGGTATCCCTGATGGATGCGCCTGCCTTCGCCCGACGTGCCGAGACATTGCTCGAGATATACCCTCGTGAGGCGGTTCTGGCTCAGCTAAACCTACTGGACAGTCACGATATGCCACGCTTCCTGACGCTGGTCCAGGGTGATGAGTCGGCGTTGCGCCTGGCCTGGGTCTTCCAGATGACCTATCCTGGCGCTCCCTGCATCTACTACGGTGACGAGGTCGGGATGGAAGGCGGGCCTGACCCGGACTGCCGGCGGTCCTTTCCCTGGGAAGAGAGCCGCTGGAATCACGAGTTGCGAGCCTTCGTCAAGCGCTGCATCGAGATACGGAAGACGCACCCGGCGTTGCGCAGAGGCGCCTTCATCCCCCTTCATGCGAAAGAGGGGATCTTCGTCACCTTGCGCAGCCTGCGCAGAGATCGGCTGATTGTGGCCCTCAACAACAGCAAGGCGCCCCATCGTCTCAGTATCCCGGTGAGCGAGCATCTCCCGGATGGCGCCTATCTGCGAAATCTGATGGGAGATGGCGATGGGCGGGTCGTCTCCGGGCATCTTCGTGGCCCGACGCTTGCCCCCCGTACGGCAGCGGTGCTGGCTGTGGATGAGGGAAGCCTCACTTAACACCTGCTCCTTTACCAGGAGCGAGGAGCGTTGGCTCTTCCAGAATAGAGGGGGGAAGCTTCGTGTCCTCGATTGTTCAGACGGGAGGATGCAACCAGGGGCAAGCCTTAGACGGCGCGGGTTAGAAGGCCCATCGACGCCGTCCAGACGAGTAACTGTATCAGAACAGACCCGCCCCAGAGCAGGTAACTCGCCACTCGATCGCGCCCGTACAGCAGGCTGCCCAGCACCCCATTGATCAGCAGCGTGGATAGACCGATCAGGGGGATGAGGAAGACCTCAGATCGAGGGCCCAGCCGATCGGGAGATCCGGATGGACCGAAGTGAAGCGGCATAAGCGTGGGGAGTGTTGGGAAGCGGAAGCAGAGGAGCCCAATCAGCCCGGCAAGGGCCAGCCCGCTTACGCCGAGCAGCGTGAGTCCTAACCAGTCCTGCCAGATAGGCCACTCGAGAATCGACGGACGTCTCGACGACTGTTCCATCGCCTGGGTGGGGCCCATCTGGACCCGCCTCTGAAGCGACTCGAGAAATGGTTCGCGATCGGCCGGCGATATTCCGTAGACCAGGCCCGGCGTTGCCACGAAGATCTGCTTCCGTGGCGGCTGGGTGGCATAGAACAGCGTCTCTCCGGCGTCCGCGATCTCGCCGTACCCCACCCAGTGACCGGGCCACCCGCCACCATAGAAATGGAAGTCCCCGTCGATCTCGTCTCCTGTGAAGACTCGCTCGATCTCGTTTGTGGGGATAACCTGCTTTGAGGTGCCCCACTGGATGGTCAACGCATTTCGATCCAGCAGATAACTGGCACCGGCCAGACCATATACCCAGTAACCAATCAGTCCGTCCAGCAAGAGGCCGAAGATCACTGAGACGCCGACGGCGAAGGTTCCAAAGCTGATCGGCTGCGACGCGGCGATCCCGATCAGGGCAGCATTGGCTATGGTGATGAAACTCATCAAGCCGATGCCGATGGCAAAGCCTCTCCCTGCGCTAATCTCCCATTTCGTCATGCCTCACGCCTCCTTCAGGAGAGGGATTATACCAGGGTGGAGTCCAGAGACAACTTCCGCTCCCGTACCGAAGCCACTACGCCTTCTCACCTCTGTTTCTTGTCCCCGGCATATACGGTCACCGGGTAGAGCGCGGCACGGTCCTGTCATTCCTGGATGGACGAAGGTGACAGGCACTGGCTTAGGGCTTGCCTGTGCAAGCTGGTCGCACGCTGGCAAGTGCTGGTCACCTTGGGGCGTCCGTTGGGCCGGTTTGCGGCCGGTCACGGACAAAAAAACGCCCCCGGCGGGCGTCGCCTGAGGGCATTGGAGCTGGCGGGCTCAGTCTCGGAGGGGCCTACTGCCCCAGGTGCATGGGCATAATTACGTGGGTAAAGCTGTCCTCGCCCACGGGCCGTATCACGCCCGGGCTGGACGACGTGGTCGTATCCAGGGCTACCTGGGCGGCGTCTGTCACAGAGAGGACGTCGATCAGGTAGCCGACGTTGAAGGCGATCTCAACCGCTTCCCCTTCCACGCTGGCGTCTATCTCGCTAACGTCCTCCCCCGTCTCGGCCGACGTGGCGGAGACCCGCACGCGCCCGGGCTCCAGCTCTGTCCCCGGTTCCACCTGGACACGGCTGATGTTCGCCGCGTCGCGGGCGAAGATCTGTGCCATCTTGCAGGCTTTCAAGAACGGGGCCGTATCCAGAATCGTGTGTGTCGACCGCTCCCCCGGGATGATCTGCCGGTAGTCCGGGAAGTTGCCGTCGATCAGCTGGGACACCAGCACCACGTCGGTCAGCTCGAAGATCACCTGGTTTCGCTCCGGGGTGACGTGGATGGCGACTGTCTCTTCCTGGTCTCCGCTGACCCGGCGGAGCTCCGTCAGTGCTTGAGCGGGGATGATGATGCTGAAGGGCTGCGAGACGGCATCGGGCAGCGTGACGGTCCGGACCGAAAGGCGGAACCCGTCGGCGGCAGCCAGTGTCAACGTCTCGTTTTCGAATTGAGCCAGCACGCCGGTGAGGATAGGCCGGCTCTCGTCGGTGGCAGCGGCGAAGGCCACTTGCTCAATTGCCGATCGCAACACGTCGGGCTCGATGGTGATTCCGCGGGCGTCCTCGTCGGGGACGGCTACGATGGGGAACTCCTGAGCATCGATTCCTTTGATGTTTGCCTCACTGCGGGCGGCGCGCAGGTTGAGGGTCTGCGTGCGGACGATCAACTCCAGGTCCACCTGGCCCGGGGGCAATGCATTGACGAGGTCGGTAAGCGTGCGTGCCGGAACGGTCGTCGCGCCCTCCTCCTCCACCCGGGCGCCGATCCAGCAGTTGATGCCCACCTCCAGGTCGGTGGCGGAAAGTTTGAGCCTGCCTCCGTCAGTGGCTACGAGGACGTTTCCCAGTACCGGTAGCGTGGAGCGGGGCGACACCGCTCGTCCGACGATGCTCAAGCCTTCGGCCAGGTTCTCTTGCAGGCAGGAGACCTTCATCTCTACGCCCCTCCTCAGTGATGATTGTCAGTCTTTGTTGGTTGGATGGAGGTGAAGTATACATCAAGTCGTGGAGGCCCACAAGTTTACGGCTCCGGGCGTTCCTCCGGGCCTGGCATATCGAGCTGCACCAAGTCTCCGTGAACGTCGATCACGGCCCGGAAACCGGCCATCCAGAGGGCGGTGCGGAGTTCATCGGCATCGACGGCGCCCGGCTCGAGGATGCGGTCCATGTTCTCTATGGCGTGTTCTATCGAGGCCCGGGTGAAGAGGGTCTCTTCCCCGAGCATCTGGATGACGCCTTCGGTGACGACGTGCTTCATCCCCCGGAGGTGCTCCTGGAGCGCCTCCACGATCTGGCGGTCCACATACTCGGCCTCCACGTGACGCAAGAAGCCGTCGTCGGGTACGGCGTAGAACGGCTCTCCGCCGATGGTGGCGATCTCTGCCCGCTCGCCTTCCTCGTTGAACACGAGGTCGGCAAATAGAGGACTCTTTTCGGTGCCCGTCATCTCATTTCTCCTCAGACGGCGGTCGGGTGACCCCCTCGTCCTCCGATGGAACACGGAGCTTTCTCCGCATATCTGTGCGCTTCGACTCCGCCGTGACACGTCAATATGGCGGAGGCTCTTTCTGAGATATCTTAGCACTTTCAAGTCGGGGGGACAACTGCGGCTGGGCAGTCGGGTGTGGCGGTGCTCGTCGATAGCAGAGCTCCCGGTACTCTGTGCGCCGAGAGTGTTTCACGTGAAACAATGTTTGTTTGACCTGAACTTTTTTTCTCAGGAACAAACATTCCGGCTCTGTCCGGAAAATGAGCGGGGAAGTAAGAATCGGGGGCGGCAGACGATGGACCACGGACGACAGATGGCGTACGTCTCGCCCCAGATGTCAGGACGGTATGGTTGTTAAGGTCTTCACGGAAAGTATACCATAGAAAGCGGTATTTGTCAACAAGGAGTTTCAGGGTTCCCGAAAAGGAAAAGGTCGCGGGCGGACGGCCCTGGATGGGCGGAGGGGTCTTTGCTTATTAGGGTGAAGGTTCGTCCTACGACACCTTGACGGATGACACATACTGCTTCCTTCTGCCCGCTTTCTGCTCGTTAAGTTTCATTCTACTCTGTGTTTCTCGCTCCTGCTACGGTCTAGTACGATCTTCCCATTTACCCGTGGGTGCAGGTCTGCTACTATATGTTATGATGAGTGCCCGGGAGGGGTGCAGGGCGTGGGTTTGGGTGCGGGTGTTTTTGTCAATCGAAACCAGGGCCATTTGTTTCCCGAGAAGAGGGGCATTTAAGCCAACTTGCTTGGACTTTGACAATTGAAGACAGACGAAGGTGATCGGCGCTCCAGGGCGAAGGTGACCGGCACTCGGCTCATGCCGCTTCGCTTCTTACGTCGCTGCGCTCCGACGCTGGGGAAGTGCTGGGCACCAGGAGCAAGGATTTTAGCGCCAGCCAGACCTTTAGGGTTTTGTGCGGGGCCTTAGGACGGCGATGTCATCCCGGCTGACACGGCAATGTATGATGCAAGGTGTCGACGAAAACCCTAAAGGTCGTAAGACACGTGCTCCTGTGCCGGGCACCGGGGGC
>Ga0207752_1001261_pt1 | contig 11781 bp, 6 predicted proteins | sample Pon2CUnioCityCA_6_FD_187272 | JGI IMG/M metagenome (GOLD analysis project Ga0207752, IMG submission 187272) | Marine sediment microbial community from Union City, CA, USA - Pond 2C Sediment 2 (SPAdes) | ecosystem: Environmental > Aquatic > Marine > Intertidal zone > Salt pond sediment ... | reverse complement strand
GCCGCCAGTGCCAGGTAGACGTTGCAGGTAGCATCCGGCGGGCGGAACTCGAAGCGCACCTGGTCGGGTTCGGTAGCGTAGCGTGGGATGCGTACAGCCGCGCTCCGATTGCCGATGGAGAAGAAGGCATTGACGGGGGCTTCGAAACCCGGCACGAGCCGGCGGTAGGAGTTGGTGCTGGGACTGGCGAAGGCCAGCAACGCTGCTCCGTGCAGCAGCAGACCGCCGATGTAGTATAGGGCCGTTTGGCTCAGCAGGCCATATCCTGCTGGATCGTAGAAAACGTTCTGGCTGTCCTTGAACAGATGTTGATGGAAATGCATCCCAGATCCGGCCTCGCCGTATATAGGTTTGGGCATGAATGTGACTGTCTGACCGTGCTGGCGAGCGACCATCTTGGTGACGTATTTCACGATCATCGTCACATCGCCAGCTTCCAAGAGACCCAACAGTGGCGTCTCGATCTCGCATTGTCCTGGACCGCCTACCTCGTGGTGATGATACTTGACGGGCACGCCCATCGCCTGGAGATGCAGGCTCATCTTGGTGCGCAGGTTGTAGAGTGTGTCCTTGGGAGGGATGGCGTGATATCCACCGTGGAGTGGTATGCAGTGACCGTGTCCTCCTGCGCCACTGCGCCAAGGCGCTTCCTCCGATTCGACCGTGTACCCGGATCGGTTCATCTCATTCTCGTATGCTACGCTATCGAAGACGTAGAACTCGAACTCCGGTCCCCATCGGCTATGGTCGGCCATGCCGCTCTCGACCAAGTGCTCCTCGGCACGACGGGCGATGTTGCGTGGATCGTCGGCGAAAGTCGCCTTTGTATCCGCTTCGAGCGTGGTGCAGATGAAGCTGAGGGTAGAAGCGTCCCAGAAGGGATCGACAAACCCAGTCGAGAGGTCAGGCACCAGCACCATATCACCTGCCTTGACCGACTTCAGGCCAACGGCCGAACCGTCGAAGCCGATGCCATCCTCCAGGAGTGCTGGAGTAAACCGGACTTGAGGGATCGTGAGATGGTGCCACCCTCCCCAAAGGTCAGCAAACTTCATGTCAATCATCTGCACGTCGTTCTCTTCCACGTAACGGCGCGCTTCCTCGAATGTGGTAAACATTGTGCTCCTTTCGTGGATGTGCTTTTGTTGACTGGTACATTGAGAAGCTGGCCCATTGGTGTTTGGGGATCTTGACCCATCTACCAGCTACCAATCTACCAATTCACCAATTACCAGTCCACCAACTCCCGATACACTGCCACCGTCTGCGCAGCAATCTGCGTCTGTGTGAAGTGGGCCAACGCCCGGTCCCGCCCCCGTTGGGCCAGCGTGTCCCACAGCTCTGGGTCGCGCATCAAGTGCCCCAGGTGTTCCTTCAGTGCCTCCGTATCTCCTTCGGGGAAGATTAGCCCTGCGTCGTCCACCACGCGAGGGATCTCGCCACAGTCCGAGCCGACGACGGGTACGCCACAGGCCATGGCCTCGATGAGCACTCGTCCAAACTGCTCGGCCCAGTTGGGTTGGGATCGGGAGGGAAGCACCAGTGCATCCAACTCGCGATAGAACGCGGGCATGCGGGTGGAGGGAACGTCTCCTTCAAAGGTGACGCGGTCACCGAGGCCCAACTGACGGGCTAAGATTTCCAGCCGGTTCCGCTCCGGCCCTGCTCCAACGATAGCCAGCCGCCACGTTCCGCGCATCCCTGCAACTGCTCTGAACAACAGGTCCACTCCTTTCTCCGACACTAACCGTCCCACGTACCCGATACGGAAGCCTCGGGCAGGATCTCGATTGCCGGAGCGTGGAGCGTAGATGTCGGGGTCCACACCGAACTGGGGGATGACGGCCAGCGGTCCGACGTAGCCCTTTTCGGACCAGACCTTTGCTGCCCCGGCACTTCCTGCGATGGCATAATCTGCGTGGTGCAGGTTGTAGCGTTCGATCAGTCGAAAGGGAAGGGGGTAGCGACGGTTCAGGTTCTGCCACGTAAACCACAGCACACGAGCCCCAGACTTCCTGGCGGTCCGTAGCGCGTGGAATGTGGCGAAATTGTAGGGCTCCTCGTCCACGTGCACGACATCTGGGCCAAAGGCACGCAGCCGCCGACCCAGCCGGGGATAGAAATGCAGGTGGAAACTACCGTTGAATAAGAGGGGTTCGACAACTAGTGTGTAACCGGCTGTGTGGGCTCGCTCAAGCCGCGTGACCCGGCTGCCGTCGTGCCACGATGGTGGTACGACGACCATCAGTTCAACATCTGGGGAACGGGCGATTTCCTCCAGCTTGCGTTGATACGCGCCCACCAGGCAGGCTTTGGATATCATCAAGACACGCATAGATGTTCTGTTACCTCAATTGCTAAGATGTCTGAACGGAGGTTTGACAAGCATATGCATTGTGCTATAATTCGCGCGCTTCGGCAAGCGTGGCGAGCGGTGGAGGCCCTGCCGACTACCCGTAGAGTCAGGCGGGAGAGAGGGCTCAATCGGTGGCCAGTTCACTTCGCGGCCTTCGTGGCCGCGAACCCTTGTTTATCCACCTCATCGCCGTCACAAATGAGTCAATGAACAATGGGTCAATGAGCGCCACCTGTTCATCGTTCATTGTCCCGTTGTTCATTCCGAAAGGGAGGGGTATGATGGTTCGAAAGCGCATATTGATTGGCATCCTTCTGGTGGCCGTGCTATTGGGAATGGCGCCGCTCTTTTCCCTGGCCGCGCCCGGCCGCTCGCGGCCGACACAACAAGAAGGGGAAGAGCTGCTGAAGAACCCGGGGTTTGAGGGCATCACCTGTGCTCCAAGCTCCTCATCAGGTTGGTGTGACGACAACTGGAATCGTGACACCTTCAACGGCAGCGTCTATCAGGAGGTTTTCACCCCCCAGGGATGGGTCACCTTCTGGAGCAGTGGAACCAACCCCGCAGACGAGCGGAAGTATGGTCGGCCAGAGTGCAAGGTCATTCCCCGGGCGGCTCCTTTCGTAGGACCGCCAGCCCGTATCCACGGCGGCAACTACGCTGTGATGCAGTTTGGTTTCTTCCGCGCCATCGACTCGGGCGTCTACCAGGTTGTCACCGGCCTCAGTCCACAAGCCAACGTTCAGGCCTCTGCCTATGCCCAGGCTTGGGCCTGTGACGATGATGAACATGGCGCTTCCTCCTGCGGTGACGATCATCAGATGCTTTTTCAGGTAGGCATTGACCCTAACGGGGGCACCGATCCGTGGAGCCCGGGCGTCGTCTGGGCCAGCGGTTATTCCTACGATGCATACCGCCTGATTGGCCCGGTACAGGCGCAGGTCGGGGATAGTGGCACGGTTACCGTCTTCTTGCGAGCGACCGCCAAGTGGGCCTACAAGCACAACGACGTGTACTGGGACGATGCGTCCCTCGTCTACACGTCCCCACCGGCGACACCGACAAACACTCCGCTGCCCCCGCCACCTACGGCTACTCCTGGGCCCTCTCCTACCCCCCTGCCGCCGCCCACTCCTCGTCCCGACGGCGCATCCGTCCACATCGTTCAATCGGGGGACACGCTCTTTGGTATCGCGTTGATGTATGGAGTGGACGTGGACCAGATCCGCGAACTCAACGCCAGCTCCCTCGGTCCTAACGATTTGATCCGACCTGGTCAGGAGTTGGTGATATCCCTGCCTACTGAGCAACCTGCACCCACTCCGCAGTCTGCACTGCCTACCCCTGCACCGACCACTGTGTCGGGCGGCTCTGAGGTGGAGGAGGGAACTGGAGGGGCTGGAGGGACGTCGGTCTGTGTGTTGGCCTACCACGACCGGAACGCCGATACGTTCCGAGATAGTGGGACGGAAGAGCTTTTGCCCAATGCGGAATTCACGCTCGCCGATGCCTCTGGCGTGGTGGACCGATATACTTCCGATGGCATCAGTGAACCTTACTGCTTTACCGGGCTGACGGCAGGGTCGTACCGGGTGATCCAAAGTGCACCGCCAGGCTACGAGCCGAGCGGCCCGGCCGAGTGGCCGGTGGCAGTGGCCGAGGGGATCAGTCTGGACATTCAATTTGGCGATATGCGGAGCGAAGATCCTGCAGCCCCAGGAGAGACCAGTGAGCCTACACCGGTGAATGAGGAAGAGAATGAAGCGGGCAGCGGGAGCTCGACTGTGGGCAGTATCTTCGCCACCGTCGCCAAGGTGAGTGGAGTATTGGTTCTGCTCCTGGCCGCAGCGGTGGCAGTGCTGTTCGTTCTCAACCGGCGGAGAATGTAGACTAACACTAACAACTTTAACGGCGCTTGGGTGCGTCGGTGCAGCGTCGCCAGGGGAAAATGCCGGGCCTCTGGCGACGTTTCTGTTTGGGACGTCGTCCTTTGGCGCGGATGGCCCTGATGTCCCCTGCATCTTCTGTTGCAATGCGTCAATACGCATTGGGCGATGTGACCAGGTTGAAGAACGTCCAGATCAGGATCTTGATGTCCAGAAGCAAAGACCAGTTCTCAATGTACCACAGGTCGTACCTGGTCCTCTCGACGATGGACGTGTCGCCGCGCAGTCCATTGACCTGTGCCCAGCCGGTCATGCCGGCCTTCTCCCAGTGGCGGTCCATGTAGCGCGGAATGGAGCGACGGAACTGGTTGACGTATACGGGACGTTCGGGCCGGGGTCCCACCAGGCTCATCTCTCCGATCAGCACGTTAATCAGTTGGGGCAATTCATCCACATTTACGCGACGGATGAGGCGACCCAGGCGGGTGACGCGGGGATCGTCCTCTACCGTCCACCCAGGCCCGTGGGCCTCGGCATCCTGCCGCATAGAGCGGAACTTGAGCATGAGGAAGGGGCGGGCGTCGAGCCCCATCCGTTCTTGGGCATAGAATACCGGGCCTCGGGAGTCGAGCTTGATCAGGACCGCCATAAGCATCATCAGTGGCGAGATCAGGACCAAGCCCCAGGCTGCCCCAACGACGTCCATCACCCGCTTGGCTGCGCGCTTCCAGCCGCGCAGGGCGACGTCGCGCACGGTCAGCAGCGGTAGCCCAGCCAGGTCGCCGATGCTCACCTGGCTGGCCATGATTTGGAATACGTCTGGATAGACTTTGATATTTACCTTGCCTCGCTCGCACTCCGAGATGAGCATCAATATCTCCTGGTGCGTCGCCTCGGGCACGGCGATGATGACTTCGTTCACCTGGTGATCGTCGATGATGGGAGCCAGGTCACCGGCCTTCCCGACTATTGGAGCGGTCAATGGGGTTGTGTCCGCGCCGTTTGTGGCGACGAAACCGATCACTTCGTATCCCAGGCCAGGATTCGACTGGATTTTCTGGAAGATCATCCGGCCCACTTCACCCGTACCGACGATGAGCACCCGGTCGCGCCCCCAGCCCTGTCTCCGCAGCCTGGCACGAACCTGTGCGTGCACCAACCGGCCGACCGTGACAAACAGGACGGTCAGACCCCATCCGTAGAGGATCATTCCCCGCGAGTAGTCCAGTTCCAGGGGGCTGTTCTTGAGGAGCAGCGAGGCGAGTGCCACGCCCACCAGCGTGCCTACAGTGGTGAACGAAATAATCGAGTAGAATTCGTCAATGCGCGAGGGCCCACGGGCAACACGGTAGAGGCGAGCGAGGGCAAACACTACCAAGACCGACACGACCTGGGCCAGCACGACGCCGGCATAGTCGGGGAGAGCTCCCATACTCTGGGCCTCGTTTGGCCAGGGAATCAAGCGACGCATCCAATAGGCCAGGAAAAAGGCCAGGCAGGTCATCGCCATATCGGTGAGGGCCAGCGTGAGCACAAAGATGATCTGGGTCTGCGTTTTTGACTTCATCAATCGGCCTCCAATCGCCGTTGGGACGGACCGCTGGCTTGCCGCAATTGTTCTAGCTTTTTTCGCAGCGCGATGGCGCCGACGATGGGCACGTGAAGCCACCAAGGGGTCTCCGCGGCGTAGTGCTTGCGGTAGAAGATGTCCATTGCCCGGTAAAACTCGATCTGGGCGCGCGGGCTGTGTCGACTGGCGGCTCGCTTGACGTGCATCACTGTCACGGTTGGATTGTAATAGACCTTCCACCCGGCTGCCTGGATGCGGTGGGCCCAATCCAGGTCCTCGCCATACATGAAAAACTGCTCGTCCATCAGGCCGACCTCGGCGATCGCTTCTGCCTGCACCAGCATGAATGCCCCGACGACAGAGCCGACTTGCGCCACTTGGTCAGGATCCAGGTACGTTAGATTGTAGCGGCCAAACCGTCGACTTCGGGGGAAAAGGCGAGAGAGGCCGGTTAGCTTGTAGAAGCAGACCTCGGGGGTGGGCAACGAGCGCCGGCATGCCAAGTCGAGCGATCCATCAGGGAGCACCAGTTTCGGGCCTGCCACGCCAGCATCCGGGTACTCGACCATGAAATTCAACATCCCCGCCAGCGCGTCTGGGGGCAGTTCTGTGTCGGGATTCAGTAGCAGCGCAAAACGAGGTGTTTGAAGCTTGAGCTTGGTGCTCTGGGTGTCTTGGAAGCCGAAAGCCTTCAGGCCCTGGTTGTTGGCACTGGGGTAGCCGACGTTCCTTGCGTTAGCAATCACCCGTGCGTGGGGAAACTGGGCGGCAACCAGCTCGGCACTGCCGTCGGACGATGCGTTATCCACCACGCATACTTCAAAGGTGAAATCACCTCGGTTGGCGTAGACCGATTGCAGACAGGTCCGCAGCAGGTCGCGTGTGTTGTAACTGACGATAACAATTCCCAGATCCAGCATCGTTCACCGTGAAAAACGCCCCACCGGGCGTTGAGGTTCCTGCAGGACAAGGTTATGGTCGCTCCGACGAGGCTATGTCATTCTAACACAAAGAAGTCGGGTGGTCAAACGGAGCACTGTCAGGCCAGGCTACACAGGCTACATAGGTGCGCAGGATCGTCGCCTGCTTGCTCTGGATGGGGAGTTGGAGACCACGGCGAGCGTTGGGTACCTTGACGAATGGGCTATTTCGTCTTACAATCTGCCACATAAGAATGAGACCCACGACACGAAACCGAACATGAACGCATTCAGACTAGGTATTCAGGATCAAACGGACCTGGTGGGTTTTCTGCGCGACCTTGTTCAGACGCCCAGCCCGCCAACCCAAGAGGACGCGGTTGCTGAGCGCATCGTCGCGGAGATGAAGCGCCTGAATTTCCGCAATGTGCACGTTGACCGCATTGGAAATGTTGTCGGCTGGATTGGGCCAGGCCGCGGTCCGTTGCTGATGCTAGACGGCCACATGGACACGGTGCAGGTCAGCGACCCGGACGCCTGGAGCCGCGCGCCATTGGGGGCTGAGGTTGAGGATGGCGTGATGTACGGCTTGGGCACCTGTGATATGAAGGGTGGTTTGGCGGCCATGATCTATGGCGCCAAGCTCCTGCGCGATGCGGGCGTGACTCTGGAGGGCGACCTGGTTGTTGCCTGCGTGGTGCAGCAGGAGCCGTGCGAGGGGCTGGGGTCGCGTGTGTTGATTGAGGAGGAGGGGGTGCGCCCGGACTGGGTTGTGCTGGGCGAGCCGACCGGTTTGGATGTCAGCCGCGGTCAGCGTGGACGGTTGGAGATGCGCCTCGTCACCCACGGTCGGTCGGCCCACGCTGCTTGTCCTGACTTGGGCGAAAACGCCATCTACGCCGCGGCGCGGCTGGTGTTCGGCTTGGAACTGTTGGCGGAGCAGTTGGCAGACGACGATTTTCTTGGCCCAGGCTCACTGACGGTGACCGACATCACATCCGGCGCCAGCAGCCATAACGCCGTACCCGATCGATGCGAGTTGATCATTGATCGCCGTCTGACGGTCGGAGAGAATGAGACGAAGGCCATTGCTGAGGTGCAGCGGGTCATCGCCCGCGAGGGTGTGCGGGCCGAGGTGGAGGTGACTGAATACCATGCTACCAGCTACAGTGGCTACCCCTGTCACAACCGCGAGTTCTACCCAGCCTGGGTCATGGCGGAAGATCATCCACTGGTGGCAAGTACCGTGAGCGCTGTGCGCGGGGAGTTGGGTCGACGGCCTCAGGTCAGTCGCTGGGATTTCTCCACCGAAGGGGTCTTTACTGCAGGGGTAGTCGGCATTCCTACCGTGGGCTTTGGGCCGGGGGACCCGCACCTTGCCCACACCGCAGACGAGCACGTACGGCTGGATGACGTCTACGCCGCCGCGCGAGTGTATGCCCGGTTGGCGGCCGAGTTGTTAGGGCGGGGTAGGTGATGGGCGAGGTGGGGGCACAGGGGAATTGGATGCGCGTCGCTCCCGAGATCGTCCAGGGTTTGGCTGACGGCGTGCCGATCGTCGCCCTCGAGTCAGCGCTGATCACCCATGGCTTCGCTCCTCCGGCCAATCTGAAGGTGGCGCGGCAGATGGAAGCAGCCGTGCGCCAGGCAGGAGCGTTGCCTGCTACGGTCGCCGTACTGGAGGGCAGGGCGAGGGTGGGGCTTTCCGACGCGGAGCTGGAGCGGCTGGCCTCTGATCGAGAAGCCCGAAAGGTCAGCCTACGTGATCTGCCCAGCGTGCTCACTGAGCAGTCCTGTGGCTCGGCGAAGTCTCGCACCCAGGCCTCGAGCGCCAACGGCGGTACGACTGTCGCCGCGACGATGCGGGTGGCTCACCATGCAGGCATTCACGTCTTCGCTACGGGCGGAATCGGCGGCGTGCACCGAGGCCATTCTGAGGACATCTCGGCCGACCTCCCTGCGTTGGCTTCAATCCCCATCGTCGTTGTCTGTGCGGGTGCCAAAGCAATCCTGGACCGGCCGCGTACGCTGGAATACCTGGAGACCTGGGGCGTGCCGGTGATCGGCTATGGGACCGACGACTTGCCCGCCTTCTATAGCCGCCGCTCGGGGCTGGGGGTGGACGTGCGGGTTGAGACCCCGCAGGAGGTGGCCCGCATGGCGCAGGTGCGGACGGAAATGGGCTTGTCGGTGGCGCTCCTGGTGTGCGTGCCTGTACCCGAGGCCGACGAGCTTCCCACTGCCGAAGCCGAAGTGGCCATTGACCGGGCAGTGCAAGAGGCGGAAGCCGCCGGGGTGAGCGGCAAGGCGCTCACCCCATTCTTGCTGACCAGGCTGGTCGAGCTGACCGGCGGGCAGGCGCGCCGGGCCAACGAGGCGCTGCTGCTCAACAACGCGCGCGTGGCGGTGCATATCGCGCAAGCGATAGCAGCCAGGGGTGTATAATTCTATCGGCAGGGACAGCCAGGGGCTATTGATGAAATTGTCGGCGGCGTCGGTCCGGTACATGGCGATCCGGACGGCCTGCGGCTCGGCGTTGGCCGGCACCTCAATCAGGTAGTGATCTCGAACGACCTCTCCGGCATGCCATCGGGATGTGGGGTACCAGCCGTACACGGGGTGGGCCTGGTCGGCCTGGGAGAGGACGTCCTCCGCGCCGCGGGGGGGATCGGCGGCGACCAGGTGTACGGCCACGCTGTAGTCCAGCGCCAGGGAAGTCTCCGCCTGCCAGTACACGGTCAGCACCAGCTTCCCCTCCGTCTCCAGCGATAGCTGCGCCGATCGTATCAGCACACCGTTTCCGAGATCCAGTTGTGGCCCCGGCGGTACGTCGGCAGGCGCCACCGGCGGCTGCTGCCCAATTTCAACGATTCCCGGAGCGGCAGATGAGAGGCTGACTTCCCCCAGGTGTTCCTGCCACCACGATAGAGGTTGTCGATAAAGCGTCTTGCTGAACGTGAGCAGCCGGTTCCCGCGGGCAAGGATGGCGCTGAAATTTGCATTGTGGTCCACGATGTCCAGGCCCGGGAGCCGTCCTTCGAATGCCTGGGCGTAGGCCAGAGCCCAGTAGTCGTTTCCCCAGAGAGCCATAAACGTCGTGGTGCAGCCAGCCCGGGGGGGAGCGACTTGTTCGGCCGCGGCGATCACGGCCTCTGCGCTGCGATCACGCGTGACCTCCAACACGGCCGGACGGTTGAGCACGATCAGAAGGACGACCACGCCGGCAAGCGCCAGGAGGACCACCGGGCGTGACCATTCCACCCGGCGGATCACCAGATTCGCCAACAACGCCAGCCCCGCGGCTGCCTGGATCGTCACGGGTAAGTGAGCGGCCAATTGGGCATCTCCGATGCGGCCGATCCAGATCACACCTGTCAGGAGGATGTAGGGCACCCAGGCCAGCATCAGCCCCAGCGTCTCTCGCCAGCGCTTCTCCGACGTCAGGGCGAGCGGCCCAAACAACCCCAGCGCCAGCAGTACGGGGGGGAGATCGGCGGCGGCCACCGCGAAGGCGCGCATAAGTCTATCTCCCCACTCGACCAAGCCCATCGGCCAGGACACGATGCGCTGTGCCCGATTGTCCAGCAGCATCGTCACCACCCGCTGCCACGTGCCGGGTGTACCGAAAGACCAGGTGGCTCCCTGGCTCACGCGCAAGGGGAGGTAGAGGTATGTGAGGGGGGCCAACAGCGAGAGGGCTGCGGCCGGGATCAGGCCATGCCATATCGCCCGCCACCTTTTCAGCGTGAGTATTGCCACTGCCGGGGCCAAGAAGATCACGGCGCGTTGGTGAGCCACGCCCTGGCTGAAAGCCAGCGTCAGGAGAAGCAGGTCACGGCGGCGGCCTGAACGGCCGAATCGAACTGCGAACAGGAGTGTGGCAATCGTGAAGGCCATGGTCAGGGTATGCACCTCGGCCAGCGAGGCGTCCATCCACATTGAGGTGGAGGCAGCGGCGACGAGGGCACCCAGCGCAGCCAGCGGACCGGATATGTCCAGCTCCCGCAGCAGGGTTACGAGCAGTCCAACCGACACGACGCCCCACAGTGCCGAGAAGAGTGAAGCGCCTGCCGCAGGTGGGACGCCTGTCCAACGCAGGAAAGTGACGAACAGAGAGCCCAAGAAGGTATAGAGGGGGTACCCTGCCCAGTGGATCGTCCCCCAGCGAGGAAGCGCGTTCTGTATCTCGCCCACGTCCGTCGTGTAGGGGCTCTGGCTGCCGTTCACGATCGTCTGGAAGGTAGAGAGGTACAGCAGGCAGGCGACAACTATGGCGATGAGGGTCCAGGCTCTCTCGTCGCGTTGGATGAAGCGTGCGATGCGTGTCCGTATCACTGCGGTGACTCCCAGGTCAGGTGACGAAACGCGTGGCGGTCCGTCAAGCTCATACTGGCCCTAAGGCCAATACGGTTCAATTAGCGGGCCGGACTCCCACGTCCGGCGGCGTGGGAGCCGCCTCTGCTGCCTTAACTAACTTAGGGCTTGGTAAGGGCGACCGCCGCGGCGAATTCGGCAGGCTATTATAACACACGGCCAGATAAAGGGACAACGTGCAGACGTGCAGCGTGCAGAGCATTCGAGCTTGTTCCGATCGGCGGACTGGTGTAGAATTCACCCACTGGAGTTGGCGAGGCGTTTTCGTGTTGAAGGAGGGACGTCCGATGTGCACCTCAAGGGTACTCCGCTCGCTTGAAGCAACTGCCGTCTTGCTCTTCTTCGTTCAGGCTACGCGCGTTCTCTTCTCCGTCCTCTTTGGCCTGATCTACGACTTCATCTTCGCCGAGACGCTGCCCTTTAGCACGCTCAGTGTGATCATGTTGTTTGTCGTCGTGGCGTTCCTGGCGCCTGTCGCGGCCCCACGCCGCAGGCGACGCTTGCTGTTGTTCGCTGCGGTCCTGGTCGCCGCCCTGGCTCGCGTCCCCCTCACGATCAACCTGCCAACGGTACGGCTTTGGAGCAGCGTCCTCATCGTGGCAGCGGGCGGATTGTACACCACGACGCTGTTGCGCCAACGGCCCCGCGTCTTCCCGATGGTCCTGCTGCTGGCCT
>Ga0207752_1001260_pt1 | contig 11794 bp, 11 predicted proteins | sample Pon2CUnioCityCA_6_FD_187272 | JGI IMG/M metagenome (GOLD analysis project Ga0207752, IMG submission 187272) | Marine sediment microbial community from Union City, CA, USA - Pond 2C Sediment 2 (SPAdes) | ecosystem: Environmental > Aquatic > Marine > Intertidal zone > Salt pond sediment ... | reverse complement strand
GCCGGTGGCGAAGTTGGGCACGCCGCGCTCTTCCAGGTAGGGCACGCTGGCCTCAACGACCCACTCGGGGAGGAAGCTGGCCACGACGACCTTGTCGCCCCGCCCTGCGACCTGCTCGGCGGCGTCGCAGATCCCCCGCGCCAGCGGCATCGAGTCCAGGTAGGGAGGCGCGATGTTCACCGCCAGCACCGAGTCGAACTCCTGCAGCAGGACCAGGAGAGTCTCCCGGTATCCCTCCTCCGTCCCCTCGACGGTCAGGTCGATCGGGTTCTTGAACGCGCAGTGCGCCGGCAGGAACTCGGCCAGCCGCGCCTGCACCGCCGGGCTGGGCTCGGCCACGTCCAGCCCCACCTGCTCGGCCCAATCGGCGGCAAGCACGCCCGGGCCGCCTGAGTTGGTGACCACGGCGACCCGCTGCCCCTTCGGCAGGTCCACCGACAGGAAGCCCTTGCACAAGTCGAACATCTCCTCGATAGTGTGGACGCGGATGGCCCCGCACGCTCGCAGCGCCGCGTCGTAGACGGCGTCCGCGCCGGCCATGGAACCGGTGTGCGAGAGGGTGGCCCGCTGCCCCGACCGAGTGCGGCCGGCCTTGATGACGACGACGGGTTTCCGGCTAGCGCAGGCCTGTACCGCCTCCATGAACTTCCGCCCGTCGGCCACGCTCTCGATGTACAGCGCCACGACCTGGGTCTCGGGGTCGCCAGCCAGGTAGTTCAGGAAATCGATCTCGGTCAGGTCGCCCCGGTTGCCATAGCTGACGAACTTGGACACGCCCAGCCCGTGATCCTTGGCCCAGGCCAGGAAGACGCCGCCCACAGCGCCGCTCTGGGCGACAAGGGCCGCCCCGCCGGTCGGTGGGCGGGTCTCCAGTGTTGGGAACAGGTGATGCGCGGTGTTGAGGATGCCGGCGCAGTTGGGGCCGACGAAGCGGATGGCGTGTTGCTGTGCCACGCGCTTGATCTCCTCCTCACCGGCGTGGTTGCCGACCTCGGAAAACCCGGCGGTGATGATCACGGCCGCGCCGACGCCGGCCCGGCCGCATTCCTCCAGCACGCCCGGCACGGTCGCGGGCGGAGAGACAACGACGGCCAGATCGACGGGGTGGTCGATCTTGGCCACGCTGTCGTAGCCGGGCGCGGAGAGCGCTCCCCGCGCCTTCGGGTTGACCGCGAAGACGTCCCGGTACTCGCTCTCCAGCATCTGGCGGATCAATTCGTACCCCAGCTTCCCCTCAGACGCCGAGCCGATGACCGCCACCCCGCGGGGGTAGAACAACTTATCGATGCTTGTCTTCAACGTTGGATCTCGATTCTCCATTACTCGACTCTCTGCTCTGCAAGCGTGAAACGTAAAACGTGAAACGTGATGCGTCAAGCGTGAAACGTCAAACGTCATCGCCGATTCGCTGACTCGCTGACTCGCTCACTCGCTGATTCGCAGACCTGCAATCTACAACCTGCAATCCGCTCATTTGTCATTGGTCATTTTTCATTGCCTTCAGCCCCGCCTCGAACGCCAGCGTGTTCTGCTCGGCGCCCTTGCTCCAGCGCGTGCGGACGAGTTCTTGCACCGCGGCGGGGTCGAGCAGTTCGTCCAGCCCCGTGCCGTCCAAGGCCGCACCCAGGACGAAGATGTTCGCCGGGACGGGGGCGCCCTCGTAGAGCGGCACCCGCTCGGGGTCCAGGTAGTGGACGACCGCGCCGGCCTCCCGGACCTGCTCCAGTACCTGCTCGAGCTCCGGGTAGGGCGCTTTTCCCAGCATAACGGCCGTCGGCGGCCAGACGTGTCCGTAGAGGACGAAGTCGCCGCCGGGCTTGACAAAGCGCATGGCCTTGAGCGCCTCGGAGACCTCCATCGCGATCACCAGGTCGGCCCCTTTCTCCGGGATGTTCGCCCCGACGGTCTCGCGCCCCAGCCGGACCCGCGCCTTGACCGCTCCGCCCCGCTGGGCCATGCCCTTGGTCGGGTAGAAGCTGACGGGAATCGCCGCCCGCAGGGCTGCCTCGGCGATCAGGTCGCCGATGGTCAGGACGCCCTGCCCCCCCACACCCACCAGGTACACGTCGTACGTGAAACGTGAAACGTGATGTGTGAAGCGTGAAGCGTGTTGCGTGTTGCGTGTTGCGTGGCTCATGAGACGGCCTCCCGTTCAACGGCTTCGCGATTACAGACCTGAGCGCACAGGCCGCAGCCGTAGCACAGGGCCGGGTCGATGACGATCGTCTCGTCTCCGAGCCCGATGGCCGGGCAGCCGGTGCGCGTGATGCACAGCTTGCACAGGTTGCAGTTCTCGGCGATCACCCGCACTGCCCCGGCCTTGAGCCCCCGCCGCTGCGCTTGGATGGCGCACTCCTGGCGCGAGAGCACGACCTTGACGCCGGGGAGCGTCAGCCCATTCTGGATCGTCGCCGCGGATTCGTCCAGTTGGAAGGGATCGATGACGAAGAAGTGCTCGACCCCCAGCCCCTCGACGAGCCTGGCGATGTCGACCCGGTGGCTGCCGGGCTGCTGGAACGGCTCGGCCGTGCCCGGGTTGACCTGCATGCCGGTCATGGCGGTCCAGCCGTTGTCCATGATGATCAGTGTCATGTCTACCTGGTGCTGGACGGCGTTGACCAGCCCCGGGATGCCGGCGTGGAAGAAGGTCGAATCGCCAATGGTGGCGATGACGGGTGTCTGGATCCCGGCGTAGACGTATCCCTGCGCCAGGCTGACGCTGGCGCCCATGGAGATCTCGTTCCAGATAGTGTAAAACGGCGGGTTCATGCCTAAGATGGTGCAGCCGATGTCGCCGGTCACCATCACGTCGTCTTTCTTCAGCTTCAGCGCCTTGAGGGCCTGGTTGATGGCCATGTAGGTCCCGCGGTGGGGGCAGCCGGCGCAGCAGGTGATCGGCCGCTGGGCAGCCAGAGACTCCGCCTCAACCTTTCCACGGAACAGATCGTCCGGGATGGGCAGGTCCAGCGCCTGGCCGATGCCCTGCACGACCTGCTCGACGCCGTACTCGCCAACGCGGCTCAAGCCGGTCACCGACTGGCCCCCGTCCAGCTTGCCGACGATGCGGTCCTGGAAGCCGAGCCGGTGGGCTTCGACGATCACGCCGCGCTCGATGTGGGGCTCCAGCTCCTCCAGGACGAGGATGGTATCGCAGTGGCCGAGCAACTCGCGCACCTCCTCGACGGGGAAGGGGTGGGTGGCGACGATGCGCAGGACCGAGACAGCGTCCGGATCGAGCCCGTAGCGGGCCGCGATCTCGAACCCCTCGTCCAGGTAGGCGGCCACGACGCCGGAGGCGATGAGGCCGAGCCCGCCCGCATTCTGAGCCAGTTGAAGCTGGTTCAGCCCCATCTCGCGGATGATTTCCCCCGCCTTCTCCAGCCGGGCGATGAGGTCACGGTGCTGAGCGGTGCAAATCGCTGCACCGGCCTTGGTGTACTTGGTGATGTCTCTCTCCAATATCATCTCCCGCTCAGCGGGGGGGACCGGCTCCTCCACCGCGACCGGCGCGTGAGAGTTGGAAATCGCAGTCACAAGCCGGACAAAGACGGGGGTACCCGTCCGCTCAGACAAGTCAAAGGCCACCTGGACCAGTTTGTATGCCTCCGCGACCGACGCGGGTTCTAGCATAGGCATGTCGGACATGATGGCAAAGCCACGGGAGTCCTGCTCGCACATCCCCGCGCTGGTGCCCGGATCGTCAGCCACATAGACCACCAGGCTGCCGCGAAAACCCGAGTACGCGACGGAGATCAAGGAGTCGTAGGACACGTTCACTCCCGACATCTTCATCGTGCACAGCGCGCGCTGACCGGCCCAGGCCGCGCCCGTCGCAATCTCCAACGCGACTTTTTCGTTGGTGCTCCACTCTACGTGCCTGCCGTCGTCCAGATCCATCTTCAGGAGGCTACTCAGCGCCCCCGACGATGGTGTGCCCGGGTAGCCGGCCGCGACCTTCACGCCGGCGCGCAAGGCACCCAGGACGATAGCTTCATTCCCTGTGATCATCTTTGTTTCCAACCTACACCTCCGTCAGAATTAGAGATATGAGAGCCAAGCTGAAGGGCGCGGCCCCACGTGCTGTATCCATCCCTACAAAACACCCGGACCCTGGCACGGGAACTCACGCCCAAGCTCTCGACGATATTAGACAATTCGACTGCCCAACAGGCACAGAAACAGCCCACACTCCAGACGTCAACGTGACTCAAAACTCGGGAGACCAGGGTATGTCTATGCCCATTTCATTGGCAAACTCCTGAATATGTTCGTAAGCAAGTTTGGCTGCGCCTTCCACATCCCGAGCTTCGATTCTCTGCAGGAGACGCAGATGGGGCTCCACGTTTTTTTCGTAACATGGGGGGTCCGTATAGATGCGGGGAAGATGCTCACGGAAGAGTCCCAGCAGTGTGCTTTCTATCTGGGACAGGAAGACGTTGTGGGTCGCATCGGCTACCAGTTGATGGAAATCCAGCCCTCCAGAAACGGCAAACGCATCGCCGCTGACAATGGCCTTCTCCATCTTCTCCAGACACGCGTATAGCCGCGCGATGTCCTTGGCATCTGCCCTGAGGACCGCCAGTCGTGTAAGAGCGGTCTCGGTTACAGCCCGAGCTTCGTAGAGCAGGCTGATCGTCTCATCGCTTACCAGGGCTGAGACGACAGAGAAATCCAGGATCTCGTTTGACCGCATCTCGCGCACGTAGTATCCTTGTCCAGCCCGGGCTTCTATGTAGCCCAGCATGGTGAGGCCCGTCAGCGCCTCACGCAGGGTTGGGCGGCTTACTTTCAACATCCGCACCAGTTCTCTCTGAGAAGGCAACCTATCACCCGGCTTCAAGTGCCCGTCACGAATCAGTGACAGTATGCTTTCCGCCACCACTTCCGTCATCGGTGCTCGTTCCACAGAGTTCAATGAGATAGAAAACATGCAAGGCCTCCCTCAACATAAACTATGCGCGTTGCCGGCCCAGTGGTAGAATGGACCCGCTCAGATCAGGTTGTACCCCTCGTAGCATTATTACCTGCATTATACCCCGTCACGCGAATTTTCCCAAACGTTTTCGAGAGCGGGAAGATGAAACAGTTCTGAGGCCCTTCAAAGCCCTTTAGAGCCGTTCTGCGGCGTTTGGGGAATTCATCAACCTCGCCCTTAACGGCGAACAGGCTGCTAGACGCGCCCAGTGGCCATTTAAGCGGTTTTGGGTTTTGTTCTGTTACGATTTCCCAGAGCATGCCAACCGATCCTAACGTTCAGGCTGCCTCCAGCAGGCGCTCCAACCCTGCCAGCAAGAGCAAGACGTTCTCGCGCCGGGAGGAGTATCCCATCAGGCCGACCCGCCATATCTGTCCCTTGAGGGCACCCAGGCCGCCGGCAATCTCGACGTTGTACTCATCCAACAACCGGCGTTGAACGGCGGCTCCATCCACGCCATCGGGTATCATGACCGTCGTCAGCATCGGTAGACGACGCGGCAGCGGCGCTCGAAGTTCGAGCCTCAGCGACTCCAACCCTTCCCACAGCAGCTCGGCGTTGGCGCGGTGTCTTGCAAATCGCCCTTCTAACCCCTCTTCGTGCACGATCCGCAACGCTTCTCTGAGTGCATAGTTCATGCTGATCGGCGCGGTGTGATGGTAGGTGCGCTCGCTCCCCCAGTACTTCTCGATCATCGCCAGGTCCAGATACCAGTTCGGGACCCGGGTTTTCCGCTGGCGCAGCACCTCAACGGCCCGTGGACTCACGGTCAAGGGTCCCAGGCCGGGCGGGCAACTCAGGCATTTCTGGCTCCCGCTGTAGGCTACGTCCACGCCCCAGGCATCGACGGTCACCGGCATGCCTCCCAGGGACGTGACGCAGTCCATCACCAGCAGTCCGCCATAGCGATGAACGACGTCCGCCATGCCCGCCATGGGCTGGCAAGCGCCGGTCGAGGTTTCAGCGTGCACCAGGGCCACGATCTTGGCCGGCCTATCTCGCAGCGCTTTCTCGATGTCCTCGACGGCAAACACGTCGCCCCAGGGCCGATCGAGGCGTCGAACCTCGGCCCCGTACCTGCCGGCCATGTCACACAGACGCTCGCCGAAGTAACCGTTCACGCCGATCAACACCGAGTCGCCGGGCTCGATGAAATTGCACAGGGCTGCCTCCATCGCGGCGCTGCCCGTCCCCGACACAGGGATGGTAAGCCGATTGTCGGTCTGAAAGACGAATCGCAGCAACTCCTGTGCCTCGTTCATAAGTGCGATAAACTGCGGGTCCAGATGGCCCACCAGGGGATGAGCCAAAGCGCGCAGCACGCGGGGGGACACCATGCTAGGCCCTGCGCCCAACAGCGTTCTGGCGGAAGCATCAAGATCAGCGTATTGCGTCATCTGTAATTCTCCTGTGGTATTCAAAGACTCCCGTCGGGTAGGCCCGCAAACGTGCGGGAACGACCACGACCGGCAAACCGTCGGCAGAGATCCGCGACGTCGTCGAGTTGTTCTAAATTGGACACAATTCCGATTATGTCTTTCATGTCGTCCGTCGACAGGACCTTCGAGGCAAAATGCTCGAACTTACGCCGCACTTCCTCACGACTCAGTGGGTTCTGGGGGGAGCCCTTGGGAAACACCACCCGCCGGCGATAGGACCGACCCCCGCGGGTGACTGCGGTGACCACCACCGGCAAGCGTCCGGTTTGATTGTACTCCTCCTCCAGGTCCGGATCGTTCTCAGGGTACACCTTGCCGGACAGTGCGAGGATCTCCGGGTCTTCGAGCGTGTCCTCATCGACAGGATCCAGGTCGATGGCCCCCCGACAGATGGCCATGGCGATGAAAAATGGAAGGCTGAACTGGGCGAAGACTGGGTTCTGGGGCCTCCGCTTCTCATCCAATGGCTGGCAGGCCTGCGAGTAGGCCGGGCTGGTGACTTTGACCTCAATCCTGTGGACATCGCCGGGTCTGAGCCCACGGTCCGCTACCAGCGCCAACGCAGCATCAACAGCCCCGTGAGCGAAGGAGCAGCACGGGTAGATCTTCAGGTTGGAGTTGACCAGCTCGAACCGGTCTCCTAGGTCATCGACGACAGTGTTGAGATCATATTCGCGGGCGTACATGTCGTAGAACCCACGTGGGGCTTCGAGCACATTCGTTGGCCCCGTGTATCCCTTTTCGGCCAGCAGGGCGGAGATGATTCCCCCCTGGGCCGCAAGGCCGGGCTGCAACCGCTTGGCGAGTGTGCCATCGGTCTCGGACAGGAGATTCCCGGCCGCCTGGCTGCCGGCAAGCCCCAGGGCATAGGCCATGCGCTGCCGATCGAGCCCTAACAGCCTCCCCACTGCCGCCGCAGCGCCGAACACGCCGCAGACGGACGTGAAGTGCCAGCCCAGCTCCATGGCGGTGCGCTTCGAGCCTCGCGCCAGCCTGCAATGGACGTCGTACCCTGCGACGAAGGCAGCGATCAGCTCTCGGCCCGACAAGTGGTGCCGCTCGGCTATCGCCAGGGCCGCCGGGAGCACGGCCACCGCCGGATGTCCGGGGAGGGTCTGGGCCTCCTCAAGCTCCAGCGCGTGGGCCATGGCACCGTTTACCAGGGCGGCGTTTCGACACGAGGTCCTGTCCGGATGGGCAAAGATGGTGCTTTCCTCCACGCCCCCCAACTGGCTCACCATATCGAGCACGATGCGGCTGGAACGCGCCCCAGCCCCCCCCAATCCAACGCCAATCGTATCCAGGATGACGTCCTTGGCCTTGTCGATGATGGGGAGTGGGATATCTTCGTACGCTAGCGAGGCCGAAAACTCAGCCAGTCTGCTGGTTGTCTCCATACATTGTCACCTTTTCGAGTTTCACCGGTTGCCCTGGAAACAGTGTCCTATGGAACTTCCTCTCCTACGCTTGTCACCAAGCGTAGGAGAGGAGCAACACGGCAGCATCCCTAATCCCGGATAGAAGCTCCAACTGCAACTACAGCGGTAGCACTAGACTGTGTCGACGATTTCCTGAGCGCGCTTCAAGGGATAGAGGACACCGAGACCGTGTGGGAAATAGTGGAAACACCAGGCGTTCAACTTGTTGAGGTACAACAAGTAGGACTTGAGCAGCTCCATGAAGTCCTCTTTCGACTCCATCGAGTCGAAAGACTTCACGAACTCGGCGCCGAACTTCTCCAGGGTCCGGAACCCGCTGTAACCCAGGTAGGTCGTATAGGGAGGATCGAACGCCTTGAACATCGCCTGCAGCCGAGGCAAGTCAAACTGATCCGTCTCCGCCAGCTTCAGCAGGGGATACAGCGTATAACCGGGGTAGTCGCGGATCATCCCGACGGCGAACTCCCAGGTGGTGAAGTATTGGCCGTAGGAACCGGCTTTGTTGTCGATAATGCCCAGGCGGAGCTTCTTGTGTTCCTCTGGCTCCTGGAGCCAGATCCGCTCGACCTCTGCATCGATCTCTGCTTTTAGGGTCTTCCAGTCTTTCGCCATGATTCTAGTTCTCCTTCCTGCTGAACTTGACAGGGATGAGCTCCTTGGTGCAGTAGACAGCGTCCCACACGTTTTTCCCAACCACCTTCAAGCTTTCCAGGTCCTCGGGGACGATCTGGGCCAACACCGGCGCCGGCAGGTCTTCCGAGCACCACCCGTAGTTGATGATGATCTTGTTGCCGGTCGCCTGGGAGTACTGAACGCGACCTACAGGGGCCTCCGTGTGGAGCTCCGCCACGTGTACCGGAGCGGTACTGATCATGGGTGCCCAGCAGTACATGATCTTACCCGTCACCACACCGTGCTCCATGTAGGCATCCATGGGCAGATTCTCCCACACATCGTCGCAGAGCTCTGGATTCACCCCATCCTCCAGCACTGCCGTCATCGCCACGCCGTACGACGGAAACTCAATCAGCATTTTCCGACTCATTGATGAACCTCCTATTCTCCTAGATGCAAAATTTGTGTGTAGAAAGTCTTCAGTTCGCGGCTCATGATTTGCTACAGAGCCCCTTGCAGATGCCCGCACCCCAGCCAGGGGACGTCCTGAATCTCCGATGGCGGGCGCGACCGTTCATAGGCCTGCTCCTTTCGCGGCCGCAGACCGTCAACCGGCGGCTAAGAGCGCGTCCAATTCGTCGACCGTCTTGCGATCCACGTGCGGGAACATCTGGCCCAAGTACCACGGGAAGCCCAGGTGTATCCACCAGTGCAGGATGTTCAGGTAGGTGAAGTAGGAGCCGACCAGTTCACGATATGCCTCGCGGCTCTCCAGCGAATCCAAAACATCCAGGATCTCGGTCGCAAACGCGTGAGCGGTCTCCATGCCGATATAGCCGAGGAACTCGGTTGGCTGAAGGCCTTTGGCCAGGCTGATTCTGGTCATGGTCTTCAAGACATCCAGGGAAATGGACGGCTCGTCCGTGGCCTTCAGCAGGTCATAGATGGTATGTTTGCCCAAAGCCAGGGTATAGAGGAAGACAAAGACCCAGGTGGAGAAATACTGATTGTCCGAGCCGGCCTGGCTGGGCACGACCCCATGGCGCAGTTTCCTGGCCTCGATGGGCTCGTCCAGCCAGATCGCATCTACCTCGCGGTCGATGCGTTCTTTCACCTCGCGCCACGCCACTTTGGTCATTGGATATGCTCCTCCTGGCATTGGACAACTGTCACCGGGATGACGTCCAAGGTGCTGGTCTTGAAACTCTCCCAGATGGCCTCTCCAACCTCTCTCGACGTCTCCCGATCCTGCGGCAACACCTCGGCGAACTTGTTCACCTTGCACGGCTCGGTCGTCTCTCCGTACGTCACGATGATCAGTTGGCCGTTGCCGTAGAAGTAGACGTCACCTGCCTGCCGACCGACCGGGTTTTCCATATTCGTCCAGACGACCCGGCACGGGATGCCAATCCCCTGCCCGGAGATGACAGCGTGCCATTGGATACTCTTCACGGGCAGGCTTTCCCACACAGCCTGACAAAGCTCAGGCGCCTTGTCCTCCAGCAGTCTTGCTCTGATCTTTTTGCCCAACGTAGGCCATTTCATCTCGATCAGTCTCGTCATAACAATCTCCTCGTATGTTTTCCCCATCGCCAGCCCCATTGGGGCCGCCCGATCGGTGTCGTTCTATCCATCGCCACCTCGCAGCTCGGTGGGGGCGAGTTCAAGACCGGGCGACGCGCGATGGCGGGTGCAGCTCAAATGGACGCTGGGCCCGGCACCGTCGCCAGCGCTTTAGACATGGCCGCGATGGTGCGCTCGTTCTGCTCCCGGGTACCGATGGTGATGCGCATGCCATCCGTCTCCCCCACTGAAGTGAGCGGACGAACGATCACGCCATCGCGCAACATGGCCTGAAAGACAGGCTCTGCGGGCCGGCCCAGGTCCACGAAGACAAAGTTGGTCTGCGTGGGGTAGTAGGTGAGCTCCATGGTTTCAAACGCCCGGTAGTACTGTTCACGCCCCTCGCTGTTGACCTGCAGCGTGCACCGCACGAAGTCCACGTCGTCCAGCGCAGCCAGCGCGCCGGCCTGGGCAGGCCGGTTCACCGGGAACGGCTCCCGAGCCTTGAGCATGACCTTGACGATATCCGGATGTGCCATCGCATAGCCCACCCGCACACCGGCCAGCCCCATGATCTTCGAAAAGGTGCGGAGAATGATCAGGTTGGGATAATTGCGCAAATAGGGCACACTCTGTGGGTAGGCCGGGTCATCGGCGAAGTCGTAGTACGCCTCGTCGGAGACCAGCAGCACCGTCTCCGGAAGAGACGAAAGCAGCCGTTCAAACTCCTCCTGTGTGATGATCGTCCCGGTCGGGTTGTTCGGGTTGCACAGGAAGACCATCTTCGTCCGCGGTGTGACCGCCGAGATGATACCCTCGACGTCCAGCCGATAGTCGGACGTCAGAGGGACTCGAACGCACTCCCCCCCCATCTTGGTGGTGATGTTCTCGTAGGCCGGGAAAGTGAGCTGCCCCATTACCACCTCGTCGCCGGGGTCGATGAACGTCAGGCCGATCATGGTGATGACCCCATCTCCACCGTTGTCGATGAAGAAGCGCTCCGGCTTCAGGCCGTGGACGCCGGCGAGCTTGGCGATCAAATCGTGGCACAGGCTCTCCGGATAGCGATGGGCGCTGTGCCTGATTTCGTCGATCATGGCTTCCAGCGCCAGCGGCGAAGCGCCCAATGGATTCTCGTTGGAGGCCATCTTGATAATGTCATCAATTCCGAGTTCGCGCCGTACCTCTTCCACCGGCTTCCCTGGCACGTACTCCTTGCGAGCCAGCACGCACTGCCGGGCCAACCGGGTTACTGCTGTGAAGTCTTGTTCTCCTTTGCCACACTCGTCAACCATAGCTACCCCTTAATCGTCACCTCAATGTGATATATGCACGTAAGATCCATCGGTCGCCAGTGGTCATGGACGTGCCGGTTCGTATTCCCGCGACACGCCCGGCCACCGTTGTATTGGATACCCGGGACACGCGGCCTGGCTGCTTGTGTGCTCTGGCCTCGCTGTGTCACCACGTTTGCTCCTTGCCCTGTCAGCGGCACGATGCCACTGCGCGTCCGTGATTCGGGAACGCAAGACGAGGAGGGCGGAGAGCCCGGGGTGCGCCCGGTTGCAGGGCGCACCCCGGCATACCGTCGTTTTTACAGGGTTGCCGTTACGGAAGGATCAGGCCGGTGGCATCCACTGTCATGCCGGCGCTGACAAACTCGTGGTCCTTCACCCGCACCACAGCCGACTTGATGTCCTCCCGGTCACCCTCGGGACCCCATTGTATTTCCTCACCGATGATCAAGTCCGTGAAGGTCATCG
>Ga0207752_1001259_pt1 | contig 11794 bp, 8 predicted proteins | sample Pon2CUnioCityCA_6_FD_187272 | JGI IMG/M metagenome (GOLD analysis project Ga0207752, IMG submission 187272) | Marine sediment microbial community from Union City, CA, USA - Pond 2C Sediment 2 (SPAdes) | ecosystem: Environmental > Aquatic > Marine > Intertidal zone > Salt pond sediment ... | reverse complement strand
GGAATACGACCTGTGGGGAAACGTGAGTGCGTTCGGGCTGCAGGGGCAGCCAGCGTTGGCAGCGACCTATCGTCTGCTGGCGGAGCGGGGCTCCGTGTTCGCGCTGACGGCTCATTATGAGCCGTTCGGCCTGGCGCCGCTCGAAGCGGCTGCGGCGGGCCTGCCGGTGGTGGTCACGGAGAACGGCGGCCCGAGTGAGAGCCTGCAAGATGAGGAGACCGAATACGGCGTGCTGGTGGATCCGGCGGATGCGGAGGATATCGCCGGGGGCCTAGAGCGCGTGCTGGGTGATGAGGAGACGTGGGAGCAGTTCGCGCGGCGGGGTCGGCAACGGGTGCTCAATCGGTACACCTGGGAGCGGACGGCGGGGAACTACCTGCGGCTTATCGAGGAGATCGTCGCTGCGCCCGAGGCGCGCCGGCCTGATGAGTTACTACCTATCCACCCGTACTTTCGCGATGCAGAGCCGGAGAACGACATTACTCTAGATGAACTGAGCGAACTCTATTTCGGGGCATCTGCCTGAGGCCGTTCTGTAGATCGGGGCTGGCTTTCCCTTTCTACAGGCAGGGCGCCTGGCCGAAGATGGCGGGCATTGTCCGGCCTGTCACGCGGGGGGGAAGTCGAGGTAGCGATACGGTCCCACAGCAACAAGGTCCGCCGGGCGGGACGCCCGGCTCGAGCACTCGGAAGAGAAAGGCCCGGCTGGAGAGACTAGAAGGGTAGACGCCAGATGGAGCAGTTGGAGAGGTGGGGGCGCAGGGGAGGGGGAAGATGAAGATACCTGAAGGGGACCTGGACCTGCTAGCGGTCGGTGAGACGCTAGTTGACTTCATCTCGGAAGAGGAGGTGGAATCGCTGCGGGAGGCGTATACCTTCCGGAAGTATCAGGGCGGGTCCCCGGCCAACATCGCCGTGAACGTCGCCAAGCTGGGCGGCACCTCGGCCGTCGTCTCCAAGACGGGGATCGGGAACTTCGGTCAGTTCCTCAAGGCGGAGCTGCAGCGGGCCGGTGTGACAACTGAATATATGGTGATGGACCATCTCGTACACACGACGGTGATCTTCATCTCCCGAACGGAAGGCACGCCGGACTTTGAGGCTTTCCGAGCGGGCGACTACAAGCTGGAACCGACCGAGGTGAACGAAGTGGCAGTCGAGCGGGCGAAGGTTATCCACGCCTCGACGTTCGCGCTCTCCCGGGAGCCCTGCCGCTCGGCGGTCGAGAGGGCCTTCCAGCTGGGGGAGAAGCACGGCAAGATTATCTCGCTCGACCCTAACTACAGCCGTCAGATATGGCCGAACACCCGGGAGGCGAAGGACGTGCTGGAGCAGATGCTCGGCTACGCGACGATCACCAAGCCCTCGCTCGACGACGCGAGCCGGGTCTTCGGGCCAGGCCAAGAGCCGGAGGCCTACACTGAGCGTTTCCACGACATGGGGCCGCCAATCGTCGTACTCACCATGGGGGCGGACGGTATTTTGCTCTCGGAAGAGGGGGAGATGAGGTACATACCGGCGCGACCGGTCGAAGTGGTCGACGCAACAGGGGCGGGGGATTCTTTCTGGGCCGGTTTCCTGGCGGCGCTTCTCGATGGGAACTCGCTCGAGCGATGTGCTCTCTTCGCCCGGGAGATTGTGGAGCGGAAGCTGACGACTGTCGGTCCTCTTCCAGATACGATTGACCGAGAGGCAGTCTATGTGACGGTTGATGCGGTATCCGAAGGGGCGGATTTATGAGCGCCCCTGCGCAGGGGAATCGCCTGTCACAACAATTCGCTGTCTGCTGAAACTTTGGTATAATTGGCTTAGTCGCTCTTAGCGTGACGTTCTTCACACGGGCCCAGCCGGGTCTCGTCGTTCTACGCACTGGCAAGACTGTTCGACGTTCCTAGTCTCACCGTACTTTCCCAGGCTCCATACTTCTGCGATCCAGATGGCCCTGATCGTCCAGATCAAGGGCTAAACCAGTCCTTCACTTGTCGTCCTATTTGCCTCCGCAACGGTACGAGGCAAGGTGGGGTTTGGCAACCGTACCGGACCAAACCAACGGCGTTCGGTACGGGCAGGAAACGGTTCTCGGCTGATTGGGGCAGGGTGTTCGGCGATCGGAACGGGACACGTCGCTTTCGTATGATGAAGACACTAATTTTGATTCGCCATGCGAAGTCGAGTTGGGAGGATAAGAGCCTTCCAGATCGTGTGCGGCCGCTGAACAAGCGCGGCAAGCGTGATGCGCCAATGATGGGGCAGCGCCTGGCAGAACGGGGTATTGAGGTGGAGCAGATGATATCGAGCCCGGCCACGCGAGCAATGGCAACGGCGGAGGCGATAGCGGAGGAACTCGACTACCCATGGGATGGAATCGTCACCGAGGAGAGGCTGTACGAGGCGGATGCGGAGGGAATTCTGACGGTCATCGAGGAACAGGACGATTGGATCGATCATCTGATGGTGGTCGGACATAATCCTGGACTGACAGCGCTGACCAACGTTCTGTCGCAGTCTGATCTGGAGAACGTTCCGACCTGCGGCGTGGTTGAACTGGCGTATGACGTGGATAGATGGGTGGAGATAGCGGAGGTGAAGCCCGTTCACGTTGCGTTCGACTACCCCAAGAAGCGGCGAGCGTGATGGGCGAGGCAATGGCTGTGAACGGTCTACTACCTGATTAGCGAAGCTTTTCCTGGGCTACCCCCCGGCTTGAGGGTGGGAGTCGATATCGAGAATACGTTTGAAGCTCCTGGTGGCCCCGCTGACGGAACCAGCCGGTGAGGAGGGGACATGGAGATCGAAGCGAAGTTTGCCGTACCGGACGTCGCAACCTTCCAGCAGTTACAGGCCGCCGAACACATCGCCGGCTTCTCTCTATCTGCGCACCAGGTTCAGCAGGTCCGCGATACCTACCTCGATACAGACGAACGCCGGATCCTGGCCAACGGGTACGCCTGCCGCAGCAGGGAGACGGAATCCGAGGTCTTGATCACCCTCAAGGGACTGGGAAGAGCGGACGGCGCCATCCACCGTCGAACGGAGCTGGAGATCTCCCTGCCCAGCTACGAGCCCCTCCAGGATTGGCCCGAGAGTCCTGTGCGCGACCTTGTGGAGCAGATGGCGGGTGGGGCTCCATTGATTCCCCTTTTCGAACTGCGACAGACGAGGGTCTTCCGGCGTATGAGTCAGGGGGAGCTGTTGGTGGCCCAACTTAGCCTGGACAACGTACGTGTCGCCGCCGGCAAGAGACGGAAGAGCCATTTCGAGCTGGAGGTCGAGCTCTCCCCACAGGGCACGACGAGCGACATGGGGTCAATCGTGACCTTCTTGCAGGATGAGTGGAATCTGGTTCCCGAGCCCTGCTCGAAGTTCGAGCGCGCGCTGGCTTTCCTAGACGAGGATGCACGAGGGGGTGATCTGCTGACCCCGCAGGAGCATGCGCTCCTTGTGCAGATCGCAAAGCGAAACGATCTGTACGGTCGGAGGGCCAGAGGCTTGCTGCTGCTGGACGAGGGTCTGCCGCACGATGAGGTTGCCCAGAAAGCCGATAGGACGACGCGGACGGTCAGGCGATGGCTGAGAGTCTTTGGAGAGAAGCGCCTGGCAAGCTTCCCTGACAACATTCTGTGGGAGGTCCAGTCTACCCCAGCGGCGATTCTACCAGACGTACCGAGCTTAGAACCGAACGAAGGGGGACCAGAAGGAGCGCCTGCACAACGTCCCGAGCCTCAACCGCTGAAGGCTCTATTCAAACGGTACGCCGTTGACCGGGCTCACGCCCGGAGCGTGGCTGACCACGCACTGGCGCTATTCGACCATCTGGGGGCCTGGTACGCCTTGCCATCGGAGCGCCGTCCTCTTCTGGAAACGGCGGCAATGGTTCACAACATCGGCCTGGCCTCGGACCCCGACGGTCATCACACAACAGGTCGCGATATTCTCCTGGCGCATCCTCCCGAGGAGTTGGACGAAGAAGAGCGCCTGATGGTGGCACTGACGACGTATCTGCAGCGGAAGCGGGTGACGTCGAAGACCCTGGGTAAGAAGGCTTCCCAGGATCCCTTCGACGGTCTACCGAAGCGGGCGCGGCAGGAGGCGTTGGCGCTAGCCGCCCTGATGCGGATGGCCGATGGCCTGGACTACTCTCAGACCCAAAGCACTGAACTAGGCGAGGTAGCTCGGAAAGGGGACGGCGTTGACATCGAGGTGATAGGTCCCTACGCCGCCATTGATGCTGCCCGGGCGGAGGAGAAGAGCGACCTGTGGCGGATGCTGTTCGAGACGGAGTTGAGGTTTCGGCCGGCACACTTGACGGGTGATTTCGTTCGCTACCCAGGGCAAGAGGAGGCCGCAGGGACGGCGATCGATCTGATGCCCGAGGAGTTGCCCGAGCATCCGGACGTATCTGCGGACGATACGATGCCCGAGGCGGCGCGGAAGATCCTCGCCTTTCACTTCCAGCACATGCTATATCACGAACCGGGCACGCGGGCAGGTGAGGACATCGAGGAACTGCACGATATGCGGGTCGGAACGCGGCGGATGCGAGCAGCCCTACGGGTTTTTGGCGATTATCTGGATGAGAAGAAGTTGAAATCGTTCCGGAAAAGGGTCGAGCGCACGGGCGGCAAGCTGGGCAGCGTTCGAGATCTGGACGTCTTCTGGGACAAGACGGAGCGCTACCTGGGCGGGCTTCCGCCGGAGAAGCAGAGCGACCTGATGCCGCTCAGGGAGGCCTGGGAGATGGAACGGGAGCGGGCGCGAGAGAGACTGCTGGCCTACCTGGATGGCAAGCGGTACCTCAAGTTCAAGGAGCGGTCCGTCGAGCTTCTGGAGAGGAGTGACGTGTGGGAGATGCCCGCTCTGACGAAGAAGGGGGAGGCGACGCCCCACCGGGTACGGCACGTCGTGCCGGTAGCGGTATACGAGCGCGTCGCGGCTGTCCTGGCCTACGATGAATGGATCAATGGGCCAGACGTGCCGTTGAAGCGGTTGCATCGGCTTCGCATCGCGGGGAAGCGCCTGCGTTATACGCTGGAGTTCTTCGAGGAGGTACTGGCGCCACAGACAGGGGATTTGATCAAGCAGATGAAGAGACTGCAGGATCACCTGGGAGATCTGCAGGACGCGGTGGTGGCTAGCGAGCTGCTGCGCGATTTCCTGACGTGGGGGACGTGGGGGCACGGTGAGGACAAGAAGGGGACGAAGCGGCCCGTGGAGCCGGTGGTTGCGCCAGGGGTGGCGGTCTACATGGCGGACAAGCAAGCTGAGCTTCAGCGACTATTGGGGACCTTCCCCGAGGTCTGGGCATACTTCCAGAGCCCAACATTCAAGCAAGCGGTGGCGGTGGCAGTGGCGCCGCTGTAGAGACGTCGAACTAGTTTCAAACACGGAGCAGAGCAACGTTTGGACTCAGGGGATTCACTTGTGTGGGCGGGTGTACGGCGTGAAGGGGATAGAGATGGAGGTGGTCGATGGGCAAACGGTATAGGAAGAGTGGGAAGATCAAGACCAGTTACTATGAGGATGAGCTGGCGAAGCTTCAGGGTGAGCTGGTCAAGCTGCAATACTGGATCAGGAATCAAGGCCTGCGGGTGATCGTCATCTTCGAGGGGCGTGACGCCGCGGGCAAGGGAGGGACGATCAGGCGGGTTATGCGCCGCCTGAATCCCCGTATGGTGCGCGTGGTGGCTCTGCCTAAACCGAGTGACCGGGAGCAGCGGCAGTGGTACTTTCAGCGTTACATCGAGCATCTGCCGGCCGAGGGCGAGATGGTGCTGTTCGATCGGAGTTGGTACAACCGCGCTGGCGTCGAGTGGGTGATGGGATTCTGCAGCGAGGATGAATACCGGCACTTTTTGCACGAGTGCCCCGTATTTGAACGTATGCTGGTGCGGGACGGGATCATCCTGATCAAATACTGGTTCGAGATAAGTGCCGATGTTCAAGAGAGTCGCTTCCGGAGTCGCAATCAGGATCCGCGCAAGCTGTGGAAGTTGAGCCCGATGGACATGGAGTCTCGCGCCAAGTGGGATGAGTACTCGAAGGCCAGAGACGCGATGTTCGCTTACACGGACATCGACGAGGCGCCATGGTACGTCGTGCAGGCCAACGTGAAGAAACACGCTCGCCTGAACTGTATCGCCCACCTGTTAACGATTACCCCTTATCAGGATCTGACTCCCGATCCGGTGGAGTTTCCACCGCGAGAGGACGCGGGTTATCAACGTCCTCGTACGGGAGAAGGGTTCAACTACGTGCCTCTCGTCTACGGGTCGAAGTTTGACGGCAATTGAGGAGGCTGACCGATGGGGGAAGAGATGGGTAAGGAGAGGGGCATGGAGACCTACGATGAGAACGGGGTCATAACGCCAGAGTATTATGAGCAGGAGTTGCGCCGACTCCAGACGGAGTTGATCAAGCTACAATACTGGGTGAAGGACCAGGGCCTGAGGGTGATTGTCGTCTTTGAGGGCCGTGACGCGGCCGGCAAGACGGAGGTGATCGGACAGATCACGCAGCGATTGAATCCCCGGTTAGCACGGTCGGTGGCACTCGGTAAGCCCAGCGACAGGGAAAAGCGACAGTGGTACTTCCAACGTTACGTCGAGCACTTCCCGGCGAAAGGGGAGTTGGTGTTCTTCAATCGGAGCTGGTACAACCGGGCGGGCGTCGAGTGGGTGATGGACTTCTGCACGGAGGAGGAGTACCGCCACTTCTTGAATGAGTGTCCCGAGTTTGAGCGCATGCTGGTGCGCGAGGGGTTCCGGCTGATTAAGTACTGGCTCTCGGTCAGCGCCGAGGAACAGGAGCGCCGGTTCCAGAGCTGGATGGAGGATCCGAGGACGCGGTGGCGGTTCACCCCGATCGATCGAGAGGCCCGACAACGGTGGGTCCAGTATTCTAAGGCGAAAGACGCGATGATGGCCCACACGAATATCGATGAGGCGCCGTGGTACGTGATAGATGCCGACGTGCAGGAGCACGCGCAGCTGAACTGCATGGCCCATATGCTGAACCTGATCCCGTACAAGGATTTGACGCCTGAGCGGGAGAAACTTCCGCCGCGAGAAGGGGAAGATAAAGGCTACGTTCGTCCTCCGATGAGCGAACAGACCTTTGTGCCGAAGATATACGGGGGCACGGTAGACAAGGACGTAAGGTGACAGGCAGACAAGGTAGGAGTAGGCCGGTACGGAAGTGCCCAGGGGCTGTCTGCTTGCGTACCGTCCAGGGAGTGCTTTATGGGGAAGAACAATAAGAAGAGTAAGGACCACGAGGAAGCCATCGATCTCAAGGATCCCAGCCTGTATATCAACCGCGAGCTGAGCTTCCTCCAGTTCAATCATCGGGTGCTGGAGGAAGCGCTGGACAAGAGTCACCCGCTGATCGAGCGGGTCAAGTTTCTGTCCATCTTCGCCAGCAATCTGGATGAGTTTTTCATGGTGCGTGTGTCTGGTTTGCGTCGGCAGTTGCAGGCTGGGGCGCTGAAGGCGCCGCCCGATGGTATGACGCCGGCCGAGCAACTGGCCGCCGTTCGCCAACAGCTGCTGCCGGAGCTGGCTGAGCAGTACGCGTATTGGCGGGACGATCTTCTGCCGAGGCTGCGGAAAGCGGGGATTCAGGTTCTCAACTACGACGAGCTGAAGCGAAAACAGCGTAAGCTTATGAGGAAGTACTTCAGGGAGGAGATCTTTCCGGCCCTAACACCACTGGCCTTCGATCCGGGGCACCCCTTTCCTCTGATATCGAATCTGAGCATTAATCTGGCCGTAGTGGTCAACGATGTGCGACACGGACGGCGATTTGCCCGGCTGAAAGTACCGAATGCCTTTCCCCGGCTCCTGCGAATCCCGAGTGAGGAGACGGCTGATGCATACCAGAGCCTGGGCCTGGCCCAGGCGATGTCGAACAACTTCGTCTGGCTCGAAGAGGTGATCTGTGCTAATCTGGACATGCTCTTCTCCGGCGTGGAGGTGGTGGCTTCTTATCCGTTCCGCGTGACGCGTGACGCCGATCCTGAGATCGAGGAAGACGAGGCCTCGGATCTCCTGGTGACCATCGAGGAAAGCGTTCGGAAACGCCATTTTGGATCGGCCGTGCGGTTGGAGATCGAAGAGACGATGCCAGATCAGGTGCGCGACATTCTGATCACGAATCTGGGCCTGGCCCCCTATCAGGTCTATACTGCACAGGGCCCGATCGGCCTGGCGGACGTGATGGAGTTGATGGACGTCAACCGCCCCGATTTGAAAGACGAGCCATTCCAGCCATCGGTACCGCCGCAGTTGTCGACCGAAGAGAACATCTTCTCCGTCATCCGCCGTCACAACATCCTGCTCTACCATCCCTACGACAGCTTCGATCCGGTGGTGAGGTTCGTGCGCGAGGCGGCGCGAGATCCAGAGGTGCTAGCGATCAAGCAGACGTTGTATCGGGTGGGGCCGGACTCTCCTATCGTGGCCGCCCTGATGGACGCGCGCGAGAACGGGAAACAGGTGGCGGTGCTGGTGGAACTGAAGGCGCGCTTCGATGAAGAGAACAACATCGTCTGGGCACGGGCACTGGAGGAAGCAGGCGTCCACGTGGTCTACGGCCTGGTGGGACTGAAGACGCACGCCAAGATATGCCTGGTGGTGCGTCACGAGCGCGATGGCATCCGGCGTTACGTCCACATGGCAACGGGTAACTACAACGACGTGACCGCCCGCGTTTACGCCGATTTAGGCTACTTTACCTGTGATCCGGATCTCGGTGCCGACCTGTCCGATCTATTCAACGCCCTGACCGGGTATTCCCGGAAGGACGAGTATCGGAAGCTGTTGGTGGCGCCGGGCAAGATGCGGCAGCAGATCGTCGCCCGCATCGATCGGGAGATCGAGCAGCACGAGAAGAACGGGGACGGCTACATCGCCTTGAAGATGAACTCGCTGGTGGATAAACACTGCATTGAGGCGCTCTATCGCGCCTCACAGGCGGGGGTGAAAGTAGATCTACAGCCCCGCGGGATCTGCTGCCTGCGCCCAGGTGTGCCGGGTGTGAGCGATAATATCGAGGTGACGTCCGTTGTGGGACGATTCCTGGAGCACGCCCGCATTTACTACTTCCGCAATGGTGGAGATGAGGAAATCCTGACAGGGAGCGCCGACCTGATGCCGCGCAACCTCTACCGCCGGGTCGAGACCCTGTTCCCGGTGGAGGATCCGAGCCTGAGGATCGCCCTGCGCGATCAGATTCTCAGAATTCACCTGAAGGATAACGAGAAGGCCCGCCGCATGCTGCCCGACGGCAGCTACGAGCGGGTGCAGCCTCAGGACGGGGAGCCCACGATCAACTCGCAATCGTGGCTGATCGAGCATCGAGGCGTTTGGCACAGCGAGGAGTAGGTCGTGCTCTGCGCCGTAGGTGCGTACGCTGTCCGAGAGCCGGAACGAGCTTTGGACGGCGTGGCTGGAACGCATCTTCGGCCGGGCGCTATTGATCGTGTGGCAGATGGTCTAGTGGCGCTGACTCAGCCTCCGACCACTCGAGGGGCGGTGCAAAGCTGTCGAAGCTCACCTCTCGCTTCTCCGAACCGTAACTGTGCAATGGAGCCAACTGGTCGAAGAGTCGCCCGGCCAGAAAGCGGACGTGGTTGGCGTGCTGCTCTTCGTAGTGGTAGTTCCGGGCCAGGTTCAGGACGCTGAAGCGACGAACGTCGGGGATAACCGGAGTTGGAAGGTGCTGCCAGAACTGCTCGAAGAAGACCCCTTCTCGGACGCCGTTCTCGGAGATGGCGACCTTCTCGACCTGGAGACGGTCCATAATCGCCAATAGAACCATCGTGCCGGGTAGGATGATATCGGCGCGGTCGCTATTGAGTCCTGGTATCTTCTTCCGTTTATCTAACGGGAGCTCGCGGAACAGCTGAATGCTCTTCTCCACCGACTTGCGACTGAGGATGAACCCGTGGAGCGAGCTCAGAGGATGGTTGACGCGCTCGGCCTCAATCCAGGCCAGGTTTCGAATCGTCCCGCCAAGCCCGATCAGTCTTTCCCCCACCTTCTTGGGGAGCCAGGGCACCGTGTCCAACTGACGGGTGATCTCCGTCGCCATGCGACGATATTCCTCTTTGGTGACGGGATCGCTATCGACAAACTCCTCGGTCAGGGCCAGCGCCCCCAGCGTAAGGGAGGCGCCGGCGCGGAAGGCGTTCTCGTGCACGTCGCTGATCTGTACGCCCCCCGCCGATGTCGACCACAGCGCCTGCCTCCAAGGGGACCTCGTTCAAGGCGCCGATGGTGTCGTAGTAGGCCTCACGCTCTCCGTCCAGGACCTGCAAAGAGATGCCGATCTCGCGCGCGACACGCTGGACGAATATGGGCCCGTTGGCAGCCTCTCGGACTGCGCTAGTGGCGATGGGGAGGACCTGGTCGACCAGACGATACGAATACCCCGGGATTGTCTGGAAGATCACGAGGCGGGCGGTATTCGATCCCAGATCGATGACAGCAAGGCGCCGGGCACGAGAGATGTCCACTATAGAGCTCCTAACCGCTGGTTTCGAGAACGACCTGAAGTTGACGCGGATTCTACACCGAAGGGGGAACGGCGGCAACCATCGATTGCGAATTAGGTCTTTCATTGTATCATGACGCAACAGACAGGGTGGTGAAGGAGCGAGTCAAAGGAGTCCCGAATGCGACAATACTCGACTGCCACGATGCTCGTGCGGGGAGGGACGTTGGTCACCCCGGAAGGGGTTTTTGAGGCAGACGTGCTCACCCAGGGTGAGCGCATCAAAGCGATTGGGCACGGACTGCCGACGTCTCACGATACACAAGTGGTGGATGCGAAGGGGTGTTACGTGATGCCCGGCGCGATCGACGCCCATACGCACATCGATCTAGATACAGGCGTCTATCAGACCTCGGACGACTGGTTCGTGGGCACCCGGGCTGCGGCCTGTGGTGGCGTGACCACGGTGATCGATTTTGCCACTCAATTCCCCGGTCAGACGCTGCGCGAGGCGGTGGAGAGCCGTTTGACGGAGACTAAGGGCGCAGTGATCGATTACGCGCTACACGTGATGATCACGGATCTGCCGGCCGAGAGAGAGGATGAGATCGCCGATCTGGTGGGCCTGGGGACGCCGAGCGCCAAGCTGTACACGACTTACCGTCCGAACTACTATGCCGACGATGCAACCATTCTGCGATTGATGAAGGCATGCGCTGACTACGGCGTCCTCCCTCTGGTTCATTGCGAAAATGACGATCTGATCACCAGCCAGATCGAGGCACTGAAAACTGCCGGACAGACGGAGTGGCGTTACCATGGACGCTCCCGGCCCGCGCTGGCCGAGCAGGAGGCGGTGCAGCGGGTGCTGTTCCTGGCAGAAGCAGCAGGATCTCCGGTCCACATCTGCCACTGTTCCACGGCTCTGTCGGTGTCGCTGGTCGCTGAGGCGCTGGAGGCGGGTCAACGGGCGTCTTGTGAGACATGTCCGCAATACCTTCTCCTGGACAACCGGGTCTATGATGGCCCGGAGCCCTGGCGGTACATCCTGCAGCCACCTCTGCGAGAGCCAAAGGAGAACGACCGGCTCTGGCGGCTGGTGGAAGGGGGGCTGGTCGACCTGGTGGCGACCGATCACTGTGATTACACCCAGGCCCAGAAGATGGCTCAAAACGACTTCACCGAGACGCCGGGAGGACTGCCGGGTGTGGAGACGATGCTGCCTTTGATGTTCAGCCACGGGGTCGCCGACGATCGGCTGACCCTCCCGCAGCTGGTTGAGCTGCTCGCGGCGAATCCGGCT
>Ga0207752_1001258_pt1 | contig 11797 bp, 9 predicted proteins | sample Pon2CUnioCityCA_6_FD_187272 | JGI IMG/M metagenome (GOLD analysis project Ga0207752, IMG submission 187272) | Marine sediment microbial community from Union City, CA, USA - Pond 2C Sediment 2 (SPAdes) | ecosystem: Environmental > Aquatic > Marine > Intertidal zone > Salt pond sediment ... | reverse complement strand
CGAAGCTGTGGTCCTTCACTGCAAGTACCCTGTAACAAAGCAGATGCAGTGATATCGGCTTGCCTTAATGGTAATAAAATGGCGATTAAAATGAAAGTAAAAACAAACAAAAACATTTCAGTTGTCATTTTTTTTAAAAGCATGTATATCCTTGAAAGCAAAAAAAAAATGAACATCGCCATTTTTTTATGAATAGGTCAGGTTAAATCAAAAACAGCAAGACCCATAAAAGATAAACCACATAGAAAAAAATCAGTAAAGCCCCCTTTATTCTCCCGAATCGGCATCCTATCCCCATGGAGGCCAGCATAACCGTTACAATCAATATCATATACGGAAATGTGAATCGAACGACTTCGGCCTCCACAGTTATAGGCCTGACAACGGCCGACATCCCGATGATCCATAATATATTCAGTACATCCGCACCTAATATGTTTCCCACAGCAATCTCTCCCTCTCCTTTTAAAGCGGCTGTCACTGCGGTGCTTATCTCAGGTAATGAGGTGCCAATGGCTATAACGGTAAGGCCGATGATGGTTTCTGAGATGGAAAAATAACGAGATATATTCACAGCCGACCAGATAATGATGCGGCTTGTTATAATGACTCCTATGATTCCGCCCAGGAACAAAAACACACATTTTCTTATCATCTTTCCTCTGTTTTCTTTACCATCAAATTCCTTCTCTTCAGATTGTCCTTTAGGTATGGAAAAAAAGCCTTTTTTGCTTTTCTGCATAAGGATGATGATAACAAAATATAAAATCAAAAGAATCAGGAGAATCACTCCTTCTCCACGGCTAACTACTCCGTTTCTGACTAAAATATAGGCAAAAAAATCAACAGCAAGGAGGAAAGCACCCACGATTCTCAAAACCCGGCAGTTGACTATGATAGCTGTGGAGGCCAGGATTCCGGCTAAGGCCATCGCGACTCCGTCGTCCGTTATGACCGAACCCACAGCATTTCCCAGAGATATCTCAGGATGGCCCAGAAAGGCCGCCTGTACTGATACGGCAAGCTCAGGCGCTGTTGTGGCCAGACCCACAAAGACGATTCCCACCATCAACTTTGGGATACGGAAAACGTGAGCCAGGCCTACAGAGCCATCAATGAAAAAATCAGCACACTTAAAAAGCACCAAAAAAGAAACCGCAAGCGCAATAAAGTATAGGTAAATCATCTTTGAAAGACAATCCTTCCATTAAACACGGTCATTATAACTTGAACATCCTTTATTTCAATAGGATCCCTATCGAAAAGACTTTTATCCAGGACCGCCATATCCGCAAGAAGACCTCTTTTTATAGACCCTTTGATATTTTCGGAAAATTCTGCAAAAGCAGCGTCTACGGTATATGCTTTCATCGCTTCCCGGACAGATATCTTTTCCTCGGGTATCCAACCATGAGGATTCTTTCCGTCCAATGTCCTTCTTGTGACCGCAGAATATATTCCTAAAAGAGGTTCCAGAGGGGCCACGGTCCAATCCGAACCAAAAGCTAATTTAACCTTATTTTTCAACAAAGATTTGAAAGGATAGGAAAAGCGGACTCTGGACGGGCCAACCCTTTTCTCCGCCCACTGCCCGTCATCAGTCAGATGATACGGCTGGACAGAAGCCATAACTCCCAACCGTCCCATCCGGATGACATCTTCCCTCATCAGGTGCTGAGCGTGTTCGATCCTCCACCGACGGTCTCTTTTTTTTCCAAACCGCATAACATCCTCAAAGATATCTAAGATGATGTTGTTGGCTCTATCCCCAATGGCATGAACAGCGACCTGAAGGCCCGCCTCATCAGCTTTTCTGATCCTCTCTTCCATCTTTCCCTGAGGGAACATATCCGGAGCCAGAATGCCTTTTTTACCTGCATCATCCGTGTAACTCTCAAAAAACAAAGCTGTGGACGATCCAAGTGAACCATCCACAAATCCTTTCAGCCCTCCTATCTTGTAGAATTCTTCGCTTTTCTTTGACCCTTTTTCAATTCCCGGCCACTGATCTATAAGGGATACGGGAGGATACAAACAGATACGCAGATGTAACTTACTTTTCAAATAAAGCTCTTCATAAAGACTGAGATTATCCAAGGGGCCCATCTCGTGCACTGATGTCACTCCCCTTTTGTTGGCAAACTCTACAGCTCTTTCCGCGGCAGCAAGCTTTTCTTTTCGGTCCGGCTCAGGAATAAAAGGCAGTACCAGATCAACGGCTCCATCCATCAATATACCGGTAGGCTCACCTGTCTCATGATCCTTGACTATTTTCCCTCCCTCCGGATGAGGTGTGTGTTTTGATATCCCTGCTCTTTTTAACGCCAGACTGTTCACAAAAACCGTGTGCATGTCTTTGCGGCAGACACAAACAGGATTCTCCGGAGTCACCCCGTCGACCCATTCTTTTTCAGGCAGCTGCCCGGAATCAAACTGTTGATGGTCCCATTCTCCATTTGTTATCCATTTCCCCTTTTCCAGCCTCTCCGCCTCCCTTTTTATTTTTTCAATGAACTCTTCCTTGCTCTGAACATCCCGCAAATTAAGGGAAGAAAGGCTTAATCCTCCCTCCAAAAAATGGGTATGGCTGTCTATGAAGCCGGGAACCACAAAAGCACCGTCCAGATCAATCAGACGTGTTGATTGTCCCACCCAGTCTTTGATCCTTTCCCAGGTTCCGACCGCAGCAAACCGTCCTTTCTGAACGGCCACGGCTTCTGCCTCCGGATGAACCGGATCTAAGGTCCAGAACCGACCGTTTTTGAGAACGAGGTCCGCTTTTTTACCTTGTGTTTTTTTCATTATTCTTTAAGGATATCATCCTAAACCATAACGTCTTTTTCTCATTCCAATAGGGACCTTGATATCTGTATCTTATCCAGGTCTTCAGGTATGATTAACCGGTTTTTAAAGTTTTCTCTTATTTCTTTCTCAATTTCTTCCATAGAATAATCCAGCTCACCAAAAAAATGAATGGGGATCAAGCATCTGACTCCTGCCTGGTGCGCCATCTTTCCCAGAGCAAGCGAGTGCGTGTGCATTTTCGAGAGAGAAGGAAACCGCTTGAAAAAACGGGAAGGAGCGCTGCAGTCATGAATGAATACTTCCGGACTGGGGCTCCTTTTAAAAAGAGGCTCATGCACAGGTGTATCGCCGGAGTAGAGCAGGCTTAAATCCTCCTCTTTAAAATACAGGTCAAGACCGAGAGAGGAGGATGAATGGGGTATCCTTATCGAAGAAGCCCGAAGAGAAGGATGTATTTGAAAAGATTGATCCGCCTCCAATGGATTGAATTGAATCCGGCACTTTATTTTCTCGCTCAAAAGATGGAAAAGTTCCAAAAGGTCCCTGCAGAATCGGACCGTTTCGTGAGAGCCGTAAAGGAGTATAGACATATCGACCAGCATCAGGCTGTGGATCAGGGCCGGAAGGCCGTATACGTGATCCGGATGGATGTGTGTGACGAACAGGGAACGGATGTTCCGGGGATCAAAGCCCAATCGTTTTATTTTACCGTATGCATCTCCGGGGCAGTCTATGAGCACCAATTCGCTGTCCCTATTCAAAACCAGGGATGCATTGTTTCTCCTTTTTCTTGGAATCGATCCGCCTGTTCCTAAAAAGCAGAGTTCTTTCATCTGTTCCATCCGTTCAAGGTATATATGATAGACTCAAACCTCCGGCTCTGCAAGAAAAGGATGGAATCCAGGTGTGGCTTGATCCCGGTCATTCATAAAATATGGTTGCGTTTTCATCCACATTTACCATGATCAACTCTCTTATAATTCTAAATTCATTAAGAACATGATCATTCCGTTAGTCCATGTACTGATTAATTTTATGCAACCATCTTTTACCTTACAGGCGAGCCGATCCTACTGCATCTGCTTTGTTGCAGGGCATTCGCGGTGAAGGACCACAGCTTCATACCCTGCGCCTCGCATCTGCAGCAACCTCGACTCGTAAATAACCAGGATCAACTTCCTGCATCCGAAGGCTAAATCTTCAATGTCGCTTCAGCCACACCTGAATTTCGTAAGGATTTATAATAAGCCTGGCTTGAGCTCCCTTCAAATAATTTGACACGATTTGTATACTTTAGATAATAAGAGATCATGGATAAAGAGAAAATACTTGTTTCAGCCCCGGGGAGACTGTGCCTTTTGGGAGAGCATCAGGACTATTTCGGCCTTCCGATCATAGCCGCGGCCATCAACCTGAGAATTCGCATAACCGGAACCAGAACAGATGAAAAACAAATAAAGCTCGATCTCCCTGACATCAAAGAAAAAGATGAATTCCCTATAGGACAGAAACTGTCCTACAGCCAGGAGAGAGATTACCTGAAAAGCGCTGTGAACATACTTCTGAGAAAAAACATCTTTCCCGAAGCCGGATGGAAAGCCAGGGTCAGGGGGACTATCCCTATCAACTCAGGCACAGCCAGCTCCTCTGCCCTGGTAGTTGCCTGGATCGGTTTCCTGCTCAAAGCTTCCGGCGACGAAAGAGCATCCTCGCCCGAAGAAATCGCTGAACTGGCTTTTCAGTCAGAAGTGGCTGAATTTAAGGAACCGGGGGGAAAAATGGATCATTACTCCTCAGCTATCGGACGGGTCATCTCCATCCATTTTGATAAAAATCTAAAAATAAACACCTTTAAGAGCCCTTTGAAAAATTTCGTGCTCGCTGACTCTCTTATAAGAAAAGACACAACAGGGACTCTGGGCTTTATAAAATCCCATGTGTTTAAAGCCGTCTCACTCATTCAAAATAAAATCAGTGATTTTAACCTGAAAAGCCCTCTGATCCCACCCATCAAAGACGAAATCGAAAAGCTCCCTGAAACTGAAAAAAGGCTTTTGAAAGGCACTCTTATGACCAGAGACATCACAGCGCAAGGTGAAACCCTGTTTAAACAGAAAAAATTTGATCATGAAGCATTCGGAACGCTTCTCTCCCGGCAGCAGGATGTCATCAAAAATTACCTGCAGGTCTCATCTCCAAAAATCGACAAAATGATCGACACAGCTCTTGATTCCGGAGCACTGGGAGCTAAAATAAACGGCTCCGGAGAAGGCGGCTGTATCTTTGCTTACACCCCAAATAATGCGGAGATTGTGGCCAAAAAATTGGAAAATATGGGAGCAAAAGCGTATATTGTTCATGTGGATAAAGGAATAAAAATTCACGAGAACAACTGATTCTTTTATTGAACTGGAGGATTAAAACAGATGATCAATGCAACTCAAATACGGAGAGGAATGGTCATAGAGATCGATGGCGAGCTCTATTCGGTTCTGGAGACATCTCATGTCACCCCCGGAAAAGGCCAGGCTCTCATGCAGACAAAGCTGAGAAGACTCAAAGACCAGACGCTTCATGACTATCGATTCCGGTCAAAAGACAAAGTCGAACAAGCCTATCTGGAAGAAATAGAAATGGAGTATCTTTATAAAGAGGCGAACCATTTTATTTTTATGAATACGGAAACATTCGAACAGATAAATCTATCCGACGAGGTCCTTGGAGATGCGGCAAGCTACCTTATCCCCAATATCGTCTTTTCCGTGGAAATGTATGAAGGAAAACCAGTCGGAGTCAAACCCCCCATGACCGTTGACTTGAGAGTAACAAAAACAGAGCCTTATCTCAAAGGAGCCACTCAGACCGCAAGCAGCAAACCAGCCACTTTAGAGACAGGAATAACCATAAATGTGCCTCAATTCATAAAAAAAGACGACATCATACGCATAGACACCAGAGAAGATAAATACCTGGAACGGGTCAAAAAGTAAAATGAAATCAGGGGGCGCACACCAAAAACTGCTCGAAATAGACTTGACGCGTTCCACTACCCGCACCCGAAAAATCAAAATTTCGCTTATTAAAGACTACATCGGTGGAAGAGCTCTGGCTACCCGCATTTTTTTCGACGCCGTCAATCCCTCTTGTGATCCCCTCAGCCCCGAGAATATCGTGGTGATAGCCTCTTCTCCCCTTATAGGCAGCACAGCCCCCACCGCAGCGAGAGGACATATGGTGTTTAAATCCCCCCTGACCGGGCTGATCGGCAGTTCAAACTGCGGAGGGTCATGGGCATATTATCTGAAATCATCAGGATACGATGCTGTCCTTATAAAAGGCAAGTCACAAAAGCCTGCCCTCATTGACATCAAACCCGAGTCCGTAAAAATCAGATCTGCTGAACATGTCTGGGGATGCAATGTCCATGAAACTACGGACATCTTAACACGGGAATATAAGCGAGCTCGTATCCTGTGCATCGGTCAAGCAGGGGAAAACTGCGTAAGATTCTCATCTGTGATGAACGATAAAAACAGGGCTTACGGCAGAGGGGGCTCCGGAGCTGTATTCGGAAGCAAGAATCTCAAAGCCATTCGTGTCCGAGGAGACAAAAAAACAGACATAGAAAACAAGCAGGCATTCAAAGCCGGAAAAGAACAGGCTGAATATATTATGAAGGCAGCCCCTATAACCAAAAGACTTTTAAAAGAATTAGGCACTGCCGGACTTATAAAGCTCATTAACCTTATGGAGATGCTTCCGCATAAAAATTTCCAGGATAATGTCCACCCGGACGAGAAAATCAATGAGATCTCCGGAGAGAAAATAAAAAAAGAGCTGCTCCAAAGACCAGGTGCCTGCTTGGGATGCCCCATAGCCTGCCAGCGGCACACTTCCGTAGACGGAAAAACAGGAGAGGGGCCGGAATATGAGACCCTGGTCATGTTAGGCCCTCAATGCGGGATCTATGATTTAAAATCAATCACCAAAGCCAACTATTTATGCAATGAACTTGGGCTTGACACCATAAGCATGGGGGGAACCACTGCCTGTGTGATGGAACTCTTTGAAAAGGGCTTCATAAACAAACAGGATACAGACGGTATTTCCTTTTCCTTTGGCCGATCGGAGATCCTTGAAGAAACAATCAGGCAGACAGCCTTCAGAGAAGGAATTGGCGATAGAATATCGGAAGGCTCCTACAGGTTCGCTGAACATTTCCATCACCCCTCCTCTTCCATGAGTGTCAAGAAAATGGAAATGCCCGCCTATGATCCGAGGTCCTCCTTTACTCAAGCTCTGGGGTACATGACATCTCCGACCGGAGCCTGCCATCTCAGGGGAGGGTATGCTGTTTCTCTGGCATTTTTCGGCGGGGCCAAAGAGATACCGAGATTCAGCCTGCTGCAATCTCCCATCGCCATAAGAAACATGCAGAATCTGGGAATCATCCAGGATTCCCTGGGAATATGCCGTTTCACGGGATTTGCTTTCTCCACAGAACCCTGGTCCCGGATGCTGAGCGGTGTCACAGGACACACATATTCTTCAGCCGGATTCGATCAAATGGCGGCAAGAGTCGCCGCTCTGGAAAGAGTGTTCAATCTCAGAGCCGGATTGACCTATTCAGACGACGCCCTGCCCTCGCGGTTCAGCTCCCATCCCATAACCGTTCAAAGCCAGAAGACAACGCTTTCACACGAATCCCAAACCAAAATGAGAGAAGACTATTATAAGGCCAGGGGATGGAGTGTCCCGGAAGGCATTCCTTCCAAAAAAAACTTAGAATCTATAGAAATGGAAGAGATATAAAAATGGCTTCTGATAAATGGAAAGCGGATGAAACATTGATCCGCTTGTTCCAGTCCGTTGGCCGCATCCTTCTGGACAAGGATCTTGAAGACAGCCACAGCGGAAATATATCCACACTCTGGAAAGACGCCGAAGGCGGTGAAAAAATTGTCATCACCGCCGCAGGCTCTCAAAAAGGCGATCTGGAACCGAGCCAGATCTGCTTTCTCTCTCCGTCAGAAACCGACTACGGTTACTACAAAGCCTCATCGGAGACAGATATCCATGCCAAAATTCTTTCCATACCCGGGGTTCGAGCTGTTATCCATGCGCACTCCAAAGAACTCACCATCATGACCTTTGACGAAGAAGAAAAACCCAACAAACCCGCTCCTTTTGTTCCTATTGACGCCCTGGGATTCTATCATTTCAACGGCCGTATTCCAGTCGATTGGGTGGAAGTTCCCTGTGGATCGCCTGAGATGACAAGGATCATTCCGGAAAGACTGGAGCACCATAAAATCACGGTCCTCCAGGGACATGGAACATTTTCCAGGGGAAGCACGGTCAAAGAAGCCCTTTTTCATGTATGCCTAGCCAATAATTCAGGCTATATCGCACGGCTGGCTCAAAAACTGGATATTGACATCCATGATTTAAGGGAAAAAATCACCCGATCCCCATCCCGTTTCTTTCCTTATCCTCCTAACGGATACGATCAATATGAGGGAGCGGCAGAAAAAATAAAGAGTGAAGAGGAGATCACACGAGAATTCAAAAAGACCGCAGCCAGGATATTCAGATCCAACCTTTCCCCCTTCCACACAGGATCCATGTCCCTTCGCGGAGTGGACAAGATACTCTACGCACCCAAAGCCTCCATGCCCAGGGAAATCGGAGGCCCGATCATGGAGCTTCCTCTGTCCTTAAAGAGCAAAGAAAAGGACAGGGAATTAGCCATCCACAAACACATATACGAACAAACTGATTTTCAAACCGTCATCCACTGCTGTATTCCCGAAGCAGAAGCGGTTTCCTATTTTGTCCCCCCGGGACAGGAAAGACCCATCGATCGTGTTGTCCCCATTGATGCTGAAGGGAGCTTTTTCTATCTTGTTATTCCCATTCTCCCCCCGGATTTTAAACCGGAAACCTTTATCCGCCTCCTGCATGATTACAAAATAGTGATCATCAGAGGAGGCGGTGTATGGAGCGTAGGAGAGCAGTCTTTATCCGAAGCTCTCCATCATCCCTCTTCGCTCAGGGATATCTGCCTCTATATCCTGGGAGCTTATGAAAGAGGACTGGATATCTCAAAACTCCAGCCCGAAAAAGCCAAACAATGGTAATAAAAAAGCCACCGTCTCATTGATTTTCCAGATATTCGACCGCTTCCTGAGGATGGGCTGAGGTCATATCCGCCCCGATCCTTCTGGCAAAGTCCGCATTGACCGGAGCTCCCCCCACTAAGACCTTCACTTCAGGAAATTCGGATTTTATGGTTTTAACGGCCTCTTCCATATGGACCATGGTGGTTGTGAGCAAAGCACTCATCCCGACTGCCACCGGTTTGTTCTCTCTTACGGCTTCCACAAAATCCCGGGAAGACACATCCACCCCGCAGTCGATCACTTCCCATCCGCTGCCTTCCAGAAACATGGCCACGATCTTTTTGCCGATATCGTGCAGGTCCCCGGAAACTGTCCCCAAAACAACCTTTCCCTTATGCTTGACATCCCCGGAAATAAAATAGGGTCTGAGATGCTCCATAGCCGCGTTCATGGCTTTAGCCGCCACCAGAACATCGGGAAGATAGATCTCATTTCTCTTGAACTTCTCCCCCACTCTCTGCATTCCTGATATAAGGCCGGAAGTCAGTATCTCCCCCGGCCGGATATTCTTGTCAAGGGCCTGCTTTGTCAGCTCATCCGCACCGTCCTGGCCTTTGAGTTCGGGAGGGTATCTGGATTCAGCATTGACTTTGCCTCTTTCCACACACAGGGCTATTTTTGCTACAATATCATCCATTTTTCAGCTTTGATCCGGATTTAAAAAGATGTCCTTGCCACTCCCACATTTCCCTGCTCATCCACAACCTTGACCGTGATCATATCATCAAAATCCCTGGGAAGGTCTACGGAAAAATCGAACGCCTCCTGAGTGGAATCGCACATCCCGTCTTTGGGAAATATGATTTTCCAGCCAAAAGGCCTTATAAAATAGCGCACTTTTTCTATTCTGGAAAAAGAATCCTGAACTGTAAACTGCACCTTTAATTTGCTTCCGGAACGGACCGCCTGGAAATTCTGGATGGCCGGCATTGAATTGTCTATGACCAGAGACTTGCTGGTCTTTTCATGTACCAGATATTTATCCGAAGGATTGGATGGAATATCAGAAGAAGTCACTTTGATGACATACTCTCCGTCCGGCAGCGATAACGTGTCAAAAGCAAAGATGTTTTCCGTCCAATTCTCCCCCAGAAGACGCCATTCCGTTTCCTCGGTCCTTTTAATATGTATTGAGTAGGCCAAATCATCATTATTCTCATCTGCCGCTTCCCAGATAACAGTCTGGTATCCCTTTCTTTGGGCTTTTTTTGCTCCGGCAAATGATTTCGGCTCTCCCTTCTCTTCAGCGGCATCAGCCGTCAAACCCCATATCTTCTCTTCCCCGCTGGGAGGCTCGATAAAAACCGTATTCGAAGGAAGGAGGCTTATTTCTCTGACCTCCGGAGCCTTATTATGCTGGAGATAAAAAAGGAGGACTTTCTGAACCACCGGAGAAAAATTTCCCGAGTTGCTCTTGAACAAAATCTTAAACTGGAGATAACGCGCATTGGGATTCAAGATCTGCTCCCCATTCTCTTTTTTATAAGGAGGAGACCAGTTGCTCCATGTTGCGGAGGGCTGTTTTGAATTACCGCTTCGAGTCTGGAGTTGGATGACCGTTCCCGAAGGAACACTGCCTCTCCATTCAATATTCCCCCAGGAAGATATCAATCGCGCATCATAAACACTGCTTGTGTATTCGCCGTCATATCTTTGTTCAGGATGAATTATGGTTGCTTCTGAAGGATTATTGGAAAGCGTGTATATATCGTTTTTGACGGGATGGAGGAGGAAAACCTGTTCGGAATCTTTTTGAAACAGAAGTGAGATCTTTTCATCTTTGCCTAAGGTATAAAGCCGTCCTCTTCTGCCCGTCCCAAAAACAATCCTTTTTCTCGCATCATCCCAGCAGAGAGAATAAATCATATCTCTATCAGACTTCCAAACCTGTTTTGCTTTTCCGTCTTCCTCTATTTTATAAAGAGCTGAGGGATGGTCTCCGTCTGAGGTCGAAATCCGACTGGAGCCTTCACTGGATGAGCGGACAGTCAACGACACATCCGTATCTTCGCCCGATAAGACCGATGGTAATTGGCTGTCTTCAGATACCTTCACACTCCCCCCTGCTCCTGCATAAATACGACCTTCATCATCAAGCGCGACCGTTCTTATCTCTTCATAAGGAGACTCAAACAGCACTGACGTCTTTTTCTCTTTTGAAATTTTGTAGAGCAGCCCGGCCCCTCCGCTTCCTGCAATAAAACTTTCATCAGAAATCCATTCCATACAGAGGATATGGTTTTCTTCAGAGTCAAAAATCTTCAATCCTTCTCCATTGGGAGTGATCTGATAGATCCCCCCATCTTCTCCCACCGCGGCCAGTATGGAGCCTTCCGGAGTAAACATCAAATCCCAGATGTATTTCTCATGAGGATTGAAAAATTCCTCTCCGTCACCTTTTCCTTTTATCTTGTAGACCTTTCCGTTGGGTGAAGTACCGGCATAGAGGCTTCCGTCCGGCCCTAAAGCAAGACAGGTAACATCCATTTCCGGTGCTTTGAAATACAGCTCCGGTGCCATCCCTTTTCCGATGCGATACACGGCTCCCTTATGGCCTGTGCCCATATAAATGATATTTTCCGAAGTGACAACCAGGGAAAGGAAAAATTCCTCAGGAGGAGATGTAAGTCCCTCTTCTGTAGGGGAAAGAGTCAGTTTTCCATCTGAAGAAACCGATATGCCCTTAAATTTCCCCCTAATAAAGTCATCAAATGACTCTAAGGTCCACTTCTGTGGAGTTACAGAATAGGCTGTTTGCCCAATAAATATCAAAATAAGAAACATCATAAACAGCTTTTTTTTCATACTCA
>Ga0207752_1001257_pt1 | contig 11799 bp, 13 predicted proteins | sample Pon2CUnioCityCA_6_FD_187272 | JGI IMG/M metagenome (GOLD analysis project Ga0207752, IMG submission 187272) | Marine sediment microbial community from Union City, CA, USA - Pond 2C Sediment 2 (SPAdes) | ecosystem: Environmental > Aquatic > Marine > Intertidal zone > Salt pond sediment ... | reverse complement strand
CAGGGCAGCAAAACCAGCGCTTTTTGTTACGGCTGTAAAATTCAGAAGATTATCTTTAGTGTTTAATATTCGAGTGGTATTACCGAGAAAAAAATCATTTTTATATACTGCGTAACGTGAAGAAAAATCTTTAACTGCTGATGCAAAAGATAAAGTAGGAAGGATAAATAATATTACTGCTAAGAATACGTTTTGCATATTTTAAAAAGATTATCCGTTAATATTTATTCTGTATTGATAGGTAGCTTATTTTCTGCAAAGAGTCTGATAGCCTCTGGATAGATCCTGTGTTCTTGTTCATGTACCCGCTGTGCCAGTGTTTCAGCCGTGTCATCTTCTTCAATCGGTACAGTTGCTTGCAATATAACCGGCCCATCATCAAGTTCCGGGGTAACAAAGTGCACGCTACAGCCATGTTCCCTGTCGCCGGCATCTAATGCCCGCTGGTGCGTGTTCAGCCCTTTATACTTGGGCAACAAAGATGGATGAATGTTCATCATTTTATTTAAATAATGTTCGACGAACTCATTACTGAGAATGCGCATGAAACCGGCGAGAATAATTAAGTCGGGTTGATATCCATCTATGAGCGCTTGTAGAGCCTGATCATATTGCTGGCGATCGGCGTAATCGAGGTGAGACAAAACACGATGCTCTATTCCGGCTTTTTTTGCACGCTCAAGACCATAAGCATTGGCCTTGTTGCTGATGACAGCAACAATTTCTGCCGGAAGCTGATGTGTTGAGATGTTATCGATAATAGCCTGCAGGTTACTGCCATTACCGGATATCAGTACAACTAAGCGTATAGGCGTCACCACGTCCTGGTTCATTACTGAATGCGAACAGCGATGTCGTCAGCTTTTTCTTCAATGTGACCAATGCAAACGGCATCGATCTGGTTTTGTTTTAAGATATCTAGCGCTTTATCGGCAACACTTTGAGCAAGGATAACCACCATGCCGATACCATTATTAAAGGTACGGTACATTTCGTTGTCTTCGATATTGCCTTTTTCCTGTAACCAGTCAAAAACAGCAGGGCGTTGCCAGCTATTTTTATCAATCACGGCACAGGCATTATCGGGCATTACGCGTGGAATATTTTCCAGCAAGCCGCCACCGGTAATATGTGACATGGCATGGACGTCTACTTCTGCAAGTAAAGCCAACAGCGATTTAATGTAGATAGTGGTGGGCTCGAGTAAACGTTCACCCAGAGTGGCGCCATCGAATTTTTCAGCTAAATCTGCACCGGCTACCTCGATCACCTTGCGGATGAGGGAATAGCCGTTTGAATGCGGGCCACTTGAAGGCAAGCCGAGTAAAACATCACCTGTTTTAACTTTTGAACCATCAATAATTTTGCTTTTTTCAACCACACCCACACAGAATCCGGCTAAATCATAATCATCTGCCTGGTACATGCCTGGCATTTCCGCCGTTTCACCACCAATCAGCGCCGCATTGGATTGTTTACAGCCTTCGGCAATACCGGCAACCACATCGGTTGCTGCTTCGACGTTAAGTTTTCCGGTGGCATAGTAATCAAGGAAAAACAGGGGCTCAGCACCCTGAACGATAAGGTCATTGACGCACATGGCGACCAGGTCGATCCCAATGGTGTCGTGTTTATTGAGATCCATGGCAAGTTTCAGCTTGGTTCCTACACCATCTGTCCCTGAAACGAGAACCGGTTCCTTGTAACGATCGAGTGGAAGTTCAAACAATGCACCGAAACCACCAAGCCCTGCCATAACGCCGGGGCGTTTTGTGGCGGCAGCAAGTGGTTTAATATGTTCTATCAGGTCATTACCCGCGTCGATATCGACACCCGCATCGGCATAGCTGAGCGACTGGTTAGGGGACTGCTTATTTGATGGTTCATTTGTAGCCATATTTTTACTACCCTTGTTAACTGCCGCTTGATGGTATAACTCATGCGGGGAATTCCTGAATTTAGGATCAATACTGTTATAATGGAGCGGTAGTTTAACAATTCACTCAAAGGCATGGAATGAAAATAAGAATAAAGGGCACAAAGAATTTTGTATTTACGGCATTTATTATGTCGATCATGGCTATTCTGCCAATTACCAGTAGTAATGCGGAAATTGTTCGTCATTTGTACGAAGTTGAAATGCCGGTTGAAGGGCAGGGTCGAAAAGAACGCGCGTTAGTTGTGCGTGAAGCCTTAAAAGAGATATTGGCCAGAATTTCAGGACGTAGCGAGGCCAGTGCCCTGGCCGATGATAAGCTGCTGGTGCCCCGTCCCACACTGTTTATTCAACAGTTTCGCTATCGTAAATTTAAGTCTACTGATGTTATTCCGGAAGCGCCGGAAGGGGCTAAACCTTATACCCAGAAATTATGGTTACGTTTTACTAAGAAATCGGTCGCAAAATTACTTCGAAGTCAGGGTTACCCTGTCTGGGGTAAAACACGTCCAGCTACCCTTGTCTGGTTAGTGGTTGATGATCAAAAACAGCGTATTTTAATCAGTAATAGCTCGGCCCATGTCAGCCGCAGTTATATTGAACAGGAAGCAAAGAAAAAAGGATTACCTTTTCGTTTGCCGCTGATGGACTTAGCAGATCAGTCAAAACTACAGGTCACCGACGTCTGGGGTAATTTTGAGGATACTATCCTGGCTGCATCCTCGCGCTATCAAACCGAAGCCATTTTAGTGGGGCGCATTTATTTGAGTTTTGCTAAAACCTGGAATACCCGTTGGAGCCTGTATTCTGCCGGGCAGCGTTATGACTGGGAAGTGGATAACACTGATAGCCTGCATACTGCCGTGAACCAAGGGTTAGCAAAAACGGGTGAAGAGTTGTCGATACGTTTTACCCAGGCAAATACCAGCCAGGAAAGTGATACCATCCTGGTCCAGGTAAAAAATATCACGAACTTAAAAAAATATAACAATGTCATTAAATACCTGAAAGGTCTTAATGTTGTCACCCAGATAGATGCTGACCAGGTAAATACAGATAACGTCATATTTAAGGTAAAAACACGCAGTGGCCGTTTAGGGGTTTCGCAGGCGATTGCACTTGGTCATGTACTTGTTTCTGAGATTAATGATCCCATTGTCAGTACCGAAGTGGTTGAGAAAAAAACAGAACAAGTTAAAGTAGATCTCGTATATAAACTGGTACCGTGAACAAAAGAGATATCCCAAATGCAATCAGTATTGTCCGTATCATCCTGGTGGTACCGATTGCATTTTGTTTGTGGAGTCAGAATTATTTAACGGCATTAATTTTATTTTTAGTTGGCGGCTTATCCGATGGACTTGATGGTTTTCTTGCCCGTCGTTATCACTGGGAAACGAAGCTTGGGGTAATACTTGATCCCATGGGTGATAAGCTCATGATGCTAACCGCTTACCTATTACTAGGTTGGCACGCGTTATTGCCCTGGTGGCTGGTGGCCCTGGTGATTGGCAGGGACTTGATTATTGTTATTGGGACCTTGTTATACCGCCGGGTAATCGGTGAAGCGAAACTTAAACCCCTGTTTATCAGTAAGCTCAATACGGCTGTACAAATAGTGCTGGTGCTTCTTGTCATGCTGTCACAGGTAATCAATATTCCGGCACTCGTTACTGAAAGTTTTATCTGGACAGTGGCTGTTACAACCCTGTTAAGTGGTTATGCTTATATTAATGAGTGGGGCAGACGGAGCTGGCGTATTTTGAAAGGGAAAGAGGTTCACTAGTTTATGTTTGAAGCAAATAAAGCTATGTGGCTAGCTATACTCGTTATAGTTTCAGTCTTAATTTATTTACTTGCACCGATACTGATGCCTTTTGTATCTGCTGCAATACTGGCCTACATTGCCGATCCCCTGGTAGACAAACTTGAGATAAAAATGCCACGTACCCTGGCTGTAAGTATTGTCTTTTTAATGCTATCTGTTCTGGCTTTAATATTATTACTAATTTTATTACCTTTGCTCGAGCGGCAGATTGTTATCCTCGCTGAAAAACTGCCGCTTTATATCGATCGTATTCAACATTATCTGTTCCCCCTATTAAAAGAACAGTTCGGCATTGATGTTAGTTTATTTGATTTGAATATGCTCAAGCAGTCATTATCAGAATACTGGAAAGATGCTGGTGGCATCGCAGCAAATATTGTCAGTTCAATCTCGCGTTCGGGTTTGATTTTAGCCGGCTGGATTGCAAACTTTTTACTCATGCTGGTTGTCACTTTTTATTTGTTGCGTGACTGGGATGTGCTGGTGGCAAAAGTTCATGCGCTGATTCCACGTAAAAAAGAAAAAACCATCGTCACGATTGTAAAAGAATCCGATGAAGTGCTTGGTGCTTTTTTCCGTGGCCAGATGCTGGTGATGATAGTTTTATCTGTCGTGTATACCGTGGGTTTAATGATCGTAGGCATTGATACCGCGCTATTGATTGGTGGCCTATCGGGAATGGTTAGCTTTGTACCTTACCTTGGCTTTATTGTAGGTATCGTGGTTGCCAGTGTTGCAGCCTTAATGCAGTTTCAGGACATTATCCCGGTGTTTTATGTTGCCATCGTTTTTATGGTCGGACAGGCCTTAGAAGGAATGTTGTTAACACCCTTGCTCGTTGGAGACAAAATTGGCCTGCATCCCGTCGCAGTTATTTTTGCTGTGCTCGCCGGCGGCCAGTTATTTGGTTTTGTTGGAATCCTGCTTGCCTTACCCGTAGCGGCTGTTATCGCGGTTGTACTACGTCACATGCATGAACACTATAAGCAAAGTGAACTCTACGCAGAATAATTAATACTATGAGCCAGCAACTGACATTAGGCATTCGTCTGCGTGATGATGCGACTTTTGATAATTATTATGCAGATGACAATACCCAGGTGGTTTTCAACCTGCAAAGCCAGCAAGAGCCCTATATCTTTTTATTTGGTGAAGCGGGAACAGGCAAAACCCATTTGCTCCAGGCTGCCTGCCATGCAAGTGGAAAGAAAGGTTTACCAGTTGTCTACCTGCCATTAGCCGAAAAAGATTTAGTACCGGCGATGCTGGATGGGCTGGAAAATATGTCGCTTATTGCACTGGATGATATTCATCATGTGGTCGGTGATGATGTATGGGAGCTGGCGTTGTTTAATTTATATAACCGTGTCAGGGAGCGGGGTGGTTTTATGCTGGTATCGTCTTCAGTTCCGCTGGCTTCTTTAAATATAAAACTGGCAGATTTGAGATCACGTTTTAGCTGGGGACCCGTATTCCAGCTAACAGCACTGAGTGATAAAGGAAAGCAATATGCTTTACAGCAACGGGCAAAAAACAGGGGCCTGGAATTGTCTGATGATGCGGTAAAGTATCTACTAAAACGCAGTTCACGTGATATGAATAGCCTGTTTCTCCTGTTTGAAAAACTGGATAAAGCTTCCATGATAGAAAAACGAAAACTCACTATCCCGTTTATCAAAAACTATCTTTAATTTTTTTGCTATCAAAAATTTCGTGTAATGTCTGAATGAGGGTTGCCGATCTAATCGGTTTCTGCAAGTATTTTGCACATCCTAATTCAATTGCCGAATCCCTATCAACATCTTCACTATAGCCACTACATAAAATGACAGGTACATCTGGATTAATCTCGAACATTTGTTTAATCATTTCCGTTCCACTTAATTCTGGCATAGTTTGATCGGTAATAATTAAATCAAACTCAGAGGGTGCGGCAGAGTATATATTTACGGCATCATGACTACTGGTGGTGTAGGTCACCTGGTAGTTATACGAAGTCAGCAGGTTTTTCAGGAATTCTGCAATCGACTCTTCATCATCAACCACAAGGATGTGTTTTTGTTTGCCATCATCGACCGTGGCTGTTTCTTTTTGCTTATTATTACTTTTACTCGTTATGGCTCTATCATTAAGTGGTGGTATCAGTATATGAAAACTACTACCGTGCCCAACTTCTGATTCAACAACAATATGAGAGTGGTGTTTATGCAAGATACCATGAACAACTGACAGGCCCATACCTGTTCCTTTACCAACTTCTTTAGTACTCATGAAGGGTTCAAATATTAAATCAATAATATTGGGTTGAATTCCGCTACCGGTGTCCTGGATTGTGAGTTTTACAAAATTACCGTGCAAAATATCTTTGCAGGAAGTGCAGATTGAATCAATATTTGTATCGTAGCTAAGTTTAATGGTAAGTGCACTGTCATCACCCCCCTTACTTACGATTGAATCACGCGCATTAATGCACAGGTTCATAATGATCTGATGCATTTGCGTGATGTCCATGAGTACAGGGGGAACTCTTTCATCGATCTCGGTTAACAGTTCTATTGTTGATGGAATTGCGGGACGTAATAGTGCAACCACTTCATGGATTAAATCTGGAAGACAGACCTGTTGAGGTTCACCCGGGTTACTTCGGCTAAAGGATAACATTTGTGCAACCAGGTTACGGGCTCGCTCACCGGCAAGATTGATTTGTTCAATATAGTTATTTAAATCCTGGTCATTATATTTTTTTAGTGACATCATAGTTAATTCTGAATAGCCGAGGATACTTGCCAGGATATTATTAAAATCATGCGCAATTCCCCCTGTGAGCTGACCAATCGATTCAATTTTTTGAGATTGCTGTAACCGTTGTTGCAGTAGTTGTTCTTCTTTTTTTGCCTTTAGTCGTTCCGTGATATCACGGATAATGCCGATATAACCAATAAGCGTACCATCAGCCAGTTTTATTGCTCCGCCCAAGGTTTCACTTGGAAAAGTTGTACCGTCCTTTCTTCTGTATTCAACATTATAGATAGTCATAACAGCACGAGACGCTGATTGAGCATTTGGACTGTATCGTTTCTTGCCTTGTTCGCCATATTTTTCCGGGTCAGCATAAAGTATTTGGGTAGTGTGACCTTTGAGCTCATCAAAGGAATAACCAAACTGTTGAATAAAGGCCGGATTAACTTGTACAACGTGCCTGTCGTTATCAACCAGTACCACTGCATCAGAAATTGAATCATAGATCGCACTGAACTTTGCTTCACGTTCAGCCAGTTCCTTTTGACTTTCAACAAGGTCGCTATACGATTTATAGATGTTATTTGACATGCGATTAATTGAATCAACAACGTGCTTTAGTTCATCATCCTGATATTTTTTAAAGCGGGAGCGATTTAATACCATGGGTTCAGTTCTTTTTGTCAGTTCAAGTTTGTCGGAATGTTCGGCAATTTTTTCCAGGTGCCGTGTAACCAGGTAGTAAAAAATGACAAGCACAAACATACTGACCAGGAATGTTTTTATTGCCTGTGAGACCAGGATAACAATGACAGTATCAATTAATTGCTGATAAAGATTTTCTTTTGTTGCTACGACAGTCAAGGTACCGAGAAAAGTATCCTGCCCCCGGTATTCTTTGGATAAGGTGATTTCAGATGAAATACTGTTTTCAGTATCAATTGTTCCGGATTGTGCAATAACCTTGTTATTTTGATCGGTGACTTTAACAAAAATAATATCATTTATACGATTTAAACCATCAAGTTGAATTTGTATCGATGAATTATCGAGTGTCCATAATGACTGTGTAATTGAAGCGGTGTTGGTTAGTTTAATCTGGTTAATTCTCTGGTGAAGAAAATTAATGCCGTTATTGTAATCCAGGTTTAACTGTATGGCTGTCAGGGCAAGGGTGATTATTGAACTAAAAAGTACAATATATATGACGAGTACTTTGGATATTTTACTTTTTAAGCCTTTCAATTCATTGCCCTGTGATTAAAGTGACTTTAACAGCTGGGTGTATAATCGGTTAATGGTTCCATCTTTTTTCATTTTTAAAATAACACGGTTAAATTCAGGAATAAGATTTTTATGTTTTTTGTGTAACATTAAATAAAGTGGCTTTTCTATTAATGGAGGGTCGATAGCATAAATACCTTTGAGTTTAAGATTAGCGATACTTTTTAACCCACTCAGGTATCCGACAACCCCGTAATCAAGCCTGCCTTTATCGATCATGTGAAACATTTGTTCAGGTGTAGTCACAATGTAAGACTCAGCGGGGCTCACTTCTTTTATCTTATTTACCGCTATTTTCCAGCCTTCTACTGAGCCAACGGTATAGGGTTTAAGCTCAGAGAAAGTTTTTATGGGTTTCCGGCCTTCTTTCGTAAAGGCGCTAAAGCGAGCAGAAAAGAAACTATGATCTATAGGAACAAGGTTTCCGTATTGACGTGAAACAATGACCGGTATGCGGCAGCATTCGCCGTCATTTACGCCCTGGTTACTTAAAACGAGTGAACGTTCAGCAGGCAAGACTTCAAAATTTATTGAAAGCCCAGGTAGTTGTTTATCAACTTCCATTAAAACCGTACGATAGAAATCTGAAACGGGTGGAGTAAAGCCGGTGGTAATATGCAGTTTTGTTTCTGCAGTTGCCTGGAAGCTAACGATATTTATTAGAAAAATAATAAGAATAGAGGTTTTCATTTTAATATCTATAACCTTTTGTTAGTAGGGATAATGATGAATGTTCTCACTACTTAAGATAGCATAAATATGCTTAATTAAAGTATGTAGAGATGAGGTTAAGGCATATTAGAAACTGGGGATATTGTTATAGCGATAGAATTTACATTAATTTACTTACATTATTTGTTTATTCCCTGGGACTATCCGGGTTGGCTTTTTTTAATGCTCGTCCCTGTAAGCGTGCATAATAAATTGCACCGATATAAACCTGCACACTTAAATAGACTTCAAGTAGCGCATAGATCCGTTCATTTTCATTAGCCCATACCTCAACAACGCCGTGCATAAAATAAAGCAAGATGACAAAACTGGTCCACGCATAGGTATACGGTTTTTCTTTAAGCAACCCCCTTAGCGGAAAGAGTAACGGGGTGATAATAAATACAAGAATCAACCAGGGCTGCTTGCTGGCAGGGTACATAAAACCGTGCCAGACAATCAGTAACAATAACAGTGCAAAGTAACCACTTAGGGTGATGTAAAGTGATGTCCTTGGCGTCATAAATCTGGGTGAAAAGTTCAGTAACATAAATTCGAAGTTTCTTTATTAACGTTTAATTAGCCCGAATAAGGTTAGCGTTTAATTGTGCCAGGGCGGTTAAGGCCAGGCGTTTACCCAGTGCCTTGCATAATGTTATTTCATCATCACTTAAGGGCTGATCACTCTCAATGCCCGCGGTATGACTGGCACCATACGGTGTACCACCTGTTTTGGTTTTTAAGAGTGTAGTTTCTGAGTAGGGGATACCGATAATTTGCATGCCATGATGCAGTAAGGGCAACATCATCGATAACAAGGTACTTTCCTGGCCTCCATGCAGGCTGGAGGTTGAGGTGAACACGACCGCCGGTTTATTGATCATTTCACCCGCAAGCCAGACTGGACTGGTTTGATCAAAGAAATATTTTAATTCAGATGCCATATTTCCAAAACGGGTCGGGCTGCCTACAGCCAAAGCAATACATTGCTGCATATCTTCAAGCGTAGCATAAGGTGCACCTGACTCAGGGATCGCATTTTCACTGGCTTCGGTGACCGTTGAAATATTTGGAACCGTTCGTATACGGGCACCACACCCATTTGCCTCGATACCAATGGCAATTTGCTTTGCCATTTCGGCGGTGGCTCCATGCTGACTATAATAAAGGACTAAAATATCGTTCATAAGCTTAAAATTTTCTCCACATTTTCAATCGGGCGGCCAATGGCAAATCCCTTATTTGTTACAACAATAGGACGTTCTATTAATATTGGATTTTCAATCATCGCGTTTATCAGCTCGTCACGGCTAAGTGCTTCATCATCAAGATTGAGGGTTTTGTACTCATCCTGACCTTTTCGCATAAGGTCGCGCGGTTCCATATTTAAACCCTGGAGGATTTTGTCCAGAGTTTCAAAATCAGGTGGTGTTTTTAAATACTCGATAACTTCTGTTTCTATTCCTTTTTCATTCAGGAGTTCAAGTGTTTTGCGTGACTTTGAACAGCGGGGATTATGATAAATTTTTGTTGTCATTATTTTTAGACTCTTTTTTTAAAGATGCACTTCTATATAGATTTGTTGAGGAAAAATTGCTTAACTTTTGCTCATCTTGACACTCTATGTGGCCGGTGTTAGCTTTATTTTGATCTGTATTTAACTGTATTTTAATAGTGCCTTAACAGGTTATTGCCGGGATATTTTACCTGATTTCATGTCATTTGAACGCTTACATAACCGACTTTTTTACAGTGCTAGTTTGCTCGTTATCGCATTAGTGCTTGGCGCATGTTCAATAACGGCACCTGTGCAGGAAATGAGCAATGCTCGCCAGTCAATCCGAGCAGCAAAAGAGGTTAATGCAGAGGTATTTGCGGCTGATATATTAAGCGAGGCAAAGCAACGCTTGAAATCTGCGATGCGTGAACTAGATGCAGGTGAATATGAAAAAGCCCGTATATTAGCTGTTGAAGCCAAGCACCTGGCGTTGAAAGCTCGTCAACTGTCAGTTAGCAAAAAAGTGGATTAAATTACTCAACTTTTTACAAAAAGTGTAACTTAATCACAAACTTGAAGCTATATTCTTGACGTGAGCTAATGCCGGTGCTAATTTGCATCTATAAATACAAAAAACACTTTACGGGACTTATTAAAGTGTTGAATTTTAAGAAAAATTAATTCTTCTGGAGCTAAATATAATGAAATTTAATAAAATGCTGAAACTGACAGGTTTATTGGGAGCATTTACTCTGGCTGTTGGTTGTGCTGGACCTGCTGAACAGGCTGAGGAACAACCCGCTGCTGAAACTCAACAAGAAGCAACTACAGAAACTGCGCCAGTTGAAACTTCTTCTGCAGATACGAGTTCATACGAAGTAAACAAGGGTGACAGCCTTTGGGGTATTTCAGATAAATCATATGGTAATGCTTACAAGTGGCCATTAATTTATAAAGCAAACAGTGACAAGATTAAAGATGCAGACTTAATCTATCCAGGTCAGGTATTTGATATTGATTCAAATCCAAGTGATGCGGATAGTGCTGCTGCGGTTAATCATGCTAAAACTCGTGGTGCATGGTCAATCGGTGCTACAGAAGAATCAGATACAGCTTATTTAGCACAATAATAATTATAAATAAGTTCTATTTTATGGGCTCCTTTTTAGGGGCCCTTTTTATTTCTCCAGATTATTTACCTCTTATTTGTAAAGCACTTTTTCATTAATGAGGGTAATGATGTATCAAAGTCGAATTTTTAAAAGTTTTATCCGGCAGTGCATCAATGATCGCTGTCCACAAATTTCTGCATCCCTTGCTTATGCAACGCTGCTGGCACTTATTCCCATTACTGTTTTTACTTACAAGCTTTACTCGGCATTTTCAATCGACCGTGTGTGGCAAGTAAAAATCCAGGCCATGGTTTTTGAAAGTCTTACCCCCGATACGGCTGAACAGGTTCAAAAATACCTGTTTGATAGTGCCGTTAATGCAAGTAGTATCAATATACTGGGGCTTTTAATGTTGACAGTTTCGGTGCTGGTGATGATGAATACCATTGATACCGCGCTAAACATGATCTGGAAAATCAGCAAATCACGTCACTTGCTTCATCGTCTGTTGATTTACTTAACATTATTGGTTTTTGGCCCATTAGCAATTTTTTTTAGTTTGTTTGTCAGTGCCTACGTTGCTTCGTTACCGCTTATGTCCGGGATAGTGGGGAGTATGGCTGAGACGGGAGTTTTTAACTGGTTGCCTTTCCTGGTTCTATGGGGCGCTTTTACGATGTTGTACAAATGG
>Ga0207752_1001256_pt1 | contig 11799 bp, 12 predicted proteins | sample Pon2CUnioCityCA_6_FD_187272 | JGI IMG/M metagenome (GOLD analysis project Ga0207752, IMG submission 187272) | Marine sediment microbial community from Union City, CA, USA - Pond 2C Sediment 2 (SPAdes) | ecosystem: Environmental > Aquatic > Marine > Intertidal zone > Salt pond sediment ... | reverse complement strand
TCCAATGTGCACCTCTCCGCAGGTGGAGAGGTGCACGTGCGTTAGGGCTGTTCTCTGCAAAGCATGTTGAACCTCCCGCAGGTCACCGACCGGCGTCAAGTGGTCAGAGCAGCCAGCCTGCGGGAGGTTTCTCAAGCGTTACGAGAATGTCCCGGTCTGCAATTCTCCGGCGCGCCTGTAGGAAGCGACAATGACGCCGCCGGGTGACGGTTTGCATTCCAGCAACTCGAACGAGCCGGGAACGGTCCCTTCAGCAAACAGACGTTTTCCGTCGCCGAGGGTCACGGGGTATATTTTGAGCCACAGTTCATCGACCAGATCATGCTCCAGCAGGGTCTGAATCAGATCGCTGCTGCCATGGACCTGCAAATCGGGGCCGTCTTCTTGTTTGAGCTTTGCTATCTCGCCGGCAACGTCACCGTTCAGGAAGACGGAGTCGCGCCACTCGTGCTCTGTGATGGTGTTGGAAGCAACATACTTGGTTGCCTGGTTGATGGGATTCTCTGGGCCGTGTTGGGGCCAATGCGCGGCAAAAATCTCGAAGGTCTTTCTGCCCAAGAGCAGATCGAAGGGTTCGCCCATCTGCTCGCCCATGGTCTGGCCCATGAAATCGTCGAAGTAGGGGACGGTCCAGCCGCCGTGGGTGAAGTCGCCGCTGGTGTCTTCGGTGGGTCCGCCGGGACCCTGCATGACGCCGTCAAGGGACACAAAGGTCAGGACAATAATCTTTCTCATTTCTTGTTTACCTCCTGGATAAGTGGGGTTTGTCGTCAACGGTTGCACGATAGCACACCTGAGCTAAATTTGTCACGATTTTCATCTTTTTCTCAATCTCCATCAGCGTCCGGGCGGCGATGAGCATCCCGGCCGTGCTGGCGAAGGCGGCGAGGACGGAGGCGAGGGCGAGGACGCCGAGGCCGATCCACTCGCGGCGGCCGGCGGGGCGAGTGGTGGTGGTATTGGCGGTGGTAGGGTTTTTTTCGTTGGAAATGGTCATAAGGATTCTTTTGGTTTTGGGTTATTGGCGGTCGGGACGGCTGAAGCCGTTACTACGAACGGGGGACGGTGGTAGCTAGAGCGGGTCGGGTGGGATGTTGTGGTTGAGGCGGAAGAGGTTGGTGGGATCGTAGTGGGCTTTGATGGCTGCCAGCCGGTCCCAGGTGCGGCCCGGGTAGGCGGCGCGCACGCGGGCCCGGCCTTCGTCGCCGAGGAAGTTGACGTAGGCGCCGGTATTGTCCTGGTGCAGGTCGCCGGCGAAGGCCGTGACCCACTCCCGGCGTGCCGCTCGCTCCTGGGGACCGTCGTAGAAGGCGGCGAGATTGGCCATGATGCGGCTGTGACGGTGGGCGAAGGCGGTGGCGCCGTTGGGCACGCGGGCCATGGCGCCGCCCAGCACGCGTAGTTGGGCGACGCGCATGGGGGCGGTAGAGGCCCGGAGGTAGTCGAGGATGGTGGTGGCGACATCGCGGTCGATATGGTCCATAAACATCGTGTGGGCCACGGCGGCCGGGTGGTAATCGCCATCCTCGGGCGGGAAGATTTCGGGATAGGGTTGGGTCTGGATCAGGTCGGCCAGGGGTTCGGCCAGGTGGCGGAAGGGGGCGAGGGCGCGCTGGCCGGCCTCGACGTCGCCGGCGTAGACGATCATGGCCAGCAAGACCAGCTCGCCGTGGACGGCGGCCGGCAGGACGGGCATGGGTGGGGCCGGCATAACGTTGGCAATAGTCGAGAGCGCGTCCGGGGCGGCTTCGGCGGCGGCGATGAAGCCGGCGATGGTTCCGGCGGTAGCGGGTAGGATGAGCGTTCCGCCGACCACGTCGCCGACTTCGTGCAGTTGGAACTTGAAGCGGGTGGCGACGCCGAAGTTGCCGCCGCCGCCGCGGATGGCCCAAAAGAGGGCGGGATGGTGGTCCTGGTCGACGCGACGGAGGCGGCCGTCGGCGGTAACGATGTCGGCGGCGAGCAGGTTGTCGATGGTCAGGCCGTGCTTACGGACGAGGAGGCCGATGCCGCCGCCGAGGGTGATGCCGCCGATGCCGACGGAGCCGGTGTCGCCGAAGCCGGTGGCCAGGCCGTGGGCGCCGGCAGCGGCGGTGTACTCGCCGGTGGTGAGACCGGTTTCAGCCCAGGCGGTGCGGCTGTCGGGGTCGATGTCGAGCCGGTTCATGTCGCGCAGGTCAAGCACGATGCCGCCTTCGGCAAGGCTGTGACCGGCGCTGCTGTGGCCGCCGCTGCGCACGGCCAGCTCCAGGCCGGTTTCGCGGGCCAGAGCTACGACATGGGACACGTCTTCCGCATTGGTCACGCGCACGATGGCTGCCGGGCGGCGGTCGACGTCGCCGGCGAAGACGGTGCGGGCCTGGTCGTAGGTGGTGTCGCCGGGGAGGATGACGCTGCCGTTAATGGCCGCGCGCAGGTTGGGGATGGAGATGGTCTGGTGGCCGTTGGCGCGTCTGAAGTCCGCGCTCTGTTTCTCTTTCGATAGCATTTTTTGTCTCCTTGGGTGTGAAGGTGGTCAGGTTTGTTGGCACCTAGACGAGTCGGGTTGCCGGTTAGTGGTCGGCGGCGGGTGGCTATTAATCGGACTTGATCCAGTTGAGGACGCCCTGGTCGCCGTCGTACCAGATGGTCAGGCGCTCTTCGGCCAGGGCGTAGCCGTGGGCGTTTTCCAGAGCCTGGAGGAAGGCCTTTTCCTGTTGGGCGATTTGTTCCTGCGCACAGGCCATCATGGTGTGGGAGAGCCGGTTGAAGGCCAGCTCGCTTTCCCGGACCTCGTAGCGGGCGCCGTAGCTGTTGCAACCGGCCGTGCCGCCGGCCTGGCCCGCGTCGTTGAAGTGCAGGGTAATGGTTGTCTCTTCGACGACGGGGACCTCTGCGCCGGGGGTTCCGAAGGAGAGCAAGCGCCATTCGGTGCCGGCCAGGGAAGCCTGGGACCCGGATTGTGCCGGTGCAGGCTGGCTGGCGCCGGCTTGCCCGGCGCAGCCGGCCAGGGCTACCAGAAGCAGCAACGCCGTGGCCAGCACGAGGGTGGTGGTCTGCCATACCTTCTTTAAGGTGAACATTTCGTTGTCTAACATTATTTACTCCTTTGTTTGCGCCTGCCGGACATCGGCAATCACGATCTCCCAGTCAGGGGGCGTCGTGAACGGATGCCAGAGATTCTTTTGTCCGCGGAGTTCCAGTATCTGGCCCGAGGGCAGGATGAAGCGGGCGAATTCCTTGTCTTTGTTGTGGTGGACCAGCTTAAGGTTCAGGACCTCTGTCAGGAAAAGGAGTGTCAGAGAGAAGTAGCCACTGCGGACACCGGCTTTCGTTCTGGATGGGCGTTGCAAGGTAATCTCCTTTTCCTGTGGTCTGACATGATTAAACAACAGAATGGCCTTTTGCCGGTCACGCTTTGTGTTACACTTATCGTTACAGGTGTAGTACAAATGCTTTCCAGTAACGTGTGAGAGGGTAGGGTACGGATGACGGGTCTGGCCCGGGGATCTGAGGATCCCCTCCTCCTCGACAAGATCGGTGGGGTTAAGATACCCTCCTGTTAGCAGGGCAGTAGATGAACCAGGAATACTCCTTTGGTCGCTGGATGCGGAAGCGGCGGGAGACGCTGGGCCTGACGCAGGTAGCGCTGGCGCAGGCAGCGGGCTACTCGGCGGCCATGATCCGGAAAATCGAAAATGATGAACGCCGGCCGTCCGAGGAGGGTGCGGCCCTGCTGGCGGAGGCGCTGGAGATCCGGCCGGAGCAGCGGGACGACTTTCTGAGGGTAGTCCGGCAGGAGCGCGCCGTCGATTTCCTGGGCGCCGTGGACGACGTGGAACCATTTCCCTGGCAGATGGCTACGCGGCCCCGAAGTAACCTGCCCCTGCCGGCAACGCTTTTTGTGGGACGGGAGGAGGAGCTGGCCCGATTTGGGGAGCTGGTTGCGGATCCCAGTTGCCGGCTGGTAACCCTGGTGGGATTGGCCGGGATCGGCAAGTCTCGCCTGGCCCTGGAAATGGCGCACAGCCAGTTGGAACGTTTTGCGCATGGTGCGTTCTTCGTGGCTCTGGGGTCGTTGGACGCCCCGGAACTGATGGTTACGGCCATTGCCCAGGCGACGGGCGTCCAGTTGCACGGACCGGCGGAGCCGCAGGAGCAGTTGTTGCGTTTCCTGCAAAGGAAGGAGATGCTGCTGGTACTGGACAATTTCGAACACCTGATGGGGGGAGCGAGCCTGTTGTCAGAGATATTGCAGCAGGCGCGGGACGTGCAGTTGCTGGTGACCTCGCGCGAGCGGCTCAATTTGCGGGGGGAGTGGGTGTTTGACGTGGAGGGCCTGGCTTATCCTGAGTACGCCGGGGAAGCGCGCGTGGCGGAGGTAGCGCCGTATCCGGCGGTGCAGCTTTTCGCGCAGGCCGCCGTGCGCGCCAATCCCGGCTTCAGCCTGAGTGAGGAGAACGTGGCGTGGGTGGTGCGGGTCTGCCGGCTGACGGAGGGGGTTCCGCTGGGGCTCGAGCTGGCCGCGGCGTGGGTGCGGGTTCTCTCCTGCCGGGCGATTGCCGAGGAGATCGAGCGCAACCTGGATTTTCTGAAAGCGCCGGCGCAGGATATGCCCGAGCGCCATCGAAGCTTACGGGCTGCGCTGGATCACTCCTGGAAGCTGCTCCCGGCAGAGGAGAAGGCGGCTTTCTGCCAGCTCTCCATATTCCGCGGCGGATTTGACAGAGAGAGCGCGCAGACGGTGGCGGGCGCCGGCCTGGAAGTGCTGACGTCGCTGCTGGACAAATCGTTGTTGCGGCGGGTGGGCGAGAAACATGGCGAAATACGCTACGATTTGCACGAACTGGTGCGCCAGTATGCCATGGAGCATTTACAGGAGGATGTTCAATTGTGGACGGCGACAAGGGAAAGGTACGCGGCGTTCTTTCTGGCCCTGGCGGAGGCCGCGGAAGTGGCGTTGAAAGGGGCAGAGCAGTTGCAGTGGCTGGAGCGATTGGAGCAGGAACATGATAATGTGCGCGCACTCTTGAAGGCGTCGCCAGGAAGGGGCAGCGTTACGGGCGAGGACGGCATTACGGCGGCGCTGAAACTGGCCGCGTCGCTCTCCCTGTTCTGGCACATGCGGGGTTACTTCAGCGAAGGGCGGGGCTGGCTGACGAAACTGCTGCAGCGCTATCCGGAAGAGGGCACGGCCGTCCGCGCCCGCGCGCTGGAGGGTCTGGCCCTGTTGGCGCACGGGCTGGGAGAGCATGAGGCGGCGGTTGAAGCGGCCGGGGAAGCGATCGCCATCTACCGGAATGGGGACAACCGGCAGGGCCTGGCCAGGGCGCTCACGCTGAAGGGCGTTGCCGTGCGCTGGCGAGGTAGCGCGACCCAGGCCCGCGCGTCGCTGGAGGAGGCGCTGGCCATTCACCGGGAGGTGGGGGATCGTTGGGGGATTGCGGCCAATCTCTTCGAGCTCGGCCGGCACCTGGCTTATTTTGAAGGAGATGTGAAGGGGCAGGCCATGCTGGAAGAAAGCGCGGCGATTCTGGATGACCTGGGGGACAGCCACACCTATTCCGCCGTTCTTACCTCCCTGGGGATTATCACGATGGGGTGTGCCGACTACGCTGCGGCGCGCGACTACCTGGAGCGGAGCCTGGCCATTGCCCGAAAAATGGGAGATCCCTGGCACGCGGCCGAAGCCGTGGCCAATCTGGGCGAGCTGGATCGCCTGCAGGGGGCGTTTGCGTCATCGCGTGCCCGGGTTGAAGAAGCGCTGCAGGTTTTCCAGGAAGGTGGCAGCCGCGCGTGGGAGATTGACCCGCTGTGCGCGCTGGCCGAGAACGATATCTTGCAGGGGAACCTGGCCGACGCGCGCGCGCAGCTTGGGGAGGTTCGGTCCCGGCCGGAGATTTCGGCGAACAAACGGCTGCAGGTGCTGGCGACGTACCTGGAGGGGATTCTGGCTTATTACGAGGGGGATGAGGGACGGGCTGTGGCGCTGCTGGAGGAGACGGTGGCGCTGGCCGCGGCAAGCGGTTACAAGCTGGAGCTGGCCCGAGGGCGGGTGGCCCTGGGGCGGGCGATGCCGGCAAGCGCCGAGGGAGGGGCAGCGGGGAAGGTGCTGCGCGAAGGGTTGCAGTTGTATGTGCAAGTGGGCAACAGATTGGGGATTGTCACCGCATTGGAAGGGCTGGCCGGTCCGGCGACGGATGATGCGGCCCGGGCGGCGAGCCTGCTGGCGACGGCGACTGCCGCCCGGGAAGCGATGGGCGCGCCGCTGCCACCGGTGGAACAGCCGGAGCGGGAACGCGTGCTAACGGCCATCCGCACAGGGTTGGGAGAGGAGACCTTCGAGCAGGCGTGGGCGGAAGGGCAGGCAATGTCGCCGGAACAGGCGGCGGCTTCTTTGCTGGCGGAGAGCTGAGCCGGTCTTATAGAGGAAACAGCTAGCGTTGACATACTTATTGAGGAGGAGGGGATTCTCAAATCCCCGGCCCGGATCTGAGGATCCGGCCTCCTCAGATGTGCCAAATTCCATTGTTTTCTATTAGAACAGATAACTATTCCCGGTGAAGGAAGACCCTCATTATGGCGGTGATCACGCCAACCAGCACGGGAATCAACTTCAGAACGAAGGGAGAGGTTGAGCAGCCTCTTGCCTGTTTTGCCCGACGGTGTTTCTCAGCTTCTCGGTAACGTGCCTGTAACCGGTCAGTTGCCTGCTGCATGTGCCAATTGTAATTGGTACCCATGGTTGCCTCCATATCTCAGGTCTGATCCTATTAAACAATATGGAAGCCCATTGTTGGTCACGCTTTGTGCTACACTGACCGCTACAGACTTGATACAAATCCCTGTTTCTGTAATTCTCTGAACTCCGGCGCCTTGCTCAACCAGAAGCCCGCCAGCGGCGCGGGGTGGGCTCGCCGTTGACGTAGGTGTTCATGAAGGCGAATTCCACGCTGAGCACAAATAGAATGTAGCGCTCAGCCGGGTCGTAGGGGGCCGCCTCCACGGCCTGGGCCCGTAGCGCGGGGTCGGTGACCAATGTGGCATGCCCGCGCACATAGAACTCTCCCTTGCCGCCGCTCGAGTCTTCCACGCCGCAGTGCAGCGCGTAGCGTGGGTCGCGCTGCAAATCCTTGCCCTTGGGCGAGGTGGGCTCCATGAAGAGGAAGAGCTGCTCGCCCAGGATGGGGGTCACGGGATGCACACGCGGGCCGCCGGCCGGGCGCGCTGTTCCCAGATAGGCTACCCGGTTGTCGCCCAGGCGCCCGGCACCGTAAGCGGCCAGCTCGGGTGCCTGCTTCGAAAATTCTGTCCAACTTACCATTGTTTTTACCTATTTCCTGATAATAGTGATTTGTTTACGGGTGTGTTTCATGTATGTTGTACCACGATTTGGCAGAAATCGTGTGCTGGCTGAAGATGCCCCGGCGCGATTTGGCAAATCGCGGTACGGGGGCAGGGTTCATCTCAGTTGATACGTACCCTTTGTTTAGATGTACTGGCCAGTGATGGTGTGCCCGGCCTGCTGCAATTCGGCCGGGGTGCCTTCGAAGATCACCTTGCCGCCTTTGCTGCCTCCTTCCGGCCCTAGGTCGATGACCCAGTCGGCATTGCGCACCACGTCCATGTTGTGCTCGATGACGATGACCGTGTTGCCGCCGTCCACCAGCTTGTTCAGGACCTCGAGCAGTTGGGCGGTATCCGCCTTGTGCAAACCGGTGGTGGGCTCATCCAGCACGTAGATGGTGCCTTCCTTTTGCAGCTCGCTCGATAGCTTGATGCGCTGGCTTTCGCCGCCGGAGAGGGTGTTGAGCGGCTGGCCGAGGGTCAGATAGTCCAGGCCGACGTCGCTCATGGTCTGCAGCGTGCGCGTAACCTCGGGGATGGTAAAGAATGCCAGCGCCTGTTTTACGGTCATCTCCAACACGTCGACAATCGATTTGCCGTCCAGCCTGTAATCGAGCACCTCATCTTTGAAGCGCTTGCCGCCGCAGACCTCGCAGGGTGATTTCACAGTTTCAAAAAAGGAGAGGTCGGTGTAGACGACGCCCAGGCCTTTGCAGTTGTCGCAGGCACCGGTGGAGTTGAAGCTAAATAGGCCGGCCTTTACCTTGTTGGCTTTGGCGAAGGCCTTGCGCACATCGTCCATGATGCCGGTGTAGGTGGCCGGGTTGGAGCGCGGATTCGTGCCCACGGCCGATTGGTCGACGACGATGGCGCCGGGGAATTGGGAGGCGAAGGCCTCGACGATCAGCGAACTCTTGCCGGAGCCGGCGACGCCGGTGACCAGGGTCAGCACGCCCACGGGAATGTCCACGCTCACGTCCCGGAGATTGTTGACGTTGACCTTGCTCAATTGGAGGTGGTCGCCGGCCCGGCGGAACTCCTGCTTGAGGGGCATGGCCGCTTTCATGAAGGTGCCGGTCAGCGTGTCCGCCTCGAGCAGGCCGGCATAGTTGCCTTCGTAGACGATCTCGCCGCCCTGGGCGCCGGCGTGGGGGCCGAGGTCCACAATGTGGTCGGCGACCTGGATGATGTCGGGGTCGTGCTCTACGACCAGCACGGTGTTGCCCATGTCGCGCAGCTTGTGCAGCATTTCATTGAGCCGGTGGATGTCGCGCGGGTGCAGGCCGACGCTGGGCTCGTCGAAGACGTACATCACGTCGACCAGGCTGCTGCCGAGGTGCTTGACCAGCTTGACGCGCTGTCCTTCGCCGCCGGAGAGGGTGCCGGTCTCGCGGTTGAGGGTCAGATAGTCGAGGCCGATGCCGATCAGGTTCTGCAGCCGGCGCACCAGGTCGTCTACAACCTGTTTGACCGCCGGGTCTTTGATTTCCCGGATTACGCCGATCAGTTCACCCACTTCCATTGAGGCGAGTTCGGCGATGTTGTAGCCGTCGATTTTACAGCTGAGCACGGCCTTGTTGAGGCGCGCGCCTTTGCAGGAAGGGCAGGGGCCTTCGACGAGATATCGCCTGATCTTCTCCTGGGTTCGCCTGGAGCGGGTTTTCAGGTCGCGCTCGATGTAGGAGCGGCTGAAATTGGTGATCACGCCGCGGTAGGTGCGGTTCATGCCGTCGTACTCGAATTTCTGCTCCTCGCCGTAGAGGAGCAGATCCAGCTCTTGCTCGGTGAACTCGGCCAGCTTCTTGTCGTTGTCAAAGAAGCCGCTGTTGGGGTAAATGCTGTCGTCGAAGACCGGACCCTGGATGGCGCCCTCGTTGAGCGACTTGGCGGGATCGTAGAATTTTTCGACGATGGGTTGCAGCTTGCGGCCGATGCCGTTGCATTCGGGGCACATGCCTATGGGCTGGTTGAAGGAAAAGGCGTTGGCATAGCCGACGAATGGTTCACCAATCTGCGAGAAGAGCTGGCGGAGCAAGGTGTAGGTATCGGTGATGGTGCCCATGGTGGAATGGGAACCGCCGCCCAGACGCTTCTGGTCGACGACGACGGCCATACCCAGGTTCTGGATCGAATCGGCGTCCGGCTGGGAGTAGCGGGGCAGGAAGGTGCGCACCATCATGCTGAAGTTCTCGTATAGCTGGCGCTGCGCTTCGGTGGCGATGGTGTCGAAGACGAGGGATGATTTGCCGGAGCCGGACACGCCGGTAAAGACGGTGATTTTGCGTTTCGGGATTTTCAACGATACGTTTTTCAAGTTGTTCTCGCGCGCGCCGCTAAGCTCGATATATTCCTGTGGCATATTCTCTCCTTTGTCGATACCGGTGCTCAAGGCGCCGTCCTCAGCGCCCTGAGCACTTCCCGGTAAGGATCTTTTCTGCTCCTGGCTCTTATTCCTGAGCGAAAGTCACCTGGTTACCATCCGGGTCCTGGAGTTGAAAAAACTTCACGCCTGAGCCCGGGCCGTACAGGTCGTCCTGGACCTCACCAGGTTTGACACCCTTTTCCTTGAGTTCTTTGTGCGCGGCTATGATGTCTGACGTTGAAAGATAGAAGCCCAGGGTGCCGGGCTTTGGTGGTTCATTGGACGTCGCGCTTGACCTCGCGAGCGTAATGGACGCCCCGCCGCCGGGCAGCATGAGGGTTACCCACCAGTTATCATCATTTTGGCGGTAGTCGGTTGCCACCTCCAGGCCCAGCTTCTCTGCATAAAACTCTTTGGCCTTCTTCATGTCACTGACTACCACAGAGACCATCGAGAGCTTGTTGATTGATTGCATGACTTACTCCTTTGGATTATTAATTCATACACCGGCCAGATGGTCGGCGAGATTTTCCAGGGCCTGCATGGCGCCCACGATGGCGCCGTATTTGACGGCCTGTTCGCGCGCGGCTGCCGTGGCGAAGAGCAACTGAAGGGTGACCTGGGTTTTCCCGCCCTGATCTTCAAAGGTCACGGTGGTTCGCACAGGCTCAGGCGCGTCGGCCGAGTCGGGTCCGTAGTTGTAGACGAGCCGGGCCGGCCTGGAAATCTCGACGAACTCGATCTTGAATGATTGTTTGGCCTCACCACGGCCGGGCTGGCTGTAGCGCCAGACGCCGCCGGGTTGAACGTCCATTTCATGGGTCGTCGCCTTGCGCGGCGCCCACCATTGTTCAATATGCTCGGGTTCGGTGAAGGCCTCAAAGACGAGTTCGCGCGGGGCGTCGATTACCCGGTTGACGACGATTTCGCGATCTGCGGTTGCGTTGGCCATCATTCACTCTCCTTTTGTTCTTGTAGATTACGCAGGTATTCTTCCAGACGATCCAGATTGTTTTCCCAGTTCAGATTTTCCAGCCATTGGGAGACATCCTCCAAGGGCGCGGTTTGTAGTTGAGCGGGCCGCCATTGGGCTTCGCGGCCACGCTCGATCAACCCGGCGCGTTCCAGCACCTGCAGGTGCTTGGAGATGGCCGGCATGCTGATGTCGAAGGGCTCGGCCAGCTCTTTTACGGTGGCCGGACCCTCTGCCAGGCGCTCCAGCATTGCGCGCCGGATGGGGTGCGCCAGGGCGGAAAAGGTCAGGCTAAGCTTGTCGTTCACGGTCTTGTTACCCACGTATTTAACTATTTAACTAAATAGTAAAATAAGTCTGGCGATTTGTCAAGGCCGTTCACGAAGTTTTCACAAAATTGCCCTTTCCTGCCGGCCCCGTTTTCTGGTATGATCCTCGTAGAACATCTGTTCTGTGGAGGGCGGTGAAGCTCTCCACCAGGTTCCCGGAAAGGGCGCCGGCCGGTCCACCCTGCGACTGACCCTAATTCCCTGTTCTTCCTCAAGCGGCCGGCGCCCGCTCCGGAGCAATGATTAGAATTCCCGGCCGGTCCCGTGCCGCGGCCGCAGCGAAGGAGCTTGCCATGCCCAACCCACTCACGCTCTGTCTATGTTGCCCATTGCCCTGCGCCGGTAGAAGGCGGTTGGGATGAGCGAGGAGGGCTATCCGGTGAACGGTTACACGCGGGCGGACAACTGGCTGTGGGATTACGTGATGCCGCGGGCGCGGCCGAATACGTTCAAGATTGTGGCGGCGGTGATGCGGGAGACGGCCGGGTGGCACCGGCCGGAGGCGCGGCTGACGTTGACGGAGTTCGGAACGATGACGGGCATTGGCAGCCGCACGACCCTGGTTGCGGCGATTGAGGAGGCGCTGGCGAAGGGTTTTATCGAGCGGCGCGCCTGCGGGGCTTCGCACCGCTACCGGCTGCACGTCGTTCCCGTCCAGGAAGTGGACCGGGAGCAGTCCAGAAAGTGGAGCGCCAATGGTCCAGAAGCTGGACCGGCAGAGGCATCCCCGGTCCAGAAAGTGGACCACGAACAGTCCAGAAAGTGGACCGCCAACGGTACAGAAAATGGACCGTCTTCTATTATAAAAA
>Ga0207752_1001255_pt1 | contig 11800 bp, 7 predicted proteins | sample Pon2CUnioCityCA_6_FD_187272 | JGI IMG/M metagenome (GOLD analysis project Ga0207752, IMG submission 187272) | Marine sediment microbial community from Union City, CA, USA - Pond 2C Sediment 2 (SPAdes) | ecosystem: Environmental > Aquatic > Marine > Intertidal zone > Salt pond sediment ... | reverse complement strand
CTGGCCTCCCTGCACCCGGACCACGGCATCCCTGTTTATCAGGAAATGGAGTACATGGCTCTGGAAGGAGCCACTCTGGGCGAAGCCATAAAATACACATATGACGGAGTCGTACTCGGTAATGAAGGCCGGCTTCCGGATTTCGAGAATCTGTCCAACAGAACAGCATCCCCCCAATGGACTCCGGCTGAAATCATGCTCAAAGGAACAGCCAGCAGAGTGCTCTTCGGGGACCCATCCTTGAGATTACTGAAGCCCCTGCCGGTTGAAAAACCTCTGGAAGTCACAATTGACCGCAAACCTGAAAAGCTCATTATAGGGGCCATCATGAACAATCCTGAATACAAGACGATTTTCACAGATACCTACCATGACTACTTGGCTTTCAGAAAAAACATGTTCAATGACAGAGTCCTGTTTTTTCTCAAACTGCCTTCAGGATTTGAGAATCCCTCCTCCGTCAGAGTGTTAGGCGCTGCAAATGGGCCTACCCGAATAAAATACAGACTTCATGCATGGAGTGTTGAAAAAGACGGTGGAGAGCACTTTTTACACGTGCAGGTAGACCTTGCTTCCCAAGGATTTATGGAATCAGAGTGGCGTAATGCCGGAGCTGCCGTAGGGATCGAAGTCTGTCAGTAGTCCCCGGAGCCTGTCAAAGCCCCAATTTTTCTTTCAAATCAGGTGGCAGCGCATCCTTGTGAACCATGACGGCAGTGGTTTTCATACGAAAGTACGGTTTGGACATATAAAGATATCCATTATAAACACCATCGTCTCCGCCGGAATTCTTAATATAATAATACGTGTTTCCGTTTTGATCCTTTGCAAGACCCACGACGTGCATCAAGTGGTCGTCAGTTGTATGAAAGCTGTCAAAGGTCTCCTGGCGGTTTGTTTGATCCACTTTCATTTCTTCCACCGGTTCTGTGATCTCACCCTCGGGTTCCTCTTTGGGAAGAAGTGCATAACCTTTGTCCCGGCTTGAAAAATACTTCTCACTGACATCCCCGTCCCAGACAAAGGAATATCCGTTTTCAAGCGCATAGTCCACAGCCCGTTCCAGGTCATCGATGGGGACATTATAAAAATCACCACAGTAGCACCAGTTGTCAGGTATTTTCAGGATGCACTGGCTGTAGAAGGGTGCATACGCATAGGAAGTGAGCTCTATGTAGTCATCCGGATTGATTTTGACTCTTTCTTCGGCAAAAGAGTGTGGTGTGTGGGTTTTCCCTTCATATTTAAAATTTTTCGGCGGCACACCCAGATAAGCGTTCAGTGCCCCCTCAAAAGCTGCCTTCCACTGTATGGTAGGGCGCCTCGATGAAAGCACTCCGTCAAGGATCCCTCTTAAAACCCGGGACATTTCCCCATGGTCATGGTAGTCCACACCCAGCCTCATTCCGTCATACACTGACTCAGGCACAATTCCATTTTCCCGGAACCGGTTCATGACATCATGGCTCAATCCTCCCTGTCCAAAGTTAGCTGTGCCGTGCATGCGGATGTAGTTTTCTGCTTTTTTCTGGTAATTGTAATGAATCATATACATTTCAGATAAGTCCATGGATTCAGCCCCCAAGCGCATGGCTTCGGACTCAACAAAAGAGACGGTTGAAAAACACCAGCAGGTCCCGGTCCTTGCCTGGTCTTTCACCGGAGTGTGCTTGATCTCCTGAGTGATAGTGAACTGGTAGGCCTTGTTCTCTTCTTCAGCCTGTATAAAAGCTGATGAAAGAAAAAACACAAGAGCCAGAAATCCAATAATCACATATTTTGTGTGGTTTTTGATCTTCATAATACCTCCCACAGGATGTTTTTTTTATTAAAATGAATTATTTGCCAATCAAAATAAAAACAGTCATCCGGGCATCTCTATTTTTCTTGGATATTCCAGATAAATCAATGATACATAGAACAAAAACATAAAGTCAAAATAAAAATCCAATAAGAACCGAGATTCCCCAAAGCCTTCTTATCCCCTTTTAGTTTCCTCTTCTGCGATCCTTATCATCACCTTGACGCTTTGTTCAATATCTTTTAGTGTCGTCCTCCAAGATGAAACACTGATTCTCATGGCTGTCCGGCCCTGCCATTCAGTCCCACCACACCAGCATGTGCCATCCTCCTGAATTCTCTTTATGACCCTTTTTGTGGTTTTAGAGTCACCAAAAGAAACCAATACTTGATTCAATGCCACATCATTGAGTATTTCAATCCCTGCTTCGCTTAATCTTTTTTTAAATAAAAGCGCCCCATCACAATTGGATTCGACCAGCTCTGCCAAACCATTTTTCCCAAGAGAGCGGAGAGCGGCCCATATTTCCAGGCCACGTGCTCTCCGTGATATTTCAGGAACAAAGTGATAGGGTTCTCGTTTTTTCCCGGAAACCAAATAAGCCGCATCAGTGGACATAGAGGAGATAAGATGCCTTTTGTTTCGCACAAAAGCAATGCCGCTGTCATACGGGACATTAAGCCACTTATGGGCATCTGTGCCCCAGGAGTCTGCTTTGCGGAGACCTTGTGTTAGAGATGTAAATCTTGAGGAAGCTGCAGCCCAGAGGCCGAAAGCACCATCCACATGCACCCAGGCATTCGAGGAATGCACTTTATCGCATATTTTTTCAATGGGGTCAAAGGCCCCGGAATTCACATTTCCTGCCTGAGTGCAGATAACAGTCAGGTCTGAATCTAAGGGAATTTCTTCAGCGATCATTCTTCCCTGGGTATCCACTGGGACCCGGATGACCTGGTCCCTTCCCAGGCCAAGCAGGCTCAATGCCTTAAGAATACTCACATGCACTTCTTCTCCCACTATGACTTTTATGCGGGGAGCATTGAAAAGGCCATCCTTTTCCACATCCCATCCTCTCCTTTTCAATAGGGCATGACGGGCAGAAGCCAGGCATGTGAAGTTAGCCATAGTAGCCCCTGAAACAAAACCCGCTTCTGTTTCTGAGGGCAAATTCAAGACATCTATGAGCCATTTGCGGCAGATGCTTTCTATGAATGAAGAAATAGGAGAGGCCGCTTCAATACCCGCGTTTTGATCCCAAACCCCAGCCAGGAGATTCACTGCCAATGCGGCCGGCAGAGCTCCCCCTATGACAAAGCCAAAATACCGACTGCCGGCGCTTGCTACTGTAGCGGGGGAACCATACAAATCCAGCTCATGTAAAACATCTAACGGATTTAGGGAGTGCTCTTGAAGAGGCACGTCCAGAGACTTCATTCGTTCCTTATCCGACTTTGAAGGAAACACCTTTCTTAAATCAATATTCTTGAAATATCTTTTGGCTGCTTTTGAAAAAGCATCAATGATTTTATTCATTTAACTCCTAGTCTTCCAGCTCCATAAGGAATAATTCATAAGATCCGAAGTTATCTGAACTCGTATGGCCTGCTATGATAATCTCTCCGTTCTTCTTGACACAGACCGCCTTTCCCCAATCAGAATCTGGACCACCGTAGGCATATTTTAGAATAACCCTCCCGTCTCTGTCCAGAAACGCTAAAAACAATTCATTTTCTCAGTATCCGGGGGATTCCCTTGATGAAATTGAAGAGAGGACTCCTTTTTTTTATCTTTGACAAGAAACGTATCATTGAGATCAATGTTGTGACTCTTTTTCCTGGTCGAGCCGAATAAAACAAGGGGAAGGACTTTTTTATGATTGAAGAGAACCATATGGTGCTTCATTTTCTCTGGTTTGAGAAGAGCATCCATATTATGGATGTAATAGTCCAGGGACTCCAAAGCACTGATGACTTCCATGACCATGGATTCAAGCAGAGGAGATCCTTTTTCTTTGGTGATCAACTGGCTTATTTCAAGGTATCTTTCCAGCAGTATTTGTTTGGCTTTTCTAAAAATGGCTTTTTTTGATTGAAGCGGTATCTCTTTCCAAGAAGGATGCGCTTGTTTGGCTGCTTGGATGGCTTCCATGCAGTCCTGTTGTGATCCCGATCCAGCTCTGCCTATAGGTTCGAGAGTAGCCGGATTGATTGACTCGATTGACTCTGCTGATCTCTTCCATACATTTTGAATAAAGAGATGTTCCTCGATCATCTAAACCTTCACTTTAAGATTTCTCGACACCAGTATTACTATTTTGTGCGTCCTTTTTTAGGGCAAAATGTTAAGGCTTTTCGTTTTCTTTTGTCAAGATAACATGTATTATAAACGAAATGATTAAAAAAACAGTAACCTTTTTTCTGATATTCCTCTGTACATTCTTTCTAAATCCGGGCCTGTATTCGAACCCAGACACCCAACAGAAATCTCAGGACTATGGCAGCGCCATAAAAAAATTCGAGCAGTATGTTGAAAAAAAGATGCAAAGGGATAAAATCCCCGGTCTTTCCATAGGCTTTATGAAAGACGATTTTACCTGGGCCAGAGGATTCGGCTATGCAGACCTTGAAAACCTCGTCACCGCCAAATCTCAAAGCTCCTATCGTATGGCTTCTGTCTCCAAGACCTTCACGGCAATCGCTGTTCTCAAGTTGGTTGAAGATGGAAAAATCGACCTGGATAAGGAAGTTCACACTTATGTCCCCGACTTCCCCCAAAAAAAGTGGCCTGTAACCGTACGCCAGCTTCTGGGCCATCTCGGGGGAATCAGCCACTACAAAGACTATGATAAAGAAGGTCATTTCAAGGATCACATGGACACAGAGCAGGCCCTTTCCGTATTTAAAGATTTTGATCTGGTGGCCAAACCGGGAACCAAATACAATTATTCCAGTTATGGATTCAACCTGCTCGGAGCGGTTGTGGAGAACGCTTCAGGCAGGCCCTTTGGAGAATGTATCACAGAGATCGTCTTTGAACCTTTAGGCATGAATGATTCCAGAATGGATTCTCCAGAAGACCTCATTCCCAACAGAGTCCGGGGCTACCGCCTTATAAACGGGGAAATCAAGAATTCTGAATTTGTTGACATTTCAAGCCGGTTTGCCGCAGGAGGAACCCGGTCCACAGTGATAGACCTTTTAAAATACGGAAAAGGAGTCTGGGAGAAAAAAATACTAAAACCGGAAACATGGGACTCGGTTTTTACTTCAATGGAGACCGGGGAAGGTCAATCGACCTGGTATGGAATGGGATGGAGGGTCGCTCCTTTAAAGGGCCACTTCAGCGTCAGCCACAGCGGCTCGCAGCCGGAGACAAAAACGCAGCTTCTCATCTTCCCCACTGAAAATTTTGTTATTGCGGTCGGAGCTAATTTGGAAGAGGCAAATCTTTCCCCTTATGTGAATGTCCTGTCCGAGCTTATACTGAACCAGGACCTAAACTCCAGAGCTTTTATCCCTGACTCCTATGAGCTTGTTCTTTACAATGCCCTCTCACAGGTGTTTAGCTACGGACTCAGCAGATACGACTACTTTGGCTTACAGGCTGCAGGAAGCAGAAAAGAAATAAGCCAGGCGTTTGACTATATCAATCAATACGCACGAAAAAACGCATTAAAAACAAATTTTGAAAAAGCTGAAACAAAGCTAAAAAACGGGATCCATCCTTCTGAGGGAAAACCTTTCATCCGGATCGGAGCTTATATGGCATCCTATCTTGAAGAGGCCTATGGAAAATCCAAGCTTAAAGAGTATCACCAATCAGGGCCTCTTGCCTTTTTTTCTGACTTCTGCAAACTTTCATCAGACTTTAGATTCAGAAAAGAATTAACAAACACAATCTATTCACTTCATGAAGACTGGAGGCGCACATATTCAGATGATTTTCGCTTCATGCACATAACTGTTGAAACCGATTTTCCCTCCCTTCTTCAAAAACTCACACAACTCTCCTCAAAAACCCGCATTTTTCCGGACTTCTCAGAGGAAATTACAGGAGCAGCCTATTCTTTTATTCAAAACAACCAAATCGACAGGGCTATAGACCTCCTTCAAAAAAGTTCTGCGATTTATCCGAGCCAGCCCTCCACCCTGCTTCTTTTAGCTGAATGTTTGGTGCTAAAAAAAGATGCTCAAAATTCACTTGAATTTTATAAAAGATCTCACTCGTTAGACCCAATAAGCCTTAGCCATTTTGCTTCCTTTGCCGAAAAACTCAAAAACGCAGAAAAAAAAGACGAACTTCTTCTTCTTACAGACATCGCCCTTGAATTATTCCCGGAAAATGCAGAAGCACACAAGCAAGCCGGGTATATCTATTTTGAATTCGGCAAAAAAGAGACAGCCGTCAAAATATTCAAAAAATCACTACAACTCAATCCTGAACAAAAAGATATCAAAGATATTCTGGATAAACTTCAAAAAAAAGAAGGATAAAAAGGACTGGAAAATGAAGAAAATAAAAACTTTTCTTTGCCTATCCCTTCTCATATCAAGTCTCTTATCTGCACAACAAAATGAAATATACCAAAGAAAACGGCAGTTCGAAAGAAGCCGGGACTATGATGTGATTCATTATATCCTGAAGTTTACCTTTGATGAGGATAACAAAACATACCGGGGAGAAACAACCATAATGCTCTCCCCTCTCAAAGATGACTTCAGTCAATGCATATTTGATGCAGCGGACTTTACGGTTACTTCTGTCATAAATTCAACGAAAACTCCCCTTGATTTTCTGCATAAAGATGAAAAATTGCTCATAAACTTAAATAAAGCCTGTGATTACGGAGAAAAAACCGAACTCACTATCAAATACCTGGAAGAAAATCCAAAAAACGGACTTATATTCGTTGAAGCGACACCCGATCACCCTCCTCAAATCAATACCTATTCCTGGCCTGATAAAGCTCATCACTGGTTCCCCTGTTATGACTTCCCAAATGACAAAGCCACCCATGAACTTTTTGCCACCGTCAAAGAAGGCTACAAAGTCCTGTCAAACGGTGAGCTCAAAAACATAGATCATGATGAAAAATCAAACATGGACACCTATCACTACTCCCAGGAACTCCCTATTTCTTCTTATTTGGTCACACTCACAGCCGGGCCTTATGAAATCATTAAAGATTCACTGGGAATGCTTCCGGTGGAGTACTGGGTTTACAAAGAAGATATGCCAGATGCCATGCGCAGTTTTCAAAAGACCCCGGATATGATCTCCTTTTTCAATAAGAGATTCGGGTTCTCTTATCCCTGGGCTAAATACGCCCAAATATGCATAGCCGGTTTTGGCGGAGGCATGGAAAACGCCAGTGCGACCATATTGGGAGACGCGACCATTCATGACCAGAAAGCTGAACAGGATTTTTCAAGTAAATCTCTGGTCGCTCATGAGCTGGCTCACCAGTGGTGGGGCGATACAGTCACCGAACGGACATGGAGCCATGTCTGGCTGAGTGAGAGTTTTGCCACTTATTCAGAATACCTGTACATCCATCATGACCTTGGAGAAGATGAAGGAGCTGTGAATCTCAAGCAAAAAAAAGACAGCTATTTGAGAGAGGCTCACCACCGGTACATAAGGCCTATTGTGTTTAACAGATACAACAATCCCTGGGATATCATGGACGGCCATTCCTATCCCAAAGGAGCTGTGGTCCTGCACATGCTGCGTTTTATCATGGAAGAAAAGCCTTTTTTCAGAGCTCTCAATCATTTCATCAGCAAACATGCTTTCCAGGTTGTGGACACTCATGACTTCATGACCTCCATCAAAGAGGCAACCGGACAGAACCCGGACTGGTTTTTTGATCAGTGGATCTTTAAACCGGGTCATCCCGTGTTCAAAATAAATAAAAAATGGGACCCAGCAGCCAAAGAACTGACTTTGACCATCCACCAAACCCAAGATTTTTCCAAGGGAGTTCCTGTATTCACACTGCCTGTCATAGTGGAAGTGACAACAGAGGAAAAAACTTTTACAAAAAAAATCTGGATAGACAAAAAAGAAAACACATTCTCTTTTAATGCTGACACAAAACCTCTTATGGTCCGGTTTGACAGAGGTAATTTCCTGCTTAAAGAATGGTCCTTTGACAAAACACCGGATGAACTCCTTTTTCAACTCAAAAAGGACGATGTGATCGGAAGGATGTGGGCCGCATCAGAGCTGAGCAAACACAAGTCAAATCCAAAAACCGTGTCCTCATTGATTGAAACTGCTGAAAAAGATTCCTTTTGGAGCGTCCGGCAAAGTGCGGTCAAAACCCTGGGGAACCTAGAAAACCCGGAACTGATCCCTGTGCTTAAGAAAATTTGTAATGATAAAAGCTCAAAAGTGAGAGCAGAGGCTGTTAATGCCTTGGGGAATCACAAAAAAAAGGAGTTAAGGGCATTTTTCAAACAAACTTTTTTAACAGATAACAGCTACTTGGTCCAAGCAGAAGCTTTAACCGCCTTGGGAAGATGCGGGGACCCATCAGATATTCCGTTTATAGAGAAAGCAAAAAACACAGATTCTCCCAGAAACATCCTAAAAAGAGCGGCCCGGAGAGCCATTGAAACAATAAAGAAGAGATGACTAATCCACAGATTCTTTCTTGGACTGGCTTTCTTCGATCACGTCCGTTCTGATCCTTAACATGTTTTTTAAACCAGATTTATACCTGGATTTGGCTTTTGTAAGAAGAGTAGGACAGCGGACCTGACCTGCTATCTGCTGAGCCAGGGTTCCGAAAAAGAAGCTCTTAAACCGAGGTTCTTCCCGCATTCCCAGTATCAGAAGGTCACATTCCCTGGCCCGGCTTGTCACAGCATCCGCTATGTTTTCATCTTCATCAATGATCAGCCTTGCCTTAGGAATATGAAAGAGGTTCCGCGCCCTTTTGAGTGCTTCTTCGGCTTTCTTTCTTTGAATCCGGCTGGATTCGGGCGGAACCACAGTCATTAAAGTCACATCCGGTTTTTCCTGTCCGTAAAGACAGTGGACCAGCCTGACCTTTAACTGGTCATGTATCTCTTTTCCTCCTATGGGGATAAGAATGCGTTTTAATGGAGCTTTAAAAGGCAAATCGCTCTTAAGAACCGCCACGTCACAGGGTTGGTGGGAAATCACATGATGGATCAGGCTGTTTTCCAGAGGATCTTTCTTCTGTTTGTATCCCATAAGTATAAGCTGACACAGATTCTCCCTGGCAGCCCTTACGATCTCAGGTGCCACTGACCGGGCGATTTTAGTCAAAGATGTGAAATCTATATTCTGAGCAAAGGCAGTTTCCTGGGCTTTATGCAAAACGATCTGGGCTTCTTTGAGAAAAGGTTTGGCTTCTTCATATTCTGTAATACTGGGCATTTCTATAATATTCAGAGAAATAATCTCGCCTCTTGATGCCTGGGCGATTTTCCCTCCTATATAAACAAGGGGCTCTACCCGTTCGGGATTGGCAAGAGGAACCAGAATTTTATACTTTTGGGTTCTTTTGAGTACCAGAAGTTCAGGTGATTCAATGATTTTAGGCACATCAGCGATCCGGACTCTTTTTGAAAAAAACATGGTATAAATCAATAAACCGACCCCTATCCAAGCCAGAGCCAAAGCAAAAGCCATTGTTTGAGTGAAAAGCTGGTAAACAGCGATCCCCATACTTGTGATAATCCCTAATATAGGTGTCAGCGGGAAAAATGGAACCCTGAAAGAAGAAGGATTGCCTGTACTTCTCTTTCGATAGATAATCAGAGCGATATTAACCAGAGAGAAAGTGATGAGAAAAAGCAGGCTGGAAGCCACCCCTATGGTTTCCAGAGGCAAAAAAACAGCCGCGGCTATGAAAATCAAACCGCTGACCACAATGGACATCACCGGTGTTTTTTTTATGGAATTGATCCGGCTTAATTTATTGGGGAGCATCCAGTCACGGCCCATGGAAAAGGCGACTCTTGACGAAGCCATGATAGTGGCATTCAAGGCGCTGAGAGTGGCAAAAAGCCCCCCTCCTATGATCAAAACCACTCCGAATCGAGGCATAAAGCTCTGGGCGGCTCTTATGATGCCGATCTCTTTGTACTTTCCCAGCAGCTTCCATACAGGAAGATTTTCAGCCGGCGTAACAGCTCCCAGGGATACGAAAACCACTAACATATAAATCAGAATGGTTAGTCCCAGAGAATAGAGAATGGCTTTAGGGATTGTTTTCCGTGGTTCTCTGACCTCCTCGCTTATGGTCGCAATCAGGTCATATCCCTCAAAAGCTATAAAAGTCAAGCCCATGGCCGCTATGATCCCGCTCAAACCAAAAGGAAGAAAAGGCTTGAAATTTATTTGGACTGTCTGAGGGGCTGAAAAAACCTGTTTGAGTCCGAAAAAAATAAAAACACACAGAATAATGATCTTGGTCAGAGTGATCACATTTTCAGTTTTTCCGCTGGCATGAGTCCCCATGATGTTAATGATTATGAAAACAACAGCCACCACAGAGGCAAAAAAAGCAACAGAGCCTTTATGACCAGCCGCATTCATCAGAAACTGGCTCACAGGCGGCGTGTATCTATGAAAAAATTCAAGCAAATAGCTCCCGAAACCCTTGGCATAAAGGCTGCAGGCCACTAAATAAGCACACCACAGCATCCATCCTGATGCAAAAGCTATCATATTTGGCATGACTTTCTTAACAAAAGAATATCCTCCACCTGCTTCTGGAATAGTGCTGGAAAGTTCGGCATAACTCAGAGCGGTGAACAGAGTGACCACTCCATTTAAGGCAAAGGCCAGAAGGGCTCCCGGGCCGGCGTTTCCTGAGGCAATGCCTGTAAGAACAAAGATCCCGGCCCCGATCATAGCGCCGACACCGATCATGGTGGCTTCAAAAACACCCAGATGTCTTGCCAGTTGAACCGGACCGGAAGAATCTGATACGACTCTCTTTTGGTTTCTCATCCTTTTCTTTTTATCCTGTTCAGGAATGAGATACTATTATAAATCAGTCCATTTTGTTCTCAAACGCGCAATTTCCTGTCCGTCGCTTTCTCTGATAAGTTGATGTATGTACCGGAGGTTTTCCCCTTCTCTGATCTTTTGCGTGCGGGAGGTGATCCAATCTCCGTAAAATGTCTCGTTTCTATAATTGACCTCTATTCTGGTCAGGGTTGAGTTCATAATGACTTTCTCCGGTACGGTCTCCACCGCACACTTGATATATACAGCATTATTCACATGACGGTTAAAATCAAGGTCTGCCTTTAATACGGGAAACCTTAATTCCAGGTCGCTTTGAGTAAAATCTGGAAGACGCTTAAACTCATCATCTATGGCCCTTTTTTCATACATTGGAAAGGAAGGGAGGCGCTCCATTATTTTTACAGGTTTTTTCTTTTTTAAATCCACAGCCATCCAGGATGATGTGGCTTTTGCTGCTACTGATTTTGAAGTGTGTATTTCATATTCACGCAGGGTAAAAATTCCTTTGATCAGACAAGGCCATGTCTTCACCTCAATGGTTTCTCCCTTCCGGGGGTAATGATCGATCTCTATGTGATACCTTGAAAGAATCCAGGCAAGATTTTTCTTCAGAAGCTCTTCCCCGGATAGACCTAAGGCAAAGGCATGTTCAGCAGCAGATTCTTGAAGGAAATTCAACAGCATCTCCAGTTTTAATTTCCCTTTAAAATCCACATCAAAGTTGCGAACCGTAAACTTTTGTGTATAGACCTTATCCGTCATTTCCCTGTTTCCAGATCCATTGACTTTCTTTCCAGTTCGGCAATTTTAATTGATATGAGCCTCTGTATGGAACGGAACTCGATGAATCCGGCCAGTTTGTCATCCTTTGTTACTACGGGAAGGCATTCCATACGGTTTCTTTCCATCTCTTCCTTTGCTTCAGTCATAGCTGTTTCAGGGTGAGTGACAGCAATGACCGGTTCCATCAAGTCATAAGCTAAC
>Ga0207752_1001254_pt1 | contig 11802 bp, 10 predicted proteins | sample Pon2CUnioCityCA_6_FD_187272 | JGI IMG/M metagenome (GOLD analysis project Ga0207752, IMG submission 187272) | Marine sediment microbial community from Union City, CA, USA - Pond 2C Sediment 2 (SPAdes) | ecosystem: Environmental > Aquatic > Marine > Intertidal zone > Salt pond sediment ... | reverse complement strand
TTGGCTTATGTAAAAACCCGGTTACGCCATCAATAACTTGGAGAGGAATCCCCCCAACATCAGATGCCACAACGGGAGTGCCCTTGTACAAGCTTTCTGCAACCACCATCCCAAAGCCTTCCTTAAGAGACTTCAAAACAGTAAGTGCTGAAGCCCGCTGCAGACAGTTAACCAAAATATCGCTGTTAACCAATATTGGCTTTATATCATCTTTAAACTTGCTTTTTGCTGCCATCTTTTCGACTTTTTCAAACGTTTTTTGCCCTTCCACATTATCTAGCGCCAAAAACCCAAGCAGAACCAGTTGGCAATCCACCTTTTTTCTAACCTTGTTAAAGACGCGTATAAGCCCTGTCTGATCCTTTAGTTTGTTAAATCGCGCCAGTTGGGAAACAAGCGGCTTCTCTGTGCTTATCCCATACTTTCTCAGATACCTATCAATAGTCTTCTCTGTCACAGACACGTTCTTAATGGACAAAGGGTCTATAGCAGGAGGAATTACACTCTGAGAGATACCCAAATCACTCCTCATATACGACTTGTGCGAAACAACCATATTGTCGTATTTTTCGAGAAAACCTTTCACATAATCCCAAACGTCCGGTTCTGCAGAAGACAAGTCAGCATGACATCTCCAAATCCAAGGTTGCTCTTTTTCGTAAAAATCAATCAAAGCCAAAGGCTGAGCATCATGAGTTACAACCAAATCATGGTCAATATGAGTGTACGTCGAAAATTTCTTGTTTGTTCCATAATACAACTTTCTCTTATTTTTCGAGAAATTAATCTTTTTTACTCCTTCAAGGGCATCATGAAACTTTTTGGAGGTTATAAAAAAGTCCCGAGTCCCATGTATAACTCTCCACCCCATCTTTACCCCAAGTTCATTGAACAAGGGAATAGCAGTGTTGAGAATCTCGGTTATCCCCCCCTCTATATACGTTGAATTTATAGCGAGTATATGTTTACCAGAAAGCTTTTCGGCTTTCTCAGAAAGATTGTCTATAGCTTCTTGGCCACAGATTTTTTTGTACCGTTTTAAATTTACCATAAAATGTATGTCGCCAACAGAATTTATAAAAATTTAGATTCTTACAAACCCACATACACACAGAATGTGAAAATAATGGCGCCCTGGCCGGGATTTGAACCCGGGTCAGGCGGGCGACAGCCGCCTATACTAAACCTGACTATACTACCAGGGCATCCAAGTCCCTAAAAAGAAGTGGGCTTCTACTTAAATTTTTCATTTTGAGAGGTTATAAAGAGGAAAATAAAGCTGAAATTTGGAGTGAAAAGCACCAAAAGAGAGCCGTATTGGTGATACCAATTATTTTGTCGGATTTTTGATACGGATGATACCCACGGAACGTTCATAAGTTATGCGATTTTAATTGTAAGTTGAGCCACACGGTTAGGTTTGAGAGTTAAAAGAAGATGATGAATGCGGGTCTAATCGAAGCTTTAGGCCAGATAATGAATGGCTTGAGGTGTATCGGAGACGGCGTAACCTACCTAATAGGCTTCATCTTAAACACTATGGGGGTTTCAGCGTCCCAACAAATGATACAGATGGCAACAATCCTCATTCTTCTCGCCGTCGTCTGGAAGATAGGCTCCAAACTCACCAGCAGCATATTCTGGTTCTTCATCATAGCACAGGCAATGAGCTTCCTAGGCGCCACCTAAAGACTTGCCCGACTTTTTCGGAGTGAAAATTTGACACAACAACAATTTTGTGCAGGCAGACTTGGTTAATCGTCTACAAGTTTTAGGATGTATTTTATGTCTGGCTCAACTGTTGTTGGTGTGTTGGCGAACCTGTTTTTTGGGTTGAAATGGTAGTCCACTATCGCCTTAGTGTCTTTAAGCATATGACCAGTTGAAATGCCGACCACACTCTCATCTGCATCGATTACACCTTGTTCCACCAGTTTTTTTGTTCCTGCCACGGTTGCAGCTGAAGCGGGCTCGCATCCAAATCCATTCTTGCTTACCATAGCCATGGCATCCATTATGTCTGTGTCAGGAACTTTGGTTACAACGCCGTCAGTGAACTCTAGGGTTCGCAGAGACTTCTTCAAATTCACGGGCTTAAGAATCTCTATTGCACTTGCCTTTGTCTTCGCCTTGATGCCTTTCCGGTCCACCTCAGCGTAGTATTCGTCGATGATGCTGTTGTCGATGTTTCCACCGTTCCATCTCAGTTTTCGGTCGTTATACAAGTCAGCTAAGGTAGGGGCACCCTCTGCGACAACCACTGCCATCCGCGGCTTCTTCTTTATCCAGCCATACTCGTAAAGCTCCATGAACGTTTTGCCAAAAGCTGAAGTGTTACCCAGATTTCCGCCCGGAAGCACAATCCAATCTGGAACTTCCCAACGCAGATAATCGAGCACCCGATACATCATAGTCTTTTGTCCTTCAAGACGGAAGGCATTCAAAGAATTAACCACGTAAACGCCGCTCTCTTTTGAAAGCTGCTTCACCATAGCCATGGCAACATCAAAATCGCCCTTCACTTCCAAAACATTAGCGCCATATGCAAGGGATTGAGCAAGCTTACCTTTAGCAATCTTTCCCGCCCCAACAAGTATCACAGCCTCCATATCCAACTCGTGAGCAGCAAACGCCGCCGCAGAACTGGAAGTGTTTCCAGTGGAAGCGCAAACAACCTTTTTGGCTCCAACAATTCTTGCATGCGTAAAAGCGGTTGCCATGCCGTTGTCCTTGAAAGAGCCTGTGGGATTATCTCCCTCAAACTGCAGCCAAAAGTTTTCAGGGTTTACTCCAACATAGTCGGCAACCTTGGGTAGATGGAACGGTTTTGTTCTTCCTTCAGCACCGCCCAGAGAGACCAGCTTTTGGCTGTAATCGCCATAGTTTTCTGTGTTCACTCCAGCAAAATTGATTAGTTCCCTGAATCGCCAAACCCCGCTTTCATCAAATATGTTTTGGTTATGATTTCGGCGTTCACAAAAGGTTTCTTGCAGGCTTCGCGGGAAATCTCCTTTGTATCGTACGTCGAGAAGTTCGCCGCAGTCACAGGTGGTTCTTCTTTCTTTGACGCTGTACTTTTTTCCGCAATTAGGATTGATACATTGTTGCCAACTTTCGGTCTTCATGAAAAACTAATCTCCTGAATTCCTCTTTTATACTTGATTTTTGCTTTCAATTACTCCATTTAGAGCGTACAATCAACAAAAAGCACAGCAAAGCTCTTAAATGTTTTACAATAAAATTCGCGCTATTATGGGTCCAAAAAGCAGCGGCTTCCATCAACCTAAAGGGGTTCCAATCGTCCTCACTGGCTCAGCTACGGACATGAGTGACTTCAAACTCAGTCCTTTCCGAGCGTTCACAGGAGGATTCCCCACAGCCATCATTCCCAGGTTCTTGCTCAGAAGATACTGGTACCCGCGAGTTCCCACAAACGGAGATGACACCGCTAAATATGCACCTTATGGAATGCGAAAAATTGAAGCTGTGTTAGTTAGGGAATTCGGCGAACAAACAGTAGTAGTGGCGCATCCATACAATCTGGAAAAATTTGTGGGACCAGAAACGAAAGTTATTGGAATATCCTCGATGGAGCCAGCTGGAACAGGTTTCGTCAGCCGAACATACACATCCCTTGTAGGATTTGGCGGAGAACCCGTGGCTGCTGCAGAATTCAGAGACCTCATCACAAAGCCGATTCTGCGAAAATGGGGCGCCAAGATAGTTCTCGGGGGCTCAGGTGCCTGGCAGATTCATAGCTCAAAGTTACAAAAGAAATACGGAATAGACTGCATCGTCATGGGAGAAGGCGAAAAGACAGCCTTAGAGATTTTCCGCAAGGCTCTCAACGGCGAAGAACTTCCACGAGTAGTTGAAACTGAGCCACCAGACCCAAAGGAAATTTCCCGTATCGTGAACCCATCCATATTTGGCACCGTGGAGATTACGCGCGGTTGCGGTCGCGGCTGCAAATTCTGCTCACCCATGATGAGGAGACGTTACTCCTTTCCTTTAGACCAAATCCTGAAAGAAGTTGAATTGAACGCCAAAAATGGGACAAGAATGATAATCTTGGCGAGTGAAGACATTTTCTTGTACCGATGTAACGACAAGTTTTTGCCAAACCGCGAAGCAATCGTCGAGTTAATCAACTCAATCGCAGCTGTTCCAGGAGTAGAGTTCATTCAACCTGCTCATGCGGCGTTGGCACCTGTTGTCTATGACCCAAAGATAGTTGAAGAGATTGGACCGGTTCTCCGCGAAAAATCCTATTGGGTTACAGATGAAACCCGCCATAGCTCAGTTGAAGTAGGCATAGAAACAGGAAGCATCCGACTCATGAAGAAATTTATGCCCGGAAAGATGCTTCCATACAAACCCGAAGAATGGCATGATGTCGTAACCAAGGCAATCGAAATCATGAATGAGAACTATATTTGGCCATTGGCAACATTGATTGTTGGTTTGCCTGAGGAAAACGAGAAGGACACGGCTGCGACGCTTGAACTTGTAGACAAACTGAAGCACAATAAACTGTTCTATGTGCCTTTATTGTTCACCTCAGAAGAAGACTGCATGCTTAGAGAGGCAAGACACATGGACCTGAAACACTTAACGCCACTCCAATGGGAACTACTGGCTACATGCTGGAGACACAACATAGAAATTTTCGCTGCTGAAAGCTCGCCGTGGCCAACAAGGTTTGTGACAATGCTTGCCTACGCGCTTTATTACCGGTGGAAGCACGGAAGAAAGGCCTTCCGACCATTAATGAAACTTTCAGGAATAAACATAGACGATCCATAGACGCATACAGCTGCATTGTGGCAGGTCAGAGAGGATTGGATTCCAAGTTTATCATAAATTATATGGCTACAAACCCGTTTTACTTGCGTGTGCACTTTCAAAGCTTCTCCGATTCTGAATAAACAGGCAACATTAAAGCCGAACTTCGTCGATAAACATATTATTGACTGAAAGAGGGGCGACGAAAAGTAGATGAAAACGCTGATTCTGTCCGAAGAAGATGTGAAAAAAGTACTTTCACTTGAGGAAGTAACCGATGCTGTGGAATCAGCATTCAGAATGAAGGGATTAGGTCATGCCCAAATGCCCCCTAAACAATACCTTTTCATGAAAAAACATAACGGCGACCTCAGAACCATGCCCGCCTACCTCGAAGAAAACGAAGCTGTTGCCGTAAAGGTTGTGAACTCGCATCCCGAAAACCCAAAAAGACATGGATTGCCCACAGTCATGGCAACGATCATATTGGTTGACCCAAGAACTGGCGCACCAGAAGCGATAATGGGAGGAACATGGATAACCGCCTTAAGAACTGGTGCAGCTGGAGCCATAGCAGCGAAGCATCTTGCTAATCCAAACCCAAAAATCGTTGGCATTGTAGGTGCAGGAACGCAAGCAAGAACACAACTGATGGGGCTGGAGCATGTTTTCGAGACAATTGAAGAGATAAGAGTGTGGGACCGAACTGAAAAAACAGCGTTAAAGTATGCTGAAGAGATGAGAATTAGGTGTAATCAAGCGTCCATTTTTTCTGTTAAAAGCATCAAGAAGGCGGTTCAAGGAGTTGACATTATCGTAACTGCTACGCCCTCAAGGAAACCTTTGGTGTCCGCAGAGTGGGTAAACAAGGGAACTCACATCAACTGCATAGGCGCAGACGCTCCAGGCAAACAGGAGTTGGACCCAGCACTCTTGGTCAAGTCAAAGATTGTTGTAGACGACTGGAGCCAGAGTTGTCACGGTGGCGAAATCAACGTTCCGCTAGCCAAAGGAATAATCAAAAAAAGGGATGTTTGGGGCGACATCTGCGAGATAGTGGCGGGACTGAAGCAGGGAAGAACCTCGCCTGAAGAAATCACGGTTTTTACTTCCACGGGGCTTGCCATACAGGATGCCGCCGCAGCCAAAATTGCGTACCAAAAAGCCGTGAAACAGAAAATAGGTGAGCAGATAGACATACTGAACGTCTAAAATCTATTGGCGGGTCCGAGGGGAATTGAACCCCTGACCCCCGGGTTAAAAGCCCAGTGCTTTAGGCGCAAGTTGCTCTTCCTTGCTAAGCTACGGACCCTGCATGCTTTTGGGATAAGCGATTAAATTAAGCCTTTCTATCCTCCTCGAAAATCGAAAACAACATGGGCAATTTTTAAAAAAAGAAAAGGTAAGGGATTGACAGGGGATTGCTTTTCGGCGCCGTTTAAGATTCGTCCCAAGTTTTTTCCAGATATTTCAGGGAGAGGGGTTTCACCATTCTCTCTTCGCCTGTGGTCATCAGAAAGCTCTGTAGGTCCTGCAGATTTTCAGCCCACTTTGTTTTCAGGTCGTCTATGAAACTGGAGTAACCGGAGAAATTTTTGTGGAAAGACAGAATTGCATAGTCCATTCCCATGCCTTCGCCTCCTGCCGCGAAAACAACGTTGGGGTTCTTCATAGCCCATTTCTTTGCCTTATCAGCCACTGCTGCTGCTCCTTTAGCCTTCACGAAGGTCATAGCCATTATCTCGAATCCAAGCTCTGTCCAATCAGGTATAACTGTGTAGTCTATTATGGCGCTCTTCTCAAGCCGCTGTCTCATCCGGGTTATGGTCGGCTGCGAAACTCCTATAATTTTGGCGATTTCCCTGTCGCTTCTCTTCGCGTTCTTCATAAGCTCAAACAGAAGCTTGAGCATCCTTTTTTTCATCATGGCTACAGATTCATAATACGCCTAGATATAAACATTTTGCATAAACGGTGATTGTAGATATGACTTAAATAGACGGATAAATAGCAAAGTTTTTATTGCCTACCCTGAACCAGACACGGCAGCACTCACCTTCTGGATTTAACGCTTCATTTGCCCACTAAGTGGTCAAAATTTCTAAACGTGAAACATTCCACGGAACAACAAGACAGACAAAAAGCTACAAAGTAAACTGTTCCCCGCCCTTGAGAATTCGCTCCAGCGCAGAATTGAGATTGATCATTCCCTGATTCGTTTTTCCAGAAACAGGTATCAACTGAAACTGCAAACCCAAACGATAGATCGCCTGCACCATGTCTCTGCTGAGAAGCCGTCTTGTGCCGCTCAGCTTCTCTTCAATAACAGCCTCAAGGGCGTCGGGGTCGGTAGACCAATCCACGACGCGGTTAGCCTCTTCGGGGGGGAGGAGGTCACATTTTGAAAGCACATGCAGCTGCGGAAAGAAGAAGCGGTTATAGACTGCGGCTGAAAGGAACATGTTAGAGACATAGTTGAGGGGGTTAAAGGAGAAAACAGCGTCAAACAGGTAAACTATAGCCTTCGGCTCCTTGGTCAGCTCGTTCGCTATGTAGGGTCCGCTGGCTCTAAACGCAAACAGTTCCATCTGCCCCGGAGTATCCACTAGGACCACATCAGATTGGAGGTCTTCGATTTCGCTTCCCAGCCTTTCAGCTTCCTCCGCTATCAAATCAGCCGCTAGGACCAAGGCTCCGTTGGGTCCAAGCCCATACTCTTCCATGACGTTGTTAATGTCTATGTAGTTGCGGATGTCAATGTCAGGCGCATAGGGCAAATTCAAGACGCCCGGGTCCAGATTCACGGTCGCAACCTTCTGTTTCCCAGACTTAAGCCATTCATCGAAGGAGGCGGTGAGAAAAGACTTCCCAGACCCAGCTGTCCCAACAACAAAAACTACAACCATACAAACACCTTAAACACAGGAAACGCTTAACCCCATATCCCCGTTAGAAGATATATCTCTTGTCCGCTTTTTGCTAAAACTTAGGCTTCTGATTTGATGGGCTTGATTTTTCCGCCCTTTTCCTTAATCATCTCGCTAAGCTGAAAGAGGGCTTTGCTGACCTCTTTTCTGGCGGTGCTGGAGTCTTTGGCTGTTGTGGAGAGATGAAATTCTATACGTGGAACCCTTTCAGCCCCTTTCGGGTGGGATTTGATGTAAACGTGAGGGTTGTTGTGCATCACCTTCTCGATGAGAGGCGCCATCTCCGACTCTATAACCTTGGTAGTCTCTATGCTTGCTTCAAAGAAGGTTACGTTGCCAGCAGATTTCTTCAAGGCAGAAGCCACGGACTCATCGAATATGCTCTTCATCTCCGAGGGGACTCCGGGAAGAGCGATTATGGTCACGTTTTCATTTTCGATTGATACTGCGGGCGCGGTTCCAACCGGGTTATTTAGAGGTGTGGCTCCTTGTGGAAGCTTAGCCATCTTCACGCGATGAGGAGTCAACTCAGCCGCCTCCATTCTGCCCTCCCGCGCATAGCTAAGGTACTTCTCCTTAACCATTTTCAACGCCTCTTCGTTGACTTTTGTACTGCGTCCCAAAGCTTCTGCTAATCCTTCTAAGGTTTTGTCGTCAAAGGTGGGACCTAACCCTCCTGTGGTTAATATGAAAGCGGGGCTACGTTGAATCGCCTCTTTTATGGTAGATGAGATTTCGTTGATGTCGTCACCCACAACAGTGACACGACGTGTGGCTAGTCCCAGAGTGGTGACTCTTCTGGTTAGCCATTGAGCGTTTGTGTTCAAGGTTTTGCCTATGAGAAGCTCGTTTCCGACGCAGATTATCTCTACAGACTTATCCATGAAAACACCTGACATCTGGTTACTAGCTTGAAGGGTAATAACTGCTTTGTTTAAGAGTGAAATTTCGGTATAAAGCATGTTACCTACTTTTTTGTCAAAACGTTATGGTTTTGCACAGTCTATTTTTTCTTGCCGAGCCACCAATTAAGGTAATCCTTTCTCTGCTGCCGGTGCTGCTCCTCTTCAGTTTCGAATCTTGGCCTCAACTTTTCACGTAACTCGTAGAGTTCTTGAGGAGAGAGAGAAAGACCGCAGCTCTTGCAAACATAACATTTCGTACTGGACACGTAATGTAGTTCTCCGCCGCATTCAGGACAATATCGCATATTCTTCTCCTTTTTCTTTCTGTTCTTCTGTTAGTATATAAAGGTAGATGCTCGAAAACAGGTTTTGGACCTCAGATATAAGCCGAGACATGCCCATCGCTGTATGAAAAATCTTTTAACACCTCTTGACAACATATTTGTTGTATGCAACAATTTTTGGGGGAAATGTATTGACAGGAATCTTTGGAACTGGAGCAGCTCTTAATGTAGACGTCAACCTCGCACTACAGGTAATAATGTTCGTAATCATTGTCATCAGCTTGTTTTACAAGAACAAAAAGAGATTCAACATACACGGCGGATTAATGGGAATCGCAGTTATCCTGCACATACTCACATTTCTAACAGTAATGGGACCAATATTCTTTGGGCAATTCAGCGCGTTTGTGGATTACATTTCATATCCAGAAATTCAAACAACATGGATTCATGCAATCCCAGGAGCCATCGCAATGATTATGGGAATACTTTTGGTGGGAGCTTGGGCAGTCCGTCCATCTAATGTTGCGGCGTGCAGTAGAAGGAAGCGGCTAATGGATGTCACGGTTCTGCTTTGGCTGGTCTCTTTGATTTTCGGAATAGCCACTTACATACTCCTCTACGTTTAACAGAAATTGCATGAAGGTTAATTCCAGAGCATAATAACGGGTCTACGACAAAGAATCAGCGTTGAGCCTCAAACTTTCAGGTTATAAAATTGGTTAAGCCTGCCTCTTTCGCCAGTTCTATGACGCGGTTTTTCTCCTTTTCTGTGAGGCATCTTCGCAGTTCCGGTATCTCGTGGCTTCTCCATTCTGGGCGATACTGGAACATCAGGTTTACGCGAACCCAGTCTCCAAGATTTTCGGCAATCCAATTCAAGATAGGTTTTGTGCAGCACTCCAGATGGTCAGGCAATACCAAGACGCGGACGATAAGTTCCCCATATTTCTTGGCATACATGTGGTTTCGGGTGCAGGCCATCCAATAGTCGGGAGCGTCTGAGATTCTTTCTGCGCAATTTTTGGGTCCATACTTGAAGTCTAGGAGATACACGTCCACGAATCCGGCAAGCAGTTTAGCGGTCTCTAGGCTGTAGTAGGAGTTAGAGTTCCAAACCACAGGCACATTCACGTCAACATGTCTAAAGGTTTCAAGCCACTGCGGCAGCCATGAGGTGGGGTCGCCGCCCACAAGATTGACGTTTCTGCAGCCGCCTTCACGAAGCTTCTCTACCGCCTTCGCCAACTGCCTAGGCGAGTAGATTCCTCCGGACTCGAACCACTGGGATATGCTCCAGTTTTGGCAGTGCAGACATCTTAGGGTGCAGCCTAAAGTGAATATTGTTCCGGAGGGAACGAGCTCAGGCTCTTCGCCAGTATGCGGAAATATTGTTGAAACGGTAATTTGGGTTCCGCACTTGCAGTAACCTAATTCTCCCTTTAGTCTGTTGGAGCCGCATCTGCGAGTACAGAGATGGCAATTTTCGAGGATTCGGTTGGCTATTTCTGTTTTCAGGTCAAGAAACGAGTTCTCCGGAGTCTCCAATTCGTCTAGCCGTTTTTGGCGTGTGTCAATCATCTTTTCGAGAAGAAGGAACTCTTCGGTGAGTTGTTCATGGAGCTTCCACAGTTTCGTCAGTGAATCTTTTTTGTTGAATGTGGCGGGTAGTTTTTTGGCAATAAGGAACTTGGCTGGTTTATCGTCTTCCATGACATCAAAGTATCTTGCTAGGCTGGCTCGAGCATTTTTGTCTCTGAGAACTGTTTTTGCGTCTGGCCTCCAACTTGGCAACATCGGGTTTCGTCCACAAAAACAGTTGGGTGAACAGCAATTTATAGCAGTCGCATTCAGCGTTTCTGGTTTCTCGGCGCGATAAATGGGAATAGGAAAGGGATATAGCATGAAAAGGCTTGATAATATGTTGAGGTTTATGAAAGATGGCAGCATCAGGAGGAGCAGCAGCCGCAGCTATAGCAGCACAGCACACCAGCTCGTATCGAGTCAAATTCAGGAGAAAAGAGTTTCTGGAACTGGTGGAAATAGCCAAACCAGAAATAATCTATCAGACAGGCAGAATGCACTTTTTCGCCTTTGATGGCTTCGTTATGTACACCTTCGAGTGCCAAGACGGCGACTTCAAACAAAAAGTTCTGCATGCAATCGAATTCTCGAACCAAGCTTGGAGCGAGTGACTCCACCAGTCCTCTTTTTTGTTATTCGTTTATTAGGGAAAACAACAGTTTGCTGAGTGCCAAAAGAAGGGAAACATGCTGGCGCCCCAAATATTTCACATCTACCCCGAACCTCCATACAATTTCGATTTGAGCTGCCGCGTCTTCAGTTACGAGAAGCCCATGCCAGAAGTCTATGAGAGGGGAGTGTGGAGGCGGGCAATCCAGTTAGGTTCTGGCAAGCTGATTCCCATTATATTACGTTCCTTAGGCACAGTTGAGGAGCCCAAAATCGAAGTTGAAACGTTCCAGACAGCTACAGAACAGGAACTGAAAAAGAAGCTGGATGAGCTGTTTTCTTTCAGCCAAGACTTGAGTAGCCTCTACACTTTCATGAACAAAGACCCCATCTTGAGAGACTTGAAACAGAAGTTTTATGGATTGAAGGCAGGAAGCATCGGAACCACAGTGTTTGAGAGCATCATCAAATCGATAATTCAGCAGCAAATTTCAATAAGGGTAGCCTTCTCGATAACAAACAGGATGATAACCAGATTCGGCGAAAAGGTAGAGGCAGGGGGAGTTATCCACTATGATTTTCCGACAGCCAAGAGGCTTGCTGAGGCACCTCTAGAGGAGATAAGGCAGTGTGGGTTAAGTTGGCGAAAAGCTGAGTACATCAAAGGAATAGCAGAAAAGGCGGCGGCTGGAGAATTCGATTCTGAGG
>Ga0207752_1001253_pt1 | contig 11807 bp, 8 predicted proteins | sample Pon2CUnioCityCA_6_FD_187272 | JGI IMG/M metagenome (GOLD analysis project Ga0207752, IMG submission 187272) | Marine sediment microbial community from Union City, CA, USA - Pond 2C Sediment 2 (SPAdes) | ecosystem: Environmental > Aquatic > Marine > Intertidal zone > Salt pond sediment ... | reverse complement strand
CGCTCGGTCACGCCGGTGAAAGGGAGTCTCATTTCCTCGCAGATCTCCGCGGCTCCAATCTCACCGGCGGAGTAGATAAGTTTGATAGCCAGCTCGCTCAGCAGACCCATGCTCAGTCCGGTCTCCTGGATGGAGGTGGGCCGCTTGAGTGTTTGGTGCTCTTCTTTCTTATTAATTGGATCGTGTCGCTCATCTAGTTTCACAGGTTCCTCTTCCCCTCGCGTTCCTTCACGTCCTTGGCTGGAGCGGCAGGGCCAGGGAGAAGGTGCTCCCCCGACCTTTCCCTGGGCTCTTTGCGTCCGTCCATCCTCCGTGTACCTCGGCGACGTAGCAGACAAAGGTCCAACCGATTCCGAGTCCCTCCTGGCCGCGCCGTAAGGCCTCGGCGGCCTGCTCGAAGGGGCTTCCCAACAGTGCCAGGCGCTCCGACGTCAGTCCAATCCCCGTGTCCGAGACTTCGATGACGATAGCATCATCGGACTCGAAAGCGCGGACAACGGCTTCGCCGCCGGGGTGGTTAAACTTCACCGCATTGTGGGCCATCTGGAAGACCGCCTCGCCGACCAGCTCAGCGTCTATCTGAGTCTCGGGCAGGTCCAAGGGGACCAGAACACGGAAATCCACGTCTCGACCCTGGGCGATCAAAGCGACTGGCTGAGCAGCCCAGGGAATCACCTGATCCATCTTATGGCATCCGAGACTGGGCTCCCGTTGCTTTGTTGCCAGTTCAGCGAACTTGACCACGCCCTTGATACGCTGGTGGAGGCCAGCAATCCCGGCAACCAGGTCCTCCACCGTCTCCTTGAATTCCGGACTCAAATCCTGGCTCTGCTGCTGAAGGAGCTGCAGGATCGCGCCAAGGGAGGCGAACGGGGTGAGAAGTTCGTGGGTCACCGTGCTGAGGAAGTCGGCTTTGAGGCGATCCATCTCTGCGAGGCGCTCTTGAGCTCTCTCGAGGGCCTCTCGCTGTTCTCGTTCTCGTTGCCAGAGCACCTTTAGATCGCGAGCATATACCGTGAGCTGGTCCGGCGACATTGTGTTGATACTCGGGCGGGGAGGGTGAGGGGGGGCCAGATCATCGGCCAAGGTTTCCTTCACCAGATCGATGAGCTGGACAGGGCTGAAGGGCTTGGTCACGTAAGCTGTGGCCCCTGCCGCCATACCCAATGCACGATCTTCTTCTTGGGACTTCGCTGTGACGAGAATCACCGGGATGTCGTCAGTCTCTGAGTCCGTCTTTAGGGTAGCGCACACCTCGATGCCGGATATGCCCGGCAGCATCACGTCCAGCAGCACCAAGTCGGGGTGTAGCTTCCGTGCCAGTGATAGCGCTTCCTTGCCGTTGGGGGCAATGACTGTCTCTAGTCCCTCCAGGCTCACGGTCGTGGCGATGGCTTCCGCCAGCATCTCTTCGTCCTCCGCGATAAGCACCGTCTTCTTGGTGTCCTCTACCATAGGATCTTTGTCAGGTACTCCGCGATGGTTCTGTACTGTTGGTCCGCGAATCCATCCAGGTCCATCACGACCATCGGTTTGTTCTGATTCACTGACTCGAAAGCCAGTTCCGGAGCTGGCGGAATCACACCTGCGAAATCGTGCCTCAGCATCTCTTCCAGAAGATCCTCAGCTAGGCCCACCAGCTTCAGAGTCTGAACGTCATCGTCTATGATCAAGATATTCTGTGACACGCTTTATGCTCCCTGGCAACTTGCGCGGGAGGAGCCAAGAGCCGATACGTCATTCATCAAGTGCCTGCCGCACCGCTTGTGCCAGTGCAGGTGCATCGAAGGGCTTGTGGAGCACGCCAGTGAAGCCCACCACCTTCGTAAGATTCTCCATCTCCTCATCCATGGTGTACCCGGTGACCGCTAGGGCGGGAAGATCCGGATACATCTTCATCAGCTTCCGCATCAGCGCTTTGCCCCCCATCCGGGGCATAACGATATCCGTGATGACGAGATCGACCATGATCCCCTGGAGTGTCTCCAGAGCTTCGTTCCCATTGGCGGCCGTGAGCACGCGATAGTCCAGAGCGGTGAGCATCTCGCGCCCCGCCTCGCGAAGGTTCTCTTGATCCTCCACCAGCAAGATCATCTCTCCGTTCCCCCGTGGGGTAGACGAGTCTTTCTCTTCCTCTTTCGTCTGCTCCTCCACGTGGACTGGGAGATAGACGTGGAAGGATGAGCCCACACCCAGCTCCGTCTCTACATCGATTGCGCCATGGTGCTGCTGGACGATCCCATAGACTTGGGCCAACCCCAGCCCGGTTCCCTTCCCTGGTGCCTTCGTGGTGAAGAAAGGCTCGAAGATACGATCTTTCACTTTTTCAGTCATTCCAGTCCCGGTGTCGGAGACGGTCAGGCAGACCCAGTCGCCGGGCTCCATGCCAGGCACCGGAGGATCTCCGCTGGGCGGGATGGTCGTCGTCGAGAGAGCGATCTCCAAATCCCCTCCCTCTGGCATCGCGTCCCGCGCATTCAGCGCCAGGTTCATCAGCACCTGCTGAATGCGGGTGGGATCGGCTTCGACCGCGGCCGCTGAGGAGCCTATCGCCAGGGTGACGCGAATGTTTTCAGGGATCGTCTGTTGCAGGATATCCGCCCCTTCCTCAATGAACTCGACCAGGTCGACCGGTTGAGTCTGCATAGCCGATCGTCCGCTGAAGTCCAGGATCTGCTGTACCAGGTCCGACGCCTGTTGGGCCTCGCTCGTGATTACCTCGAGAGCGTTCTCAATCTGCGGATCGAGTCCGACCTTTCGTGAAGGCATCCCGGCGTAGAGAATGATGGTGGTCAGGAAGTTCCGGAAGTCATGGGCGATGCCGCCGGCCAACTGCCCCACGGCCGCAAGACGCTCATTGCGCTGGAGTTGTTCCTCCATCTCCAGGCGTTCCGAAATATCGCGGGAGTCGCTGAGTACGGCCTGCTGTCCCCTGTAGTCGATGAGTCGGCTGCTCACCTCCACCGGAATCTTGCTCCCATCCGCCCGGACCTGGAACGTCTCGAAGACCAGACGCTCGCGCCGCCGTAGATCCTCGATTCGTTCCACTACCTGCGGGGCTTGCTCCGGCGCATCGATGTCCTCGATGGTCATACGGAGCAGTTCGTCGCGGTTATAGCCCAGCCGCTCGCAGGCCACGTCATTGGCTGCCAGCAGCTTGCCTGTCAGGTCGTAGATAAAGGTAGCGTCGCTGGCGCTGTTGAATAGATCTCGATAGCGAGCTTCGCTTTCCTGGTGGGCTAGGTGAGCACGACGACTGGCCACGACTGCCGCCAGCGATTCGAACAACTGCTGGACGTAGAAGCGCTCCTCGCGGGAGAAAGTGTGAGTTTCTGACCATAAGTACTTCACCACACCCTGCCAGCGACCGCTGCTCCGCAACGGTACCAGAATCGCAGACTGGAAGCCAGACACATCGGCGAACTCGAGCATCCGTTCATCGACGCGCGGGTCCGTCTCCACGTTCGATATGAAGACAGGCTCGTCCGGCGTCTCCAGCCACAGGGCTGAAATTGGGGAGCTATCCACCTCTTGGAGTTGCTGAAGATCCGGATGGTCCGGCACGACGAGCCCATCTTCCCAGATGGCGACGGAGCGGCGATGGGTCGGGCGTCCGTCCTCGTCCGTCTCCAGGTACGCCAGAGAGATCCTCGTCGGTGGCTGGTCAACGTCGATGCCCATTGCGACTGTGGTGAGGATCTCCTCCGCGTTGCTCGCCTGCGACAAAGCAGCCTGTATGGCTGCCAGCCACTCGAGTTGAACAGTCTGTTTTTCCAGTTCAGTGTTGATGCGCGCCAATTCCTCCGACTGTCGCGCCAGGGCTTCCTGCGCTCGTTTCCGCTCGGTCACGTCGAGACCATATACGTTCACATAGCCCGCTTCGGACATCGGGGCGACGGACAAGGAGAGAGTCCTATTCCTCACCTGGACCTCAGCCTCACCCCCCTGACCCGAACGGAGAACGCGCAGGCTGAAACTCCTCCAGTCGTTGGGCAGGGCGTCGCCCGGCTGGCAGTCCCAGGCCTCGAGCAAGGGTGCACTCGCCTGGTTGGCGTAGAGGATGGAGCCGTCCTCTGCGATTCGCAGCACTGGGTTGGGGTTCTCGCTGGGAAACCGCGCCAGCCGCTTCACCTTTTCCTCGGCTCGCTTCCGCTCTGTGATGTCGATGGCGGCTACCACGACCTTCGAGAGGGTCTCCTCGTGGCCGGGCATCGCCGACCAGCGGACGATGACGTCTCGTCGCTCGCCGTCCAGCGTCCGCGTGACGAACTCTAAGTCGAACTGCCTCTTTCCCGCGGCGATCAAGGCGAGTTCCTCCGCAAAGGCAGCGTACGATCCCTCAGTGAAGACAGTGTGCAGGCTCGAGAGAAGTTCCTCCTTGCTCTCGGCTCCGTGTAGCCTGAGGGCCGCCTGATTCACGTCGAGAATCCCGACCTCCGACACGCACTCCAGGACTCCTTCGGAATGGGCAGTGAAGTAGGATCGGAGGTCATCAACGCCGTTGCGCTGCAGTTCTTCAAGCCGGGCCTTGACGTCCGAGAAATCCTCCTCCCACAATGGAGTCGGCGAGTTCTCGAAGAGACCCCGATACCGCTCCTCGGAGATGCGCAGCGCTCTAGTGGCCTGCTCGCTCTGCTCCTCCATCTCCATGCTGTGAAGCGCCAGCGCGATATCGTCGGCGACCTCGCCAAACAGCGAGAGTTCCTGCTCTGACGCAAAGTCGACAGTTGTGGTGACGATAAGCACCCCATATACCTTCCCGGCGTGCGCCAGCGGAGTTGCGAGCCCGCTATGCGGGCCGCGAGCTTCCACCAGCGGACAGCTGGCACAGGCAGCCTCGGATTTCTCCAGGACCAAAGCTTTCGACTGATCTAGGGCGTGACGTGCACAGGGGGGCCACCCCCCTTTATCGAAGGCCCCCGCCATATCTGTCGCCTGCTCTGTCACTCCGGCTGAGACGAATTGCGAGATCTCTCCCCGATCATTTCGCAGGGCGATCCAGGCGCTAAGATATCCGCGGGTCTCGATGAGACTTTCGCAGGCGCGTCGCATCAAGCGATCTCGATCTGGCTCTCGGACGATGAGGCGATTGACGCTCCGGATCGCGTCGAGCACGGCGTTGACGTGCCTGATTTGCTCCTCTGCCTGCGTCTTCTCCGCCACCAGTTGCTGTTTCTCGAGGATTTTCCGCACCTCGGCGAGAACCTCGTCCATGTTCAGCGGTTTAGTAATGTAGGCGGTGGCACCTGCGTTCAGCGCCTGCATGGCCGTCTCGGTCGAGGCGTAGCCTGTGACCATGATCAGCTCCATCTGAGGGTGGCGCGTCTTGAGCGGTGCCAGCAACTCGACGCCCTTTCCGTCGGGGAGCTCAATGTCCAGGAGACCGGCGTTGAACGGGCCATTGTTCGCCTTCTCCAGAGCGCCCTCAACTGTTCCGGTCGTCACGATATCACACCCTTCTTTGCCGAGCACGAGAGCCAACAAGTCGCGGCTATTCGAGTCGTCATCCACGATTAGGATGCGTGGTTGCACTTTCATCCTATTGGCTCCAGTGACTCGCCACCGCCATTAGTGGCTCGCCCGTGTTACCTCTCCGATCCAAGGTGGGGGCGGTTCCAACCCCATTCTATCAGCGCCGACAACGCTCTTCTGTTCCTTAGCCGGCTGCGCTACCAGTTGGCGAGAGGGATGTAGTTGCTCCGTCGCTCGTCAGTTGCTCCAGCACCTCGGCGACCCGTTCGAACTCCGTAGCCTTGTCGAAGAAGTAGGCCGCCCCGGCCTGAAGACATCGATCCCGATACTGCCGGTTGGGGAACGACGTCAGTACCATTGTGGCTGCGGTGGCCTCGCTCCTTCTCAGGGTTTCCAGAGTCTGGATGCCATTGGTGTTGGGCATCCGGATGTCGAGGATCAACACGTCTGGTCGTAGGCTCTCAACGAGCTCGAGCGCCTCGCTCCCGTCGCTGGCCTCGCCGACGATAGCGACGTTCTCTACTTCGGAGACAAGTTCGCGCACGCGTACGCGTACTGCATCCGAGTCATCGGCAATCACAACCCTGAGCATTTGTCTGAACCTCTCCCTGTTGGCGTTGTTGGGTCTGCGGTGTCGATTGTTCTTGGTTCACCACGTGGCCGTTCCATAATCTGATCGGTCTCAGTGGGGCACTCGGTGAACGTGTGTCTATAGGTAGTGTAACATAGGCGGGTTTGGATGTCTGTAGGAGGATTCTGAGATTTGCGTAGGACAAATCCTACACGAGCGAGGTCACAATATTTGCCTGACGACGTAGGGCAGGTTCCTGACGATGTAGGACAAGTTTCCATACCTGCCGACGTTCTGCGTTCGAGGAGGAGAGCTCTCGTCGAGGTCCGACAACACGGGGCAGGCTTTCACACCTGCTGGACTCTTCACTTCACCAATCTGTGCTTGAGGGCGTAACGGATGATGTCCGCGGTGGACTCCAGGTGGAGCTTCTCTAGGATGCGAGTGCGGTACGTGCTGATCGTCTTCACGCTCAGAGAAAGGTCATCGGCGATGTCACCGATCGTTTCTCCCGAGGCAAGGAGGCACATAACTTGGAACTCTCGGTCCGAAAGAGCTTCGCGGGGAGGGAGGTTCTGCTCGTCCAGACGGTCGGCCAGTATGGCGGCTACCGAGGGCGTGATATATCTCCGGCCTTCTGCCACCTGGCGGATGGCAGCGACGAGTTTGTCCGGCGCGCTTCCCTTGGTCAGGTAACCGGCGGCGCCGGCTTTGAGAACCCGCGTGGCGTACTGCCTCTCTCCGTGTACGCTCAGAACGAGGACGGGAAGGTTGGGGCGAATGTCTTGGAGCTGGCGCAAGACCTCAAGCCCTCCACCGCCGGGCATAGCGATATCGAGGACCAGCACGTCGATGTCTTTCTCGCGCACGAGACGGACCACCTCGCCCGCAGTGCCAGCCTCACCGGCGACCACCAGGTCACGCTCGTCCTCTAGAATCTGAAGCAGACCACGACGGACCACAGCATGGTCGTCGGCGATAAGTACTCTAATCATCATCCCGCGAATATCACCACCGTTCACAAATGGCATAAACGGGACCGAGGATATCGCGAATAGTATCATAAATTTCGCGAACGGGCGAGTCGCACGAATGTTGCGAAAGGGACTCGCTGGCGATACGAATTGGCCGAATAGCGTGGATGGTTTGGGAATGGCTTTCTTTCCCCACCGTCATTCTCGCCGCGTCTCGTGACCTCGTCGGGGAATCCGGGTGGTCACCGAGGTTCCACCGTTCGGATGGCCTTCGAACGTCACACTGCCACCTAGTGTATGAGCGCGCTCCCGCATACCCATCAGTCCCAGCGATTCCCCGTCGGTCAGCTCCTTCTCAGTGATACCCCGGCCATCGTCCCGCACAGTCAGCGTTACCTCTATGGGGGCGACGTCCAGACCGACGCGCACCCGGGAGGCCCGTGCGTGGCGTGCCACGTTAGTCAGCGCCTCCTGGAGAATGCGGAAGAGGGCTGTGACCAGCTGACGATCGAGGTGGTCTCCCTCCTCGTCCAGGTGCAGCTCGCACACGATGCCGCTTCGCTCGCTGAAGGTCTCGGCTTGCCACTCGATGGCCGCCGCCAGCCCCAGATCGTCCAGGATGCCGGGCCGAAGTTCGCTCGCGATACGCCTTACGTCCTGAAGGGTCTCATCAATGGCCTCCGACATGGCGTCGGCCTTCCGCAGGAGGTCGGGCTCATCCTGCGGCAGCCGCTTTCTCAGCCAGGCCAGATCCATCTTCAGCGCCGTCATCATCTGTCCGAACTCGTCGTGAATCTCCCGTGCGATGCGCGTTCGCTCCTCCTCCCGTATGTTCTGGAGGTAGCTAGCCAGGTCGCGCAGTTGCCGGCGGGCAGCGCGTTCAGCCTTGTAGAGACGTCCGTTCTCCAGGGCGACGGCCATCTGATCGGCCACCGTCTCCATCACCGTCACGTCGTTCTCCTCGAAGGCGCCGGGCTCCTCGCTCTGGACATCGAGCACGCCCACCACGTCGTCGGCGATGCAGATCGGCACGCTCAGCTCCGACTGGGTGTGGATCTGATCCGGGTAGCAGTTGACGTAGCGCGGGTCCGCCTCGACGTTATTCACCACAACCGTCTCTCCGTGGCAAGCAACCCAGCCGATCAGTCCCTCTTCCAGGTCCATCTGCAGGCCTTCGTCCATGATGTCGGCGAAGCGACCGGCAACCGTGCTCAAGGTCAGCTTCCGGTTGTCTTGATCCAGGGTCAGAACGGCCACGTTGTGATAGCCGAAGCTTCTCTGGACGATCTCAACGGCGCTCTCCAAGACGGCCTCCAGACCCAGGGCGCGGGTGATCTGATTCCCCATCTCGTTCAGGAGGGCCAGCTCGGCCAGCCGCTGCTCCAGCGCCTCCTCGGCCTGACGCTGCTCCGTAATATCTCGCACCGCCGACAAGACGGTCTCGACGCGACCGTCTTCACCCACCTCCGGCGCTATACGGCCATCGAAAACCGTTCGCCCTTGCAGGCTCTCGAACTCGAACTCAAACGCCTGGGGCTTCCCCGTGTCAAAGGCCCTGCGGATTGGCGCTTCCCATATTTCGACCGTCTCACCCGTGAAGCCCAGCTCTTCGTTTGTTTTCCCGATCAGTTCGTCCGGCGTGAGTTCCACGTATCGGCTGACAGCTGGACTCACGTACAGATACCGTACGTCCTCATCGAAACGAGCGACGATGTCCGGGTTATGCTCCGCCAGCGCTCGGAAGTCCTCCTCGCTCTCCCGTAGTCTCCTTTCCGCATCCTTTCTCGCCGTGATATCCCTCGAAACCCCGATGATCGCTGTCAGCTTGCCGTGTTCATCTTGAACCGGGGTGTTGGTCACCAGAGCGTGGAAGGTGGTGCCGTCCTGGCGCTGCACTCGGAAATCTCCAGTCCACCGCTCACCGGTTTTCAGCCTTTCCATAATCTCGGTGGCCCGTTCCTCCGATCCTAGGGCTGGTGTCACGTCCAGCACGTTGCGGTCCAAGACCTCTTCTTCTGACCATCCGTAGAGTCCCTCTGCAGCTTCGTTCCAGTAGATCACCGTACCGGTTGGATCGCTGGCTATGACCGCCTCACCGACCGCATCCAGTAGGCTTGCCTGAAAGTGAGCTTGCTCCTCAGCACGTTTGCGCTCTGTGATGTCCCGCAGGGCTCCGTTGTAGTAGCATATCTCTCCCTGGTCGTCTCGCACGGCTCGGCCCGTATCCAGCACCCGTATGATCTCGCCATCCCTGCGGCGCAATCTGACTTCCACGCTTTCCCACGTGCCGCAACTCTCCAATGCCTTCAGCCGGCGTTTCCGGTCTTCCGGATCCAGGTAGAAGGTGAACGCGTTCGCCTTGAGGAACGACTCTTGATCGGAATAGCCCAGCATCGCCGCTAGCGCCGGATTCGCGTCCAGAATCTCTCCCTCTGGCGTGCTCCGGTAGAGTCCAATAGGAGTCTCCTCGAAAAGGGTACGGTAGCGCGCCTCCGCCTCCCGCTGCGCCGCCTCGGCTCGCCTCCGCTCAACGATCTCGTCTTGTGCTCGTTCATACATCTGGGCTTTCTGGATGGCGAGCGTCGCTGACGCGGCCAGAGATTTCAGTAGGGTGGCATCGCCAGCGCTGAAACGGCTGGTCGCCTCGTCGACGGCCTGGAGTGCGCCGATCGTATCTCCTTCGCTGCGAAGCGGGACGGTGAGGATCGATCGCAGCCCCAGGCCTGTCTGCTCATCCACGTCCTCGAAGTGGCGCTCATCCGTTTGCGCATCCGCTACGATAGAGCTCTTCCCATGGCTCACCACCCAGCCGACGATTCCCTCCCCCGGCGCCAGCCGCCAGCCGCGTACGGTGTCGCCCTGCGGGCCACTCGCCTGTCGACAGATGAGTGCTCTCGTGTCAGGATCTCTCAGCCAGATGGAACATCCCGCCACGCCTAGTACGCGGCGCACCTCCTCCAAAACGGTCCCCAGCACCTCGTCCAGGTCCAGACTGGCGTTGAATGCGTGACCAGCCCGGTTGAGCAGCTTCAGCTCGCGAGCACGACGACCGATCGCTTCCTCTGCTTCCTTCCGCTTGGTGATGTCCTCCAGAAGATGCACGAACCCGATAAGATAGCCGTCCTCATCCAGCATAGGATCGACCGTGGCCTCCAGCCACCGATCCTCCTTCTGCCAGACGTGGCTTGCCCTCTCCTGGGACTCCAATGCTTGGAAGTACGGACACCGTTCGACCATCTCAGATGCCCCGTGCAACATCTCGCAGCATTGGTGGCCGATGATCTCCGTGCGCGGTTGCCCGATGAAGGCGACCGCTGCTTGGTTACAGCGCACGATCCTTCCCCCGGCGTCGAGCAGAAAGAGCGGATCGTTGATGGCGTTGAAGGTGGCCTGCCACTGGCGGGTGGAGATGCGTGCGTCTCGCCTCGCTGCCCGGCGCTCGTCGCCCAAACGCTTCGTCTCCAGTACATGCTCGACCACCGGTCCCAGTCGCTCCAACCGGTCCTTCAGCAAGTAGTCGTCGGCCCCCTGCCTCAGGCACGCCACGGCATCTTCTCCCTTGGTGACGCCAGTAATAACCACGAACGGGATGTCCAGATCACGCGCCTGCAGCAGGCGTAGCGCCTCCATCGCATTGAACCGTGCCACGACATAGTCGGCCAGAATCACGTCGAGATCTGGCCTGAGTCGCGCGACGTATTGTTCTTTGGTCTCGACTCGCTCCCAATCCGGGTCAAATCCGGCCTGGCGAAGCCCATCGATTATCAGCTCTGCGTCGGACGATTGGTCTTCTAGGATTAGGACCTTTAAGTCTCTGCCCATATCAGCGACTCCTCCACCGTTTCAACTCGCTTCGGACCGGCTGTGTACCTGCCCACCCTCTACCATTCCTCTCTTGCCGCCTCCCACTCCTCCGGCGTGTTCACGTTGCGGAAGGAGTCCAGCTCTGGATCCAGCACCCTTATCTCCTCGGGCGCAACGTACCGGACGCGCACCTCGGGGAAGAAGGAGATGATGCGCCGCCTCCCGGCGCGGATAACCCGTTCGATTGCCGGCAGGCACGTCCGCCGGTAGGCCGCGTGGAGCGGTTCTACGTACTCACCACGCCGGAGCAGCGCGACGTCGAATCCCTCTGCCCATCCAGCGAATGCTCGTAGAACCTTCGGCTTCAGAAAAGGCATGTCGCAGCCCACCGCCAGGGTCAGCTCGTGAGAGGCTGCGTCCAGTCCGGCGTGGAGACCGCCTAGGACGCCGACGTCTGGGAAGCGATCCTGGACGACCGGAACACCGAAGCCTGCGTAAGGCGCTACGTCTCCCGAGACGATCAGCACCTCGCTGCACACCCTCATCAGACGCTCGACGACGATCTGGATCAGGGGGCGTCCGTCCAGCTCTAGAAGCGCTTTGTCCCGCCCCATTCTTCGGCTGGCCCCGCCTGCCAGCACGAGGCCGGACAGGTCATGCTTGGTCTGTTCCGGTCCCATTGCTGAAGAGCCGACTCTCCACCTCTCTTAGCCGGTCGATCCCCTTTATCTCGTAGGGGAGCAGCGGCATCTTGGTAAGCTCAAGGGTGTCGCCATACTCATCCCGCAGCATCTGAACATAGGGCTGCTGCATGTCCCTCCGCTGCCGGAGAAAGTCACATTCCGCGTTGACGATGACGTTGTTGATGATCAGATGTTGGACGTCGATCCCGTGGTCTGCCAGTCCCCGCTTCACCCGGCAGGTCTGGTAGACGCCCAGAGCCTCCGGGATCGTCACCAGGATGAACCCGACGTTGGCCGGATCCG
>Ga0207752_1001252_pt1 | contig 11809 bp, 10 predicted proteins | sample Pon2CUnioCityCA_6_FD_187272 | JGI IMG/M metagenome (GOLD analysis project Ga0207752, IMG submission 187272) | Marine sediment microbial community from Union City, CA, USA - Pond 2C Sediment 2 (SPAdes) | ecosystem: Environmental > Aquatic > Marine > Intertidal zone > Salt pond sediment ... | reverse complement strand
GGTCTCTTCTTTTTCTGGCAAAGAAACCGGCCGGCAACGGCCACGGCTCCTCCCGGTCGCACCTACGAGCCACCGACGGACCTTGCACCGGCTCTGGCCGGTACGCTCACCGGCGACGGGCTAAAACCTGGCTGGTCCCAGGCGCTGGCCACCCTCTTCTCGCTGGCCGATCGGGGTATTCTGACTATCGAGGAAGAGGAAGAGAAAAAGTGGTACCGTTCACGCGACTTCGTTATCGCATTACACGATCCGGCGCCAGCCGGCTTGCTGCCCCACGAGGAGCGCCTGCTCGATCTGCTTTTTGCAGCTAAGAAGGGACGAACGCGCACCGTCAAATTGTCAGAATTGAGCCGGCGACTCTCGTCCAAACAGTGGAAAGCGTACGAGGAAGCCGTACAGTCAGAGATCAGGGAGGCGGGCCTGGTCAACCAGCAGCGGCAACAGGCGAAGGCACGCCTGAACATCGCCGCGCTGCTCGTGCTCTTCGCCGGCCTGGGCAGCTTGCTGCTGGCTATTCGCTGGGGGCCCTGGGCGCTGGTGGTTGCATTTAGCCTCTCAGCCGTAAGCATTGGGACGCTGATTGCTGCCGGTGCCTACCGGCCCTTGTCAGAAGAAGGTGCCCGGCTTGCCGCGCGCTGGCAGGCCTATCGAAACTACTTGCAGGCAATCAGCAAAGGGAAAGCGGCAGCCACGCGTCCGGACCTGTTCCAGTTATACCTCCCTTACGCGGCCGGGTTCGATCTCCTGTCGCCCTGGGCGAAGCATTTTGAGAAGGAGGAGGGAACCACACTGCCCCCCTGGTTCCATGCCGTCTCGGCTGCAAGCGCGGACAATATGGCTGCTTTTGTCGCCATGTCCGCGGCCGCCTCCAGCTCGGGCGGCTCTGCGGCCGGCGCAGCCGGAGCCGGCGCGGCCGGTGGTGGCGCTGCCGGGGCCGGCTAAAAGAGAAGGACGATACGGAGCGGATTCCCGGCACTGGTCAAAATAGCGAAGTGCTATACAGTTGCGCTGAAGCCTGACAGAGATCTGCCGGGTCATAGGGCAGTTGTCATGAGCCCTGGATGCCGGTAACTGACAGCAAGAAGGAGCGTGACATTAATGATTGATTTGACAAAGCGCAATCGCCTGGAAGCGACGATCGCCGGGCAGCAAACGGACCGGCCGCCGGTGGCACTGTGGCGCCACTGGCCGGGCGATGACCAGGATGCCCGGGCGCTGGCTGCAGCCCACATCAAGTGGCAACAGGATTACGATTGGGATTTCGTGAAGGTATCTCCGGCCAGCAGCTTCTGTCTGGTAGACTGGGGCGTCGAAGATGAGTGGCGGGGCCATCCAGAAGGCACCCGGGCATACACCAGGCGGGCCGTATCTACGCCGGACGATTGGACCCGGCTCCAGGTCCTGAATCCCGACGAAGGGATGCTTGCCGTGCAAATAGAAACGTTAACGCGGCTGCAGGACGTGTTCAAAGCAGAGATCCCGTACATCGCCACCATCTTCTCTCCATTGGCCCAGGCGAAGAACCTGGCGGGCAAGGAGCGGGCCCTGAGCCACATGCGCAGTGACCCGGCTCAGTTCCTGGAAGGGTTGGAGACGATCACCGAGTCCACGCTGCGCTATGTGGAAGCCGCCAAGAGTACCGGGATAAGCGGCATTTTCTACGCCACCCAGCACGCGCGTTATGCGCTGATGAACCAGGCAGAGTACCAGACTTTCGGCGAGGCTTTTGACGAGCATATCCTGGATGCTGCCAGCGATCTGTGGTTGAACGTCCTCCACCTTCACGGCACGGACGACGTTATCTTTGACCTGATTGCCGACTATGACGTGCCGGTGCTCAACTGGCACGATCAGGATTGTGACGTCAGTCTTGGAGCAGGATTGCAGCAAATTGCGGGCGCTGCCAGTGGCGGCGTTTCGCGAGAGACAATGCACCTGGGCACGCCCCAGGAGGTAGTGGGAGAAGCGCGCACGGCCATGGCCGAAACGAAGGGCGAACGTCTGATCCTGGGCACAGGCTGTGTGATTATGACCAATACGCCGCTGCGCAATATCCGCGCGCTGCGCGAATTTGTGGGATGAGGGCTGCGAGCTAACGATGGCCGAGACGGTGGACGGCATCTGGCCCCGGGCGATCCTGCACCTGGACATGGATGCCTTTTATGTCAACGTTCACCTGTTGGATCACCCAGAAGACGCCGGCATCCCGTTGGTAGTGGGTGGGCGCCCCGACGGGCGGGGGGTAGTGGCTTCCGCCAGTTACGAAGCGCGCCGTTTTGGCATCCACTCGGCTATGGCGGCGGCAACCGCCATTCGTCTCTGCCCCCACCTAAAATTCGTGAATCGGAATGGCCCGCAGATCAGGGCGTGCTCGCAGCAGGTGATGGCCGTCCTGGAGAGCTACGGGCCGGTAGAGCAAATGAGCGTGGACGAAGCATACGTGGATCTGAGCGACCGGCCGGTACCGGCTGCGCTGGCGCCGGCCATCCAGCACCGGGTCCGCCGGGAAACCGGCCTGCCGGCTTCGGTAGGCTTGGCTACCAGCAAATTAGTGGCCAAAGTGGCCTCCGATTATGACAAACCGGAAGGGTGTACCATTGTGGCGCCCGGCGAAGAAGCCGCTTTCCTGGCACCTCTGCCGGTGCGCGCGCTATGGGGGATTGGCCCGCGCACGGCCGAGCGGTTAGGGATGCTGGGACTCCGTACCTGCGGAGAGCTGGCCGCTGCGGACCCGGCAGTGCTAAGACTGGAATTCGGCAGTCACGGAGAGGGTCTGCAGGATCGGGCGCGGGGCATCGACGAGCGGGCGGTAGTCGCCGACCCCGGCCCACCTAAATCAATCAGCCAGGAACGAACCTTTGCCCGGGACGTCGACGATCCGGATTATCTAGAGGAGCAAATCGAAATGATGGGCGAACGGGTGGCTGCATCGTTACAAAAGCGGGAGCTACTGGCCTTTACCGTCTCGGTCAAATTTCGCTGGCCCGACTTCACGACCTTTACCCGCCAGAAGACAATTCCCGTGGGGATAGACGAGGCCGGCAGCATTATCCGGGTGGCCCTGGCAATCTGGCGAGAACACTGGCCATCGGGCCAGCCGGTACGCCTGCTGGGGGTGGGGGTAAGCAACCTGGCACGTCCGCGCGGACGGCAACTACCGCTGTTCGACCCCTTGTGGGGCTATCCGGATGTGTAGGAACCGGCCGGTCGGCTGAAACCACAGCGACTACAACACCGCCTTCACGTTATTCGGTGCGGCCAAGAATGTGGGTGGCGATGGTAGCCCCACTGCCGCCGATGTTCTGGGTGAGGGCGACCCGCGCACCGTCAATCTGGGCAGCGCCGGCTGCACCACGCAACTGCAGCGTTGCCTCCGCCAACTGGTAGAGGCCGGTAGCGCCGACGGGGTGACCCCGTGCCTTGAGCCCACCCATGGTACAGATCGGGATGCGCCCTTGCGGCGTAATCTCTCCTTCCAGCCCCAGACGGACACCCTCGCCCGGTTCGGCAAAGCCACAGGCCTCCAGGGAAAGGGCTGCCATGATGCTGAAGGCATCATGCAGTTCAAACAAATCAATATCGTCTGGGCCGACGCCGGCCTGGCGATAAGCGCGGGCAGCCGATTCCTCGGCCGCTTTCAGCCAGAGCGGGTCCTTCCGATCGTGAATGGCCAGCGTATCGGTGGCAACGGCCGAGCCCAGAACCCGCACGGCATCCGGGGCCTTTTCGGCCGGGACCAACAATAGTGCGGCAGCACCGTCGCCAATGGGCGACGCGTCGAAAAGGGAAACCGGATCGGCAACCATCCGTCCCTTCTCGTAAGTCGCCCTGGTAATCGGCTTGCGAAACATGGCATTGGGATTGTGAGCGCCGTTCGCGTGGGCATTAATGGGGAAGGGAGCGAAATCGACGTGTTCGTAGCCATATTCGTGCATGTAGCGCCGCATGATGAGCGCATTCAGACCGACGAAGGTCACGCCTTGAATCCCCTCATATTCGGCGTCGGCCGCGCCGACGAGCGCGGTGGTTGTGTTTTGCCCGCCGGTCTCCGTCATCTTCTCGACGCCGACGGCGAGTACTGCCTCCCGCTCGCCGCTGGCGACGGCAATAATGCCCTGGCGCATAGTGCTTCCGGCCGAACCACAGGCAGCCTCCAGCTTCACGGCTTCTATCCCCCACAGGCCAAGAAAGTCGGCGACGAGAGCGCCCAATTGCCGCTGCTGGTTCAGGGTACCGCCGGTCATATTCCCTACGTAGAGTGCATCTGCACGCTCCAATCCCGCATCTTCAAGCGCAGCCCGGGCTGCCTGCACGGCCAGATCCCGGATGGATAACTCCCAATGTTCGCGCACGGGCACCTGCCCGACGCCTAAGATTGCCACCTGGCGCATAAATTCTCCTTCGGTTGTTTTGACGGTGTCGCAGTGACGCGTCCCCTAGTGTATCGAATAAAACCACCAGAAACTATCAAATCCGGCGGGCTCTCTCCCAAATGGTACCGAAAGGAGGCACGGCCGGCGCCGCACCTCCTCGGGCAGCTTCAATCGGCGGCAGGTGCTACCGGCATGGTCGACTCGATGGTATAGGTCCAACCGTAAGGATCGTCCCTCAGCCCAAACTGGATGCCGGTCAACTCATCATAAAGCCGTTGCGCGACCGGGCCGACTTCGTAGCCGTTTATGACGTACTCCTGTCCACGATACCCGAACCTACCCACCGGGGCGATGACGGCAGCCGTGCCGCAACCGAAAACCTCGGTGATCCGGCCTGATTTCACATCCTGTAGCATTTCGTGCACATCCACACGCTCTTCACTTACCTCAAAGCCCAGATCCTGCCCGAGATGGATCACCGACTTGCGCGTGATGCCGGGTAGAATGCTGCCCGTGAGTTCCGGAGTGACGATCTTTCCTCCCTCGTAGACGAAGCAGATGTTCATTGCGCCGACTTCTTCCACGTAGCGGCCCTCGATGGCATCCAGCCACAACACCTGAGAATATTTTTCCCGCCGGGCTTCTTCGCTCACCAGCAGACTCGCGGCATAATTGCCACCGGTTTTGGCCGCGCCAGTGCCACCGACGACGGCACGCCGGTAATCATCGGAAATGTAAACCGGGATCGGGTTAAATCCTTCCCGAAAATAGGAACCGACCGGACCGACGATTACGTAATGGAGGTAATTCCTACTGGCGTGCACACCCAGGGCGGTATCAGTACCGATCATCACCGGGCGAATATAAAGAGAGCCGGGCGGGTCGGGTACCCAGCGTTGGTCCAGCGCCACCAATTGAACCACCGCCTGCAGATGCTCTTCCTCGTCGACGACGGGCATTGCCATCCGCCGGGCGGAATTATTAAAGCGCTTCATGTTCTCCCAGGGACGGAACAAGTTGATATTGCCATCCGGCCGGCGATACGCTTTCGTTCCTTCAAAAATCTCCTGGGCATAGTGCAAGACGGAGGTAGCCGGATCGAGGCAGAGATCGTGGTAAGGTTCAATTACCGCATCATGCCATCCTTGCTCCGGCGTATACTTCTGCAAGAACATGTGATCGCTGAAGAGATCGCCAAAACCCAGGCCGTCCCGGGGAATTGGTTTGCGTTCAGATTCACTCAGTGAGGTTACTTCAATATCCATTCACGCCTCCAGAGAAGGTTCAACTATTCGCGGGCAGTCTCCTGACCGTGGCTATTATAACACGATTGGGGTTTCGGGCATGGTTCCCTGTTGGCAGAGGTCTCCGAGCCTGTGCGCCTGCCGAACACAGCCACAGGAGCAAGCGTTCTCCTTAAAGTCGCCCGGTCACTCATGCGGGCGGGCCGGTATCAGGCGCCGGTAAACGCTGCCGGTACGACTCGAAGTCGGGCATGGTCCGTTCGTACTCGCTGGTCATCAGGGGAGAGGTAATCATGTAATCGGCCGATGTCCGGTTGCAGGCCAGTGGAATGTTCCAGACGACAGCCATTCGCAGAAGTGCGGTGACATCCGGATCGTGCGGATGTGGGGAGAGGGGATCCCAGAAGAATATAAGGAAATCGATCTCACCCTCCGAGATGCGAGCCCCAATCTGCTGGTCACCGCCCAGAGGGCCGCTTTGCAGGCGGTTAATGGAGATGCCGAGCGTTTCTTTCAGAACCCGGCCCGTCGTTCCCGTCGCGTATAACACGTGCCGGGAGAGGGCCTCCTGATTATGGCGGACCCAATCTACGAGATCATCCTTCATATTGTCGTGGGCAACCAGGGCAATATACTTGACCGGACCCAATTCATTCTTCTCCATTAGCTGCTTCCTCCTCTAATACTTCATCCATGGCCACTTTCGTAGGTAAAATCAGACGCACGACCCGCTCAAAGAACAGGTAACTCCAGGCCCAGTTGATCAGGACGACCAACCGGTTGCGAAAACCAATCAATTGGAACAGATGGACCGCGAGCCAGATTATCCAGGCGACGAAACCGGTAAAAGCACGGCCAAAGAGGTGGGCCACGGCCGCACTGCGGCCGACGGTAGCCATGGTCCCTTTATCCTGGTACTGGAAAGCCAGGAGCGGCCTGTCAGCTATCTGGCGTAAAATATTGCGTGCGGCGTGTTCGCCCTGCTGCATCGCCACCGGTGCCAACATGGGAAGTAATTCCCCGTCCTCTCCCGGGAAGGCCACCAGATCCCCCACGACATAAACCTCCGGCGCCTGGGCCAGGTGTAGGGCCGGTGTAACCTCCACCCGGCCTCCCTTTGTCGTGGGCAATCCCCACTGCTCCGCCAGGGGTGCTCCGCGAACGCCGGCCGTCCAGATCACGGTCTCTGTCGGTACCACCGTTCCGTCTTCGAAATGAACAGCTTCGCGAGCTACCTCAGACACGGCCGTTTCCAGTTGGACCTGCACCTGCTTCTTGAGCAAATGGGCGAGGGCATAACGGCCGAGCTTCTGGGGCATTGCTGCCAGCAATGTGTCCAGCATCTCGACCAGGAGAATGGAGACATCATCAATATTCACGCCCCGATAATCGCGGGCCAGGGGACCGTATACCAGCTCGGCCAGTGCCCCGGCGTATTCAACCCCGGTGGGACCGCCACCCACAATGACAAAGGTCAGCAATTGCCGGCGCCGCGCCGGGTCGGGCTCCTGCAAGGCCAGTTCGAAACAGCGCAGGATGTGGTTGCGGAGAGCGATCCCCTCTTCCATGGTCTTTAACGGGAAAGTGTACCTCCCCGCTCCGGGAATCCCAAAGAAGGTGGAGGAACTGCCCAACGCCAGCACGAGGTAATCATAGCCCAGACGCTGGCCGACGGTATGGACGACGCGCTCATCAAGATCAAGATCGTACATCTCAGACATGAGAAAAGAAACATTTTTCTCATCGCGCAAGATACGGCGCACGGGGTACGCAATCTGTTCCGGCTCCAGCTCGGCCGCGGCAACCTGGTAGAGCAACGGCCAGAAAGCATGATAATTGTTCTTATCCAAAAGCACGACATCCACCGGCTCAGCAGCCAGTTCCCGGGCTGCCCAGAGTCCGCCAAAGCCAGCGCCGATTACGACGACGCGAGGACGTTCCGCCATCACCTTCTCCTTCAAACTGGATTACGTCAAAATAGATGCTGCCATTGCCCAGAGGCCGATAGCTCCTGAGATAGGATCGGGCCACGGTCAGATTGACAACAACCGGTTATTGCAGGCACGGCTATTTCTTACAAAAATTATACCTTTTTTTGCCGCATCCCCCACCTTCGTTTAAGATGAAGGGACATGCACCCAATTTTGGGGCGATATGGCCCCTTTATCTTTTACAGTTACACATTCCTCCTGAGCCTCGGCTTGCTTCTGAGCGTGGGGCTGGTCGCCTATCGGGTCCGGCGCCGGCCGGCGACAAGACCGGCCGGATGGTTAGACGGCATCGTGGCCGGGTTGCTGCCGGCGCTGCTCACAGGTAGAGCCGGCTACGTTCTGGTCAACTGGGATTATTTTCGCACCCACCTGAATGAAAGCTGGCGGCTGTGGCAAGGTGGTCTCTCATACCATGCAGCCCTGCTGGGCGGTGTCCTGGGAGTGGCACTATGGTGCCGGCGACAAGGCTGCTCCTTACCAGCCTACGCCGATTTACTGGCTCCGGCAGCCGCCTTGTGGAGTGCCTTCGGGTGGGCTGCCTGCTGGCTGGAAGGATGTGCTTACGGCCGGGAAACGTTTCTCGGCCCCCTGGCAGCCGATTTGCCGGATAATTTCGGGGTGTATGCTGTACGTTACCAGACCCAGGTGACCGGGCTGGCCTTCAGCCTACTGGCTCTGGCCCTCTTCTGGCTCTGGCGCCAGAAGTTGCCGCCGGGGGCCGGGTTCTGGCTGGTGGCTACGATCTTGAGCGGCAGCCGGGCCCTCGTCAGCCTGTACCGGGCCGACCTGCAACCACTGCTGGGTCCTGTTACCGTCACGACCATCGTGGACACCTTTCTGGCCACGTTTTCGTTGGCCGGACTGCTGGTTACTTACCACTTCCGGAGCCCCCGCCAGCGGGTGGCTTCTCAGACGAAGAGTATAGAATAATGAACCTGAAAGTTGGTCTGGCCCAGATTAATCCGCGTCTTGGCGACCTGCAAGCGAATCTAGCGTTACATCTGGAGACAATTGAGGCAGCAGCCGACCAGGGAGTCGAATTGCTGGTCTTTCCAGAGCTATCCCTGACGGGCTATCGGCTCAGGGATCTGGCCTTTGAGGTTGCCTTGCAACCAAGCTACAAGGATCCGCTTTTCGGCAAGCTACTGGAAGCGAGCCGGGATATGGATATCGTCACCGGTTTTGTGGAGACGGACAAGCGGCAAAAGTTTTATATCAGTAGTGCCTATCTCTCCCGCGGCGAGGTGCTGCACCTCCACCGAAAAGTGTACCTACCCACCTACGGCATGTTCGACGAGGGCCGCTACTTTGCGTGGGGGGACTCGGTGCGGGCCTTTGATACGCGCTTCGGCCGGATGGGCATCTTGATCTGTGAAGATTTCTGGCACGTCAGCCCACCCTACCTGTTGTGGCTGGATGGGGCCGACATCCTGCTCCTGACTTCATCTTCGCCCGGCCGGGGCGTTGCCACTGAGCAGAAGATCGGCAGCGCCAAATGGGTAGAGCATATCAACCAGGCGTACGCCAGCATTTTTACCAATTTTATCATTCACACCAACCGGACCGGCTTCGAGGACGGGGTAAACTTCTGGGGCGGGTCGACTGTGTTCGACCCGGAAGGGGTGTTGATCGCCCAGGGACCCTACTATGAAGAGAAGCTTATCACCGCGAAGCTGGATCTAAACCAGTTACGGCGCGCGCGCATTCGTCTGCCTCTGTTGCGGGATGAACGCGTGGGCTTGACCAGGCGGGAATTGGCCCGGATTACCGGCGCGTGATTACACCACAATTGAGGAACAATGAGTAACCTACACCTAGGTTTTTGAAGGAGATATGGAAGAATTTAGCGAGGAATACCTGGATCTAGCAACCCTGGAAGAAGACACGATACCAGACGATCACAAATCGGGCTTCATTGCCGTCATCGGGCGACCGAACGTGGGCAAGAGCACCCTGATGAACGCCATGTTGCAGCAGAAAGTGGCGATAGTCACTCCCCGGCCGCAGACGACTCGCGTCCGCCAGTTGGGCATTCTCACCAAACCGAATTACCAGATGGTCTTCGTGGATACCCCAGGAATCATGCAACCGCGCCATAAGCTGGACGAGTTTATGTTGGAAGCCGCCCTGGAATCCCTGGTAGACGCCGACATCGTCCTCTGGCTGGTGGATGCCAGCGAACCGCCGGGGGCCGGCGACCGTGAAATCGCCTCCCGGTTACGCGAGGTTGCCGGGAAAAGTGATATCATTCTAGCCATGAACAAGAACGACCTGTTGGCTCCCGATGAAGTAATGCCCAGGGTCGAAGCATACCGGGCGCTGCTCCCCGAAACGGACAATTGGATTCTTTTCTCGGCCACGGAAGGCCAGGGAGTGGATACCCTGTTGGAGATGTTGGAGGAACGGCTGCCACAAGGGCCACGCTACTACCCGGTCGAGCAAATTACGGACACTTACACCCGTGACCTGGCGGCAGAACTGGTACGGGAACAGATCCTGCTGCAGATTCGAGACGAGATCCCCCATGGTACGGCCGTGCAGGTTCAGGAATTCAAGGAGCGGGATAACGGCGTAATCTACATTAGTGCGACGGTCTTCGTCGAACGGGAAGCGCACAAGAAGATTATCATCGGTAGCAAAGGATCCCAATTGCGCGAGATTGGCGCCGAAGCCCGTAAGGAGATCGAGCGAATGCTGGGCACCCGCGTTTACCTGGACCTTTGGGTAAAAGTAGCCCGCCGTTGGCGACGCAGTGAAAATGCCTTGAAGCGCTTTGGCTATGTCGCAGAATAAAGACAAGAGATTAGAGATTGGTAATTGTCGACTTCCAAGCGTCGATCTCTAATAAAGTTCCGTTAGTAAGCGGGTATAAATGGCGTCCGGTCGTAACTCGACCGGGCGTTTTCCGTTATAAAATATGTGGACTAACTGCAAAAAGGAATTTAGGAAGAAAGTTGCGCGTAGAACTAATGTTCTATAAACTAAGCGGTAGACGAAAGGTCGCCGTAGCTTTTGGAGGCCTGTTATGACCGGGCATCAGAATCAAGAAGAAATCGATCGCCGCGCCTTTTTGAAGGCGCTGGCCCTGACCAGCGTTGCGGCCACCGCTACCGGCGGAGGAGCGGCGCTGTGGTTTAATCGCACGAGAGAAGGTGCTACAATTACGGCAGTGACGCCCCCACCCTCGGCTACCTCTCCGGCGGTCAGGGCAGCGTCTGTCGCGGCCACCCCCAACAGCGAAGTGCCGGACCTGCTGGCGCGCCTGGCTTCTTCGCAGGCGGAAAATTTACGCTTGCAAGCAGAATTGGACGCGGCGCAACGGCGGTTAGCAGCACTGGATGCAGCCAATGGCGACACCGCCCAGGTCAACGAAACGCTGCAAATGGAACTGGCCAGCGCGAACAATCGAGTTAGCCTGCTGGCGGGGCTGATTGCCCTCTACGAGCAACTGGAGAATGTGGACGTTACAGACACAATTGATGCCGGTCTGGATAGCTTTGGCGCGGCCATCGGCGAACTGGTAGACGACTTGCCGCAATTTGAGGATGGATTGGTCCGCGGCGCACAGGCCCTGGATAATCTGGAAGCACAAATTCCGCTGGTACAGAACGGGCGAGCGTGGTTGGAACAGCACCTGGCCCTGCTGTCCCCTCTTTATGAGGAGGCGGAACAGGTGCTGAGGACGGCTGTGGAAACGGCCGGAAACTTCCTCCAGATGCTGAACGAGTGGTTCCAGGGTCTGCTCAAGTGGTTGCCTTTTGGCGCCGGCGATCGGGCAGCAGCGGTGATGGCCGCGCTAACAAGCCTTCTGGACGAAACACCGAACACGATCCAGGGCCTGCGCCGTAACGTGGCCGACCCGCTGGACGTGTGGCTTGAGGGAGAAGGCGCGGAGACAGCGCTGCACAATCATCTTGTCAAGCCACTGAGGGAAGAAGCCCTAAGCCCGGCCGGAGAAGTGGCCAGACGGGTTCGCGAGCAAAAAATCCTTTACGAAGAGCAGGTGGTAGAACCGGCGAAACGCGCCGTTAAGAGCAAACAACTGGTACGCGAACAGATTGAGACGTACCGCAAGAAATACGAGATCTAAGTCCCGGGTTGGTCACTTTGTCCGGCGAGCAGACGATCCAGGTTGCCGGCAACCTGCACCAGTGAGGGAAATACGTATTCCGCAAAGGAAAAATCAGCGGGTGTGGCGGGG
>Ga0207752_1001251_pt1 | contig 11811 bp, 7 predicted proteins | sample Pon2CUnioCityCA_6_FD_187272 | JGI IMG/M metagenome (GOLD analysis project Ga0207752, IMG submission 187272) | Marine sediment microbial community from Union City, CA, USA - Pond 2C Sediment 2 (SPAdes) | ecosystem: Environmental > Aquatic > Marine > Intertidal zone > Salt pond sediment ... | reverse complement strand
TGATAATAGTAAAGAACAAGAAAATAAAAACTAGATAAAAAATCAGCTTACCTGATCCGGCGATAACTCCAGACAGTTAAAGAAATAACAATTAGCGTAGGGAGTAATGCACTCATTGCTGCTGGCACACCGTATACCAGTCCCATTTGCCCAATGAGACGGCTCAATATATAAAACGATAACCCAATTAAAAAACCAATTAATATTTGTTTACCGATAGTCACGTGCCTGACTGAACCAAAGACAAAAGGTACCGCTAACAACACCATGGCAAGAATGGTGAGTGGACTAAACACCTTGGTCCAGAACACAAGTTCATACTTACTGTACTCCAGCTCATTATTTTTAAGGTAGTTAATATAACTATTTAACTTCCAGATTGATAAGTTCTCAGGAGGGATCGCAACCGTTTTTACCATGTCCAGGTCAAGTAATGTTTTCCATTTCATTTCTTTATGTTGCTTAACGATAAAATTATTATTCTTATTAAGTATTTCTTTTACTGATAATAATTGCCATTGTTCATCGTTAACATCGTAAATTGCCTGGTTGGCTTTTATTTGACGTTCAATAGAATTGTCTTTAGTAAATTGATATAAGGTTACGCCTATCAATCGCCCATCATTTTTAACCCTGTTAACATTAATATAGGTTTCACCATCTTTGGCCCATAAACCGTAATCTGTATTTACATTAATTAACCGGTTTAATGCCTTTATCCTCTGTTCACTTGCATATTGATGTAACGGTGGAGCAATACCCTCACCAATAACGATAGCGATTAACATCAACATCACCGCGGTCTTCATGATTGAACCTATGATGCGTATTAATGAAATACCGGCTAAACGGATAATAACCAGTTCGTTATTATTTGCCAGCCAACCAAGGCCGAGCATTGTTCCCAGCAACATTGACAAGGGGAAAAGTTCATATAAACGCCGTGGAACTAAATAAAGGGAATACTCAATCGCACTCCAGACAGTATAGTCAGCCTGGCCTATCTTTCCTGACTCACCACCGAAAGCAAAGACAACATAGATAGCAGTTAAAATAACTAACACCACAAAAACACCCGTGATCACGGCCTGACCAATATAGCGATCAATGATATTCATGCTTTAACATCCTGCTGTTTTTTGCTGAATAAATATTTAAAACCTGCTTGTTGCAAAAACAGGAAAATAACCAGCATTAACAATATTGCGTGAATCCACCATAGACCAAGTTCAGGTGATACTTTTCCGAAATTAATCCAGTTCTTACCCACGTATACTAAATTCGAAAAAACTAAATATATGACAAGGCCTAAACCGAGCCTGGCATAACGGCCCTGTCTTGGTGAGGTATGACTTAGAGGTACCGCAAGCGCAGAAAGTAATAAGCATAAAAGAACCGGTGCAATCCTGGAATGTAATTCACTTTTATGTGGCGCAGATTTACCCTTTAATAACTCCAGTGTTGGCACCGATGAATATTTTTTTTGTACCTTAACACCCGTCTGTTCAAAAACACGTACACCATGTTCTTCAAACTCAACAACGGTATACCCTTTTTTACCTGGCAGCCCTTCATAGCGAATCCCTTTTTTCAAAACTAAAAAACGATCACCTGTCGTATTATCAATGAGCTGGCTGCCAAATTTTGCACGGGTAATTGACTCATTATTTTTTAACTTACTTTGGATAAAAACATTTTCTAACTGTGTATGGTCTTCATTGATATTCTCAATATACATAACGCCCACACCTGAAGACATTTCTTTAAATCGCCCGGCGACCATACCTTCTAAACTGGAAGAACTCTCTGACTTTGCTACGATGTCCTGTTGCAAATTATTAGCCCAGGGAACAATTTGTAAGGAAAAAACACCGACCAGGATTGAACATAAAAGCGCAAAGCTTAAAACGATACGTAAGATGTATAGCTGACTGATGCCGCAGGCAGAAATCGCCGCCATTTCATTATTTTGATACAGCTGACTTAGTTTCATTAGTACGGCTAAATATAATGATAAAGGCAGTATGACTAAAAGCATTTTCAGTGATTTTAATCCAAATAGCACCATTACAGTATTGATACTTAAATTACCCGCCGTCACCTCAGCAAATAAACCAACTAACTGTGCACTCAGGCCAATCAACATGAGCACAAGCAGCACACCAAGCAGGGTCTGTGAAATTTCTTTAATTAGATAACGGGCAATAATCATTTTGGTGTTTTTAATATATTTTTACTATGTGCTGAAACCCGCTATAAATTCGAGTAAGCTATCCTTATTATGTATCGTGCTTAATATGCCTGGCTAAAAAGCTAAAAATCTAGTGTATAGGAATCTTGTATGGAAATCAGCGTCAAAACCATCAACTTTGAAACAGTAAAATCCCCCTGTATTGTTATCGGCGTGCTTGATAAGCATAAACTTACCGATTCCGCCAAACTAGTCGATGAACTTTCACACGGCTTTATTACCCAGATTCTCCGTCGAGGGGATTTACCCGGTGATGTCGGTGATTCACTTATGCTACATGATGTTCCCGGTCTTAAATCGGCACGCGTTTTACTGGTCGGCTGCGGCAAACTCAGCGAGTTGAACCAGCAAAAATTCACTAACATCGTTAGCAATGCCTCAAGCGAACTGAGCAAGGCCAAAATAAAAAATGCGGTTATCAGCCTGACTGATTTAGAGAGTAAATCTTTATCTGCCCAGATGCAGGTCCGGCTTGCTACCGAAGCTTTACATCAAACTGACTACCGTTTTTCCAGGTTGAAAAAAGACGCAGCCCCTTCTTTAAAGAAAGTGACTCTGCACTTCGCAGATAAACGCGCCGCAGCAATGAAAAAAGCCAAGCTGGCAGTACAAATTGGCCAGGCTATAGGCACGGGTCGTAATACCGCCCGTGAGCTAGGTAACTTACCGGGTAATATTTGCACGCCGACTTACCTGGCAAAACAAGCTACTAATTACGATAAAAGTTATAGCAAACTCAAAACGACTATTTTGAACCAAAAGGAAATGGAAAAACTCGGCATGGGTTCACTGCTATCGGTCAGCAAAGGCTCGCGCACCCCACCCAAGTTTATCGTGATGCAATATAACGGCGGCAAAAAAGCCGATCGCCCTTACGTTTTAGTCGGTAAAGGTGTGACCTTTGACTCGGGTGGTATCTCGATCAAACCGGGCGCGCAGATGGATGAAATGAAATTTGATATGTGTGGCGCAGCCAGTGTCATGGGTACCATGGTGAGCGTGAATGAACTCAAGCTACCGATTAACGTGGTTGCCATCGTTCCCAGCGTGGAAAACATGCCCGACGGAGCCGCGAGTAAACCCGGCGATATCGTCACTTCCATGTCAGGTCAAACCATTGAAATTCTCAATACCGATGCCGAAGGCCGCTTGATCCTTTGTGATGCCCTCACCTACAGTGAAAAATTTAAACCTAAAGCCGTGATTGATGTTGCGACCTTAACCGGTGCCTGCGTTATTGCCCTGGGTGCTCACCCTGCCGGCTTACTCAGCAACCAGCAAAAACTTGCTGATCAAATTCTTGCCGCGGGCACTGAATGCGGTGACCGCGCCTGGCAGTTACCCTTGTGGGAGGATTACCAGGACCAGTTAAAGAGTAATTTTGCTGATATGGCTAATATTGGTGGACGTGAAGCCGGTACGGTAACCGCCGCCTGTTTCCTTTCCCGTTTTACCAAAAAGCTTAACTGGGCGCACCTCGATATCGCGGGTGTAGCCTGGTATGGCGGTGCGAATAAAGGCGCAACCGGCAGACCTGTTCCCTTATTAACCCAGTACCTGATGGAACGTTGTGGCAAACAATACGCTCTTTAATAAATAGAGTAAGACAATGACACGTATCGATTTTTACATCATTGAACAAGGAAGCATCGAGGCGACAGATACCTTTATCTGTCGCCTCACTGAAAAAGCCTGGTCACGGGACAATGCTGTATATATCCACGCCCTGGATCAGCAACAGGCCACAAAATATGACGAGATATTGTGGACCTTTTCAGAAAACAGCTTTGTGCCTCACCATGTGATAGAAAACCAGCCAGTATCACAAAGCCAGGATTCAGCTTCTTCAATAAAAGATATCCTGATAGGACACTCTGCCTCCGTGGAAACCCCCACCACATGCCATGATGTCCTGATTAACCTTCACCATGAAGCACCATCATTTTTCAGCCAGTTTGAACGTGTTGCTGAAATTATTACAAACGATGAAACCAGTCGCAGTAAAGGACGAGAACGCTACCAATTCTATCGAGATCGTGGCTATGCCCTTGAGACTCATAAAATGTCGCTATAATATGAGTATATGACAGATAATGTAGACAAAGATCCCGATTCTCTGGTTGATGCACTTGAGTCAATTAAGAGCTTGCTGGCAAAAAGTGATTCGAAACTCGCTGCCGCACGGGAGAGTATTGCGATTGCCAGTAACCAAACTGCACAGGGTCACTTAGAGTCTGAGCAATTTGAAATCCCGGTGCTTGATGATATTGTCGATGTTGAATCCGCGACCGAAGAAGTCAGTAATATATCTGAAGAACTCTCATCGAAAATAGATGAAACCCTGGCCGCGGTGAATGAAAGTATCCCCACGCTAACCAACCCAGTCGCAGATACTGATCCCAAGATCCTGCTGAATTACCTCGATACACTGCAGGCAAAACTGGAAAAATCCCTGCGTGACTCCTTGATGAAAAGCATCGTCACCATTGAGGCCGGGTTAAAGAAATCACTGATTGATGAAGTCGATAAAATCCGCGAACAAATCCAAAAAGACTTCAAGTAGGGTTTTACTTCAAAAATACCTTGAACCACAGAGGACACAGAGCAAAGACCATTAAATTAATCCTCTGTGAACCTCGGTGCCCTCTGTGGTTAAATCATTATTTTCTGTATAATAATCAGCCTTTTAAATCCTCAATAGCGAAGTAAAACCGTGGAAAAAACCTATAACCCCCATTCAATTGAACAACGTTGGTACGAAACCTGGGAAAAAGATGACAATTTCTCCCCCAAGGGAGGAACTGAATCTTTCTCAATTATGATCCCTCCCCCTAATGTCACCGGCAGCCTGCACATGGGGCATGGTTTTAATAACACGGTTATGGATACGCTCACTCGCTATCACCGCATGAAGGACTACAACACCCTGTGGCAACCGGGTACTGACCATGCCGGCATTGCAACCCAGATGGTTGTTGAACGCCAGCTCAATGCAGAAGACAAAACACGCCATGACCTGGGACGCGATGCCTTTATCGAACGTATATGGGAATGGAAAGAAGAGTCCGGTGGCAATATTACCCGCCAGTTACGTCGTTTAGGATCTTCACTTGACTGGTCACGTGAACGCTTCACCATGGACGAAGGTTTATCTGATGCGGTACAGGAAGTTTTTGTAAAACTCTATGAAGAAGATTTAATTTACCGCGGTAAACGATTAGTGAACTGGGACCCGGTCCTCCACACTGCCGTTTCCGATCTCGAAGTTATTTCAGAAGAAGAAAACGGTTCGCTCTGGCATATGCGTTACCCACTCACTGATGGCTCCGGACATTTAGTGGTTGCTACCACCCGGCCTGAAACCATGCTCGGTGACAGCGCGGTTGCGGTGCATCCAGATGATGAGCGTTATCAAAGCATGATTGGTAAAACCATTACCTTGCCTTTAGTTGGAAGAGAGATTCCGATTATTGCCGATGATTATGTCGACATGGAATTTGGAACCGGTTGTGTAAAGATCACCCCTGCTCATGACTTTAACGATTATGAAATGGGCAAACGTCATGACCTGCCGATGTATAACATTCTGACGATTGATGCGGCTATCAACGATGAAGTACCTGAAAAATATCGCGGTATGGACCGTTACGATGCGCGTAAACAAATCGTCAAAGATTTAGAAGAACTCAATTTGATGGAAAAGATTGAGCCGCATAAATTGATGGTGCCGCGTGGCGATCGTTCAGGTGCCGTGGTTGAACCGTTTTTAACCGATCAATGGTATGTCAAAGTTGACGAACTGGCCAGGCCCGCCATCGAAGCGGTTGAAACAGGGCGAATTAAGTTTGTTCCTGACAACTGGAAAAATACCTATTACGAATGGATGAACAATATCCAGGACTGGTGTATCAGCCGCCAAATCTGGTGGGGCCATCGTATCCCGGCCTGGTTTGATGATGAAGGTAATGTCTACGTAGGTCGCAGTGAAATTGAGGTCCGTGAAAAAAATAATCTCGGTGATATCAATTTACGCCAGGATGATGATGTACTTGATACCTGGTTCTCATCCGCACTATGGCCCTTCTCTACTTTAGGCTGGCCAGCAAAAACTGATATTGATCAGGAAGCTTTAAAAGCTTTCTACCCCACCAATGTACTGGTAACCGGCTTTGACATTATATTCTTCTGGGTTGCCCGCATGATCATGATGGGGCTTAAATTCATGGGGGATGTTCCCTTCAAGGAAATCTATATCCATGGTTTAGTGCGTGACTCACATGGCCAAAAGATGTCCAAGTCAAAAGGTAATGTGCTTGATCCTATCGACTTAATCGATGGTATCGAGTTAGAGGCACTGGTTGAAAAACGCACCTCGGGCATGATGCAACCGCACCTTGCAGAAAAAATTGCCCGGCAAACACGTAAAGACTTCCCCGATGGTATACCTGCCTTTGGTACTGACGCCTTACGCTTTACCTTTGCATCACTCGCTTCAACAGGTCGCGATATTAATTTTGATCTCGGTCGGATCGAAGGTTACCGCAACTTCTGTAACAAGTTATGGAACGCGGCACGTTATGTCTTAATGAATACCGAGGGCGAAGACTGCGGTCAAAGCGGCGGTGAACTTGAACTGACCGCGGCTGATCGCTGGATCTTAAGTCGCTTACAGCAAACCACGCAAACAGTAGAAGACGCAATTAAAAACTATCGCCTCGATCACATGGCCAGCGCGATTTATGAATTCAGCTGGAATGAGTATTGTGACTGGTATCTCGAGTTATCAAAAACGGTATTGTTTGATGATAATGCAAGTGAAGCCGTTAAGCGTGGCACACGTCATACCCTGGTCAATGTACTCGAAACTATTTTACGACTGGCTCATCCAACCATGCCGTACATTACTGAAGAAATCTGGCAACGAATTGCACCATTAGCAGGTATCGATGCACCATCGATTATGTTGCAACCATTCCCTGAATATAATGAAGCACAGTTTGACCAGGCCGCCATTGACGAAGTGGAATGGATTAAAAACTTTATTATCGGCATTCGTCAAATCCGTAGTGGCATGGACATCAAGCCCGGTAAACTGTTAACCGTGTTACTGCAAAACGGTTCAGAAGCGGATAAAGCATTACTGGGTAATCATGAAAGCTACCTGAAAAAACTCGCCAAGTTAGAATCCATTACCTGGCTCAATGAATCTGATGATGCCCCGGAATCAGCTACGGCGCTGGTCGGTGAAATGAAACTCCTTATTCCAATGGCAGGTTTAATCGACAAAGATGCCGAGTTAAAACGTCTTAGCAAAGAAATTGAAAAACTGGGTAAGCTCATTAAGCAGTTAGAAGGTAAGCTTGCAAATCCTGGCTTTACTGACAAAGCACCGGAAGCGGTGGTACAAAAAGAACGCGATAAGTTAACCGATTCGCAGACAGCGCTTGATAACTTACAGCAGCAAAAAATAAAAATTGAAACGCTGTAAATTAGCTTAAAACATTAAGCTATAGTTTCCCATTTACACTCAGGATAAAACAGGTTAGCCCTGAGTGTAAACGGGATGACTAAATAATTTAGCTAATCCACTTCCTGCAGCATTAACTTCTCAGCATCTGCTTGTGCCACTTTTAATTCAGCCAGCATAGCTTTCGCCTCGTCGAGCTTCCCTTCTTTACCCAGTTGTTCCATCATCATGGAAACAGCACTTAAACTACTGGCACCAAACTGGGCGCTTGCCCCTTTAATTGAGTGAGCAGCACGTTCTAACTCATCAACATTACTTGTTTCAAGCGCTTTTTCTATACGTTTAATATTTTCCTTTGCACTATTTGTATGATTCTCTATAGCTTCTCTAAAAGCTTCACCAAACATATTTTTAAGTATATTAAAGACCGATAAATCCAGTTTACCTGCAACTTTAGAAATAGCCGACTCAGGTTTAACCTTATCATCCTCTTCTTCAATGCTAACCTGTTCAACTTTATCGGCTAACCATTTTCCAAGAACATCTTCGAGTGATTTAGCACTTACAGGCTTGCTAATATAGTCATCCATGCCCGCATTTAAACATTTCTCCTTGTCACCCTGCATCGCGTTTGCGGTAAAAGCAATAATTGGCGTCCGAACCAGGTCCTGATATTTTTCCTGTTCACGTATAACACCCGTGGCTTCATAACCATCCATATCCGGCATCTGGCAATCCATTAAGATTAAATCAAATTGTGTATTTTTAAATTCAGATACTGCCTCGAGCCCATTACCTGCTGGTGTTACAATACAACCAAACCTTTCCAGGTATTCAGTCGCAACCATTTGGTTAACCGGGTTATCTTCAGCAAGCAGGATATGGGTATTTTTAACTTTAATACTTTGTTTTTTCCCGGTTTTAACTTCCTGGATCATATGACGGGTAACAAGTGGAATATTTTTTCCCTGGCGTTTAGCTTCCCAGATTAAAGCAAGTATTTGCGGCACATCTGTTGGACGGGTGGGCTTAGTCAGGTAACCATCGAAACCTTTATCTTTTAAACATTTACCATCACCTTTACGTGGAGAAGATGTAACAAATAATAAAATACCATCTTCAAGTAGTTTTTGATTCTTAATTTCTGTAGCCAGCATTTCACCATCCATTACCGGCATGTGAAAATCGGTAACAACAATATCATAAGGTTCATTACTAACATTCGCTTTCTTAATTTTTTCCAGTGATTCTTCGCCTGATGAAGCCATATCAATGTCTAATTCGAGAGCAGATAATTGCTCATTCAATATTGTTCTTGCTATTGACAGGTCATCAACAATCAGTGTTTTTAATCCTTTTAACTCACTCATATCGCCAAGTGATATAGAAGAAATGACTTCATCCTTAGCAAGGCCCAACTTCATAGTAAAACTAAATACTGAACCATATCCTTTCTGACTCTCAACCTTTATATCACCTTGCATTAACTCACAAAGTTGCTTACAGATTGCCAGGCCAAGGCCGGTCCCCCCGTATTTTCGGGTTGTTGAACCATCTTCCTGGTCAAATTTATTAAATACCGTATCAAGCTTGTCATCATTTATGCCGATACCTGTATCTGTTACTGAAACAGAGAATGTAGTAAAACCATCTACTATTTCGTCCGATTCAACAGTTAATAAAATACTTCCTTCCTCAGTAAACTTAATAGCATTACTTAACAGGTTTAATAAAATCTGACGTATTCGACCCGGGTCACCAACTACATGTGTTTCTGTGCCCGGTTTAAAACGCAATAACATCTCAATATTCTTTTTCTGACATTTCATTGCCATTAGTTCGGACACATCTTCCATCAGGGTAAGAATATTAAATGGTAATAATTCCAGCTCCATCTTACCGGCTTCAATTTTAGAAAAATCAAGAATATCATTTATGATGGCAAGCAGTGCTTCAGCTGATTTCATGGTACTTTCAGCATAATTATATTGCTTAGCATCTAGTGGCGTATCAAGTAATAAACCTGTCATACCAATTACACCATTCATTGGTGTACGAATCTCGTGACTCATGTTTGCAAGGAATTCAGATTTTTGTCTGGTTGCTGCTTCCGCATCTTCTTTTGCCTGGATTAACTCGGCTTCTGCTTTTTTACGTTCCGTAATATCTGTGCGTATCGCGATATAACTTTTTGGCCTGCCATCCTCACCTTTAAATGGAACTATCGTGGTATCCATCCAGTACAAATAACCACGCTTAGTCCTATTGCATACCTCAGCATTCCATACCTCTCCACTTGCTATGGTTTGGTACATGTTTTTAAAAAATTCTTTATCATGATAACCCGAATTAAGAATCCGATGATTCTGGCCAATTAACTCAGTCATATCATAACCACTTATCTCACTGAACTTCTGATTAGCAAAGGTAATGGTGCCCTTTGCATCAGTGATCGCAACAATTGAATGTTGATCCAAAGCAAATTTTTGCTCAGCTAATTCCTGGTAAGCAGCTTCAGCCTGGGCTGTGGTTTGCTCAAGTTCCTGCTCATGCTTTATTCTGACATCCAGCATATGGTTGAAGGATTCAGCCAGTTGAGCAATTTCATTATTGCCTTCTACAGTAACATGATTAAAACTTGCCCCGTTTGTAGCCGCTATACTGGCTTCTGATAATTTAATAATCGGTTTACTAATTCGGCGTGAAAGGTATATGGCTAAGTATGAAACAATAACAAGTGTCAGCAGGAACAGGCTCACCATAAATTTGAACAACCAGCTCACTGAGGCCAATGCTTCATCGCGATTGACTTCACTCATTAAAGCCCACCTGACACCTGGAAGTTTTAATGCCTGGTGCTGCCCAATTACAACATCACCATTAGGCCCGGTATATTCAATTGCAACTTCATCCATTGATTCATCCATCAAGTATTGACTATCAGAATGCTTTTCAGAATGCTCGTTTCGCCATAAGTTATACTGTAGGGTATCGATAGTCCTGGTAAGCACTTCATCTTCTCTGTCTTCAGTAATAGATGAGCGAAGTACGCCATCTTCCCCCACCAGGTAATGGGTTAAAGAATTTTCACTTTTCGTTGATTTTTTAACTGCAGAAAATATTTTATCAATCTTTATCTGCATAGCAAAAAAACCTACTCTCTTTCCTGACTTGTCCACTAAGAGTGATGTAAGAAAACCGGCAATAATATTTTCAGAAGGTGCATAACGTTCTATGTCAGAAAAATTAGTCTTTCCTGTAGCATGCGCTACTTTAATACTTTTAGAAAACTGGGTTTTTGCATACGGGCCGGTTAACATATTTGTTCCTAGATCGGACTCACCTGCTACTGAAAACAATAAATTTCCTTTGGCATCAAGTAAAAATATGTCATATATGTAATCATAGTTGCGACTAAACTTAACCAGGTCATCCCCGTTTTTATTTATAAGATTGTTATAATCAGCACTTTTCACATACTCAGAAAGAGGTTTACCACTTCGATTAAAGCCATCGCTCAATTCTTTTAAAAAAGTGATATTTTTACTCGATTCAGCCTGCGCGGTTACATCCATGACGCGATAAGAAAACCAGTTTTTAATAAATCGAACACTTTGATTAGATGACTGATGAAGCTTATCCAGGATCGTAACTTTCATTGAGTTGGTATATTGCTCAAAACCAATAAATGAAATAATTGATAAAGGTAAGGTTGAAATCAACAAAAACCAGAACAGTAAACCACGCGAAAGCGATTTATATTTTCCTGGAGAATGAGAAGTATTTTCTGTTTCCTGATTCATTGCAATCTTTATTGTTTAGTACGATTTATCAAATGGTGATTTTTGAGTATGTAAAGGAATATGCTAATAAATTAAAACATGAAGAGAGCAATAATAACTTGATATAATCGTTTAACCTGTTCAAATACCTTCATCTTGAGCTATACCTTAAATTAGCTATCAACTTGAATAATTATCGGCATAGACACAAGTTTGTTTAGTGAAATAGTGCCATTTTTCAGGACATTCTCGTTAATTTATAAAAATGTAAAAAATCTACTGACTCTTGATCTGAATCAAATACCTCTAAT
>Ga0207752_1001250_pt1 | contig 11812 bp, 7 predicted proteins | sample Pon2CUnioCityCA_6_FD_187272 | JGI IMG/M metagenome (GOLD analysis project Ga0207752, IMG submission 187272) | Marine sediment microbial community from Union City, CA, USA - Pond 2C Sediment 2 (SPAdes) | ecosystem: Environmental > Aquatic > Marine > Intertidal zone > Salt pond sediment ... | reverse complement strand
AATGGACCAGCCGAAATCGCGGTGCTCGCTGTTCGCCCGCGGCCCGGCGTGGCTCGTCAGCGAGTAGCGGAACAGGATGTCACTCTGCTGAACGGGCTGGAAGTTCGTGCGGAAGTTGCTGTTGAGGACGAAGGAGTACATGTGGCCCTTCGTGAGCTGCTCAGCGGTGACGAACGGGCGGCCGAAATCGGGAGACGTCAGGCCGTGGTGGGCCTGGGAAACGTAGCAAGGCCACAGGCCGCCAAACTCCAGGAGATGCGATTCCACCGGCGAGAGCGTAATTCCCACGTCGGCGTTCGACACGTTCGCCCAATGCTGCACGGCGTAGTAGTTCGTGTTCGAGCCCGGGAACTGGTCCCGCAGCGGCTCGATCACTGAGTTCGAGCCTTCGAAGCGGAACTTCGGCTCATCCACCTTGAACGGGAACGCGAAATAGACCTCCTGCAGCGGCGTCGAATCCTTCAGGACGCGGTTGAACAGATCGATCCGTTTGATGTTTGCGTAGAGGACTATCTCCTGGGTCAACTGCGGGCAGCCGGGGCCGGAACCGCGCGTGACGAGGCTTCCGTAGATGCGCCCTTTGGGCCCGATCCGGACCTCGGCCGGCGCAGCCGGACCGTGACGCTCGGCCGTCTTGACCCATTTCACCACAAGCTGATTCAGTTTGTCCGGGGCCTCCTGGTCCACCAGCTCGCGCGACAATTCCTTGTCGAAGACGCTCGCGATGGCGCCCGTGCGTGGGTCGAGGGTGACTTTGAAGAACCGGTTCTCGATATACTCCTTTGTGACGAGCACATCGCTCTTGCCATCGGGCCATTCGTTTCGCGGGGCAAGCCGATAGGTCTTGTACCCCATGGACGGGACGTTCTCCGCGACGAATACGAGATCGAACAACTCGTGCCTCTCATACTGGCCGCGCGCCCAGCGGTGCGGGGCGTAGGGCGCGGCCGCCAGCGGGCCGTCCAGCTCGACGATCTGGTAAGGGACGGCCTGCCCCGTCTGGTCGTCGATCAGCTCGAAAGGCGTCTCCGGCGGGAATCGCGTCACGCGCACCACGTCCGTTCGGTCGAGAGCGAGAGGATTGAAGACCACGATGTGCCGCTGCTTCTCTTCGAGTCGAATGCTGTGGGCGATTTCGTCGAGACTGCCGGACAGCACCGATTGAGTCAGCCCGGCCGCCCGATAGGCATAATGACTCTTCTCGTTCCAGGCCCAGTCCTGGGCCGGACCGGTCGGATAATCCTTGCCCCAGGTGTGTTCGTCGTAGAGGAGCATATCGTCATAGGCCCGCGAGATCTGGTCGGCCGGATAGGCCCGATCACAAACGAGCGACGCCACCGTCGCCGCCTTCTCAGCCGAGAGGAGTTTGTCGTGCGTCAGACGATTGATGGTCGTTTCCTTGGCCGTCGAAATAGCGCCGACGACGTAATCCGTGTGCGGCAGCTCGCCCCGGAACGTACGGACGTCGTCGCACTGTTTCTCCAGGGCCTCGAAGAACATGGCGTTGGTCGCAACGACGAGCTTCGGATACGCCCACTTCTCATTCCATTCCCTGACGATGTCGCTGATCTTCACATCGGGCGGGTAGTTGTCGACGCCGTTGTGGATGAACCGCATCACGTCGAAAGGCGAATTCTTGTTCTCCAGGTCCTTGAGCACGCCGGGCAAATAGCCCAGAACCTCCTCATAAGAGTCCGGCCCGATCACGCGTTTGAAGAACCCGTACGTGCCCTGATAGTAGACGAGCACGCTCTTGCCGTCGGGCCCCTGCCATCGGAAGGCGTCGGGCCGGCCGTGACGCAGGATGGCCGATTCATCCCAGAACGTGTGGATATCGTTGCGGCCCCACTCGAAGTACGTCGGCAAACCGGCGAAGAAATACTTGACGCCCGCTCCCGCCAGGACCGTCGGCAGCCCCCAGCTCAGGCCGGGCAAGTCGGTGATCGAGCCCACGGAGATCTCGCCGCCGTACTTGCGCGTGAAGCGGAAGGATGGATACATCAGGCGGATCTGCTCCTCGTGCCCGCAGAGGGCGTCGATCTCGTTGCCGAACAGCGCCCCGATCTCGATCCGGCCCTCCTTGACGTAGCGGCCGAGCTTGTCGACGACCTCCTGAGGTCGGTTCGCCACGAAATGCTCCAGCGACCACGTCCCTTCGAACGTGTACCGGTATTTCGATTCTTCGGACCAGTCGCTTGTCTCGTCGCAGTAGCGCAGCACGTCATCGTAGAAGCCGGCGTATCGGTTCAATACGTTCTCGATCGTGTCGGTGTAGCCAAGATCGTGGTGTGTAATCGGCACAAAGAACACCGTCCAGTGCCTGCCCGGCCGCCAATCCATCAGGTGAACGTCCGTCGTGTTCCCGCCCACGGTGAGAATGAACCGCGCCGGCGCCGGCTGTCTCCGATCCACCATGGACACTTCGAGCGTCGTTTCACCTTGCTTGAGGTTCTCCAGGAGGACATATCGCGTCAGCGGGCCGATCCGAACTTCGAGGCCCGCCCGCACCGGCTGACCTTCGTTCGCGATCGTGACTTCGACAACCTGAAGAAGGGTTTCCCGATTGCGCGTGAACAGGACCGTCGGCTTGACAGACACGAATTTCACCGATGGGCCCTTCGGCTGGTTCGCAGCCGATTCGGCTCCACCGGCGTTCGGCGCGGCTACGGCCGCCAGAAATATGACGCAGAGAAGCCGGCACAGCAAACGAGGCCGTCTCTCAGTTTTCATGTGAATGTGATTCATAGATCGTCCTCACCAGAAGAAGATATAGAAAGCGGCCACCGCCGCCAACACCAAAGCCCCCACGAGTTTCACCACAGGTGCGGTTCTGACTTCAATTCCCGCGCGGACGGGCAATTCCCTCGGTTTCTCCAGCGGCTTGAAGAACGTGATCAGCGCCATGAGGGTCAGCACGATCACAAACGTCAGAGCGACCTGGATCAGGAAATGCAACTCCGGCGTGAATTGCTGAAACAACCCGTAAATGATCGGGCCTGAGATAAGTGCGGCGACACCCGCAGCGCCAGGCGCCTTGTGGACTACCATCCCGAACAGGAACGCTGCCACGACGCCGGGCCAAATGTATCCCTGAAACTGCTGAATGTACTGGAAGACCCCCCCGAACTTCGGATCGGCCAATCGGGGCGCAAGCAAGCAGCCTGCGACCACGAAGACCGCCGTGCCGATGCGACCGAGAAGCAACAACCGTCTCTGCGAAGCATTGCGGTCGAACAACCGGTTGTAGACGTCCATCGTGAAGATCGTGGAGGCGGAGTTCAGCATGGAGGCGAGAGAGCTGATGACCGCGCCGGCAATCGCCGCGAACATGAACCCGCGCAGGCCGGCCGGAATCAGGTTGCGAATCAGCATCGGGAACGCCTCGTCGGCCGCTTCCATCTGGCTACCGTAAAGTTGATAGGACATGATTCCGGGCAGCACGATGGCGAACGGGATCAGCAACCACAGCGCCCCGGCAAAGATCACCCCGAGCTGCCCATCGCGCAGGGTCCGCGCGGCCAGGTTCCGCTGGACGATGAACTGGTTCAAGCCGCAGTAGTAAATGATCACGATCGGCATGCCCGAGAGGACTCCCGTCCAGGGCAATCCTTTATTACCGGCGGGAAGAACCATGTGGAGCTTGTCTGCGTTGATCGCGGAGAACTGCTCCCACCCGCCACAGGCCCGCAAGCCGAGCCAGAACGTCATGAGCCCCCCGACCAGCAGCGCAGCGCCCTGAAACAGGTCGGCCCAGGCCACGGCCTTAAGCCCCCCCCATACGGTGTAGGCCGCGGCGATCAAACCGATGAGCCAGACGCCTTGTGTCAGGTTCATATCGAAGATCTTGTTCAGCGTCAGCCCGCCGGAGTAGAGCACGGCGGTCAGCAGGACGGCGACGTAGATCACCACGGTGGTCAGCGCCATGAGCGCGCGAGCCGTGGAGTTGTAGCGATACTCAAGAAACTCCGGCATGGTGTAGATGCCCGCTCTCAGGAAACGGGGCAATAGCGTGAACGCGATCAGGACGATGCCGATGCTGCCGAACAACTGCCAGTTGCTGACCGCCAGCCCCACGTCGCCCGCGCCCTGCCCCGCCATGCCGACGAATTGCTCCGTGGAGATATTCGCGGCGACGATGGACAGGCCGATGAGCGGCCAGGTCAGACCGCGACTGGCGAGGAAATAATCCTCGCTGGTCCGCTCCCGGCGGCTCTTGAACATGCTGAACGCGACGACCGCGCCGATGAAGGCGAGGAAGACGCCAATATCAAACACGTTGAGGTCCATAGACCAGCCCATCTCATGGGAAAACAGAAGGTCAAGGGCGGCCTCGACCGATGCCGAGGGTCCTCATCCGGCCTTTTGTTACTTGGCGTGCTATTATAGGCAGCGATGCGCACGGCACAATGTTAAACACGCGGGCGTTCTTGCACATCGCGGAGGGCCTGAACGCGGCGATCCACAGTCCTCCGCACCGCCGGGAGTTTGCACGGCCCCTTCTTCTGTGGTACAAGAAGGCCTCTGGACAACAGAATCGGTGATTGTGGAAAGGATGTGCATATGTCTGAGGGCCTTGGCCATGGGATAAGCAGACGACAATTCCTTCACGCCGGGCTGGCGGCCGCCGGCGGGGCTGTCCTGCTCGGATCCTGCCGGAGCCTTGATGAGAGCCAACAGAAGCATACGCGATGGGCCTTCGCATCGGATACTCACATCGACGGAGACCCCGAAAACAACTATCGCGGCTTCTATCCCTATCGAAACCTGCAGACGACCATTGAACAGATCACGGCCGAGATGCCCGAAGGGCTCGTGATCACAGGCGATCTGGCCAGACTGACGGGCCAGATGGAGGATTATGGGAACCTCCGCAATCTGCTCGGCCCGGTCACCGGTCAACGGCCCGTCTGCCTGGCCATGGGCAACCACGATGATCGCGCGAATTTCCTGCAGGTGTTCGAAGGTCCGACGGAGAATGAGCAGGCGGTCAAGGGCAAACATGTGGTTACCGTGGAGGCGGGACCGGTCCGGTTCATGGTCCTTGATTCACTGCTATACGTGAACAAGACCCCGGGATTGCTCGGAAAAGCACAGCGCACCTGGCTGGAAACCAGCCTGCGCGAGAGCGACGACAGGCCGACGATCCTGTTCTTCCATCACACGCTCGGGGATGCCGACGGCGACCTGCTGGACGTGCTGCGGCTTTTCGAGATGGTCAAATCCGTCAGGAAGGTCAAAGCCATCGTATACGGGCACTCGCACGTGTACGGCTTCTCGCAATTCGAAGGGATTCACCTGATCAATCTGCCGGCGACGGCGTATAACTTCCGTGACGACCAGCCGCTGGGTTGGGTCGAGGCACGGCTGACGGCGCGCGGCGGCGAGTTCATCCTGCACGCCGTCGGCGGCGACAAGAAAGCCGACGGAGATCGCGTGCGGCTTCGCTGGCGGGCCTGACGGGCGGCCGAAGAGATCCACCCCGCGATGAGATGACAGGATCAAAGTCTTGCAGAATGCCACCGCTTGTGGTAAAAAGGCGGCCTAAGGATAAGACCATCGCATCCCAATCGCGCCGCTGAGGCGTGTGATGCCAATCATGCCGTGAAGGGTCTTTGGGGTGTCTGCCGTACAGCGCTCGTACGGCTCGGGCTGGGGGGAAGACCCTCGGGTCATATCACGGGCGGGAGGCCCGCGAGCGGCGGGGGCAAACTGTTTGCGCAGGGCCTCGAACGCGCGGATACAATGGTTCCCGGCCACAGACAATTGTGAAGCAACAGAAAGGCAGTCTTGCATGTCCGACCGTTTTGCGGACCAGATAAACAGACGACAATTTCTCACGATCGGGCTGGCCGTCGCGGGCGGCGCCGTCACGCTGCAACCGGACGGAGAGCCGGCCGACGCGCAACGCAGCGAAAAGGACTTCACCCGCTGGGCCTTCTTGTCGGACACACATATCGGCGCACGTCCCGGCGTTCGCTTCCGAGGCTTCTATCCCCATCAGAATCTCCAGAGAACAACCGACCAGATCGGCGCCGCCCTGCCGGACGGCCTCGTCATCACGGGAGATCTCACGCGCTCGAGAGGCAGCGTCGAGGCATACGAGAACGTCAAGGCATTGCTCGCTCCGATCGCAGAGCGGCGACCGATCCACCTCGGTATCGGCAATCACGACAACCGCGATAATTTCCTGCGTGCGTTCGCGCCTTCCCGCGGCTGTGGCAACGGTCTGAGGAACAGGCACATCATCGCTACCGACGCCGGTCCCGTCCGGCTGGTCGTCCTCGACACTCACCTCTACAGCAATGTCTTTCCCGGCCTGCTCGGCAAACTGCAACGGATCTGGCTCGAGACATTCCTCGAAGCGAGTGACGACAAACCGACGCTCCTGTTCCTCCACCACTCCCCGCGGGCCGATCTGCTCGACGCCGGACGATTGCTCGATATCATCGCCCCGGCCAGGAAGGTCAAGGCCGTCATTTTCGGGCACTCGCACAAGTACAAGTTCTCCACGTTTGACGGGGTTCACTTCATCAATCTCCCGGCGGTGGGGTACAATTTCACCGGCGCCCAGCCGGTGGGATGGGTCGAGGCCCGCCTGACCGGCGCGGGCGGAGAATTCATCCTGCACGCCGTCGGCGGCAACCGCAATCGCCACGGCCGAGTCACAACGGTTCGCTGGCGCACACAGAGCGCGGCAAAACCCGCCACGGCCCAAATGATCACCGGGCTTGCATAAGGCAGCGAACACCGACCTCTTTCAACTGGGCCATCCGCTAAGAGTCTCTGTGCTGCTCATAGAAGACCATGGCGGGCGAGCCCGCGAAGCTGATGCCCATCCAGGCGGCCTCGTCGATCTCGTCCTGGGTGAATCCCTTTTTCCGGGCGTTTTGCAGGTGCATCTTCAGGCAGGGCTCGCACCGCGTCGCGACGGAGAGAGCAATCGCCATGGCCTGCTTCGTGTAAGCGTCCAGTCCGTGCGGCGAGGAGGCCGCGCCGAGAAACGCCTTGAATTTGGCCTTGATTTGCCCCACCTCTGCGCCCCCGCCGGCGACGGATGAAGCCGGTCCGACGGCATCGGCGCAGCAGGCGACCTCCTCACTCGCAGGCGATGTCACCTCGCTTGGGGCCGGCTCGACGACGGGCTCGGCGGGCTCTTTGGTCGTGGTCTCCACGGTCGGGATGGTCCGTGAGCCGGTCCGGGTGAGGTGCACCAGGCCCGTGCCCTTGGCACGTACATGACCGACGACGGTCGCACTCGTCACGCCGACATCGACCAGGGCCTTGAGGAAGCGGTCGGCCTTCTTGCGTTCGAGCGCGATCAGCAAGCCGCCGGAGGTCTGGGCGTCGTAGCACAGATCAATCATCTCCTGTGGCAATGAGGCATCGGGCACGACGCGATGGCTGCACGATTCCTTGTTGCGCTCGATCGCGCCGGGCAGGATGCCGGCCGCGGCCGCTTCGAGCACGCCCGGAAACAGCGGGAGGTCGTCCCAGACAACCTCTACATCGACGCCGCTGGAGGCGGCCATCTCGGCCAAGTGCCCCATGAGACTGAAGCCGGTGACGTCGGTGCAGGCGTGGGCGCCGAACTCGACCATCAGTCGCGAGGCTTCCTTGTTCAACGTTGTCATCGATTTCACTGCGGCTTCCACGCCGGCAGACTCGGCCCGACCGATCTGCGCTGCAAACGCGGTGATGCCCGTGCCGAGCGGCTTGGTCAGAATGAGCGCGTCGCCCGGCCTCGCGCCGGCGTTGGTGACCACCTTGTCCTTGTCGATGACGCCCGTGACGGCAAAGCCCGCCTTGATCTCTGCATCGTTGATGCTGTGGCCGCCGATCACGGCGACGCCCGCTTCCTTCATCTTGTCGATCCCGCCCGCGAGGATCTGGAACATCGCCTCATCGGGGATCTTGCGCACCGGAAAGCCCAGCACGGAAAGCGCGGTCAGCGGCGTGCCGCCCATGGCGTAGACGTCACTAACGGAGTTCGCGGCGGCGACCTGGCCGAATGCGTACGGATCGTCCACCGAGGGCGTGAACACATCGACCGTCTGGACCAGCGCCTGGCCGTTGCCCATGTCGTAGATCCCGGCATCGTCGCCGGCCGGCACGCCGACCAGCACGCGCGGATCCTCGATGCCGGGTAGGTCCTTCAGCACGTGCTTGAGGAACGCCTGGTCGATCTTCGACGCGCAGCCCGCCTTCTCCACGAGCTTTGTCAACTCCACCTTGCCCGTCGGGCTCTCCAACCGCTCGCCCGCACAGGAGCAGACGTTCTTTTCCTTGAACAGCGGACAGGGGCACGGCTGCTTCGGATCGCAGATACAATGCCCCAACTTGATCGAACGCTGCATCACCCGTTTTCGTCTTTCCATGTTGATCATGATCGAAACCTCGGCAAGAGATTGATTGGTGTGCATGGCACACCCTACGCATTCGTATTCTCACAATGTCGGCGGGCGAGCAGCGCGGCGCCGAGGGCGCCGGTCATCTGCGGCTCGGGCGCGACCGTGACCGGTTGCCCGAGGGCCCTTTGCAGAGCGTTCTCCATGCCCGAGACCCTGGCGACGCCGCCGGTGAAGAGGACGGGCGGCTCAACGTTCCGGCCGGCCATCGCCACCACGCGCGAAGCGATCGAGGTCTGGACGCCGGCGACTATATCCTCTCGGGACCGGCCGCAGGAAAGCAGGCCGATGATCTCCGTCTCGGCGAAGACCACGCACATGCTGCTGATGGCGGCCGGGTCGCGACTCCTCGCCGCCATCGCGCCGAGATCGCCTAACGAAACGCCCAGCCGCCCGGCCACCACCTCAAGAAATCGCCCCGTGCCGGCGGCGCAGCGGTCGTTCATGGCAAAGTCGCGGACCTTGCCGTTCTTGTCGAGGCGGATCAGTTTGCTGTCCTGACCGCCGATGTCGATCACCGTCCCGGCGTCGGGCACGAGATGCCGCACGCCCACGGCGTGACACGTGATCTCGGTGATCGTCGTGTCCGCGATGTGGACAGCGTTTCGGCCGTAGCCGGTGGCCACGACTCGCCCGACGTCGGACGTCGTGACACCGCCCTCGGCAAGCACCGTTGCGAACAGCTCGCACGCGAGCCGATCCTGCTCGACACCCTGGTCGGCCTGTCCCCGGGCGAGAATCCCCGAGTCGGCGCCGTCGATCAAGGCGACCTTGATGGCTCGCGAGCCGGCATCGATTCCTGCATAGATCATGTATCTCTCCGGTCTTTGACAGTTTCCACGAGCGCCTGCAGCCGGGTGGACAGCGTAGCGCTCGTCGCATCCGTGATCGAGGGCACCTCAATCTCGAGCACGGGAATATCACAATCCTCGCGCACAACATCGGCGATGATCTCACCCTCCAGCGCGCAATGACTCGCGCCGCTGATGCGCGACACGAGCACGGCCTCGGCCCCGAAACGGCGGATATCGCGAACGATCCGCGCCGCGCGGTCGAGCGCCGAGCCCACCATGGGATCGGCCAGGGCCGTCCGGGCCAGCGCTTCCATCGGCGGTACGGTTGCGGGGATCGGATCCAGGGCGTGGGCGAAGAGGTACTCTGTGCCACAGATTCGTCCGCCGCAGTCTTCCAGCAGGTTCATCACTTGCAGGTCCGCCACGGGATTGACCCAGAAGATGCGCGCGGCCTGAGATGACAGATGTCCCACGCCCGCTTCCACTCGCCGGCTCACTTCCGCCAGCAGATCTTCAAGCACGGCGATGGTCTCATCCTGGTCCGAGCAGAAGTGAATCGCGAGCATCTCGGCGACGAGCATTTCCAGGGCGGGCATCGGGCAGACCGGGGCTGTGAACGCCAGACGGCGCAGCCGCTCAAGCAGTCGCCGAACGCGATTGGCCTTCTCGATTCCGCGCGCGAGCGCCGGCTCATTGAGCGACTCGCCAGCGAGATTCTCCAGCGCGATCCGGATACGCTCCAACTCCGACCGGACGAATTCGACCTGGCTGGGAGACGCCGAAAAGCCGCCGGGCAACGTGACGGCTTGCTCGTCGCCCTCGGGCGACCGCCGGTGCGGAATCTCCCACCAGAGAATCGGATGCCCCAATCCGTTGAGGCGTTGGGCGATGGCGGAGAAGTCGTCGCAGGTCGCCCCGACGCTGCACGTCAGCAGGTCCGGGACGGGAAAGTGCGCGCCGGTGACGAACGCGCCGAGCATCGCGCGAACCGGGCAGAACGACTCATCGATGCCCAGCGAATCGGCGATTTGCAGCAGGCCGGCGTTCAGCTCCATGACGCATGGAATCCACCAGGCACCGTCGGGATAAAATGCCACGAGGTTGTCGAGGCTGTACGCCATGACGGGAACGGTGCCGAGATCCTTCATCGCGCCGACGAGCTTCTTGCCGCCCTCGCGGGCGGCCCGGAGCCGGTCCTCCTCGGTCAGCAGGAAATTCCACAATCGCAAAGCGGCCGGCGAGTTGTCATAGCGCAACTTCAATAGCCGCGTGTCGCCGTCTTCGACGTGCCGGCCGAGTGGGCCGCCATAGATCGGCTGCAGCATGCCCGCCCTCCGCAAGCGCTCGTACTCGCGGTCCCATTCCTCCAGGGCGATCTGTCTCGGCGGCGCAATCACTGGAGCATCTCCAGAAACGCACGGATTCGATTCTGCGAACGGGCGATGCTCGCATCGCCTTGGCCGTCGCTGTCAAGCTGGAGCACGGGCAGGTCGGTCCACTCCTTCAGTCGTCCAAGCTCGGCGTGCCAGGTGTCGCACCACACGTAGTGGTGAAAGATGATGCCGCGCGCGCCGGCCTGCGCCAGCTCGCGCTTCAGCCATCTGTACAACTCGCTGTTCGGCCGGCGGGACGCATCGGGGATCTCGAAGTACGCCCGGGCCAGTTCCATCAAGGGGTCCTCGGCCAGCGCCCGGCGGTCGAATGCGCTGCGCCGGCCGCGCTGGCCCATCTCGGTGGCGTCGAGCACAATGCATCCCCCGGATTGTTCGACGATGTCGAACAACACCCGGTCCCGCTGCATCAAGGGACCGCCGAGAACAACGACAGGGATGCCGTCGGTCCTTGAAGACCCCGTGACATGTTCTCCCGCGTCGTCATAGTCCCGCATGACCTGTGCCAAATGGTCTTTGCCTGGCTCGCGCCCACCGAGACGCACCAGGAAACGGCCCAGGCGTTTCAGCTCATCGAGGTACAGCCTCCGGGCGGCGGTGGTCTGCCAAGTGCTCGGCACGTTCAGCAGGAACGCCGGCGTGTCGAGCCGGCGAACGACCAGATCGAAGACCCGCCGCATCTGATCGCACACCGTCGTAACCACGATCCCGTCAGCCTCGCCGTTCGCCGCGACATCATTGATGAACGCGCGGGCGTAGGGACAGAGACCCTCCACTCGCGGAATGACCGCTGCACCATCCAGCGGCACAGGGACCATGCGCCGCGGGCGAAGGCCGTGAGCGGCAATCCACTCGCTCGGCACGTAGGGACATATGTACACGATGGTCCTGGTCGGCTCTTTCATGCTCGTGCCGATGCCCTCTGTTGAACCGTCTCGAACAACGCCTCGACGCGCAACGCGATGCGCGCGGAATCGGAAGGCGAGTAGTCCGTCTCAATCCGCAGGTACGGGATGCCCAACTCTTTCTCCGCCAGCTTTCTCACGAAATACGATTCGACGTCGTAGGTCAGGCATGCCTGCCAGATCAAGTCGATGATGCAGTGAGCGCGATAGTCTCGCGCCAGCTCGCGCAGCACGTCCAACCGGCGGTCGTTCGTCGTCATCACCGAGCATGGCAGGCGGAAGTACTTCTCCGCCAGCGCGACGATCGGATCGGCCGC
>Ga0207752_1001249_pt1 | contig 11813 bp, 10 predicted proteins | sample Pon2CUnioCityCA_6_FD_187272 | JGI IMG/M metagenome (GOLD analysis project Ga0207752, IMG submission 187272) | Marine sediment microbial community from Union City, CA, USA - Pond 2C Sediment 2 (SPAdes) | ecosystem: Environmental > Aquatic > Marine > Intertidal zone > Salt pond sediment ... | reverse complement strand
CCCACCTCGTCCGCCTGCTTGATGAAGGCAGAGAAGGAAGGCGCGGCCGTGCTGGTGCCGGCGATGACGGCCGGATTCAGGTCCACGAACTTGTTGAGCAGCGGATAGAACTCGGTCTGGTCGATGGCGAAGTACTCCTCGGCCACCGTCTCCCAGCCTTCGGCCTCCAACTGCTCCTTGATGGCGGCGCCGAAGCTGCGGCCCCAGTCGGTGTCTTCACCGTAGATGGCGACCGTCTTTGACTCGGGCTCCCAGAGGCCCTCGGCGATAGCATCCTCTAGCGCTTGTACGTAGGAGATACTCAGTTTCTTGGGGGTCGGCCAGCCCTTGAACATCCAGTACCCATACTTCTCGGGGTCGGAGGCGAAGGTCTCGTTGACCACCTCGGTCGCGCCGAAGCCGAAGAAGTGCGGCACCTTATGCTTGGCCGTGATCTCCATGCAGGAGACGGCCACCGAGCTGTGCCAGTTGAGCACGCCAGCCTGGATACCATCCTGGACGACGGCCTGCTCGTAGGCCTGGGAGGCCTTGGCCGGGTCCGACTGGGAGTCGATCCACACCGGCTCGATCTTGTACTTGCCGATCTGGAAGTCGATCTCCTCCAGAGCCGTCGTGGCCGAGGCCTTGAACTCCTCGCCGGTGCGGGCGCTCGGTCCACTGAACGGCCCCAGGATGCCCAGCTTAAAGACTTCTTCTCCCTCTGCGGCTTCCTCTGGAGTTGCTTCCTCCTCTTCGACTGGCTCCTCGGTCACTGCAGGCTCGGCGGGCTGGCAGCCGGCGATGGCGAAGACGAGTCCCGCGATCACCAGCATAACCCATAGAATACGACTTGCTTTGTTCATTTTTTCCCTCTCTCCTGTGTTTAGGTTCAATATACTACAAACGGGCGGATTTCCTCACTTCCTCATCGAGCTATCGTAAACGGTGATGATGTAGCGATCACCTCCTTTCAGGAATCGCTTCGAATTAGAAAAAGGGGAGCAGTCGCGGGATGCGTCTGCTCCCCTTCTCCTCGGAAGGTGACAGAGTGAAGCCAAGGCAGGTGACCTGGCTTTCCTGGATCGTGGCAGACGGCTCGCGCGGTACTCCGAGCTCTCCGCCTGTCGTTCAGGATTACAGTTGCGGGACAGCGCCGGCCTTGCACCGGACTTTCCCTCTTTAGCCCATCAGGGCACCTTGGCCGTCGTGCTTCTGTTTTTTTGAATGTTCAGAAAGGCTTTTCCAGCTTTTAAATTATCCCAGAACTCGCAAACGAAGATGTGTTGCAGACGCAACAATGTTGCAGACAAGCCTGGAAAAGCCTAAGGAATTCCAGAAAGGTGCCTTCTTCGGCCTTGTGCATTAGACTGCCAAAACTGGCTCTGGAACAACCATTATTCTGGAATTCCCAAAGAGCAGGCCCGAACGGCGTTCGTCGGGCGCTGCGGCTGCTTGCTCACAACACAGCTTTGATCCGCTGTTGGAATTCGACGATATGCTGCTGGATGAGCCGTTCCGCTCGCGCGCAGTCCCCGGCTTTCACCGCATCGGCAACCTCGCGATGTTGTTCGATCGCGTCCTGCACGTCTCCAAGGCGATGCAGGACGAGATACCAGATGCGCAGGCTTTGGTCGTACAGGCGATCCAACGTCTCAGCCAGGATCTCATTGCCCGCGGCCTGGTACATCACCCTTTGGAAGTGCCTGTCGATCTCCATCAGTTTTTTGGAGTCCCCACTATGCACGTGATCCAGATCCTGGAGTACGATCTCCATCTGGGCGATTTGGTCCGGAGTGATGCGCTGGGCCGCCAGGCGGGCGCAGAAGCCCGCCAGCATGGTGCGCACCTCGAAAATCTTCTGCAGGTCGGTGATGCTGATATCGGTGACGAACATCCCCCGTCGGGGGACGATGTGCACCAGGTTTTCGGCATCCAGCCGCTGCAAGGCCTCACGGATCGGCGTGCGCCCCAGGCCGAGTTCCTCCATCAGGGCCTGTTCGTCGATCACCGAGGCCGGTTGTAGCTCTAGGGTGATGATCTTGTCCTTGATCTGTTGGTAGGCTTCCTCACTGGCTAACCGCACAGAGAGCTCCTTGCCTATCGTAAGAACTTGGGGAAATAACGAGGTCGTTGTAGATATATCTGTAATACATCTACAGTATACCATGGCATACTCGGTTTGTCAACCCCCAAATGCTGGAGATTGCTCATAACTCACTGCTGCCACCAGACCTCCGAGATTTTCGACAGTCGAGGCGTCAGAAAACCGGCGGCCATAGACAAAACGCGACTTCTTGCGTCTGTGTGGGAGTAAACCTCGGAGGTCTTCGGAGATATAGGCAATCTCCAGCCAAATGCGAATTTCACGACAAATCCGGCGAACGTGTGAGAGAGGGGCCGTAAAATCGCACTGCGGCAAAAGGGACACGCGAGTCCGATCATAGTTGCCGGGCGTGGGAGCTCAGCCTGCTGCAGCTGCGTGGCTTTTGCCCTAATATGTGGAAACCCGTTACGAGGTCAGGCCGTCGCTCTGAAGGAGGTATGAATAGAACAAAGGTTCTACTCAATCCAGGTCCCGGGGGGAATCAAGGAATCCAGAACGGTGACGTCCGCTGGCTCAGACGCCGGTGACTACTGCGACGGTGTCATGTTTCGTTCGTACCAATCGAAAGGGAAACGAAGCGGCGTTGGCGATTCATCGCCGGATGTGGTGTTGAAGCGCGCAGGGTCGAGACCTGCCTACTCCTCCTCACCCTCCAGGCCGGGCATCTCCAGGCGCACCAGGTCACCGTGCACGTCCACCGTGGCGCGGAAGCCCGTCATCCACAGCGCGGTGCGCACCTCGTCTACATCCACGGCGCCCGGCTCGAGGATGCGGTCCATGTGCTCGATGGCGTGCTCGATCGAGGGGCGGGTGAACAGATCCTCCTCGCCGAGCATGTGGATCACTCCCTCGGTGATGAGGTCGCGCATCGCCAGGGCCCGCTCCTGGATAGCCTCCACGATTTGGCGATCCACGTGCTCGGCCTCGACGTGGCGCAGGAAATCCCCGTCGGGCACGACGTAATGGGGAACCTGTCCGACGTGGACCACCTTGGCTGGCTGTCCCTCTTCGTTGAAGACCAGGTCAACGAACAGCGCCTGTCGAATCCCCTCGCTCATCTCGGACCTCGCTCGACCGGTGCTTTGAAGTCGTGGATCCCGTTTCGCACCGCAAAGCGGGCGCCGCAGTCGGTGCAACAAAGCTCCTGCCCCTCGTCCACCAACATAGTCGAGCCACACACCGTGCAGCGGAAGAAGGCGCCCTGTGGCGCGGGCGGTTTGTCGTTGCGGGCGGCGCAGCGCACGATGACGCTGGGCGTCAGTTGCCACAGCGCCCCTGTCGGCTGGAAAAGCCGGTCTAGCGCGACGAGCAGCCCCGTGGGAATCGTCCGCTTGAGGAAGCCGATCCGGAAGTGGGAGACGGTGCGACGCTCCTTCACCTGGAGCCCGGCCTCGCGCAACTGCTCCCACATCCAGGCTGGGTGGAAATCGAAGTTCAGCTTGACGAACTCCACCGGCTCCCGGTCGAAAGGGGACCAATCCTGCCGGCGCGCCAGGTAGCGCAGGATGGCCTTGAGGTGACGCTTGTTGGCAAACTCCAGCACGAACGCTCCCTTGGGGGCCAGGATGCGGCCCACGCCTCGCAGCACCGCCGGCGCGTCGGCGGCGTGGTGGAGCGTGCGCACGATGGTCACCGTGTCAAACACGCCCGGCGCGAAAGGAAGATTGTAGAAGTCACCGGCGACGTAGAGATAGCGGGGTCGGCCTCCGGGGTCGACCTCCCCCCATAGCTCCTGGGCCTGGCGCAGTTGCGAGCGGGCGTAGTCGAAGATCACGACCTCGTCGTAACCGCTGTAGAGATCGTTCAGGCGCCCGTAGCCTCCCCCGATCTCCACCAGGCGGTGGCCACTGGCTGGCAGGAGCCGCCGCAGCGCGATCCGCTCGACAGCGTCCTCGTACTCTCGCCCCTGCCCCCAGAACTCGCTGCGGTAGGCGGAGCCTTCGTAGTCGCAGACGGGGCGTGTCTCTTCAGGCATCTAAGTTACCGAAACTCGATCCCGTCCGGCAGGCTTTCGATCTGCCGCTTCACCGGTTCGATGGCTCCGCGCAGTTCCCCGACCACCGGATCCAACCCCGCCTCTCCCAGCTTGATCTGCACCGGCACCGTCATCGAGATGGGGACGGTCTGCTGGACCGGTACGTCCATGCGCACGGGTACGGTCTGCTGCACGGGCACGGTCATATTGAGTTGGATTGGCAGACGCGTCCCGGCCGGCAGCGAGAGGGCGACCGAGCCGTTGATCGTGCCGCCGCCACCGGGCAAGTTGAACCGCGCCGGCAGGTTGAGCGGTACAGCCTGGGTCAGCGCGACGACCGTGGGTTGCTCAATGGGCAACTGGAAATTAATCGGCAGGGGCTGGTCGAGCGGCAGGGCGAACTCGATGGGGATGGAGTCATCTATCTGAACCGTTGTATCGATCGTGGCCTCGCCCAGCCCGACGAAGGCGGCGTCCAGGTCGTTGAGCAGTGGCTCGAGCAGGCCGGTCTTGAGGACAAAGACAGTCCGGAGGGCCGGCAGACTGATCACGAGCAGCAGGACGACCAGCACGAAGTTGACGACGAATGAGAAGATGATGGCGATGTCCCGAAAGGCGTTCCAGAATCGCTTCAGCCGTTTCATAGCATGACCTCCTTGCACTTGGTGGGTCAGGAAACCCTGGGAGATTGGTAGATTGGAAAACCGGTAAATTGGGAGAACAGCGACCTATGTGCCTGGCATGTTAGCATCACTGGGCGAAAAACACAACCGAGGGAATGTGGGGAATCGGAGCAGATCAACATCCGCTGCCAAGTGCCCTATATGCAGTACATCCCAACCATCGCCGGTGTACCACACCGCCTAGAGCGGGATAGTGTTTCACGTGAAACGTCGCTTATGCGGCATAGTTCGTCGCCGGCACGCAGCCGTCTGGGCCGGGTGAGGTTTCACGTGAAACATCGAAGGGTATTCTTCCCCAGACTCAGGACAGGGTAGCACCCTACCCAACCCTGGTCGATTGTAGGGCGGGTTTCTTACCCGCCGCCCGGGAAGGTAGGTATGAAACCTGCCCTACATATGAGGGTTCCCAGTTGTGGAGCAGGGGCGCTAGCTGGCGGCGGCACTGGCGGCGGCCGCCTCCTCCTGCCAGCGCGTGTACACCAGGTGATAGGCAAAGACGAGCAATTCAACGTCGACCGGGGCCATTACCTTCACGTGGGCGCCCCGTCGGAATACGCCCCGTGGCCGGATCTCCAGCAGCCTTATACCCCCCGCGCCATCCAGATGCCAACTCCGGCTCCAGAAAGCCGCGGGCCTCAGCACGTACTTCTGAGTGTCGAACCGGATGACGATCTCGCGGCGCCAGAAACCACGTGGTTGGGCTTTGGCCAGCACAGTCTCTTTTTCCCGTAGTTCGTGCCGACCGCCCCACCAACTGGTTCGGCGCACGGTCAACCTGCTCCCGTCGGCGGCGCGGAAAACGCCGGTGGCGCGAAGTGCAGGCATCGTCAACTCACCCACAATGCCCGCCTCCGTCCGAAAGCAGTGGTGGGTGGTGAAAACGCCCGAGACGACGACCTCGACTTCGTCTGGCGGCCGTATTTGATGTGTGACCGGGGCACTCCTCTTTCTCTACTGACGTTCAATGGCGGAGTGAATCTCTCATTCTAATATACGCCCATCGCCTGGTCCGGTTTCACAATACGGCACACTTTCCAGTTCTCGATCACAAAGGTCAGCGTGCTGTGCCGGCCTTGTTTTCTTCCTTGCCCCGGCCCCGCGCGGCCCATAACCCGCCGCCCACGATCAACGCGCCTCCGATCAGGTGGCGTGGGCCGATGGGCTCGCCCAACACCAGGTGCCCCAACAGCGCCCCGTAAAGAGGGAGCGTGTTGTAGAACACCATCGCGCCGCTGGGGCCGAGGCGACGGACGCCCGCGTTCCACGAGAGAAAGCCGATCACGCCCGGCGCAACGCCGATGTACAGCACGGCCAGGATGAGGGCCGGGCGCAGGTCGACTGCGACGGACCGCGCCTCCCAGGCAGCGGCGGCCAGGAGGAAGGGAAGCCCGAGAAAGGCAGAGAAGGCGGTGGCGGAGAGGGGCGATCGGTGGTGCATGACCCGGCGGCCCAGCACCGAGTATAGGCCCCACAGCCCCACCGCGGCGAGCGTGATCAGGTCGCCCACGTTGCCGCGTAGCGCCTGCCCCGCTGAGAGCGATCCGAAGGGGATCAGCACGACCACGCCGGCCAGGCCGACGACGGCGCCGACGATCTGGCGTCCCGACATCGGTTCCCGGATCAGCAGCGCGGCCAGGACGCCGGTCAGGAGCGGCCCCAGGCCGTTGATCAACGTGGCGTTGACCGCCGTCGTGAGCCGCAGGCCGAGGTACAGCGTGGGGGTGAAGATGGCGACACCGCTCAGCGCCATCCCCAGCAGCAGCCAGCCATCCTGGCCCAGGCGGCGATCGGTGCGCGGTCGTCGCTGCAGCAGGGCGGCCAGGATCACCGCGGCGATAGAGTATCGTGCCGCGGCCAGTGTCAGCGGACCTACGTCGTCTCGTAGCCAGCGCCCGAGCACCATGTTGGTGGACCAGGTAAGCGTGGCCAGGTTCACCAGCCCGATGCCACCGAGCTGCGTCAGGCGGCTGTGTGATCTGTGGTTATTGGAATTCATCGGCGATGTTTTGATTCCATAATCGTTGATGATTCACTCACTCGGAGGCGCGATCTCGACGCAGGAATGCCCTACGGCAGGCGTGGACGAGGAGCGCTGGCCCAACCCCAACACCCAGGCTAAGCAGGACGGCGAACAGACGACCGTCCGACCGATGCCTGGCCTGGCCGGTCTCGGGCAGGAGGGGAACCTCAGGCGTTGCCGTGGGCGTTGGCGTGAGGACGACCGGCGTCGGGGTCGGTTTTTCCTTGTCCTTCTCGCGCTTCTGCTCGGGGGTGGCGGTCGGCGCCGGTGTTGGTGTGGGGCCGATGATGGTAATGGGCACGTCGTCGGCCCCGCCACCCATGTCGTTGCCGTACCAGTCGCTGGCGCCGACGACCTCAGCCCGGTTCATCGCGCCGTCAGTGGTCGCCAGCGCGGTGAACACGGTTGTCACCGAGATGCTGGCGTGGGCCGGGACGTCGCCGGTCCAGATGGTCAGATCCGTCCAGGTCAGGACCCCGCCTGATGCATCGATCAAATCGGGTGGGGGGGCGGCGTAGTTGAACGCCAGCCAGGCCGGGTTATAGGTGTCGACCAGCGGCGCGACGGTCATCGTGGTGAATCCATCGTTGGTGATGACGACGGTGAAGGTGAGTGGCTGACCGACCTGGGGCGACAGGCCGGCGAGAAGCTCCTTGTCGACCGGGCTGCTGCCGCCGACGGAGTCGGTCCCGTCGTCGATGCTCGTGGTGCCGCTCAACGCCCCACTCGTCCCCAGCGCGTCGTGGACCTCGGCCGCGTTGACGACCGCCGCCTGGGGATGCTCGGCGATGAAGCCGACGACGACCAGAACCTCACGACCGGGCGGCAGGTCGCCGAAGAAGTCCGTAAGGTCGGCCCAATCGAGCTGGCCTGCGCCCTCGTCGATGGCGTCGGGCGGGGGGACGGCGTTGGCGTAGCCCAGGACGGCGGCGTCGTACGTGTCGGCCAGGGGTAGAGTTGTGACCGTGAAGGCGGTGTCGTTTCGGATCAAGATGGTGAAGGTGAGGTACTCTCCGACGTGGACGAGCGGATCGACCCGGCCCAGCCGTTTGTCTACGTAGATGTCGTCGCCGTTCTGGGCGCGGACGGACTGGATGGAGAGCAGTAGGCTCAGCGCTGTCAGCGCGATGGCGACCGGTGTCAGAGTGAGAAGCAGTTTAGGGGTTTGCCTGTCGTTCATTCTTATCGTCTCCTATGCGGACTCTGATTTTCAGCCGCGAGTGAAGGCGACCCCGCTGGGGCATATTAGCGTCCATCGATGAATTTGTCAACTTGAGTCCGCCGGCCCTGCCGGAGACGTGCGTCGTTCAGGCACAGCTGCTGCGTGGTTGCAGGGAGTAAGACCTGACAGGTTTGGCCATCAGCGGCTCTGTGCTGCTCGTCTACCATGGATGTGGCCGACTGCTTCACCGCTTCCTGTTGAAACCTGTCAGGTCTGGGTTATGGCACCTGCACGCAACGCCAGATGACGTTGCCCTGGTTGACGAGGTGGATTGCGGTCCCCGCGTGGCTTACTCACATCGGAACTTGGTCCGAAACGTGTCAGGTAAAACGCCGAAGCATGGCTCTCTTGGCTTGGTCAAGGCTCCTCAAAGTGTCCGATTGCCTGAGTTTGAAGCCGAGCTCGTCGGCTACTGGTTCAAGCACTTGAACCAGGAACTCCGAGCGCACCCTGACCTCCTGTGGTACCGCGCCGGCGCGGACAAGATGATTGACGACGTGCATCGGGATCAGGCCCCACATCGCCTCCAGCGATGGCTCCGGTTTCAGCAGCTCGGTGCCGAGGATAAGGCCGCTCTGGGCGTCGACCGTCATCAGCGAGTAGGGAAAGAAAGGGCGTTCCTCTCCCTTGTCCCGCGTCGGCGCCGGGAACATGAAGAAGTCGATCTCCATTTTGGCTCCGCTCCTCGGGGCCTGTTTGAGCCATTCGAGCGCTTGCATATTCATGGAAAGCGCGATGGGTTCGGGCTCCGGCGGGGGAACAGACATGGTCTGATCCTTCCAGGAGAGAACATCACCTTTCTGGTGTGGAACCCGCACCAGGTAGCTCTCATGCTCAGGGGGCTCCAGCAACGTGCGATCCTCTCTGAACCTGGGCGTCACGTCGAGCACCTGCTCCAACACAACGGCCAGGAAGCGAGCCTCCTCTGCCTCCACGAACCACGGGAAGTAACCCGGGCGATAGCTGCGGAACATCGGCCAGGCGTTCCGCCCTCTGAACTTGAGCCCCAGCTTCTTGATGACCTGGCGGTCTTTGTCGTGCAGTTGGTTGCGGTCCTCAAAAGAAGCCTGGAGCTGGGGAATCTCGACCAGGTGCTCAGCCGGTGCGGAAGGCCCTGCATCTTCAAAATCCCAGAAGTCGTAGAGTCCTTTGGGGCCGAGGTAAACGGCGATTGAGTAGTGTTCGCCCAGTTGGCCCATCACACTGACGAATCCAAGCTCATCCGTCTCCGGGTTCTGCACGCCAAATACGTCGGTCTCTACCATCCATTCCCACGGTGCGAGCTCTTTCACGCGGACCATAGCGTCGTAGAGCCGGCGCCATTCTTCGAGCGTCGGAGTGTTTTCGGCCATCGTGGCCTCCTTTCACTACAGAAGCGAATGTCAGTGCTCAGTCCTACCCCTATTCCACCCACACGCGTACGTCCTGAAACTGCACCGTCACCTCCTCTTCCCCGAAGCTGCACGCCCACAGCCCGATGTCGCCCGCGAGCCAGGTGTCGTCGACGACGGTGGCAGCGTATTCGTCGTTGATGTAGAAACGGCATGTCGGACCGATGCAGGCAACGCGCAGGCGGTTGGATTGCTGGCCTCGGCGGATATGGGGGAACTGCTGCCAGTCGACGAGCGCTGTCTCCTCGTCGCCGTTCACTTTCAGCACGGCATAGTAGCCGTCGCCGCTGACGGCAAAGACGGTGTAATGGGCGCTGTCCTGGGCGCGGTAGACGAGGCCGTATCCGTTGAAGGCAGGGCAGGAGAGCGGGCGGGCCTCCGCTTCCAGCGTGAGGTCGTCGCCGGAGAAACCGTGCAGGGCGACTACATCCCGGCCCGAGGGGGCCACCAGGCGCGGCGCAGGGCCAGGGTGCTGCCAGTCGGGAGGGACGACCGGACGGGGGTTGTTCCAGCCCAGCGCCAGCGCGACGATCAGCCCCAGCGCGGTCGCCAGCGTCAGCCCGATTGCGCCCAGCAAGGTGTTCCACAGCCGACGGCTCACCGGCCTGTATTCTCTAGAGTGCGTGTTCCCCTCTGGCGTTTCCATCGCCTGAAATCGCCGGGCACCACCGGCCCGCGCCGGAACCTCGGGAGTATGCCCGGACTTGTCATCGCCCCAACCCCGATCATCGTGACGTCGAACAGGCGCAGATCACGCGTGAGAGTGATATTGACAGTGAACTGCCTAGAATTGCGCATATTGGCCCTGGTCTGCAATCTGCAATTTCGAATCTGCAATCTCCAATCTGCAATCTACATTCCCGTCGCCCCCGTGAACCTGAACTCAGCCAGTTTGAGAGCGGGCGCGCTGAGGACCCCTGGAGCGGTCCACACGCAGCGGGGCTCCCGTCCAATGGCCTCTGTTCCCGCGAGTGCCTTGACATAACTTTGGGTGAAGCGCAGATTGCGCACGGGTGTCGTCAGCTCGCCGTGCTTGATGAGGAACGTGCCGTCGCGCGTCATCCCGGTCACGACCGCCTCGCGTGGATGGACGGTGCGAGTGTACCACAAGCGGGTGACGTATAGGCCCCGTTCCGTCCCGGCGATCATATCGTGGAAGCTGCTGTCGCCGGTGCCCAGGTGTGCGTGCAGCGGGATGGGGCCAAGCCGGGCGGCGTTGAGCCACGGATTGAACGGATTGGCCGCGGGCAGCGCATGGCCCGTCGAATCCCTTCCATTGAGCGCTGCCCGGGCCCGGTCGTAGACCGCGCCCCCGACCGCGCCGTTGTGAACGATGTCCACCCGCCGGCGGGGCGTACCCTCGAAGTCGAAGGGCAGGGGCCAGCCCGATGGGTCGAGGCCGTCGTCCCAGATCGAGATCAAGGGCGATAGCAGGCGTTCTCCTTGCCGCCCGCTCATCCAGCTCCTGCCTTCCTGCACGCTGACCGCGCCGGCCGCAGTGGCCAGCGTCTGGAGCAGATCGTGGACGGCGTAGGGGGATAACACGACCGGGTACCCGCCTGGCTTGAGGGGCTGTGGGTTGCGGCCGCGCAGCGCCGTCTGGATGGCCTGCTCACCCAGCGCGACGACGTCGACCTCCGCGACCTTCGACGACACGTCGGCAGCGAAGCCCGAACTGTTGTCGGTCATCACGACCATCGTCAGGTCGGCTTCGGTGGCCGGGTGGTAGGCCAAGAGGCTGTGGCTATTGGCGACGGCCCATTCGTGGACGCTGGTCCGGAAAGCCCCGGCGGCAGCGCAGTCCATCTCTGCAGCCCGCTGGCAGACGGCGTGTACGTCCTGCGCCCGCTCGGTCGGCGTGCATCCGGCGGTGGCATCGTCGAAACCGGCGATCTCCGGCACACTGGCGGGGGCCGGCAAGCCGGGGAAGTTGGGATCCTCGGGCCGGAGCCTGGCGGCGGCAATGGCCGATTCGACCACCCGCTCCAGGCCGGCGTCGGTCAGATCGTTGGTCGTCCCCACGCCGACGCGCCGCCCCAGTGCGGCCCGAACGACCAGATACCGGTTGGTCTCGGCCACGTGCTGGTGTATCGCGTTGTTGGCGAAGCGGGTCAGTTGCTCGTCGAGGCCCAGCAGGACCACCTCGGTCTCGTCGGCGGAGGAGAGCCCAAGCACCCGCTTGAGCAGCGCCTCGGCCTGTGTACGTCCGATCACGTGCTAACTCCCTCGGTGCCCTTTGAAAAACGGCTCGGCGTGAAGCTCTCCGGCATCCTTCCTCGAATGTTCTCGCCGCCAATTCGTTGGGTCTGGCGATCCACTGGGAGCAGAGCAGCAAAGACCAGCTGTTTGTTCATTGCTCATTGTTCATTCTTCATTATCCATCGGCCAATTCAACACGGCGTGGCGCTGGACGACGGTGAGCGGCTCGCCCTCCTCGGG
>Ga0207752_1001248_pt1 | contig 11817 bp, 11 predicted proteins | sample Pon2CUnioCityCA_6_FD_187272 | JGI IMG/M metagenome (GOLD analysis project Ga0207752, IMG submission 187272) | Marine sediment microbial community from Union City, CA, USA - Pond 2C Sediment 2 (SPAdes) | ecosystem: Environmental > Aquatic > Marine > Intertidal zone > Salt pond sediment ... | reverse complement strand
TGGTCAACTATGCGCATTCCGCCTTTGGTGTCAATCTCGTTAATGGCGGCTGGGCTTGAGCCGAAACTGCAGTGCAAACAATTGTAGTTACATGCTCTCGTACATCTCCACGTCATCATGTACAAGAGCTGTTTTTTATTCACGGTTTGTTTGCACTCCTTTACGTTTAATTCCCTATCCATGGTTTAGGGGTCTGTAGTGTTGGAGTCCCTGTGTGTTAGGCAAGTGTTATCCAGTCGTTGCTTTTGTGCGCCAGCGCAGGAGCAACGGTCTTAGGTTTCGCTTTTGTGAAATTGATTTCTCTAATAGAATGTAGCAAAATATCGAATCTCGATGCTATCTGCTTCATGTTAGGGGGCTCCAACAAGTCATTACGTGGTGAACAAATAATAAAAGGATTTTTGTAAAGGATTCTTGACCAACCCAACCAAGTCTTAGTCAAATTTTCTTGACTAAAGATTTCTTATATAAATTAAGCATGAAATGATTGTCAATCACGTTTGCTTAGTCTAAAGAGAAGAAACAGATGCAATTAGATAAAAACTAGTTATTTCGTTTTTTCACGCAACGCTTTAGGTACGTATCCGCATGCTGGGTCAGAAGCAAAAATGTCTCCGGTGTACATCTGTGCTCTGGTTCGGCAGCCGCCACAAATTTCTCTGTATTCGCAGACGCCGCATTTGCCCTTCAAGTTACTCCTATCCCTGAGTTTACTAGTTAATTCTGATGTTTGGTGTTCATCCCAGATTTGCTTCAGCGGCTTATCCTGAACGTTTCCAAGTCGGATATGGTCATTGAAGCTGCATGGGATGACGTCTCCGTTTTCGGTTACGCTCATGTATTTGCCGGCTATGGAGCACCTGCCTAGGAAAACGTTGTTGAACCAGTGGTTGAAATCGGGCATGCCTCGTTCCTTAGCGATGCGAACGAAGAAGGGGCAATAAACGTTGACTTCAGGTTTTCCGTTATACTTTAGACGTAGGTCGTAGACTTGGTTCCAAATCTTCTCGTACTGTTGTGGGGAGGGGGACTTGGCGAGATGCTCTTTTGTTCGGTTGAAGGGAATGAAGCCGTGAATCACCACCCAGCGGGCGCCATATTTTTCAGCCAGTTGGATGACGTGCTCCATATCTTCGGAGGTGACGTTATTGCGGGTTGAATCAACATTGGCAAGGGTTGCCACAAGACAGTCCAGCAGCCCCGCCTTAGAAGTCTTTTCCATAGCTGAAACGGCTTTTTCGTATGCGCCCTTTCCTCGTATAGCATCGTTGATTTCTTCTTTTCCGTCAACACTCAATGAGACGCGAACATCGTGTCTAACTAGGTTATCTAAGATTTTGCCGTCAACATAGTAGCCGTTGGTTATGAGGCTCACATTCAGACCAGTTTTTTTGGCGTATCCGATTATTTCGGGGAGGTCTTTTCGCAGAAGGGGTTCTCCCCCGCTTAATCCTAGATAGGTTGCCCCAAAATCATAGATTTCGTCTATAATATGCATAGTTTCTTTGGTTCCGAGGGCGTCGGAGGCGGGGGGGTTTGATGCAAATCCGCAGTGTAGGCAACTGCTGGTGCATGCTTGTGTGCATCTCCAAGGCAGAATGAATAGGGGTCCATTAGGCTTCAAAATCTTTCACCATAATCAGTATTCAACATTTTAATAAATGAATAAAAATGTATTTATTTTTGCCTCTTTTTCAGTCTTCGTTATCGTTTGCTGCATGTAATCAGGTTTCCTTTTTTTGATGCAAGTTTTTGTTATTTTTCTTTTCTAAGTTGTCAAGAACCTGTAGGAGTTCACAATTGCTTTTCACGATTACGGCACCATTGTTTTCAAGTTCCGTCAAGTATTTTGTGGCTTTGCCATTAGTGAAGTCCCTTTTTTCATCCGGTCCATTTTCTAGGAGGATGATTGGTATTCCTTCTTTCAGAGCAGTTTCTGCAGCTTCGAGATTACGCAGATTGCCGTCACCAAACTGGGTCGGTGTGATTACTAGAACGTTGGCTTTACTTATCATATTCAGGTTTGCTGCGTGAGCTTCCTCGGTTATGGGAGAGAAGGGAGCTTCGCTTACTGTTGGAATGTTTAACAGCCGAGCAGCCTCTTGATCCGTATCCAGCAAGTTGATAACCCCAGCAGTCACGAAATAGCCTTCATCCTTCAAAAGCTTCATCACAGGGCTACCGGTGCCACATCCAGAAATTAGATGTATAGAAAGGGTCTTTTGTTGTTGATTTAGGGGGATTGAAATGGGAATAACATGAAAGAAACCAGTGACAGGATGCCTTTTCACTATAGTGTCAACGCTGAAAACTTTTCTGATGTTTTCGCTTGTGAGCGTCTTTTCTGATTTTCCCACAGCAACAATTTTTCCTTCCTTCAAAAGGATGATAGAGTCACAGTATCGTGCAGCTAAGTTGAAGTCATGGAAAACCGCGGCTATCAACAAATTTTTAGTTTCGCATAAATTTTTGATGAGATCCATTATTTCCAGTTGGTTGCTTATGTCCAAGTGGGTTGTCGGCTCGTCTAGCAAAAGAATTTTTGGTTCCTGAGTTAGGGCACGCGCGATTATCACTCGTTGCCTTTCTCCGCCACTAAGTTCGGTTACTGGTCTGTCGGCAAACTCCCAAGTGCGGGTTAGTTTCATGGAATTCTTTGCGATGGCTAGGTCCTCTTTGCTTTCCATCTTGAATCGGGGCAGGTGAGGATTGCGACCCATGAGAACTACTTCCAGAGAAGTGAAGTCGAATGTTACAGGTGTGCTCTGCGGGACTACCGCTAACTGTTTAGCAACATCCACGCTCTTCATTCCGTAGATGTTCTTCTCGTCTATGAGTATTGTTCCTTTATGTGGCTGGAGTACTCTGCTTATGCTTTTGAGCAATGTCGTTTTTCCTGAGCCGTTTGGACCAAGAATACCTAAGAATTCGCCGCTCTTAACCTCAAAATCGACATCCTTCAAAACATCAACAGACCCGTAAGAACAGTCAATGCCATCAATTGTTAAGACAACCATCTTTCCTCACCTTATACTGCGTATCCTTTCCTTTTCCTACGGAGGAGGTATATAAAAAAGGGCGCTCCTGAAAGCGCCGTTATTACTCCGACAGGTGCTTCCCCAGAACCCATTATCACCCGTGACAGCGCATCGCATATCATCAGGAAAGAGGCACCTACAATGGCTGAGGTGGGAAGAAGAACCCTGTGATCAGGACCAATTAAGACTCTTGTCAAGTGAGGGATAATTAAACCAACGAAACCGATTAAACCGCTAATGGATACAGCGGCTGCGGTCATAAGGGCTCCGGAAACAAGCAATATCCGTTTCACCTTTTCAATTTCGACACCTAAGTGCTGAGCTTGATCTTCTCCCAGAGCAAGAATATTCAAGTCACGTGAATACATATAGGCAATAACGGCACCGACAATTATGAAAGGAAAGATAGCCCACACTTTGTCCCAGTTTTCTGTGGGTGCAAGACTTCCGATAAGCCAAAAAGTTAAGCCATGAAGAATTTGGTCGCTAGCAATCGTTCTTAGAAACGTAACTATGGCGCTTAAGAAGAGGCTTGCTGCTATTCCCGTGAGAAGCAGAGTTGTAACCGGAACTCTGGACCCAACCCTTGCGATGGTATAGACTACAAGCACAGTTATTAGGGAACCAACAAAAGCCATGATTTGAAGTGTGTTTACGCCCAGAAGTGAAACGCCTATGCCTAGAACCATTACCAACGCTGCACCTAGTGCTGCACCGCTCGAGGCTCCGATGACGTAAGGGTCAGCCATAGGATTCCTGAAGATTCCCTGATATGCAGCTCCTGCTGTCGCCAGAGCCGCGCCAACTAGAGCTCCGCATATCACTCGTGGAAGCCTGATTTGGGTTATTATCACTTCAGCGGTTTGGGTGATGTTTGAAGCGTCTACCAGATTTTCTAATATGGGGATTTGTTTGGTTAATATAATCAGAATGTCTCTGAAGGGAATGGGCGCGTAGCCCAGATTGAGTGACAAAATAAAGACTATGCCAAACGCAATTAACATTATTAGGAGATATAGCTTCCAGTGAGAAACACGCCTTAAATGAGTGGTTTCAGCGTCTTTTTTCATCAATGTTCACAGATTATGTTTTAGGTTATAAAAAAGGGGGGATATTTTAGGGTTGTCCAAAGATTTCTGGATGAACCATTTTCGCAATAGTTTCTAGCGCATCAACAATTCTTGGGCCTGATCTGGAGATTATGTCTGCATCGATCTCGTAGAGTGCCTCATTCTGAACTGCACTTATGGTGTCCCATCCAGCACGGTTCTCTACAGCCTCCATGGTTTCGTAGAAATTCGTTCTTCCCATATACATGTCAGGGAAAAACATTACGCCAGGATTCTTTTCAATAATTGCCTCCGAGCTTACAATCGGCCAACTTGTAGTTGCATCATGGAAAATGTTTTCTCCACCTGCCAAGACTATCATCTCATCAATGAATGTTGTTGGACCTGCGCTCATGAGTGGGTCGTTCCAAACTTCATGGTACACTTTTGGAGTAGTGGTTACATCCGCTGCTTGATTCACTACAGCGTCTATTCTTTCTCTCATTTCGGTGACGAGAGCGACAGATTCACTGTTTTTGTAGGTTGCTCTTCCAATCAAAAGAACATCTTGCAGAACCTCGTCAATGGTTTGACCGTCTACCACTAAGACAGCGTATCCTAAAGTCCTCAGAGTCCCGGCAGCTTCTGAACTTCCAGAGCTTGCAAGAACCAAGTCAGGTTCCAATGCAACGATTGGCTCTACGGATGGTTGCCAAAAGTTTCCTATGCTGGTCATGTTGCCTGCTTCAATCCACGCTGTGAAATTGTGAGGATAATTGCAGTAGTCTGTTACTCCCACAATACTGTCCCCTGCCCCGACCGCAAACACGATTTCTGTGTTGCTTGGCGATAACGACACTATTCTTTCCGGAGCAGAAGTCAAGGTAACTACATTACCTATAGCATCAACTAGTGTAACTTCCTGATATTCAGCAATTTGTTCTTGTTGTTCCTGAATGGTTTCTTGATATTCCGCGATCTGCTCTTGTTGTTCACTAAGTTGTTGTTCCAAAGCACTCATGTTACTGTTATAGATGCCCATTTGCTCCTCCAAATCGGTAATGGCACTTTGATAGACACTAAGCTGATCAAGTATAGTCTCAAGCTGACCTTCAATAGTGCCGATGGAGCCATCAAGATTACTGATAGTGGTTTGGCTAGTGGTTAGTCCTTCTTGTAAGTCACTGACAGAACCGTTCAAGTCGCTGATTTCTCCCTCAAAAACGATGTAGCCGTAAGTTGCAACAACTAAAGCAGCAACTGCGATGATTGCTAGGGTATACGTGATTGTTTTATCCATCTGTTCAACACCCTTTAGGATGGATAATCCATCCTAACGGCTATATAAACATTCCGACAAAACTCACAATAACCAAACCTAGAAGTAATTCAATAACTAAAACCAAACAAAAAGGCTACACAATCGACACGTTAAGATAAGCCATGCCTTTCGCAGCCTTCTTCTCCATAGACTTCACCTTGAATGATTTTGCATAGAGGGGGCACTCAAGAACCAGCGTATGAAACTCCCCGTTTTCACCCAGAGGGTCAGCACTTCCAATCTTCGACAGAAAGCTGGTGCTCGTCTCTTTACTGATGATGAAGCCCAGCCACTCTTCACCCAAATATTCAATGTTTACACCTGTAATCAACGCCTTGAATCCTAAATTGAAGATTTCATCGAAAAGCTCTGATGTGTCTCTTTTGTAGAGGGGCTCAAGCAACTCCAAACCAACCTTACTGCAGACATCTTTGAGACCCTCCACATGCGCCTCAACAAAAATGTCGCCCGCAACCAAAGCATCAATCTCAAGGCTTTTGAGAGCCTCAACGAATGCTCCATCCCTCTTAAAATCAACGATTGTTAACTGTTTTCCTATGGATTTTGCTAATATCTTCAGCGCCTCCAAGTTTTCGGCATGAGGAGAAGGTCTGGGGAAACTCGGAATCAAAGTTAACAGATTATCGACCTTGACACCTTGTTTTTCGACAAGATGTAAGGCATAGAGGGAATCTTTGCCACCAGAAAAAAGAGCAACAGCCTTCATCAACAAAGCATCCTACACAGTCCCTACAATCAACACCACAGTTATTTAAGAACTTGGATGAACCATCTTCTCCAGCATCTCCAGCGCCTCCACGAGCCTCGGTCCAGGTCGGGAAATAAAGTCTCTTGGAACCTCATAGAGGTTACCGTTTCTAACAGCATTTGTGCTATTCCATCCCGGGCGTTTCTTCACATCCTCGAAGCTTCCCCAAAACCTTGGAACACCTGGAATAACGGGAAACACGATTATGTCAGGGTTCCGCTTAATAATGTCTTCTGAATCGATTATAGGCCACTCTGAAACTGCTTCGCCGAAGATGTTTGTTCCACCAACCAAGCTGATTACGTCTCCAATCCATGTTCCTGAACTTACGCTCATGTAAGGGTCGTTCCAGACCTCAAAGTATACTTTTGGTCTACTAGGTGCCGCCTTCGACTTTTTAATTACACTGTCTATTCTCTGTCTCAGTTTTTCCACAAGGTTACTGGCTTCGGCAGCGTTTCCGGTTGTCTTCCCCACTAACAGAATATTGTCGAGAACATCGCTCATGCTATGGGGACCCAAAGTCAAAACATTTAGACCTAAACTTCTGAGTTGAGCGGCGACTTGCATTGTTATTTCGCATCTGCGTTTACAATTCCCCTTGCACTCGTTTGTCTTCACTGTACATTTAGCTGTGGAAATCAAAACAAGATCAGGCTTCAATTTCACGATGGTCTCTATTGAGGGGTTCCAGTAACCGCCTACCCTTGTGAGTTCGTTTGTTTCAATCCGCGCCTTGATTTCGTGGGGATAGTTGCAGTAGTCTGTTACTCCCACAACCTTTGGTCCAGCGCCAACAGCAAACAAAATCTCTGTGCTGCTGGGAGAGAGGGACACTATCTTTTTTGGATGAACCTTTAGATTTGTCAAAGCCTGGTGGTCAGCTGTCATCTTTGATACCTCTTCCCAGTGGTGAGTTCCTAGAAGCTAGAATCAATTGGTTACTTTAGAATCTTTTGACCTGTGATTCTGCTAAAGACATTGTTCTTTTGGACTGTTGTCTACTTTACTGTCACGGATTTAGCCAAGTTCCGCGGCTTATCTGGATCGCATCCTTGTTCAAGCGCCATGTAGTAGGCGAAGAGTTGCAAAGGAACAACAAACGGTATCGGAGTTAAGATTTCAGGTAAATCTGTTTCTATCTCTATGTAATCGTCAGCCAACTTTTTTATCTCCTCATCACCCTTCTCAACTATTACAATTATAGAGGCGCCGCGAGCTTTCATCTCCATAATGTTTCCGATTATGCTTTTGTGTGTGGAATCCTTGGGGCAAATGAAAACCACAGGAAATCCGTCCTCGATTAAACTGATGGGACCGTGCTTGCTTTCTCCTGCAGGATAAGCTAACGAAGGGATATATGAAATCTCCATCAGTTTTAGCTTACCCTCCATGGCAACAGCCGAGTTTATTCCCCGTCCCAAAAAGAAGAAGCAACGCTTGCCGCTATACTTCTTCGCTAACTGTTTCATCTTTTCCTCTTTGTCCTGTATAGTGCGCTCAACGATGTCGGGTATCTGCTCAAGCTTCTCCTCAATGTCCTCAATCTCCACATGAGAAATCTTTCCCCTCTTCTTGGCAAGCCTTACAGCGAGCTGAGAGAGCACAGAGAGCTGAGAGGTGAAAGTTTTAGTAGCTGCGACTCCAATCTCTGGACCCGACTGCTGAACGATATAGACCCGAGCAATCCGAGTTAAAGTGGAACCCACAATGTTGGTTAGTCCCAGCACCGTAGCGGCGCGTAGCCTAGCACATTCAACAGCTTCTAATGTGTCAGCGGTTTCTCCTGACTGGCTGACCACGAGGAGGGTGCTGTCGATGTTCACTGATTTACCATGTTGTTCAACGAACTCTGAAGCCATAACCGGATAAGTTGCCAAGAAAGACAGCTTAGAGAACAGGTAGGACGCTGCCAAGCAGGCATGGTAAGAGGTTCCGCAGGCCACCAAGAAAACTTCTCCTGCCCGATCCAAGAAAGCAGTCATCAATTCCAAGTATTTGTCCTGTAATCTGAGAGTGTTTCGTAAGCATAAAGGCTGCTCATGAATCTCTTTCAGCATGAAATGTGGGTAACCCTGTTTCTCAGCCATCTCTGGAACCCAATCTATAATCTCGGGCTCTCTTGTGACCACTTCCCAATCAGCTATATTTCGGATTTCGTACCCCTTATCAGTTAAAACTACAAGCTCTCCGTCATGGACGACAACAGACTTGTTTGTATGTGAAAGAAAAGCGGGAATATCAGACGCAACGTATATACCATCTTCGGCTACTCCAAGAACGAGTGGACTCTCCCGTCGGGCACAAATAATCTTGTCAGGTTCCTTAACAGAAATAACACATAGAGCGTAAGAGCCATCTAACCGTTTCACAGTCTCGCGAACAGCGTCAACAAGAGACAAACCTTCCTTCATTTTTTGTTCAATAAGGTGCGGAATGACCTCTGTGTCAGTTTTTGACTTAAAAGTATGCCCAGACTCTATAAGTTCAGTTTTGAGTTCCCCAAAATTTTCGATAATCCCGTTGTGAACAACAGCAATTTGGTTGTCACAGTCTGTGTGTGGGTGGGCGTTAACTTGGTATGGTGCTCCGTGTGTTGCCCATCGTGTGTGGCCTACCCCTAGTCTGCCTGGAAGAGCATCAAGATTATGTGTGGCGTGAACGTCATCAATTTTTCCGTAATCCTTTTTTATAAAAAGTTGGTTCTCCTGAATTGTTGCGATTCCGACGGAATCGTAGCCTCGATACTCAAGCTTCTTTAAGCCTTCGTGAATTGCAGGTGCAGCCTCACCTGTCCGTAAGATACACCCAAATATTCCACACATAATTCATTCCTCATGTCTCTTAGATTATACATTAGCGTAGACCGTAACTCGGTTGCGCAAGTTCTACTTGGAGAAAAGCATGTATAAACATTTTTAGAAAACGTGTTTTAGACTTAAAAAAGAAATGTTAATGGTTCTCGGGAATTATTAGCGAATTGAAGATTAACCGATAAAAATTTGGTTATAATGGTTTATCTCACCTCATAAGACAGCAACTTTCACATTTTTTACCGCAAAAAATATGAGTTCAGAAAATCAAGAAGAGGAAGGCGAGCAGTTTGGTTCTTACAGACTTCCTTTACCCCGGAGAAACAATAGTGTTCCAGAGCAACAGGATTGAAAGTCTTAATGACCACTTTTTCTTTTACATAACTGATCAGCGGATACTACTGTATAGACGACGGGGAGTTTTGTTCAAAAAAGACAGAATTATCGCGGAGAGAATCGAGGACATTCGAACAATGCAATACGGTGAAACAGGGATATTGCGAAAGAGAGGCATTTTGTACATTGAAACTTTAAGCAAAAAAATGGACCCCATAGTGGGGAAAGTGGCGGACATAAAAGCCATATGGCAAGAAATGCAGAAATACCTCAGAAAAGACCAACTGATGTAGTGGAGACTTACAAACCACCTTCTCTAGGGTAGGTGCATCAAAATAGCGGCTAGACACTAGCCCCTTGTGAATCCCAAGAATATGCCGACTATAAGACTGATTATAAAGGGAGTGTGTGCTAGGAGAGGAGTGAACACGTTTAGTGCCGGATTAACGGCATTAACAAAACTTGATGCCATTTCGGATAGCCCACTGTAATCTACGTTGATCACATCTGTGTAAGCCAAAAATATCAGAGAAAAAACAATCACTCCGATAATCAAGGCAATTTTAATGAATTTCCGTATGGCGTAACCTATGAAAAATCCGCCGATTCCGCCTATGCAAATCTGAAAAACGATGGAAGTTAACGACTCGCTGATTATCAAGTTTAGCATACCGTTTGTCTTTAAGTTCTATGAAGCTAATAAAATTAACCACTAATGGAGAAATTTGGAGTTTTCTGTATTACACATGTGTGAATTTAGAATACATATATTATCTATTAAATATACAAACAAAACCAAATTTGATTTTTTAAGATTCACTGTTTCAGTAGTAAAGTTTGCTGAAGCCTGTTTAAGAGAAAGAATACCGCTATTTTAGCCGCACAAAATGTGTGCGAACACAAAATCCAAGAACATGCGGCATTACCGTATCAGCCATTAAAAAAATATTTATAAAATAACCTGCCATAACCTCAAGTATGAAAAAGAATCTGTTGCTAAACGGTGAAAAAGGACAGTTCATGGCTAAGGAAATCACTGTTTTTGAAAATCCAGAAAAACTGAAATCAGTCTTGAACAAACTCAGCTGGAAGATTCTCCAACTCCTGAGCGAAAAAGAGATGTACCCCATGGAAATCGCTAGGAAACTAGAGGTGCATGAGCAGAAGATTTATTATCACATCAGAAAACTGGCGAAAGCTGGAGCAATAAAGGTTGTTAGAGAAGAAGAAAAGAAGGGTGCTACAGCAAAATACTACCGAGCCACTTTTCCGGCTATGGGCGTAGAACTTCCTTTCGGTTACCAAAAGATCGACAGGTTCCCAGTTACCAACATAGACGAGAAAATGAAACAGTTCCTAAGCCCCCTCATCAAAGACTGCGCCTTTGACGGAAAAATTGTTGTTGGAAGCCCGGACCCTCATGGTCCATTTAAAGCCAAAGCCAGAGACGGACACTACGCCGCATATCTAACCCTCTTTCTGGGTCAATTCGTGGATTTACCTGAGGATTTCCCGATAAAACTGGATGTTGACGTGAAGGCTGAGAAAGAAGAAAATAATAATCTAATCTTGGTGGGTGGACCTGGAACCAACCTGATTACCCAGGAGTTAAACGAATTTTTTCCCATCCGTTTCAACATGATGCCCTCTGAACATGGATTCCTTTTGGGGGGGCTGGTCTCAGAGAAAACCAAAAAGGTTTACACCGCTGACAACATAGGGTTAATAGCAAAAATTTCTAATCCTTGGAACAGGAAAAAGAGCGTGATAGTTCTTGCTGGCAACAAGGCGGTTGGAACTAAAGCATGTGTTTTGGCGCTCACTAAATTCTGGAAGAAAACATTAAACAAATTTAGTGAAGAAAAATTTGCTGTTGTGATTCAGGGATTCGACCTCGACGGCGATGGAAAGGTTGATTCCATAGAAGTTCTTGAATATGCAGATTAGTTTCTGCAGTTTGGCAGCTAAAGAAATATTTTAAGGTTGCACTATTGTGTGTAGCATGGACGCTGTAACTGTTGTATTTTATGCACGTGGACACGAGAATGTACTTGCGACCCACAAAACAACATTCGAGGTTACAAAGGAAGCGACTCTCACGAAGAGGGGCGACTGCATATTGGCTGTAAAATCAACTAGAGCTACAGCGGATTTGCCGTTCGAATTCAAGGAAGCCGCAAGAAAAAAGGATGCACAAATAACAGTAACGATCAAAGCAGGCGAACTGGAGGAGACGGTGAAGGCAAAAGGAAACCCCAAGCTACAGTTTACTCACTCCACGGATTTAGTGGTGAGAAAAAGCGGTTACGTGTGTGGTCGAACATTGGCGATAAGAGCAGACAAGGCTGCCAGCGACTTTTCAAGAAAGCTTGTTGAAAAAATGAAAGACCCGAATCAAGAAGTCAAAGTCACGTTGGCTGTGGAAGTTTATTGAATTTGAACGTCCACAACCACCTGCCACTTGTGAGGAGCAACTTGCCTCACCGTCTTC
>Ga0207752_1001247_pt1 | contig 11821 bp, 11 predicted proteins | sample Pon2CUnioCityCA_6_FD_187272 | JGI IMG/M metagenome (GOLD analysis project Ga0207752, IMG submission 187272) | Marine sediment microbial community from Union City, CA, USA - Pond 2C Sediment 2 (SPAdes) | ecosystem: Environmental > Aquatic > Marine > Intertidal zone > Salt pond sediment ... | reverse complement strand
CGGTTGGTGGTGTCAAGGAGCAGCAGATTCGAACCAATCGATTCCGAGGCTTTGAGTCACAGGCGAGAGGATCGGTCTCTCGGTCCTCAATGCTAGCCTTCTGCAAGAATGACGAAATCCTTACATCACACAATCAGATTGTTGACAGAATCGGTTTCATAGTGTAAAATATGGGTGAAACCGAAAAGTTGGCTACCCTGCGGATGGGACTGTGAAGCTGCGTGAGAATCCGTTTTCTTGCAGCTAAACTGCCGAATCGAAAGATTCGGCTTTTTTTGTCTAGGGTCGGGATGACAGACACACAGGCAAGACAAGTACGGCCACATTCGCATCCAACCGAGTCGGATGCAGCAAATCTCCTCAGTATCGTGCTCACGCGCAGGAGCACAGTGTCGATTACCGATATAAGGGTCTTACCCGTGCTCACGTGAGACAACACCAATTGTCGCCGAAATCGTCCTTACATTCTCCGAGGGCGTAGATCGTAGTTCCTGGCGCTCAGGTGTCGTGATCCTGAATGCTTCATTGATCGTATCTGAAGTCTTAACCGCGGTCATGCAAACCGTTTCCGTCTGACACGAAGGGATGCCGTCCCGCAGCCCAGGTTGCGTAGGGCCGGTCTCCTGGAGGGAACCGCAAGGAACGCCGCATCGAGCTCGACCTGGTCGCACCACAAACAGGCTGACTCGGCACGTGCCCAGGATGGAACCGACAGGACGGTCCACAGACCCTATGAGTCCAATCACCAAGACAAGGAGGTGGCGACTGAGATAAACTAACGAATGGACAGACCGTTGGGATCGACCAATCGTGCAATTCGCCGGAGAAGCAATATCTAGAATTCCAGAACAAGAAGCAGTATCGGGAGGAAAAACCAAATGCCAGTCTACGAGAAAATGATTAACGAGGCGGTTGGAGCCGCCAAGTCAGTTCTGGGCGTAATCAGGGAGAAGCGCGGGGGGGACTTCAAGCTCTCCGATGCACAGCCGTACGTCGATGCCGTCAACAAGATGGAGCCTGGCGAGGGCCAGTCGAAAGAGGTCTTTGATCTGCATGTAGAATCAGTGAACATTCACTACGACACGCTAATGGGCCTCACCGACTACATCCGACCTGAGGATGATCCCTTCGTCGAGCACTATCAGACCCCGCCTATCCTGGAGATCCTCTACGATGAGGACCCAGAGTTCAAGGAGTCGATGTGGAAGTACATCGACGCCGTTGAGGAGAACAAGTCTCTGATCGGCCTCGATGCGGTGCGTCGCTACGGTGGGATGTATGGTATGACCTGTGTGGTCGACTTCGCATACTCCGTCGGCTCGGTGCCCAACACGGTCAACCGCATCCTACGAGAAATGGACATCCCGGCAGAGCACAAAGAGGCGATCATTGCCTGCAAATCCTGGGGGATGAACACCTCCTACGGCTTTGGCGGGGCGTTCCGTGCCGCGCTCGAGAGCGGGAAGACAGCGGGTGAGGCGGAAGATGCCGAGGTCAAGCAGATCCAGCACATCTACCGCAACCCTGTGGAGGCCCAGGCGGAGTTGATGGACACCCACAATCTGGGTGGGCACGGTCCTCACAACTCCTTCGACACGCGCGAGTACATGGCGCAGTACAAGGAAGCGATCAGGCCGTACGTCGTGGCAGCGCTGGAGGCAGGCGTCAACCCGGCCAACATCGTGGCCGTACCGGCCTACTGCGTGGGCGACATCGGCCATCACATCGCCCAGTCCGCCTACAACATGTACAAGGACGACATGTCCTTCGGCATCTACGAGGCGATCATGGGCGTCTTCGAGAACACGCTGCAGCGCGGGCTCGATCAGGACGCCTACAAGAGCGTGTGGGATGTCGTGGCGGTCGCCACCGGAGCGCCGGCCTGCGCAGCGGCCTATATCCTGTGGTTGGACAGCTTCACCGTGCCCATGGTGATCGACCTCCTCAACAAGCGCTTCTACAACTACGTCGCGATGCATCCGGATCGAGGTGAGGCGGACGAATTGCACAACGTCGACACCATCGACATGCTGATGCGTGGTGAGGAGATCCTGGAGCCAAAGCCGCGCGGTCAGGGCCGGAAGGTCAAGGGCATCGAGGTGGATCTCAGCCCGGTGGACAACCACGAGGTCGTCATGAACCCGCAGCGCTACACCTACCCGGCCTGCGCCATCACCCAGCGCTTCGCGGCGCTGATGCATATGGCCGACTTCCCCTGCTACATGACCCCCGAGTGCGTCACGGCCACGATGATGACCAACGCCATCGCTCTCAATCCAGAGAGGCCAGGGGCACCCGTCCGGGGCTGCAAGAACTGCGCTGTCACCACGCTGGTCAAGCGTAACTCGCCGATGGTGACCGGTCGGCTTCAGGGCGACCAGGGCTACTGCCAGTGGAACAAGGCCGTCTAGTCGGTCTGAGATCGATTGATCGGTAGACGTCTGGACAGGTAGGACGTTTCGCGCAAAGGGAGCTCAGGGAGAGCCATCGACGCATCCTCTCCTTGGGCTCCCATAGTTAGGTGATTGGTTGGATGCGTCGCTATAGGAGAAGCGTGTATGTCGCCGTGTATTAGCTGCATCGTATCAAGCGAGGATGAGTACGGCCACGACAAGACCTGGCAATCGGAGTGGGTGGACACAACCTGCCCAGAATGCGGCAAGGGATTCGAGGTCGGCGATCACGTGATCGTGGATGAAGAGACGAAGGTTGCCTACCATTACGATTGCTTCAAGGGGGATAAGTCCTCGCTGGAAGAAGGGCGCGTCAACTAGGGCACGCCAGGATGGAGACAATCAAGCTGCTTGGAATCTCCGGAAGCCCGCGCGAGGGGGCTACCGCCTACGCCGTGAGGGAGGCCCTGGCCTACGCCGAATCGCTTGAAGAAGTCGAGACGGAGTTCATCTCTGTCCGGGGGAAAGAGATCAATTTCTGCACGCATTGCGATTACTGCGTGCGCAAGCAGCAAGGATGTGTCTTCAAGGACGATGTCGCACAAATGTACCCGAGCATGGAAGCGGCCGACGCATGGATCCTCGGCACGCCGGTCTACCAGGGTACGCTTTCGGGGCAGCTTAAGGCAGTGCTCGATCGCTGCAGGGCCGTGGTTGCCAGAGACATTAACGCCTTCCAGAACAAAGTTGGCGCGGCGATCGCCGTCGGGGGGGATCGCGTTGGTGGTCAGGAACCAGCAATTATCGCCATCCACAGCTTCTACCTGGCCAACAAGATGATCCCCACCAGCGGGGGGCCGTTCGGCTCGAACCTGGGTGGGACGGTGTGGTCTCGCGACAAAGGCGCCGAAGGAGCTGAGGAAGACGAAGAAGGTCTAAAGAGCATCCACCAGACGGTGAAACGATTGGTGAAGTTGGCGAGAGCGATGAAAGCGGAATGAACATGGGAGACAAACGAAGGATCGCCTGGGGCATCACCGGAGCCGGAGACTATCTCGCTGAGTCGATGGAAGCGATGAAGAACGTGAGACAGGCGTTTGACGCCGAAGTCACCGTTCTGCTCTCCAAAGACGGAGAGCTCGTCGTCAAATGGTATAGTTTGTGGGACGAGCTGAAGGCCAGCTTTGACAAGATCAAGTCCGAGAGAGGACCCAACATCCCCTTCGTCGCGGGTCCGCTCCAGCTGGGTCATTATGCGTTCTTCTTCATCTCTCCAGCGACGGCCAACACCACCGCCAAGATCGCCCACGGCATAGCCGACAGTCTGGTCACCAATTCTGTCGCCCAGACGATAAAGGGAGGAACTCCCGTCTATATCTATCCCGTTGACCAGAAGCCTGGCAGCCAGCTCACGGAAGGTCCTAAGGGCGAGCAGATCACCATCACCACCAGACAGATCGATCTGGAGAACGTGGACAGGCTGAGAAAGATGGAGGGCATCACGGTGCTGAGCCATCCCGGTGAGATCGAAACTGTGGCTAAGGCCTTCTGGATGGGGGAGAACCGCGAGGACTGAGCCCGACGGACAACTATGTGCAAACTTGACATAGTTGCCATTCTAGTGTAGTATCGCATTTGTCTTCCGCCGCAAGCGGGTATTTTCTTCGAAGCATGCAACCAAATACCCCAATTTAGTAGTAGGGCTACCCTGCGGATGGGACTGCGAGGTTGTTTACGATCTGCCTTTGGACAGCCGAGCTGCCGAGAGTAATCTCTGTGGCTCGGCTTTTTGTTTGGTACGATAGGAGGTGGCAAAACCGAAGAAGACTGATCCGGCGTCACTCAAAATCCTCACTTGATAGGTCGCATACCCTAATCCGACATACTCTGAACCCCAGGAGGTACTTACGTGGAAAAGGAAGTATTAGCAACCGTCATGGCGGCCAGCTCCCGCCCCGAGTACAGCACGAGTGATCGAATTGAGGCCTTGACCAAGGGCCACGGCATGCTGAACATCGCCGCTCTCTGCGCTGCGAACGCAATAACCTGGGAAATCCTCCAGGGCCGAGACATCGCCCTCACCGACGCAAATCTCGAAAGACTGCCTGTAGACCACGTGGTTGAAGTGGCCGTGAACGCAGCGATGGAGGCCGGCGCCCTGCCAGAAAACGCCGCCGTGATCACCGCCACGCTGCTCCTCATCGCTGGTACTGAACCCCGAGCTGGTGTGCCCGCGGGAAACCGGAAGTTGGGAGCCCTGGCGCGGATGAAAGCCGGGAACAGCCGGGCAGGGGTGGCAGCAGTCCCAACCTCGAAGCTGACCAACAAGCTTTCTGGCTTCGCCGCGGTGCAGAGCTTGTATGACGCAATGATGAACGGCGACGTCGTGCGCATAGACGGGGCTGACGTTCCCGCGTTTGTCGCCGGCGGAGCCCCGATGGGGCACAGCACCCTTGGCGAGGACATGGTCTATCCGGACCTGTGCCTGGAAGGTACCAAGGTCGCCGTCGAGGGGATGATGAAAGCGTACCGCGGTGCCGGGATTATGCCGAGCCCGGTCATGTGCGCCATGCTCGCTGCCGCCGCGGTCCTGGAGGTCGTCAATCCCGACGGCATGATCGGGCCCGAGTACGGTGAGTTCTTCGTCCAGGGAACCGCCTATCTGGCCGGTAAGGGCGCCGCCGAAGCGGCTGGCCTTCCCGAGAAGCTTCACCTGCGGGGCACCGGCAAGGAGTATGACACGGCCTCCTTTATCGGCGGAATGGGCATGGTCCTGAAGGACGTTGGCGCGCCGACCGTCATCGGCATGATGACCGTCAATGAGATACTGGCCGCCTTTGCGGAGGGTCCGATGATCGGTGCCGGGTTCGGAGGCGGGCCAGTCAATCCCCCCCTCGCCCACCTGGCCGCCGACGGAGTGATCTCAATGAACGCCCTGATCGAGAACGGCGGCGACGTTCAAGCGACGGCGGACATCCTCCATGAGGTCAAGCTGACTCAGTGGATCGATCCGGAGATCGCCGCCTTCTCCACGAACACGATCACGCGCAAGGCTGAGCAGGTCCGCAGAGGCCCGGTCACCAAAGCCATCATTGAGGCAACCGATGGCATACGCGCTAACGCCCTCCATTGGCGAGCCCAGTACACGTATGATGAGCTCAGCGCTGGAAAGCCCCTGGAGGAAGTCTGCGGCGCCCTCGATCAGAAGCGGAAGGATAAGGTCGAGGAAAATGCCGGCAAGATCCTCAGTGGGTTCTTCGGCAAGGATATCACGATCCACTTCACCAAGCTAGAGGGCGGTGCGCGCCGCGAGCACCCGTTCGCTCAGTCGTTCTGGGGCTTCGACGCCGACGTGGACGCGGTGGTCACCGTCGACGGTGAGGAGTTTGTGTTTGAGGGTCTCAGTCACGAGTTGATCCCGGACGCCGTATTGAACAAGAAGTCCGAGCTGTCCCTTCCCATCACGGTGGCGGCTGCTGTCGCCCAGGAGCTGATGTACGTGGGATGCTGTACCGTGGACGCGGTCGTCCCGGCTGCTGTTGCGGCGGCAATGGGAAAATACAGTTGGAAGGACGCAGGGAAGAAGGCGGAGAAGGGTGCCAGCATCACGTGCTCCATCCCTGGTGCGAAGGGGACGGCGCGCGAGGTGGCACGCCTTGCCGTCCGGATCATGAAGGACCTCGAGGGCTAGCTTCTTTCGAGATTCAAATCGCTCATCAGGCAGAGGGAGTCCGAATCCCCCTCTGCCTGAATCGTCACGAAATGAGTTCCAACATGCTGATTCTGGTGAACGTCGATGACATCTCAGGTGAACTGCTCCCCCACGTCATCGATGGACTTCTTGAGCGGGGAGCGGCGAACGTCCACGCCATCCAGTCGATCACCAAGAAGGGGCGATTGGGGTACATCTTCTTTGTCGACGCACCAGAGGAACATCTAGATAGTTTGGGAAGCTTTCTGGTGTCTGAGGTGGGCACGATTGGCGTACGAGTCCTGGATTCACGTCACATACGGTTTGACTACCGGATTCGCAATATGCGCCTCTCGGTACGCGAAGGTGAAAGGGCCGTTGCAGCTATGGTGCGCGTGAAAGAAATCTACGATGGAGATCAGCAGGTCGTCTCCGTCAAAGCTGAGTACGAGGACCTGCGATCGGCCCTCGCTCAATTTGAGGACGCAGGGGTGCGCGTCTCCCTCGCCGCTCTGAAGCGACTCGTGGAGCAGAGCGCAACGGGACAGAGCAATGGTTCTCAGGGAGATATCCACGTAGAAGCTGCTAAGGAGGTACCACAGTGAAGAAAGTCTTGGTTCAGCTTGACAGTGATGAATTCGCAAGCGTCTTCGACGCCATCGCAGCTTATGATTCCGGGGCTGATCAGATACTCCAGTACGGAGGGGTGACGCCGGAGGACGTACAGAATCTGGTCTATGGCGCGATCTTCACCCGGGGCCCGGAGGATCTGAAGAACTCGGCCGTCTTCATCGGCGGCTCGGATGTCGGGAGCGGCGAGAAGATGCTGCAGGTCGCCCAAGATTCGTTTATCGGACCTCTACAGGTCTCGGTGATGCTCGACGCCAACGGCTGCAATACGACGGCATCCGCTGCGGTCGCGAAGATTCTGTCGTCAACTGACCTATCCGGGAAGAAGGTCACGGTGCTAGCGGGGACGGGACCGGTGGGCATCCGAGCCGCAGCGATGTTCGCCCAGGAAAATGCAGAGGTCACGCTCACATCACGCAGCCAGGAGCGTGCGGAGGAGGCTGCCGCCTCCATCCAGAAGCGGTTCGACGTGACAGTCACCGGCGTGGGCGCCGCGGACGAGGACAGGGTCCGGGATGCGCTGGAGAGCGCGCGGGCCGTCCTGTGCGCCGGAGCTGCGGGGGTGATGCTGCTGCCTGAGTCGATCTGGGTCGAGCATCCCACCCTGGAGGTGCTCGGCGACGTCAACGCCGTGCCGCCGTTGGGCATCGAAGGCATTAAGGTACACTGGAAAGGGAAGGAAAAGCATGGTAAGATCATTTACGGCGCTATCGGGATCGGCGACTTCAAGATGAAGGTCCACCATGCCAGCGTCGCCCGCCTTTTCGACCAGAATGACCTGATCCTGGACGCCGAGGAAGTCTACGCGACTGCGAAGGAGCTTCTGTCCTAGAAAGATTCTGAGGACGTGAAAACCCTCATCGTTGGCCTGAGCACACGCGCGATCGCCGAATCCGCCGTTCAGAGCGGGTACGATGTCGTCACCCTCGACTATTTCGGTGATCGCGATCAGCGGGCCATAGTCCGGAACTACGCCCTGCAACGGGACTTTGACCTGCCGTTCAGCCCTCAGGCGCTGCTTGAGGCCAGCCACGAGCTACAGTTCGACGCCATTGTTTTCACGTCGAGCTTAGAGAACCATCCCGAGGTCGTCGAGGAACTGGGGCGGGGGCGGCGCTTACTGGGCAATCCGCCTTCGGTCCTAAGAGAGGTGAGAGACTGGTCCAAATTGCGGGCGGTCTGCGACGTGGAAGAGATTCCGTCTCCCACCACGCTTCTGCCCGGAGAAGAGAAAGAGGCCGACCCAGAGATCTCCTGGCTGCGCAAACCGGTCCGCAGCGGCGGGGGACACGACGTTGCGGTGTGGAGCGGACAATCGCTGGACCAAGTCCACGTCTTGCAGGAACGTCTCGAGGGTCGGCCGGCGTCGGCGGCATTCGTCGCTGACGGACGTCGAAGCGTCCTGATTGCCGTGACCGAGCAACTCATTGGGCGTGAGGCGCTGGGAGCCCGCGGTTACACCTGGTGCGGCAATATCTTTCCGCTCACCCTCCCTTCAAGTGAGGGTGTCAACGACGTCCTCCGCTCGGTAGAAAGGACCGTGGAACGACTCACCCGGCGGTTCGGATTGCGAGGCGTGAACGGAATGGACTTCGTCGTGGCGGATGGCCCAGACGGCCGCCCGCAACCGTTGCTGGTCGAGGTCAACCCACGCTACACCGCTTCTATGGAGCTCGTGGAGCGCGCGTACGGCCTGAGCATGTTCGACCTACACGTCCGCTCTTTCGACGGTGAGCTGCCCGCGTTCTCGCCGGGGGAAACACTGGAACATCCGGGATTCCACGGAAAGGGCATTCTCTACGCGGAGAGAGATGTGGTGATGCCAAGGACCGATACGTGGCGGTCCCGGGGAAGGCGGGACATTCCTTTCTCGGGAGAGGAGATAGAGACTGGCCATCCGATCTGTACGGTGCTGGCTCAGGGCGAAAGTCGCGATCTCTGCTGGAGTCACCTTGCGGCCGGGGCGGAGGGGGTGCGCCAGGAGTTGTCTGGCGATCGTTAAGGAGTTTGTGCGGGACAGATCGGGCGGGACGGGCGCAGTATGAGATTGGAGGAGCGTTTTGAAGAGCGAGTTTGAGCTAATCACCGGGCGCACGCGAAGACAGGCCGACGGGCTCCATCTTGGCAAGGATTCTGAGGAATACCGTCAGGCCACGGCCCTTGTAGAAATGAGCGCGGAAGATATCGCCCGACTGGGGCTTGAGGAGGGCGATCGCGTTCGGCTGCAGACGGCAGCGGGCGAGGTACAGGTGCCGGTCTACACTGGCGATCTCCCTTCTGGGTTGCTCTTTATGCCGATGGGTCCCACAGCCAACGCCCTCGTAGGGACGGACACGGACGCGAGCGGGACTCCGCCGTTCAAGGACCTGAAAGTGCAGGTGACGCCGACATGACCGAAACGATTAAGAACGCGGTTTGCTCTTTCTGTGGCTGCTTGTGTGACGACATCGAGGTAGAGGTGGAACGCGGGGAAATAGCCCGTGTGCGGAAGGTCTGCAGCAATGGAAGGGGGCTGTTCACCCACTACGACCCTACACCGCGGCAGCCGACCGTCGACGGACAGAAGGTGTCCTGGGAGGAGGCGATCGCCGAGGCCGTGCAGGTGCTGGCGGAGGCCGACAGCCCCCTCATCTACGGCCTGAGCTCCGCGGTCGTGGAGGCACAGCGAAAGGCGATCGAGCTAGCGGATTGGCTCGGAGCCATCGTCGACACCACGTCGTCGGTCTGCCACGGGACGACTGGACTCGCCCTGCAGACCGTCGGCGAGCCGACGTGCACACTGGGGGAGGTGCGCAACCGAGCTGACCTGCTCGTCTTCTGGGGCTGTAACCCGGCTGCATCGCACCTGCGTCACTTCACCCGGTATTCGGTGACGCCGAGAGGGAGATTCACTCCTAACGGACGGAAGGACAGGACGGTGGTCGCGGTGGACGTCCGGCCGACCGGTACCAGCCGGGTGGCCGATATCTTCCTCCAAGTGAAGCCGGGCACCGATTTCGAGGTCCTGACCACATTACGGACCCTGTTGCAGGGCAAGGCGGACGAGATTGTGGCGAAATCCGTCGGGGGCATCCCCATCGCGCAACTCCAGGCTCTGGTAGACCGCATGACGTCCTGCCGCTTCGGTGTGGCGTTCATGGGCATGGGGCTGACCCAAACACGGGGCCGGGATCTCACGATCAGCGAATTGTTCACGCTTGTCGCGGAACTGAACGAGCACACCCGTTTCTCGGTCATGCCTATGCGGGGACACGGTAACGTGGCCGGAGCGGATCAGGTCATGACGTGGCAGACCGGGTACCCCTTCGGCGTGAGCTACGCGCGAGGCTATCCCGTCTACGGACCTGGCGAGTTCTCCGCCGTCGACGTCGTATCCCGGGGGGAGGCCGATGCCGCGCTGGTCCTGGCCTCCGATCCCATCGCTCACTGGCCCGCAGCGACGGCCCGTCAACTTGAGCAGATACCGACGATCGTCCTCGATCCCATGCCGTCGCTCACGACGAACATCGCTCACGTCGTGTTTCCCACCGCCCAGTCCGGTGTCGATGCCACGGGAACAGCCTACCGGATGGATAAGGTGCCGATCCGGCTCCGAGCGGTACTGTCGCGGGAGCGGCCCACGGACGAGGAAATACTAGATCAGATTGTAGAGGCTATGAGATGACACTGGGTATTTTGAACGGGCGAATCTACGATCCCACCAACGAAATCGAGGGCGAAGTTCGGGACATCTGGATCAAGGATGGAAAGATCGTCTCCGCTGACGAGGTGGAGAATCAAGCGGCAGAGACGATAGACGCTTCGGACCTGGTTGTCATGGCCGGGGGGGTGGACATCCACAGCCACATCGCCGGGGCAAAGGTAAATGCGGGTCGCAAATTCCGCCCGGAGGATCACCGCGATCACTTCCGCGCGCGGACGGCCATCACGCGTTCCGGCGCGGGCTACACGACGCCGACGGCGCCGATGACCGGCTACCTCTACGCCGAGATGGGTTACACGACGGTCATGGAAGCCGCCACGGCGCCGCTGGTCGCGCGCCACACCCACGAGGAGCTGGGGGACATCCCGATCCTCGACAAGGGCGCGTATATCACCATGGGGAACAACCACTTCATTATGGACTCGATCCGCAAGGGTGAGCGGGAGAAGGCCCGCGACTACGTGGCCTGGCTGCTGGAAGCGACGAAGGGGTACGCCATCAAGATCGTCAATCCCGGCGGCGTGGAGAACTGGAAGTGGGGCCAGAACGTGAGCGAGATCGACGATGAAGTGATCGACTTCGAGGTCACCCCGCGCCAGATCGTCACTACCCTCTCCAGGATCAACGACGAGCTGGGATTGCCGCACGTGCCCCACATTCACACCATCAACCTGGGGAAGGCCGGCAACGCCCGCACGACGGTCGATTCCATCGAGATGCTCGAGGGACGCCGGGCCCATTTCTGTCATCTCCAGTTCCTGGGCTACGGAGGCGAGCCGGGTGGATTGCCCACCTCCGGCGCCGCCGACCTTGCGCGCGCGGTCAACGAGAGTCCCAACGTCACCGTCGACGTGGGCCAGATCGTCTTCGGCTCAGCCACCACGATGACGTCCGACGGCCCACTGGAGTTCTATCTACACCAGCTCACGGGGAATAAGTGGCTCAACGACGATGTCGAGGGCGAGATCGGCGGCGGGGTGGTGCCCATCGACTACAAGCCGAACCACGTCTTCAACGCGGTCCAATGGCTCACGGGGACGGAGCTGTTCTTGCTCATCGACGACCCGTGGCGCGTCTTCCTGACCACCGATCATCCCAACGCGGGACCTTTCTTCCGATATCCGCAGGTGATCAAGTTGCTGATGGACCGCGACTACCGCGCTGAGATGTTCGAGGGGATCCACAAGAAGGTGCGGGAGGGCGCCCTCCTTCCGGAGCTGGATCGCGAGTACTCTCTCTATGAGATCGCGATCATGACCCGCGCCGGGACGGCTCGTGCGGTGGGTCTTGAACAGAAAGGACACCTGGGTGTTGGCGCCGACGCCGACGTGACCATCTACCGAGATCTAGACGACCGGGAGGAGATGTTTGCCCATCCCGCCTACGTTCTCAAAGACGGCGAGG
>Ga0207752_1001246_pt1 | contig 11821 bp, 10 predicted proteins | sample Pon2CUnioCityCA_6_FD_187272 | JGI IMG/M metagenome (GOLD analysis project Ga0207752, IMG submission 187272) | Marine sediment microbial community from Union City, CA, USA - Pond 2C Sediment 2 (SPAdes) | ecosystem: Environmental > Aquatic > Marine > Intertidal zone > Salt pond sediment ... | reverse complement strand
CCGCGCGCCGTGGCCGCCTGCAGGGCGTCGTAGATCACCGATGCGGAATCGGCGCCGGTACCCTGCGACACCACGGGCACGCCGTTGCGCTCGCCCCAGCTCTGCAACTGTTCGACGGCGGCGGCGCGGAAGGTATCTCCGGCGGCCAGCATCACCGATTTGCCGCCGTCGGACAGGCGTCGCGCCAGCTTGCCGATGGTGGTGGTCTTGCCGGCGCCGTTGACGCCGACCACCAGCAGCACGAAGGGTGTGTCGCGATCGGCTATCTGCAGCGGCTGCTCGCGGGCTTCGAGCATCCGCACCAGGGTGTGGCGCAGCAGCTCGCGCAAGGCTCTGGCGTCGTCGACCTGCGAGCGTGAGATGCCGTCCTGCAGCGCGGCCATCACCCGCTGGGTGGTGTCCACGCCGACGTCGGCCATAATCAGCTCGCTCTCCAGCTCTTCGAGCAGCTCGTCATCGATGGCTCGCTTGCCCACCAGCAGGTCGAGCAGGCCCTCTTTGAAGCGCGAGCGCGTCTTCACCAGCTTGCGATCGAGTTCGCGTTCCCGAGTGCTGGCGGCGGTGTTATCGTCAGCGCCGGCCGGTGCCGGCGCCGGCGCCGATTCCGCAGCCGCCGGCGGCTGCGCCGGTGACTCCGCTGGCGGGGCCGCATCCGCCGCTGGCGTGGCGGGAACTTTCTTCTTTCTGCCGAAACTGAACAAGCCCATGCGGTATCCGGTGCTGCCGTGCAAACCGTCGTATGCTACCACCGCACAGGAAAGCAAAGGAATCCGAGCAAGATGATGCGAAACAGTGAACGCAAATCGCGCCGCGCCGTGGCCTGCCGGCTGCCTGTGGCGGCGCATTCCCATCCCGCAGGGCCGCTCGCCCGCGGCGTTTGGATCGCTGCGGCGCTGCTGGCCACGCTGGCCGCGGCGCTGCTGTCGGCGGCGCCGGCGCGGGCCACCACCGAGGTCGTCGAGCACCGTCTCGACAACGGCATGCGCGTGCTGGTCGGCGTCGACCGGCGCTCGCCGGTGGTGGTCCACCAGGTCTGGTACAAGGTCGGCTCCAGCTACGAGTACGGCGGCATCAGCGGCGCCTCGCACGCCCTCGAGCACATGATGTTCAAGGGTACCGAGAACCTCGCCCCCGGCGAATTCTCGGAGATCGTGGCGCGCAACGGCGGGCGCGATAACGCCTTCACCAGCCGCGACTACACCGCTTACTTCCAGACCGTCGCCGCCGACCGCCTGCCGCTGATGATGCAGCTGGAGGCCGAGCGCATGACCGGGCTGCGGATTCTCGATGAGGAGTTCAGCCGCGAGATGGAGGTCATCAAGGAAGAGCGGCGCATGCGCACCGACGACAAGCCGCGCTCCAAGCTCTACGAGCAGTTCAACGCATTGGCCTTCGTCTCCAGTCCGTCGCGCATCCCGGTGATCGGCTGGCGCGAGGATATCGACGCCATGACCGCCGACGATCTGCGCGCCTGGTATCGGCGCTGGTACGCGCCCAACAACGCCACGCTGGTGGTGGTTGGCGATGTCGATCCCGAAGCCGTCATCGCCCTCGCCGAGCAGCACTACGGCGATCTGCCGCCGCGCGAGGTGGCGCCGCCCAAGCCGCGCCGCGAGATCCCCCAGCGTGGCGAGCGCCGCTTCAGTCTGCACGTCCCGGCCGAGCTGCCCTATCTGCTGATCGGCTTCAAAGTGCCGAGCATGGGCAGCCTGGCCGACGCCGGTAGCGGCGAAACCGATATCGAAGCCTGGGAGCCCTACGCCCTGGATCTGCTCGCCGGGGTGCTCGACGGCGGCGAGAGTGCGCGCTTCAGCCGCCGCCTGGTGCGCGGCGCTCAGCTGGCCAGCCAGGCCGGCGCCGGCTACGACCTCTACGACCGCGGCGAGGGCCTGTTCATCATCGACGGCACGCCCGCCGCCGGCACCAGTCTCGATGAGCTGGAGCGTGCCCTGCTGGCGCAGATCGACGAGCTGATCGAGCACGGCGTGGACGACGCCGAGCTGGATCGCGTCAAGGCGCGGATCATCGCCGAAGATGTCTACCAGCGCGATTCCATGTTCTACAGCGCCATGCGCCTGGGCATCCTCGAAACCGTCGGCCTCGGCCACCAGCGGCTCGACGAATACATCCCCGGCGTGCGCGCCGTCACCGCCGAGCAGGTGCAGGCGGTGGCACGCAAATACCTGCGCGCCGAGCGGCGCACCGTGGGCCATCTGCTGCCGCAGCAAGAGGCCGCGGCGAACGCCGCAGAGGAGGGTGCGCAACGTGGTTAAGCATCTGCTCAAAAAAAGATTTTTCGACGTGCTGCGGCAGCGTCGCGGCGCTCGGCGCAGCGCCCCCGCAACCGCGCTGCTGAGCGCCCTGCTGGCCACGTCGCTGACCGCTGGCTGCGCGATGCAGCCGGCATCGCCGCTGGCGGGTGCCACGGCCAGCGGGGCGGCTGCCGCCGCCGGTGAGCAGCGCGAAGTGCGGCGGATTCGCCACTGGACCACCGCCAACGGCGCGCGCGTCTATTACCTGCCGGCGGCGGATCTGCCAATCGTCGATCTGCGCGTGGTCTTCGACGCCGGCAGCGCTCGCGATGGCGATCGCCCCGGCGTCGCCCGGCTGACCGCGAGCGCCCTGCGCAGCGGCGCCGCGCAGATGGACGTGGAGCAGATCGCCGCGCGTCTCGCCGCGGTCGGCGCACAGCTCAGCGTCGACGCCATGCGCGACATGGCCTGGCTGCAGCTGCGCAGCCTGTCCAGCGCCGCCGAGCTGGCGCCGGCGGTGGAGATCGCCGCGGCGATTCTCGGCTCGCCGAGCTTTCCCGAGGGCGAGATCGAGCGGCTCAAGCAGCAGGGACTGATCGCCCTGCGCGAAGAGCAGCAGAACCCCGGGCAGATCGCCGAGCGCGCCTTTTTCGACGCACTGTACGGCGATCACCCCTACGCCCGGCGCCCCGACGAGGCCGACGTGCGCGCTCTCGACCGCGCCGCGGTGCGCGATTTCGCCGCCCGCCACTACGTGGCCAGCAACGCCGTGGTGGCGATCGTCGGCGACCTCGACCGCGCCGCTGCCGAGGCCCTGGCCGAGCGGGTGACCGCCGGCCTGCCGCGCGGCGAGCCGGCGCCGCCGCTGCCGCCGGTGGCCGAGCTGGACGCCTCCCGGACGCTGCGCATCCCCTTCCCTTCGCAGCAGGCGCACATCCTCATCGGTCAGCCGGGCCTGAGCCGCGGCGATCCGGACTACTTCAGCCTCTATCTCGGCAACCACGTGTTCGGCGGCAGCGGCTTCGCCTCGCGGCTGGTGGGCGAGGTGCGCGAGAAGCGCGGGCTGGCCTACAGCGTGTACAGCTACTTTCTGCCGATGGCCGAGCGCGGCCCCTTTCAGATGGGCCTGCAGACCCGCGGCGACCAGGCCGAGGGCGCTGCCGAGCTGGTGCGCGAAGAGCTGCGCCGCTTCGTCGCCGAGGGGCCGAGCGCGGCGGAGATCGAGGCCTCGCTGCTGAACGTCACCGGCAGCTCGCCGCTGCGCACCGACAGCAACCGCAAGCTGGTCGAGTACCTGGCGCTGATCGGCTTCTACGATCTGCCGCTGGATTACCTCGACGCCTTTAACGCGCGGGTCAGCGCCGAGGATGCGGCCAGCGTGCGCGACGCCTTTCAGCGGCGCATCGACCCGGATCGGCTGATCACGGTGATCGTGGGTGGCGGCGCGGAATAGGCGCCGCGCCAGCGGGCGACTCGGTGGCCGGCCCGGTGGTCGGCCCGGCGGCCGCGCAGTGGATGCCACACAGCAGCGCGGCCGGGTGCGCATCATCGGCGGCGCCTGGCGCGGTCGCTGGCTGGATTTCGCCGGCGATGACAGCCTGCGCCCGAGCGGTGATCGCCTGCGCGAAACGCTGTTCAACTGGCTGCAGTTCGAACTGCCCGGCGCGCGCTGCCTCGATCTGTTTGCCGGCAGCGGCGCGCTCGGTTTCGAGGCCGCCTCGCGTGGCGCTGCCGAGGTGGTGCTGGTGGAGTCCCATCCGGCCGCGGCCGCGGCGCTGGCCGCGAGCGCTGAGCGACTCGCCGCACGGCAGCGCGTGCAGCTGGTCGCCGACGATGCGTTTGCCTATCTTGCCAGCAGCACCGGCCGCTTCGATCTGCTCTTCCTCGACCCGCCCTTCGCCTACGCCGATCTGAGCCCGCTGTTCAGCGCCTTGCAGCGCTCGGAATTGCTCGCACCGCAGGCCTGGGTCTATCTGGAGCAGGCGCGCGATAGCGCCGCCGAGGTACCTGAAGATTGGCTGCTGCAGCGCGAAAACCGCGGCGGCGGAGTGTGCGCGAGATTGTTCCGCCGACAAATATGTTGCACTGCAACATAAGCTCGGGCAAGCTGCACTCATTTACACTGGAGCGCGTTGCAGATGACCTGCATTACGGCGGTATACCCGGGTACTTTTGACCCCATGACCAACGGCCACATCGACGTAGCGATGCGCGCCAGCCGCATGTTTGCTCGGGTGATACTCGCCGTTGCCCGGCACCCCTCGGCAAAGACCACCTTCTTCGGTCTGGACGAGCGCGTGGCGCTGGCGCGCGAGGCCCTGAAAGGGCTGGACAATGTCACCGTCGAGCCCTTTCACGGTCTGCTCATCAAGTGCGCCCGCGAGCACAATGCGCAGGTCATCGTGCGCGGTCTGCGCGCGGTTTCCGACTTCGAATACGAGGTCCAGCTGGCCGGTCTCAACCGCCAGATGGCGCCCGAGGTGGAGACCGCCTTCATCGCCGCCAGTCAGCAGTACGCCTTTCTGTCATCCAGCATGGTGCGCGAGATTGCCGGTCTCGGCGGCGACGTTTCCGAGTTCGTCCACCCCTCGGTCAATGATGCGCTGGCGGAGCGCATCCGCTAAGATTCGTAGCCAATACCCGACTCGTTTGCTGAGGTTTTGCCATGGCTCTGATCATCACCGATGAGTGCATCAACTGCGACGTTTGCGAACCCGAGTGCCCCAACGAGGCCATCTCCGCCGGCGAGGAAATCTACGAGATCGACCCCAAGCTATGCACCGAGTGCGTCGGCCACTTCGACGAGCCCCAGTGTCGGCTGGTCTGCCCGGTGGACTGTATCCCCAACGACCCCGAGCACCCGGAGAGTCAGGAGCAGCTGCTGCTCAAATACCAGCGCCTGATGGGGGACGCGGCGTGAGTGCCCGCGGCGATCTGGCGCAAGCCGCGCGAGTGGCGCAAGTCGCCCGGGCGGCCCGGGCGCGGGTATCGAAAAGGCTCCTCGCAGGGGCCTTTTTGCTGTTCGCCGCGAGCGCTGCGGCGCTGCTGCCGACACCCGCGGCAGCCGCGCAGCCGGGCCGGCACGCCATCGCCAGCGCCCATCCGGCGGCCACCGCCGCGGGGCTGGAAGTGCTCGCCGCCGGCGGCAACGCCTTCGATGCCGCGGTTGCGGTGAGCGCCGCGCTGGCGGTGGTCGAGCCCTACAGCTCGGGCATCGGCGGTGGCGGCTTTTACCTGCTGCACCGCGCAGCCGATGGCAGGCAGACCTTCCTCGATGCCCGCGAGCGCGCCCCGCTGACCGCCCACCGCGACCTGTATCTGGACGAGCGCGGCGAGGTCATCCCGCGCGCCTCCATCGACGGCCCGCTGGCCGCCGGCATCCCCGGCATTCCCGCTGCGCTGGCGCATCTGGCTCGCGACTACGGCGCGCTGCCGCTGGCGCGCAGCCTGGCGCCGGCCATCGAGCTGGCCCGCGATGGTTTTGAGGTGGAGAGCTACTACGGCCGCATGGCGGGCTTTCGCAAGCAGGCGCTGAACGCTTCGCCGGAGGCCGCGCGGATCTTTCTGCTCGACGGCGAACCGCCGCCGCCGGGGCATCGCATTTTGCAGCCGGAGCTGGCGCAGACGCTGGAGCGCATCGCCGCGCAGGGCGCGGACGGCTTTTATCGCGGCGAGCTGGCCGAGCTGCTGGTGGATGGCGTGCGCGCCGCCGGCGGCATTTGGACGCTGCGCGATCTGGCCGAGTACCGGGTGATCGAGCGCGAGCCGATCCGCGCCAGCTATCGCGGCATGCGGCTGGTCTCCGCGCCGCCGCCGTCGTCCGGCGGCATCGCGATGGCGCAGATGCTCAACATTCTCGCCCGCTTCGAGCTGCCAGCGGCCAGCGCCGAGCAGCGCGTGCATCTGATCGTCGAGGCGATGCGTCGCGCCTATCGCGACCGCGCGCTGTATCTGGGCGACAGCGATTTCGTCGCGGTGCCGGTCGAGCGCCTGACCCATCCGCTGTACGCCGCCGGGCTGGCCGCCGGCATCCGCGCCGATCGCGCCACCCCCAGCGAGCTGCTGCCGGGCGTCGCCAAACCGCCGGAGGGTAGCGACACCACTCACTTTTCGATCCTCGATGCGGCGGGCAATCGCGTCTCCGCCACGCTGTCGGTCAACTACCCCTTCGGCGCCGGCTTCGTACCGCCGGGCACCGGCGTGCTGCTCAACGACGAAATGGACGATTTTTCCGCCAAGCCCGGCGTGCCCAATGCCTACGGGCTGGTCGGCGGCGAGGCCAACGCCATCGAGCCGGGCAAGCGCATGCTCAGTTCGATGTCGCCGAGCTTTCTGGAGATGGGTGATCGGCTGGCGATTGTCGGCACGCCCGGCGGCAGCCGGATCATCACTATGGTGATGCTGGCGGCGCTGGCCTTCCACGAGGGTGCGAGCGCTGAGCAGATGGTGTCGCTGCCGCGCTTTCACCACCAGTTCCTGCCGGATCACCTGCAGTACGAGGCGGAGGCCTTCGACGAGGACATGCGTCTCGCTCTGCAGTGGATGGGCCACGAGCTGCAACTGCGCGAGCGGGGCTACGGCAATATGCAGGCGGTGGTCTGGGATCGCGGCAGTGGCGCGGTGGAGGCGGCTGCCGATCCGCGCGGCATCGGTGACGCGCAGGTTCAGCCTGTAGAGTAAAGATTGATTCGCTGCCTGAATTCAGGCAGCGACATCGGTTTGGCTTCGGCACGCGCAAGCGATTGCCGGATCCGCCGCGCTGGCGATTTCAGGCCGGGTTTCAGGCCGGGTTTCAGGCCAGATGATCGATCAGCGCGATCTCTTCGCCCAGCTCGCGCAGCGTGGCAAACCACTCGGCGACCAGCTGCGCATCCCCCGGTGCCGGCGACACGCCCGCGCCGATGCGCCCGGCGAGCACCGATTCCACCGCCAGGCTCACGGTGTACGAGACCAGTCGCGCCATCGCGCTGCCGCGCGCGTCGCCGCAGGCATCGATGGCATGGCTGCGGTGCCACAGTGGCTGGCCGTCGCGGCGCGCTTCCAGCTCCACGCACAGCACCACGCGATCCGGCTCGCCCTCGGCGTAGCGCTGGGTGCGCCACAGCTCGTCGCTCATCTCGGCCAGGCGCGCCTCGCCGGCCTCGCCCTGCAGTGTTTCCACCTCGGCGAAGATGTGCTGCCAGGCGTCCGACCAGCCCTCCAGCCGCAGCGTGCCGCGCACGAATTCATCCACCGGCCACTCCGGGTCGAACTGGTAGTCGGCGATGAACGGCAGCGAATCGCGGTTGGGGTAGGCCTGGAATGTCTCCTCGCCGCCGGGCAGGCGCGCGGTGTAGTCGCTGATCGCTTCCCAGGGTCGGGCGACGTCGACCACCGCGCCGCCGCGAATGCTGCGCGAGGGTGATTTCAGCGCCTTGAGCACGCCCAGCGGCGACCAGCTGAACTTGTAGCGAAAGTCGTTGGGCACCTTCGGAAAGCCGCCGCAGTAGGAGCGAAAGTGCAGGCGATTGGCGGCGTCGCAGGCGTCAGAATCGCGGTAGGCGGCGACCAGCGAGTGGGCCATCAGGTGGTCGATGCCCGGATCGAGACCGACTTCGTTGACCAGCGCCAGCCCCTTTTCGCGAGCCTCGGCGTCCAGTTCGGACATCGCCGGAGAGATGTACGAACTGGAGACGAAATTGGCGCCCTTTTCCAGTGCCAGCCTGGCCACCGGCACATGCCAGTCGCCCGGCAGCATCGACACCAGCACATCGCCCGGCTGCACCGCGGCGGCCAGTGCGGGCATGTCGAAGGCATGCACGCTGGCCTGTGTGTCCAGCCCGGCGATGGCTGCGCGGGCCTTTTCCGGGGTGCGGTTCCACAGCGCCAGCGGCGTGTCGCCCGCGGCCAGCCGGCGGATGCCGGGGACGGTGGAGAGGCCGGTGCCCAACCAGTGAATGCTTGCCATGTGGTGCTCCTCGCGCGGCCTACAGCCCGCGGCTCTTGGCGTGGAAGACGTCCAGCGCGCCGCGCCAGACCGGGTTGTCGGGATCGCCGAGCTGGAGCAGATGCGGCAGCAGCTGGGCGCTGAAATCCTCGCTGGATTCCACCGGCAGCATCGACGGCAGATGGTCGATGGCGATCAGATCGAGTGCCGGCCCGGCCGGAGAGGCCTCGCGCAGGCGCAGGCTCGGCTCGGGGAAGCTGGTGCAGGTGCTGTACAGCGGCAGCGGGTTGTAGTCGCCGAAGGGGTCGCAGCTGACGTCGGAGATCACGCTCAGCCGGCGCGCCCCGCGGCCGTCGTCGTCGAGCAGTTCGTCGTTCAGGAACGGCGGCAGCGGCGCATTGACCAGCACGCAGTTGATGAACAGATCGTGTTCGAGGATCTCGGCGAAGGGGCCGCCTGCGGCGGTTTCGGCCATATCCCAGCGGGTCACGGCCAGCGCCAATGCCTCGGCCAGTCCGCAGGCGCCGCTGCCGACGCGGCCCAGCGCGCCGATCACCAGCGCGTTCGGTGCGCGACCGGCGGCGGCGCTGGCCTGGGCCAGTTCGTCGCGCAGCTCGGCGAGCAGTGCGTCGCGGCTGGCGTAGGCGTGCAGCGGCGGCACCACCGGGTCGCGCCCCAGCCGCTGGCCGCACCAGGCCTTCACCGCCACCGCGGCGCCGGTAAAGCCGGCCCAGTAGCCGAAGGCGGCGACCCGGCGGCCGTTGGCATCGAGCAGGAATTCCAGATCGTAGAGCTGGCCGCCGCCGCGGACGAAACGGCGCAGCACATCCTGCCAGCCGCGCTGTTCTTTGAAGGCGTGGGCGAAGTGGATGTGGCGGTGGCGCAGCTCGCTGCCATCTTCGGGCAGCTCTTTGAGGCCGAGGATGAAGGCCTCGCGCGGCGCCTGCGGCCAGCTGCCGGCGGGCACCATCCGGCAGCCGACGGCGGCGAAGTCCTGGGCCGGGATGGCGCTCTGCGCGCTGCGCTCGACGCTCACGGTGAAGCCGGCGCGCAACAGCTCGGCGGCGGTGGCGGGGGTGAGCGCGCTGCGCTCCTCGTGGGGCTTGCTCTCGGCGCGCAGCCAGATGTGTACGCTCACTCGCTGGTTCTCCGCGGTCTTTGCACGGGTGGTCGGGGCTGTGATGGCGCTTTGGGAAGCGCAGCAGTTTTGCAGCGCTTCCTCCGCGGGCACCCATCGCAGGCGGGGACTGTACTACAGCGCGGCCGGCTGGCGCAGGTCGCGCCGGCCGGTTTGACCCGTCGCCCGCGCGGGCGAACAATGGTCGCGGCTACACCCGGCCAGAGGAGTGCCCGATGCGCGAACCCATCGGCCCCAGTTACGGCGAGTGGTGGCGCGATACCCCGGCGCGGCGCCGCTTGCGCCTGCTGCTGATGCTGCTGCCGAGCGTCGCCCTGCTGCTTTGGGCCGGCGCCGGGCAGCACTCGCAGGTGCAGCTCGGCCGCGCGCTGTTCGCCGCCCTCGGCGCCGGCGACGTGGCGGAATTTCGCGCCCTCGTGCGGCGCGGCGCGCCGCTGGCAGCCCTCGATGCCCAGGGCGACAGTCTGCTGCACGATCTGCAAGTGCGCATGCCGGCAGCACAGGCGCTGGCGCTGAGCGAGCTGCTGTTGCGCCGCGGCGCGCCGGTCGATCCCCGCGACCGCCACGGTCTGACGCCACTGCATCTGGCCGCGGATCGCGGCGACGCGGCGCTGGTCGAGCTGCTGCTGCAAAGCGGCGCCGACGCCAATCCCGACCCGCCCCCCGACGTCTCTTCCGAGTCGCACTTCGGCACGCCGCTGCACCGCGCCGCGGCCGGCGGCCACGGCCGCGTGCTGCATTTGCTGCTGGCCCAGGGCGCGGCACCGGATGCGCGCGATGCGCGCGGGCTGACGCCGTTGTTTCTCGCCGCGATGGGCAATCGCCCGGATCTGGTCTCCGCACTGGCGGCGCGCGGTGCCGGCACCGAGGTCGCCGATGCGCGCGGGCGCAGCCCGCTACACTGGGCGGCGCTGCGCGATCAGTCGGCGCTGGCCGCGGCACTGCTCGCCGCCGGCGCCGACCCGCAACGCCGCGACGCCAAGGGCAACAGCGCGCTGCACCACGCCGCTTGGCGCGGCCACCTGAACGTGGTGCAGCTGCTGCTGCGCCACGGCGCCGATGTCAATGCACGCAGCGATCAGCTCGCTATCAGCCCGCTGCACGTCGCCGCGCGCCGCGGTCATCTCGGAGTGCTGCGCGAGTTGCTGCGTGCGGGCGCCGATGTCGACGCGCTCAGCGCGCTGTACGGCACGCCGCTGCACTGGGCGGCGGAGAGCGGTCAACGCGGCGCGGCCGAGCTGTTATTGCGCGCCGGCGCCGCGGCCAGTCGACTCGATGGCCACGGCCTCAGCGCCACCGCGCGCGCCGCTCAGGGCGGCCACCGCGAGCTGGCCCGGCGACTGTTCGCGGCCGCCGCGCGGCAGCGCGACTGGTGGCCGCGGGCGGTGCTCGGACCGCGCGACGCGGGGCGGCTCGCCGGCTGCGAGCTGCCGCCGCGCATGCATCCGGCGAGCCGTGAGCTGCTCGACAGCTACGCCCAGGGCAACATGTCGGTGGCCGAGTATCGGCGCCAGTTCTCGCTGCCCAACTCGGACTATCTGCCACTGGCCGAGTGCCTGGTGGGGCTGTATCGCGATTGATACCCGCAAAGTGTACGGGCGGCGGCAAACCGTGTCGCTTTGCGGCAAAGCAGGCCGCGCCGCTGCGGGTAATCTGATCGCCATGCCAGCAACCACCGGAGAAGCCCATGGCCGCGCCAGCCCCGCTCAATCAGGCCCGGATCGACGCCTTTCAGCGCGACGGTGTGGTCAGGCTTGAGGGCGTCTTTTCGCCCGCGTGGATCGAACGCCTGCGCGCCGGGCTGGAGCGCAATATCCGCGAGCCGGGACCCCATCGCCGCGAATACAGCCAGCCCGGTGCGCCGGGGCATTTCTTTGGCGATTACTGCAATTGGCAGCGGATTCCCGAGTATCGCGACTTTTTCTTTAACTCACCCGCGGCCGGCATCGCCGCTGCGCTGATGGGTAGCCGCAAGGTCAACCTGTTTCACGAGCACGTCATCGTCAAAGAGCCGAACACCGCCGAGCGCACCCCCTGGCACCACGATCAGCCCTATTACTGCGTCGATGGTCGCGACAACTGCTCGCTGTGGATTCCGCTGGATCCGGTGGCGCGCGAGAGCTGTGTGGAGTTCGTCGCCGGCTCGCACCGCTGGGATCGCTGGTTCACGCCGATGAAGTTCGTCGGCGTCGAATACGAGCGCGACGAGGCCGATTACGAGTCCGTGCCGGACATCGACAATCATCGCGCCGATTACGATCTGCGCAGCTTCGAGCTGCAGCCCGGCGACTGCATCGCCTTCCACTTTCGCACCGTGCACGGTGCGCCGGGCAACCTTTCTGCCAGCACCCGGCGGCGCGCCTTCGCCGCGCGCTTCACCGGCGATGACGCCACCTTCACCCGCCGCGCCGGCGAGACCTCGCCGCCATTCGCGGAGGTGACGCTGGAAAACGGCACACCGCTGGATTCGCAGACCTTCCCGCGGCTGCTCGGCTGAGGCCCGGG